>Ga0307374_10001051_pt1 | contig 51846 bp, 61 predicted proteins | sample OX3MG_FD_202532 | JGI IMG/M metagenome (GOLD analysis project Ga0307374, IMG submission 202532) | Soil microbial communities from Risofladan, Vaasa, Finland - OX-3 | ecosystem: Environmental > Terrestrial > Soil > Coastal area > Acid sulfate soil | place: Finland: Risofladan, Vaasa | collected...
CGGTCGGGTCGGCCGACCGCCCGGCATCGGCCCGCTCGCTCTCGGTGAAGTAGCGGACCGCGAAGCCGGGGCGCCGGGCCAGCAGCCGGCGGAATCGCCCGACGTCGACGGCATCGACCCCCACCCCGACCAGGCCGGCACCGGCGGGACGGTCCATGACGCCCGGGACGCTCATGACAAGGATGCTCTCACTCGACCGTCACCGTCTTGGCCAGGTTGCGCGGCCGATCGGGATCGTGCCCGTGCAGCCTGGCCAGGCGGTAGGCGAGCTGCTGCAGCGGGATCACCCCGATCACCGGCGAGAGCAGCGGGGACGTCGGCGGTACCCACAGCACGTGGTCGGCCACGGCGGCCGCCTCCTCGTCGCCATCGTCGGCCACCAGTACCACGGTGGCCCCGCGGCTGTGCACCTCGGCGATGTTGCCGAGAAACTTCTCCCACAACGGGTTCCGGGTGGCGATGCCCACCACCACGACACCGGGCTCAATGAGGGCAATCGGCCCGTGCTTCATCTCACCGGCGGCGTACCCTTCGGCGCGCAGGTAGGCCAGCTCCTTCAACTTGAGCGCTCCCTCAAGCGCCACGGGGTACCCGACATGGCGCCCGAGGAAGAAGAAGTCGCGGGCATCGGTCAACTTGGAAGCGACCGCGTCGACGTCTGTGGCCCGGGACAGCGTGCGGGTGATCAGGGCGGGCAGCTCGTCCATGGCGTTGAGGATCCCGTGGATCTCCGGAGCCGTGAGCGTCCCGTGGATCTGGGCCAGGTAGAGGCCCAGGATCTCGAGGGCCACGATTTGGGCCAGGTGGCACTTGGTGGAGGCCACCCCCACCTCGGGCCCGGCCCGGGTGTAGAGGACGCCGTCGGCGTGCCGGGCCATGGAGGAGTCCACCACGTTGGAGACCACCAGGACCTTGGCCCCCAGGCGGGAGGCCTCGCGCATGGCCTCTGACGTATCGAGGGTCTCGCCCGACTGGGAGACGCCGACGCACAGGGTGCGCGCACCGATCACGGGTCCCCGGTAGCGGAACTCGCTGGCGATGTCGACTTCGGTGGGCAGTTTTACCCAGTGTTCGAGGGCGTACTTGGCCACCTCCGCGGCGTGGTAACTGCTGCCGCAGGCCACGATGAACACCTTGTCGATCTGGCGGAGGTCGTCGGGACTGAGCCGCATTTCGTCGAGAATGAGCTCGCCGGCCGCCCCGCGCCGGTCGAGCAGCGTGTTGGATACTGCCTCTGGCTGCTCGGCCATCTCCTTGGACATGTAGTCCTCGAAGCCGCCCTTCTGGGCCGCCTCCAGGTCCCAGGTGATGTTGAGCTGCGCCGGAACGACCGGTGCCCCCTCCAAGGTGGTGACGGCAATGTGCCCCGGGGTGAGCACGGCCAATTCGTCGTCAGCCAGCGCGAAGACCTGCCGGGTGTGCCCGATCAGGGCGGGGATGTCCGAGGCCAGGAGGGCCACCCCGTCACGCAGCCCGAGGACCAGGGGGGTGGAGCGCCGTGCCGCCACAATGGTGTCGGGCTCGTCGGCGTGGACGACGGCGATGGAGAAGGCACCCCGCACCAGGCCGAGCATGCGCCGGGTGGCCCCGGTGAGGTCGTCACCCTGGGCCATGAGCCGCTCAATGAGGTGGGCCATCACCTCGGTGTCGGTGGCCGAGGTCATGGTGTGGCCTTCGGCGGTGAGCTCCGCCCGCAGCGCGGCGTGGTTCTCAATGATCCCGTTGTGGACGAGGGCCAGGCGCCCCGAACAGTCGGTGTGGGGGTGGGCGTTCTCCGGGGTCGGGTGACCGTGGGTGGCCCAGCGGGTGTGGCCGATGGCTGCGGCGTGCCCCCGGGGTGCCTCGGCGGTGAGTGTGGCCAGGTCGGCCACCGAGTGCGTCCCGTCGGCGGCCCGGGCCCGCCAGATCTCCCCGTCGGCCACCAGCGCCACCCCGGCCGAGTCGTAGCCCCGGTATTCGAGCTGGTGCAGGGCGCCCAGGATCAGCGGCAGCGCATCAGGCTCGCCGGTAACGCCGATGATGCCGCACATAGCGGTCCAGGCTACCTGGGCATCGGGGGAGCCGATCGGGCGCCGGGGCCCGGGCTCAGACTGTCCCGAGGGCTGCCTCGACGATGCCGGCCAGCTGGGCCGCCACCGCGTTGGCCTGTGGCGCCTGGCGGGCCTCGACCATGACCCGGACCAACGGCTCGGTGCCGCTGGGGCGGAGCAGTACCCGGCCCTCGTGCCCCAGCTCCGCTTCGGCCTTGGCCACGGCCTCCCAGACCTCGGCGCAGTCGGCCAGCCGCTCGGGTCGGGGGATGGGCACGTTGACCAGCACCTGCGGCACGTGCTCCACCAGCCCGTCGGCCAGGTCGACCAGCGGGCGCCCGGAGCGTTGCAGCAGATCGGCCAGGGCGATGCCGGTCAGGATCCCGTCGCCGGTGGTGGACTGGGACCGGAAGATGATGTGGCCGGACTGCTCGCCGCCGAGGGCGAGCCCGTCGGAATCCAGCGCGGCCAGCACGTGGCGGTCCCCCACGTCGGTCTCGCGCACGCCGATGCCGCGGGCCTCCATGGCCAGGCGGAAGCCCAGATTGGTCATCACGGTGACCACCACCGTGTTGCCGGAAAGGCGCCCCCGGCTGTCCAGGTCGAGCGCGAAGAGACCGAGCAGCACGTCGCCGTCGACGACGGTGCCGGTGTGGTCGACGGCGATGGCGCGGTCGGCATCACCATCGAGCGCCAGCCCGAGCTGAGCCTTCTGGTCCACCACCACCCGGGAGAGTTGCGCCGGGTCCGTCGAGCCGCAATGGTCGTTGATGTTGGTGCCGTCGGGGGTGTCGTGCAGCGCAGTGACCCGCGCGCCGAGCTCGGAGAGTACCTGGGGCGCGAAGGCACTGGCCGCACCGTTGGCGCAGTCGACCACTATGTGCATCCCGTCGAGTGACCGCCCCTCCAGCGTCGACACCAGGAGTTCCCTGTAGATTCCTGGGGCCTCGGGGTCCGCAATGATGCGGCCGACGCCATGGCCGGTGGGCCGGCGGGGAGGGCGTTCGGGGTCACCCAGGATGGAATCCAACTCGCGTTCCACGTCGGCTTCGACATCGATGGGAAGCTTGGTGCCCACCAGGCTGAACAGTTTGATCCCGTTGTCACCGAAGGGGTTGTGCGAGGCCGAGACCACGGCTCCGGGCACCTTGCGGCGCTCGGCCACGGCCGCTACGCCCGGGGTTGGAATCACCCCCAGATCGATGGCATCGGCACCCTCGGTGGCCAGCCCGGCCGAGAAGGCGGCCTGCAACAGCGGTCCCGAACGACGCGTGTCGCGTCCGACGACGAAGGCCGGGGAGGGCAGCACCCTGGCCGCGGCGCGTCCGAGGGCCAGGGCCAGTTCGGCCGTCAGTTCTTCGTTGGCGACACCCCGGACTCCATCGGTGCCGAAGCGTGCCGGCGCCACCCGCTTACCGCTTGGAGTACTGCGGCGCCTTGCGGGCCTTCTTCAGGCCGTACTTCTTCGACTCCTTCTCGCGGGCGTCGCGGGTGAGGAGACCTGACCGCTTGAGCAGGGCGCGGTGCTCGGGATCCATTTCGCACAGGCTGCGCGCGATGCCCAGCCGCATGGCCCCGGCCTGGCCCGATATCCCGCCCCCGTCAATGGTGGCCTCAATGTCGTAGGACTCCGCGGTGTCGGTGATCCGCAGCGGCTCGGTCAGGAGCATGCGGTGGGTGGCCGAGGTGAAGTAGGCGTCAATGGGCTGCTTGTTCACCGTGATGGCTCCCTGGCCGGGCCGGAAGCGGACACGAGCTACCGCCTGCTTGCGGCGTCCGGTGGTCTGACTGAGTGGTGCGGGCATTAGTTCCTTCGCTCTGTTCAGCTGGCCCGGCGGGCCTCGGGCAGGTCCAGCGGCACGGGCTGCTGGGCGGCATGGGGGTGATCGGGTCCGGCGTAGACGTTGAGCTTGCCCAGCATCTGGCGCCCCAGCGTGTTCTTGGGCAGCATGCCGCGGATGGAGCGCCGGATCAGCTCGTCGGGCGCTCGGTCCAGAAGCTCGGTGTAGCTGGTCGAAGAAAGGCCACCGGGGTAGCCGCTGTGGCGGTAGGCCAACTTGGTGTCGCCCTTGCCGGCCGTGAGCACGATCTTCTCCGCGTTGACCACAATGACGTGGTCACCGGTGTCGACGTGGGGGGCGAAGTAGGGGCGGTGCTTCCCCCGCAGGATGTGGGCCACCTGGGAAGCCAGGCGGCCGAGGACGAGGCCGTCGGCGTCAACGACGTACCAGGCTCGCTGGATCTCGGGGACCTTGGGGGAAAATGTGCGCACAAGAACGATCTTTCGAAGCTGGGCGGCCGCAGAGTTTGCCTCTGGGGGCGGACTCAGGCCCCCGGAGATCCCGTGGGCCGACGCACCAGGATAGGGCGCCCGGGCGTGGTGGGCAAGCCGCCCGGGTCAGCCGTCCCCGGGGTCGTAGCTGACCCTGACCAGGCAAAGGCCGTGCGCCGGCGCCGGATCGGCGGCCTGGTGCCTGGAAGTGGCCCGCAGGCGCTCCATCAGGGTGGCGGCGTTGCCCTTCCCACGGCCGACCTCGGCCAGGCTCCCGACGAGGGAGCGCACCATCTGGTGGCAGAACGAGTTGGCGACGATCTCGAAGCGCAGCAGGCGTCCCGCGCCGATGTCGCCCACCTCGGGCCCCCCTTCGACGCTCCAGCGTGCCCTGGTCACGTGGCGTACGACCGGCTCAGTGGGCGGACTGCCCGGCTTGCGCCGGCAGAAGGACCGGAAGTCGTGCGTGCCGAGCAGCACGTCGGCGGCGCTGCCCATGGCCCGGGTGTCGAGGGGGTCACGGACGTGCCACGCCACGCGGGCGAGAAGCGGGTCGGGCGCCGGTGCGTTCCAGATCAGGTAGCGGTAGGTCCGGGCCGTGGCCGAGCGTCGGGCATCGAAGTCATCGGGCACCGCGGTGGCACCGACGACGACCACCGCCGGGGCCAACTGGCGGTTGAGGGCCCGGGCCAATCCCGGCCCGTCAAAGGGGACGGGTGGCAGATCGACATGCACCACCTGGCCACGCGCGTGCACGCCGGCATCGGTGCGGCCGGCGCAGGTCAGCGAGGGAGGCTCCGCCAGGCGCGCCGTGCGTCCCAATGCCTCGCTCAGGGCACCGGAAACCGTGGGGACCTCGGGTTGGGGTGCGAACCCCCGGAAGGCCGCGCCGTCGTAGGCGACCAGGAGCCTCCAGCGCTGCCAGGCAGCACCGGTGGGATCCGCCACCTTCAGACGAACTCAATCCGGGCCATCGGCGCGTTGTCGCCCGGGCGGGGGCCCAATTTCAGGATGCGGGTGTAACCACCGGGGCGCTCGGCGTAGCGAGGCCCGATCTCCTCAAAGAGCTTGTGGGCCATGTCCTTGTCCCGGATGAGGGCCACCACCCGCCGGTGCTGGTGGACGCCGCCCTTGCGAGCCGCCGTCACGCACTTCTCAGCCACCGGGCGCAGGGCCTTGGCCTTGGCCTCGGTCGTCACGATTGACTCGGCGGCGATGAGCGAGGCCACCAGGTTGCCGAGCATGGCCTTCTGGTGCGACGCCGTGCCACCCATGCGGCGCCCGCGCTTGGGAGTTCCCTGCATGGCCGGTCAGTCCCTGGTGCGGAGCGAGAGCCCGCGCTCGTCCAGGCGCTGGACGACCTCGTCCGCCGACTTCTGACCGAAGTTGGTGATGGCCAGCAGGTCTTCCATGGTGCGCTCGACCAGCTCACCGATGGTGTTGATCTGCGCCCGCTTCAAGCAGTTGCGGGGGCGCTCGGAGAGGTCAAGCTCCTCAATGCGCAGGTCGAGGTCGGGCGAGCCAGTCGTGGTGGAGCCCGTGTCGCCCAGTTCCAACCCCTGGGGCGCGTCCTCAAGCTCGGCCACCAGGGCCACCAGGTTGCGCAAGGTGTCGCCGGCCGAGGCCAACGCCTCGCGGGGGGTGATGGTGCCGTCGGTCTCGATGTCGAGCACAAGGCGGTCGAAGTTGGTCGACTGCTCCACCCGGACCGGCTCAATGTCGAACGTCACCCGGTGCACCGGGGAGAATATGGAATCGATCGGAATGACTCCGATGGTCGATGATCGCTTGTTCTTGTCGGCCGAGACGTAGCCACGTCCACGCTGCACCGTGACATCCACGGCCAGGCGGCCCTTGGCGTTGATGGAGGCGATGTGCAGATTGGGGTTGAGGATTTCGACATCCGACGTCGCATGCAGATCGGCGGCCGTGGCGTCAGCCGGGCCCCGCACGTCCAGGCGGAGGGTGACCGGCTCATCGGTGGCCACCCTGACCAGCAGATCCTTGAGGTTGAGGATGATGTCGGTCACATCTTCCTTCACGCCTGGCAGCGTCGTGAACTCGTGCAGCGCCTCGTCGAAGCGCAACTGGGTCACCGCCCCACCCGGGATGGACGAAAGGAGCGTCCGGCGCAGCGAGTTCCCGAGCGTGGTGCCGAAGCCGGGGTCGAGCGGGCCGATGGCAAAGCGCTGCCGGTTGTCCTGCTCCTCGTCGACTGCTTCCACTGTCGGTCGTTGAATGATCAGCATGGTGGTGGCTCCTGTTGCTCAGAGAGATGGGCGGTGGTCGGAACGGCCCTGCGGCCGGGGCCTACTTGGAGTACAACTCGACGATCAGCTGCTCCTGCACGGGCTCGTCGATGTGCTCGCGCAGCGGTGGGTTCAGGACGGCCACGCTGAAGCCGGCGTCCCCGGTTTCCAGCCACGCCGGGGTTTGGCGTTCCAGGGTGTCCATGTTGCGGCGGACCGAGAAGTTCGCCCGGGTGGCCTCCTTGAGCACCACCTTGTCGCCCTTGCGCACCCGGTAGCTCGGGATGGTGACGCGGGACCCGTTGACCAGCACGTGGCCATGGCGCACGAACTGGCGGGCCTGGCGGCGGCTGGCGCCCCATCCGGCTCGGAAGACCACGTTGTCGAGGCGCAATTCCAGGTTGCGCAACAGGTTCTCGCCGGTGATCCCGGGCTGGCGGCTCGACTCCTCGTAAAGGTTGCGGAATTGCTTCTCCAACAGACCGTAAATCCGGCGCGCCTTCTGCTTCTCGCGCAACTGGGTCAGGTACTCGGAGCCCTGGCGCATGCGGTCGCGCCCGTGCTCACCGGGCGGGTAGGCGCGACTGTGACGATCGGTCACCGCCTCGGAGACGGGGCACTTGAGCGAATAGCAGCGCTCGCCTTTCAAGAACAGCTTCGTCCGTTCACGCCGGCAGAGTCGGCACACGGGTCCGGTGTATCGGGCCATTTCAGTTCCTCTTAGACCCGGCGCCGCTTCTTGGGGCGGCAACCGTTGTGGGGGATGGGAGTGACGTCCTTGATACCGACCACCTCAATGCCGACGGCAGCCAGCGAGCGGATGGCGGTCTCACGACCCGAACCGGGTCCGCGGACGAGGACATCGACCTTGCGCACGCCGTGCTCCATGGCTCGCTTGGCGCATGCCTCGGCGGCCAGCTGGGCCGCGAAGGGGGTCGACTTGCGGGAGCCCTTGAATCCGACATTGCCGGCCGACGCCCAGGCAAGCACGTTGCCCTCGGGGTCGGCAATGGAGACGATCGTGTTGTTGAACGAGCTCTTTATGTGGGCCACGCCGTAGCTGATGTTCTTGCGCTCCTTTCGGCGAGGGCGTCGGGCCTGCTTGGTGGGCTTTGCCATCTACTTCTTCACCTTCTTCTTCCCGGCCACGGTCTTCTTCGGGCCCTTGCGCGTCCGGGCGTTGGTGTGCGTGCGCTGTCCGTGGACCGGCAGCCCCTTGCGGTGCCGCACACCCTGGTAGCAGTTGATCTCCATCTTGCGTTTGATGTCCTGGGACACATCGCGGCGCAGGTCACCCTCGACCCGGAAGTTGGCATCGATGTAGGTGCGCAGGCGGGCCACCTCCTCGTCGGTGAGATCACGGACGCGCGTGGAGGCATTGACATCGACCGCCTGGCAGATCTGCAGGGACGTGGTGTTCCCGATGCCATAGATGTAAGTGAGGGATATCTCAAGGCGCTTCTCGCGCGGGATGTCCACTCCCGAAATTCGAGCCATATGCGATCCTCTCCTCAGCCCTGCCGCTGCTTGTGGCGCGGGTTGTCACAGATCACCCGGACGACCCCGTGCCGCCGGATGACCTTGCACTTCTCACAGATCGGCTTCACGCTGGGCCGAACCTTCACGTCGCGTCCTCGTCCTCTGCTACTTGTACCGATAGGTGATACGACCCCGGTTGAGGTCGTACGGAGTGATCTCCACCTGCACCTTGTCCCCCGGAAGGATGCGGATGCGGTGCATACGCATCTTCCCCGAGCTGTGCGCCAACACTTTGTGCCCGTTTTCCAGTTCGACACGGAACATCGCGTTGGGCAGTGGCTCGACCACCGTGCCTTCGAGCACGATGGCGTCTTCCTTGGGCTTGGGCAGGTGACTCTCCTCAATTGTCCATTCTGGTGTTCCTCCGAGCGCACCGGCGGCGCGAGGCCGGAACGGTGCGGAATCGGATGTGACCGCCTGACGGCCCCCGAAGGGACCTGGCCCGGAGCCAGCGGAAGATTCTACCCCAACGAGCCGCAATTTCCAGCCGGAGCCTGGCCAGGCACCCTCTGGGGGTCGTCGGGGGCCGTGGTCAGGCCAGGGTGAAGACCTCCGGGCCGTCGGCGGTGACGGCGATCGTGTGCTCGAAATGGGCCGAAAGGCACCCATCGGCGGTGACCACGCTCCAGCCGTCGTCGAGGAGCTTGGTCTCGGCCGTGCCGGCGTTGACCATGGGCTCAATGGCGAAGACGTTGCCCTGCTTGAGCTTGGGACCCGGGTGCCCGGGCCAGTAGTTGGGCACCTGGGGCTGCTCGTGCATGGCCGTGCCGATGGCGTGGCCCACGTACTCGCGCACCACGCTGAACCCGGCGGCCTCGGCCACCTCCTGGACGGCCCGGCCCACCTCATGGAGGGCGTTGCCCTCCATGAGCTGGGCGATCCCCGCCCACAGGCTGCGCTCGGTGACGCTGAGGAGCTTCTGAGCCTCGGCCGAGATGGCGCCGATACCCATGGTGAAGGCGGCGTCACCGTGGTACCCCTCAATGATGGCTCCGCAGTCGACGGAGAGAATGTCCCCCTCCTCCAACCGGTACCCGCCCGGGATGCCGTGCACGATCATGGAGTTGGGCGAGGTGCAGATGACCGCGGGGAAGCCGTGGTAGCCCAGGAAATTCGAGGTGGCTCCCCGGCGCTCGAGCACATCCCGGGCCACGGCGTCCAATTCCAGGGTGGTCACCCCGGGAGCGGCGGCGGCCCGGGTGGCCTCGTGCATCTCAGCCACCACCTTGCCGGCCTTGCGCATCTTGTCGAGCTCGGCCCCGTGGCGCCTCACGACTCCGCCCTCTCGCGCCGGCGCCGGGAATCGATGGCGCCGACCACCCGGCGGGTCACGGCGTCGGGGGAGCCGGTCCCGTTGATGCCCACCATCAGGTCGCGCTCGGTGTACCAGGCGATGAGGGGAGCCGTCTCGGCCTCGTAGAGGTCGAGACGGCGTCCGATGGCCTCCTCGGTGTCGTCCTCGCGCTGGATCACCTCACCCCCGCAGACGTCGCAGGTCCAATTGGCCATGGGCGGGGCGGCGGTCGAGTAGTTCGATCCGCAGTCGACGCAGACCCGCCGGGAGGCCAGGCGCTTCATGACCAGGGCGGTCGGTACCTGCAGGTCGACCACCAGGTCCAGGCCGAACGGATAGAGGATCTTTTCCAGGGCCTCAGCCTGGCTTGTGGTACGCGGGCAGCCGTCGAGCACGAAGCCCCGCCCCATGGTGTCGCGCTCGGAGAGTCGGGCACCGACCATCTCCATGACCATGTCGTCGGGGATCAGCTCCCCCTGGTCCATCAACGTCTGGGCCCGCACGCCGATGGCCGACCGGGACTTGACCTCACCACGCAACATGTCGCCCGTGGAGACATGCGGCACGACATAGTGGTGCGAAAGGCGAACGCACTGCGTTCCCTTGCCGGCCCCCTGCTTGCCGAGGACTACGAGTCTGACCCCGGGTATCAAGGTCCCCTACTTGAGGAAGCCCTCGTAGTTGCGCATCATCAGCTGGCTGTCGATCTGGCGCATGGTCTCGAGCGCGACACCCGTCGAGATCAGCAGCGTCGTCCCGTAGAACGGGAACCGGTTGAGGTGCCACAGGGCCATGAGCAGCGATGGCACCACCGCCACCGAGCCCAGGAAGAGCGCCCCCACCACGGTGATGCGGCTGAGGATGTGCGCGAAGTACCGCTCGGTGGGAGGACCGGGCCGGATGCCCGGGACGAACCCACCCTGCTTGCGGATGAGGTCGGCCTGCTGGTGGGGGTCGAAGGCGACGTAGACGTAGAAGAAGGTGAACATGAAAATGAGCAGGAAGTACGCCCCTATGTAGAAGAAGCTAGTCGGCGTCAGGCTGTTCGACACGAAGCGCTGGAACCACGCCCACTGCACCACATTGGACAGGAGGACGGGGATGTAGAGCACCGAGCTGGCGAAGATGATCGGGATCACGCCGGACTGGTTCACCTTCAGGGGGATGTACGTGCTGCTCCCCCCGTACATCCGGCGCCCGACGACCCGGCGGGCGAACGTGACAGGGATCCGCCGTTGTCCCTGGTCGAAGAAGACGATCGTGACCAGGAGGATGATGGAGACGGCGATGATCGTCCCGAACTTGACCTTGCCGCCCTCCTCGTAAATGGCCTTGAACCCGGTGGGGATGGCGGCCACCACGTTGGCGAAAATCAGGATCGACATCCCCTGGCCGATGCCGCGTTGGGTGATCAGCTCGGCCAGCCACATGACGAAGGCGGTCCCGGCGGTCAGGCACATGACCATGAACAGCGCCAGGGGCCAGGTGAAACGAGGAATCAGGTCGACCGTCGTCCCCAGGAGGGCGGAGTCGTGACCGTGGAAGGCGTAGACGAGGCCCGAGGACTGCATGACCGCCAGGGAGACCGTGAGGTACCGCGTGGCCTGCGTGATCTTCTTCTGGCCCACGGCGCCCTGGTCGCGCCATTCCTCCAGCTTGGGGATGACCGTCGAGAGCAGCTGAATGATGATGGAGCTGGTGATGTAGGGCATGACGCCCAGGCCGAAGACGGCCAGGCGCACCAGCGCGCCGCCGCTGAACAGATTCAGGAAGCCGAGGACCCCGGCCGACGAGGCCGAGCTCTCCAGCCCCTGCAGCCGGCTCCAGTTCACCCCGGGCACGGGGACGTTGGCCCCGATCTGGTACAGGGCGATGACGGCCAGGGTGAAGACGACCTTGTTACGAAGGTCGGGAACCCTGAAGATGTTGGCGAGCCGGGAGAGCATGGCCGTTCGTCGTTCAGTCTGGTCCGGGTGCCGTCACTACCGGTTCATCAGGGCGTTGCCGGACGACGGCGGCCGCCCGTGCCCGAAGGGGGGCGGGATGCGCTCAATGCTGCCACCGGCCACCGTGATGGCCGCCTCAGCCGATGCCGAGAAGGCATGTGCCGAGACCCGGAGCGGGCGGTCGAGCGTGCCCTGGCCCAGGATCTTCACCAGTGCCTTGGGACGGCACAGCCCGGCATCGACCATCGACTGCAGGGTGACCTCGTCGCCCTCGATCTTGCTCAGCACACCCACGTTGACCGGCGTGTAGGCGACGCGGAACGGGTTCTTGAACCCCTTCAACTTGGGGATGCGCTGCATGAGGGGGAGTTGGCCCCCCTCGAATCCAACCGGCACCGTGTTACGGGCGTGCTGTCCCTTGGTCCCGCGGCCGGCCGTCTTGTGGCCTTTGCCACCGGTCCCGCGGCCGACTCTCTGCTTGGCTTTGGTGGCACCCTTGGGCGGTGCCAGATCGTGCAGCTTCATGCCGACACCTCTTCCACGCTGATCAGGTGGGGCACGCGGGCCAGCATGCCCCGGATTTCCGGGCGGTCCGGGAGGTCGTTGGACTGCCCGATGCCGCGCAGCCCCAGGGCCCGCAGGGTGCCGCGGTGCTTGGGCTTGCTCCCGATGGCCGAGCGGGTCTGGGTGACGACCAGGCGCGCTTCGCCGGGTTGGGCTGTCTTGAGGGGTCGTGCCGGCATGACTAGCGGGCCTCCCCCGCGAACAGATCGGTCTCGCGCTTGCGTTCCCGATAGGCCCGCAGCACGCCGCCAGGGGTCACCTCTTCGGGATGCTTGCCACGTAGCGCCGCCACTTCGTCGGGGCGCCGCAACGATTTGAGGCCGGCGATGGTGGCATGCGCCACATTGATCCCGTTGGAGGAGCCCAACGACTTGGCCAGGATGTCGCGGATGCCGGCCATCTCAAGAATGGCCCGGGCGGCGCCACCGGCAATGACGCCGGTACCGGGTGCCGCCGGCTTGAGCATGACGCGTCCCGCGCCGCTCTCGCCGATGACCGGGTGCACAATGGTGGTGCCGGCCAGCGGCACCTCAAAGAGGTTCTTGCGCGCTTCTTCGATCCCCTTCTGCACGGCCAGACCGGCTTCCTTGGCCTTGCCGTAGCCCAGGCCGACCTTGCCGTTCCCGTCACCGACCACCATGAGGGCGGCAAAGGAGAACCGCCGGCCACCCTTGACGACCTTGGCCACCCGGTTCACGCTGATGGTTCGCTCTTCGTACTGTGTGTCGACCATGCTCAGAACTCCAGTCCCTCGGCCCGTGCCGCATCAGCCAGGACGGCGACACGCCCGTGGTACACGAAGCCACCACGGTCAAAGACCACTTTGGTGATGCCGGCCGCCTTGGCCCTGCTGCCCAGCAAACGACCCACCGAGACGGCGCCCGTCACGTTACCGCCACCGCTCTTCCCCAAGGAGGCACGCAGTTCGGGCTCCACCGACGAGGCTGCGACCAAAGTGCGCCCCGTGCTGTCGTCAATGACCTGGGCCGTAATGTGGCGATTGGACCGGTGCACGGCCAAGCGCGGGCATTCGGGGGTGCCGGCCACCTTGGCCCGGACCCGGGCATGGCGCCGGAGGCGGAGGCGGGTCCGATCGTCTGTGCGTGCCATCACTTCGCTGCCTTCCCGGCCTTGCGGAGGACCCGCTCGCCGGCGTAGCGCACACCCTTGCCCTTGTAGGGCTCGGGCTTGCGGAGTTTGCGGATATCGGCGGCCACCTGGCCCACCTTCTCCTTGTCGATGCCCTTGACGATGATGCGGGTGGGCAGGGGAACCTCGAAGGCGATGCCCTCGGGGGCATCGACAAAGACGGGATGGGAGAAGCCCAGGGAGAGCTCGAGCGCACCGGGGCCCTTGGCGTTGGCGCGGTAGCCCACGCCCACGATTTCGAGCTCCTTGGAGAACCCTTCGGTCACCCCGGACACCATGTTGGCGACCAGTGAGCGCGACAGGCCGTGCAGGGCACGGTGCCGGCGCTCGTCGTCGGGCCTGCTCACCACCAGCTCGTCACCCTCCTGGGTGATGGAGATGCCGGCGGGCAGCCGGCGCTCCAGCGTGCCTTGGGGACCCTTGACGCTCACCAGGTCACCGCTGAGGGTGACCGTGACGCCGGAGGGCACCGGGATGGGCGAGCGTCCGATGCGCGACATCAGACTTCGCCCCGAGCCGCGCCGAGACGAATGGGACGGTTACCAGACATGGCAGAGCACCTCGCCACCCAAGTGCTTCCGGCGGGCTTCACGATCGGTGAGCAGACCCTGACTGGTCGAGACCACGGCCACCCCCATGCCCCCGAGCACGCGTGGAATCCCGTCGGCCCGGGCATAGATGCGCAGTCCGGGCTTGGAGATCCGCTTGATCCCGGCGATGGTGCGCGTCCGGTCACCCGAGTATTTCAAGGTGATCTCCAGAGTCGTGCCGGGCTTCTCCACGTTCGGCTCGACGCGGAAACCCGCAATGAAGCCCTCCCGCTCGAGGATGGTGGCCAGCGACTCCTTGAGCTTGGAACCAGGCATCTTCACCGTGTCGAACATGGCTGAGTTGGCATTGCGTATGCGTGTGAGCATGTCCGCGATGGGATCGGTCATCGTCATGGCGCGCCTACCAGCTTGCCTTCGTCACACCGGGGATCTCACCGGCGTGCACCATCACGCGCAAGCAGATGCGGCACAGCCCGAACTTGCGGTAGACGGCCTTGGGCCGGCCGCACCTCTGGCACCGGGTATAGCCCCTCACCTTGAACTTGGGTGTGCGCTGCTGCTTCTCAATCAGAGCTTTCTTCGCCATGGTGCCTATCGGGTCTCCTGTCGGAACGGGAAGCCAAACGCTGACAGGAGCGCCCGACCTTCCTCGTTGGTACGTGCGGTGGTGACGATCGTGATGTCCATGCCACGGGTGGCATCAATTTTGTCGTAGTCGATTTCCGGGAAGATCAGTTGTTCGGTAACGCCGAAGGTGTAATTGCCCTTACCGTCGAAGGAGCGTGGCGAAAGTCCCCGGAAGTCACGGATGCGGGGAATGGCCAGGCTGAGGAGGCGGTCGAAGAATTCCCAGGCCCGATCGCCCCGCAGGGTCACCTTCACGCCGATGGCTTGCCCCTCGCGCAGTTTGAACCCGGCGATGGACTGCTTGGCCCGGGTGACGATCGGCTTCTGGCCGGTGATGATCTCAAGGTCGCGCTGGGCCCCTTCAATGAGGGAGGCCTGCTGGGTGGCCCGGCCCACACCCATGTTGATCACGATCTTCTCGAATCGGGGCACCTCCATGACGTTGCCCAGGCCCAGTTCGTCGGCCAATTTTGCCCGCACTTCGTTCAGGTAACGGTCCTTCAACCGGGGACGCGCCGGCGCGGTCGGTGCGGTCACAGCGCCGCACCGCACTTGCGGCAGACCCGCGTCTTCTCGCCGTCACTCTCAATCTGCATGCCGACCCGGGTCGGCTGCTCGCAACTCTTGCAATACAGCGCGACCGTGGAGACGTGCACGGGCATGAACTTGTCGATGACGCCACCCTGCTGGGTGGCCCGGGTGGGCTTGGAATGGCGCTTGGCCACGTTGACCCCTTCCAGGATCACCTTGTCCCGGGTCGGAAAGGCACGCACGACCTCCGCCCTCTTGCCCTTATCCTTGCCCGACAGGACGATGACCTGATCTCCCTTGTGGATCCGCATCACAACACCTCCGGAGCCAGCGACACGATGCGCATGAACTTCTTGTCCCGCAGCTCCCGGCCCACCGGGCCGAAAATACGGGTGCCACGCGGCTGTTGCTGGTCGTTGATCAGCACCGCGGCGTTCTCGTCGAAGCGAATGTAGCTGCCATCGGGCCGGCGCCGTTCCTTCTTGGTACGCACCACCACGCACTTGACCACGTCGCCCTTCTTCACAGCGGCGCCCGGGATGGCGTCCTTGACCGTGGCCACGAAGACGTCGCCGATACTGGCGTAGCGCCGGCGCGAACCACCGAGGACCCGGATGCACAGCACCTCACGGGCTCCGGAATTGTCAGCCACCCGGAGGCGCGACTCCTGCTGAATCACCGTGCCCTCTCCACAATTTCGGTCAGGCGCCACCGCTTGAGCTTGGACAGCGGGCGTGTCTCCTGAACGCGGACCCGGTCCCCCACCTTCGCCGTGTCGTCGGCGTCATGCACGTACAGCTTCTTGGTGCGCTGGACCGTCTTGCCGTAGCGGGGGTGGCGCACCCGCTCGACCACGGCCACCACCACGGTCGACTGCATGGCGTCAGACACCACAACGCCTTCGCGTACCTTGCGGCGATTGGGTCGCGCGCCATCGTCGAGTGCAGGCGCCGGCGCGGCAACCGGGGCCGGACCGGCAGCCTCGGGTGTGGACGGAGCTTCGGTCACCTCGTCGGACTGCGTGGCGGCCGTCAACTCTTCTGACTCTACGGTTTGGGTTTCTTCGGTTTCGCCTGGCATCAGGCCTCTTCCTCTTCTCCGTCTTCGTGCATGTGGTCGTGGGCGCCTTCCCCGGATTCCTCGGCTTCGGCGGCTGCCGCACGGGCGGCCGCCTTTTCCACCATGGCGGCATCCTCGGCCGCCAGCTTGGCCAGGGCGCGATCGTGCTCGGCTGCTGTAGGTTCGCTGTACGTCCCTTCGGCTTCGAGGATCTCCCGGGCACGCAGCACGGTCAGGATGCGAGCGACATCGTGGCGCACCTGCCCGACCCGGGCCGGGTTGTCCAACTGGCCGGTGGCCAGCTGGAAGCGCAGGTTGAACAACTCGCGCCGGGAGTCGCCCAGACGGGCCGCCAGTTCGTCGCCGTCCAGCAGCGCGAGGTCGTTGGCGCTGGCCATCAGATCGCCACCTCAGCGTGACCATGGGTCCCGGGCCGTACCACGAAGCGGGCCTTGAAGGGCAGCTTCTGAATGGCGCGCTCCAAGGCGGCGCGGGCCAGCACCTCGTCCACGCCGGCCAGCTCGAAAAGGATCCGACCGGGGTGCACGACGGCGACCCAGAGCTCGGGGTTGCCCTTGCCCGAGCCCATACGGGTCTCGGCCGGCTTCTGAGTCACCGGCTTGTCGGGGAATACCCTGATCCAGACCTTTCCACCGCGCTTGACGTGGCGGGTCATCGCGATACGGGCGGCCTCAATCTGGCGTGCGGTCAACCAGCCCGGCTCCATGGCCTGAATGCCGAAGTCGCCGAAGGACACCGAGGCGCCGCCCTTGGCCTGGCCATTGAGCCGTCCCCGCTGCGTCTTGCGGTGCTTGACCTTCTTGGGCATCAACATGTCAGTCCGACTCCTTGCGGAAGTGCGGTGCCTCATGGTGCTCGTGCCGGTTTTGGCGCTCCATCTCCTCGTCCTTGGCCAACTGGCGCTCCAGATCGTCGGGCTCGGCCGGCGCCGCCGGCAGCAGGTCCGCCACCACCTCGTCCGTGGCGTCCTCTTCGGGGGCGTTCTCGCTGATGACCGCGTCGACCACTTCCGGCGTGACGTCATCTCCGTCCAGCAACAGGTCATCCATCAACTCGTCGTCGGACAGCGCACCATTGGTGATCGCCCCCGAGTCCTCCCCTGGGGCACCGAAGTCAGCCTTGCGCCGTCCGCCACCAGCGGTGATGAGGCGCCGCGGGCCGCTCTGCCCGGAGGTCTCCCCGACCGCCATGGCCGCCTCGCGGGTGATTTTGTCCTCAATGGACACCTTGTAGGGAAGGATGTCGCCCTTGTAGATCCACACCTTGACGCCCACCCGGCCCGACGTGGTGCGCGCCTCGCGGAAGCCGTAGTCGATGTCTGCCCGGAGCGTGTGCAGCGGGACACGCCCCTCGCGGTACTGCTCCTTGCGGGACATTTCCGAGCCCCCAAGCCGTCCGGAGCACTGCACCTTGATCCCCTGGGCGCCGGCCTTCTGGACGGTTTGGATGGCCCGTTTCATGGCCCGCCGGAAGGCGACCCGGCGGACCAGTTGGTCGCAGATGCCCTGGGCGATCAATGCCGCATCCAATTCGGGCTGCTTGATCTCCTGGATGTTCAGCTGAATCCGGTTCGCCAGTCCGGTGATCTCCTCCAAATGCTTCTTGAGCCGGTCCGCTTCCGAACCGCGGCGGCCGATGACAATGCCGGGCCGGGCAGTGTGGATATCGACCCGAAGTCGGTCGCGGGTTCTCTCGACCTCTATGCGGCTCACCGCGGCGGCTTCAAGCTGCGTCATCAGGTAGTCGCGGATCTTCCAATCCTCGACCACGAACTCGCGGTAGTGCCGCTCCTCGAACCAGCGGGACTTCCAGTCGGTGGTGATACCGAGGCGGAAGCCATAGGGGTTGACCTTTTGGCCCATCTACTCGCCCTTCTCGTCGGCTTCGACCTGTGCCGATGCCGTGTCGTCTGTATCTGCGTCAGGATCTGCGACCGTCGTGGCGGCGCCGTCCCCGGTCTGGCCCTCGACCTCGTGCTCGACGGTCTCGGTGGCCTCGACCTCGTCGGTCCGGCCCGCCGCGTCATCGGACACGTCATCGTCAGCCTGCGCGGCCGCCACCTCGGCCTCGGCCACCGCCTGCGCGGCGCGACGGCGCGAGAGGCGCCCGGAAAGGTCGGCCCGACGGCGTGAGGCGTCGACCCGGCGTGAGCGGTTGGCGCTGACCGCCTCCATCCTGGCGCGCCGAAGCTCAAGCTTCTCGGCCGGCAGCCGGCTCACAATGATGGTGATGTGGCAGGTCCGCTTGCGGATCCGCGTGGCCCGACCGCGGGCCCTCGGACGCCAACGCTTGGCCGTCGTGCTTTCGTCGGCGTAGCAGGCCGATACGTAGAGCTCGTTGGGATTCTGGTGGTCATTGTGCGCGGCGTTGGCCACGGCGGAGGCCAGCACCTTGCCGATGACTTCGGCGGCCTCGCGCTCGGTCCCCGTCAGGATCTCGGCGGCGCGGTCGACGTCCTGGCCCCGTATGAGATCGAGTACCTGGCGGGCCTTGGAGGCTGACATCCCGCTGTGGCGCAGCATGGCGCGGGTGCCGGGCCGCTCGTTGGTCTTGGTGGCGGTCATTCAGCGACGCGCTCCCCGCTCCTGCCCGGCGTGGTACCGGAAGGTGCGTGTCGGGGCGAACTCGCCCAGCTTGTGACCCACCATCGACTCGGTCACGTAGACCGGGATATGGCGGCGCCCGTCGTGCACGGCGATGGTGTGCCCCACCATGTCGGGGATGATGGTGGACCGTCGTGACCAGGTCTTGATGACCTTCTTCTCCCCACTGGAGTTGAGCACGTCCACCTTCTTCAACAGGTGGTCGTCGACGAATGGGCCCTTCTTCAAGCTACGCGGCATGGATCACTAACCCTTCGCCTATCGCCGCGCGCCGCGGGTGCGGCGCCGACGGACGATCATCGAATCGGACTTCTTGTTGCGCGAACGGGTGCGGCCTTCGGCCTTGCCCCAGGGCGACACCGGATGGCGCCCTCCCGAGGACTTGCCCTCGCCCCCGCCGAGCGGGTGGTCAACCGGGTTCATGGCCACGCCGCGGGTCTGGGGGCGCTTGCCCTTCCAGCGGTTACGACCGGCCTTCCCGATCTTGATCAACTCGGCTTCGGCGTTGCCGACCACGCCCAGCGTGCCCCGGCAGTCGATGGAGACCCGCCGCATTTCGGTGGAGGGGAGCCGCAGGGTCGCGAAGGCGCCTTCCTTGGCGACCAGCTGAATACTCATGCCCGCACCGCGGGCCATCTTCCCGCCGCCGCCGGGCCGCAACTCGACATTGTGGATGGTCGAGCCGACCGGGATGTAGCGCAGCGGCAACGCGTTGCCCGGCCGGATGTCGGCCCCCTGGCCACTCTGGACCTTGTCATCCACCTTGAGGCCGGCCGGGGCCAGGATGTAGCGCTTCTCACCATCGGCGTAGTGCAAAAGCGCGATGCGGGCATTGCGATTGGGGTCGTACTCAATGGACGCCACGCGGGCCGGGACGCCGTCCTTCTCCCGGCGGAAGTCGATGATCCGGTACTGCTGCTTGTGCCCGCCACCGCGGTGACGAGCCGTCTTGCGGCCATGGTTGTTGCGCCCTCCCGAACCGGGGTTGGGGGCGAGGAGAGACTTCTCGGGACGATCGCGGGTGATCTCGGAGAAGTCCGAAACCGTCTGGAAGCGCCGGCCGGGGCTGGTGGGTTTGCGTGAGCGGAGTGCCATGGGTGCGTGCCTCGAATCAGCGATCGAACAGATCGATGGAGTCGTCGGGGTGGATGGTGACAATGGCGCGCTTGGTGTTGGGTCGGTGACCCTTGATGTTGGTGCGCCGGTTCCGGGTCGCCTTCCCCTTGCGGTTGAGGGTGTTGACGTTGGTGACGCGCACGCGGAACGCCTGCTCCACGGCATGGCGGACGTCTACTTTGGTGGCGCGCGGGTCGACGATGAAGACATAGACGCCTTTTTCCATGAGCCCGTAGCTCTTCTCGGAGACCACCGGCCTGATCAGCACCGACATGGCGTCACGCATCGGTGCCCACCTCCTCGGTCAGGGAGTCTTCCTCGGTCGCTGTCTCTTCCACGCTGACGGCCACTGCGGCGGGGGGGGACTCCGCCAAGGGGGACGATGCCTCCGGGGTGTCGTCCGTGAGGTGGGTGCCCGAGAACACGTCGGGCGAGCGCGGCAGGGTGCGGTCGGAGAACACGAGCCAGTCAGCCCGCAGCACGTCGTGGGCCGAGAGCTCGCTGTAGGTCGTGGTCTGGGCCAGAGGAAGGTTGCTGAAGGAGCGCTCCACGTCCACTTCGTCGTGGGCCAGCACGATCAGCACATGTCCGGTGAGCTTGAGCTTGCGCAGCACCGTGACGGCGTCCTTCGTCTTGGGCGCGTCAATGGCCCAATCGTCGATCAGGGCGATCCGCCCGATCATGGCCCGGTCGCTCAAGGCGGAGAGCAGGGCGAGGCGCACCATCTTCTTGGGAGTGTGCTGGCGGTAGCTGCGGGGCTTGGGACCCAGAGCGACGCCCCCACCGCTCATGGAAGGTGAGCGGCTGCTGCCCTGGCGGGCGCGGCCGGTGCCCTTCTGGGCGAATGGCTTGGCCCCGCCGCCACGTACCTCGGCACGGGTCTTGGTCGACTGGGTGCCGGCGCGGGCGGCGGCCAACTGGGCCGTCACCACCTGATGCAGCACGGCCAGGTTGGGCTCAAGGCCGAAAATGGTGGGCTCCAACTCGACCGGTCCCAGGTCGTGCCCTGACGCGTTGCGGCGGGTCACCGTGCGCACGACAGGCGCCGGGCGCTCCTTCTTCACCGGGCCGCGGCGCACGGTGTCGGTCAGCGTCATCGCAGGCCCCCGCCGGCCACTTTCGGCGCCTTGACCGAATTGCGCAGGACCACGACAGTGCCCCGGGCGCCCGGTACGGCACCCTTGACGAGCACCAGCTGGCGGTCCGGATCGGCGGAGACCACCTGAAGGTTGAGCGCGGTCACCTGCTTGCCGCCCATCTGCCCCGCCATACGGGTCCCCTTGAAGACCCGGGAAGGCGTGGCGCAAGCGCCGATAGAGCCGGGGACGCGATGGCTCCGGTGGTTGCCGTGCGAGGCGCCCTGGCCCTTGAAGTTGTGCCGCTTCATGCCGCCGGCGAAGCCCTTGCCCTTGCTGACCGCGATGGCGTCCACCCGGTCTCCGGCCTCCCAAAGATCGGCGGTGAGTTCCTGGCCCACGGCGTAGGAGGCGACGTCGTCAAGGCGCAACTCGACGAGTCCACGGCCGGGCTCGACGCTGGCCTTGGCGAAATGGCCCATCTCGGGCTTGGTCAAGGTGGAGGTGCGGCGGAATCCCCAGGTCACCTGCAGGGCCGAGTAGCCGTCGGTCTCGGGCGTCTTGACCTGGACCACGCGCACGGGCGCGACTTTCAGCACCGTCACCGGAATGGCGCGGTGCTGGTCGTCCCAGATCTGGGTCATGCCGACCTTTTCGCCGACGATCGCCTTGCTTGCCACGTCTCGCTTCTCCCTGCGGTGCGCCCGGCTTCCCGTGCGCACGCCAACGCTCCGCCCGGGAATCCCGAGCGGAGCGCTCGAATGGTTTGGCATGAGGTACCGGACAAGCCGGCCATCAGGCACTTCTGTTGTCATGAGCAGCACCGGAGGTGCCGCTGGGGTGCCGAAATCGGCCTTGCGACATTACACCACCGGGCGCCTGGTCTGCCAGGCGCCGGTCCCCGGGTCAGGCGGTCTGGATCTTTATCTCAATATCCACGCCGGCAGGCAGGTCGAGGCGCTGGAGCGAGTCGACCGTCTTGGGCGTGTGCTCGACGATGTCCACCAGGCGCTTGTGCACCCGCATCTCGAAGTGCTCGCGCGAGTCCTTGTACTTGTGGGGTGACCGGATCACGGTGTAGCGGTGCTTGTCGGTGGGCAGCGGGACCGGTCCCAGCACCTTGGCCTGGGTCCGCAGCACCGTCTGGACGATCTTCTCGGTCGACTGATCAAGGATCTCGTGGTCGTAGGCCTTCAGCCTGATGCGGATCTTCTGCTTGGGGCCGTCGGCCATGGTGCCTGCTCTCGTTCCGTTGCTCTCGGGGGGTGCTACTTGAGGATTTTGGTGACCCGGCCTGAAGCAACGGTGCGTCCACCCTCGCGGATGGCGAAACGAAGGCCTTCAGTCATTGCGATGGGCTTGCCCAGCTCGACCGTCATCTCCGTGTTGTCCCCCGGCATGACCATTTCCGTGCCCTCGGGCAGCGCAATGGTACCGGTCACGTCGGTGGTACGGAAGTAGAACTGGGGCCGGTAGTTGGTGAAGAACGGCTTGTGGCGACCGCCCTCTTCCTTGTTCAGCACGTACACGTTGGCTTCGAACTGGGTGTGCGGAGTGATGGAGCCGGGCTTGCACAGCACCTGGCCGCGCTCGACGTCCTCCTTCTTCGTTCCCCGCAGGAGGGCGCCGATGTTGTCGCCGGCCCGGCCCTCATCTAGCAGCTTGCGGAACATCTCGACCCCGGTGACGGTGGTCTTCTGGGTGTCGGCCAGGCCGACGATCTCGACTTCCTCGCCCACCTTGACGATGCCCTGCTCCACCTTGCCGGTGACCACGGTGCCCCGGCCGGTGATCGACATGACGTCCTCAATCGGCATCAGGAAGGGCTTGTCGACGTCGCGCTCGGGCTCGGGAATGTAGGAGTCGACGGCGTCCATGAGCTCAACGATCTTCTCGCTCCACTCGGGATCGCCCTCCAGGGCCTTGAGGGCACTGACCTGAATGATCGGCGTGTCGTCACCGGGGAACTCGTAGGCGTTGAGGAGCTCGCGCACCTCCATCTCGACCAGCTCGATGAGCTCGGGGTCATCGACCATGTCGGCCTTGTTGAGGGCGACGACGATGTAGGGGACGCCGACCTGGCGGGCCAGGAGCACGTGCTCCCGGGTCTGGGGCATGGGCCCGTCGGCCGCCGACACAACCAGGATGGCGCCGTCAATCTGAGCGGCCCCGGTGATCATGTTCTTGATGTAGTCGGCGTGGCCAGGCATGTCGACGTGGGCGTAGTGGCGCTTGTCCGTCTCGTACTCCACGTGGGCGATCGTGATCGTGATGCCCCGCTGCTTCTCCTCCGGAGCGGCGTCGATCTTGTCGAACGACGTGAACTCGGTGTTCGGGTTCTTCTCCGACAGGACCTTGGTGATCGCTGCCGTCAGCGTGGTCTTGCCATGGTCGATGTGACCCATCGTTCCCACGTTGACGTGAGGCTTGGTGCGCTCAAACTTCTTCTTGGCCATCGCCGTTGCTACTCCCTGCTATCGGACGGTACCCCCATGGGCCCGTCACGGCGACCGAACGCCGCTTTGACTGTCTCCTTGTGCGACCTGTGGCCCGAATCCCCAGGGTTCGGGCTACTCCCCGTGGGCCCGGGCGATGATCTCCTTGGAGATCGACTCGGGCACCTCGTTGTACGAGTGGAACTGCATCGTGTACGTGGCGCGACCCTGGGTGCGCGAACGCAGGTCAGTAGCGTAGCCGAACATATCGGCCAGCGGTACCTGCGCGTTGATCACGTGGCTGCTGCCCTGCTGGTCCATGCCCTCCATCTTCCCCCGCCGGGAGGACAGGTCTCCGATCACATCTCCCATGTAGTCATCGGGGGTGGTCACGGTGACGGCCATCACGGGTTCGAGCAGGACCGGGCTGGCGGCCCGGAGCGCCTTCTTGACGGCCATCGATCCGGCGATCTTGAAGGCCATCTCCGAGGAGTCCACGTCATGGTAGGAGCCGTAGGTCAGGAGGATCCGCACGTCCACGGTGGGGTAGCCCGCCAGGATCCCCGAGGTCAACGCCTCCTGTATGCCGGCGTCCACCGAGGGGATGTACTCCTTGGGGATGACGCCACCGCTGATCTTGTCGATGAACTCGTAGCCGCCACCGGGGCCGGTGGGCTCCACGCTGATGACCACGTGGCCGTACTGGCCCCGGCCACCGGTCTGGCGGACGTATTTCTCCTCAATCTTCTCGACCGGCTTGCGGATGGTCTCTCGGTAGGCCACCTGGGGCTTGCCGACGTTGGCATCCACGCTGAACTCACGCAGCATGCGGTCGACCAGGACTTCGAGGTGTAGCTCACCCATGCCCGAGATCACGGTCTGCCCCGTCTCCTCGTCGGAACGCACCCGGAAGGTGGGGTCCTCCTCGCTGAGCGAGTACAGGGCCCGGGACAGCTTGTCCTGGTCGGCCTTGGTCTTGGGCTCGACGGCCACGTGGATCACGGGCTCGGGGAACTCCAGCGCCTCCAGCACGATCGGGTGGCCGGGGTCGCACAGCGTGTCACCGGTGGTGGTGTTCTTGAGCCCGACCACGGCCATGATGTCGCCGGCGAAGATGGCGTCCTTGTCCTCGCGGTGGTTGGCGTGCATCTGGAGGATACGGCCGACCCGCTCCTTCTTGTCCTTGGTGGAGTTGGAAACCGAAGACCCCTTGGTCAGCGTGCCCGAGTACACCCGGATGTAGGTCAGCTTGCCGACGAACGGGTCGGTCATGATTTTGAAGGCCAGGGCGGAGAAGGCTTCGCCGTCATCGGCCTTGCGCTCCTCCACGTCCTCGGGATGGTTGGGGCGAATACCCTGGGTGGGGGGCAGGTCCAGCGGGCTGGGCAAGTAGTCGATCACGGCATCGAGCATGGGCTGGACGCCCTTGTTCTTGAAAGCCGACCCGCACAGCACAGGCACCACGGCCGCCGCCAGAGTGGCCGTCCGCAGGGCTCGGCGCAGGTCCTCGGCGGTGATCGATTCCTCGGCCAGGTACTTCTCCATGATGACGTCGTCGAAATTCGAGACCACGTCAATGAGCTGGTGACGGGCCCCCTCCACCTCGGAGGCCATGGATGCGGGCACCTCGGCGATCTCCCACTCCTCACCCATGTCGTTGGCCCAGATCAGGGCCTTGCACTCCAGCAGGTCGATGACGCCCTGGAACTCGGACTCGGCCCCGATCGGCAGCTGGGTCACGGCCGGCAGGGCGTCCAGGCGGTCCCGGATCATCTCCACCGTGCGCTCGAAGTCGGCGCCGATGCGGTCCATTTTGTTGACGAAGCAAATGCGGGGGACGCTGTACTTGTTGGCCTGGCGCCACACCGTCTCGGTCTGGGGCTCCACGCCGGCCACGGCGTCGAAGACGGCTACGGCGCCATCGAGCACGCGCAGCGAGCGCTCCACCTCGACCGTGAAGTCCACGTGGCCGGGGGTGTCGATGATGTTGATCCAATTGTCCCGCCAGCTGCAGGTGGTGGCCGCCGAGGTGATGGTGATGCCCCGCTCCTGCTCCTGGACCATCCAGTCCATGGTGGCGGCACCCTCGTGGACCTCACCGATCTTGTAGTTGCGCCCGGTGTAGTACAGGATCCGCTCGGTCGTGGTGGTCTTGCCCGCGTCGATGTGCGCCATGATCCCGATGTTGCGGGTCCTGGCCAGGGGAAAGTCGCGGGTCGGTGGGGCGTCAGCCATGGTGCGCGGCGATCCTAGTGAACTGGGTGCGCTCCACTACCAGCGGTAGTGGGCGAAGGCCTTGTTGGACTCTGCCATCTTGTGCATGTCCTCACGGCGCTTGACGGCGGCACCGATGTTGTTGGAGGCGTCAAGGATCTCCCCGGCCAGCCGCTCGGCCATCGTCTTCTCACGGCGCTGGCGCGCGTAGGTGGTCAACCAGCGCAGGGACAGCGTGGTGGCCCGCCGCGGGCGGACCTCCACCGGCACCTGGTAGGTGGCACCACCGACCCGACGGGACTTCACCTCCAGCTCGGGGCGGGTGTTCTCCACCGCCCTCTTCAGGGCGGCCACCGGGTCGCCGCCCGAGCGCTCCTCCACCAGGCCCAGGGCGGTGTAGACGATGCGCTCGGCCAGGGTCCGCTTGCCGCGGGACAGCACCTTGTTGACCACCTGGGTCACCAGGACCGAGCGGTACACGGGATCAGGAGCGAGCTCGCGCCGGGTGGCGGGACCGTTACGGGGCATCGACTAGGACTCCTTCTTGGCGCCGTAACGGCTGCGGGCCTGGCTGCGCTCGCGCACGCCGGAGGTGTCCAGGGCGCCGCGGACCACCTTGTACCGCACCCCGGGGAGATCCTTCACCCGGCCGCCGCGGACCAGGACGATGGAGTGCTCCTGCAGGTTGTGGCCCACGCCGGGGATGTAGGCGGTGATCTCCACGCCCGAGGACAGGCGGACGCGGGCCACCTTGCGCAGGGCCGAGTTCGGCTTCTTCGGGGTCGTGGTGTACACGCGGGTGCAGACCCCCCGGCGTTGGGGCGCGCCCTTAAGGGCCGGGGTCTTGGTCTTGGTGACCTTGGCCTGCCGTCCCTTGCGGACGAGCTGGGCGATTGTGGGCACGCGTTACCTCTCGATGCTGAAATGGTGAACCATGTGCGCGGTAACCGCGCCGGCCGGAGCCTCACATGGCAGAGGCGCGATGATAGCTGGTGGCTCCGGGCCCGACAATCGCGGCCGGCCGGCTCGGCCACCTGGGCCGGGCCGGGCCACGTCCTCAGACGGCGCTGCTCCCGGCCAGCACACCGGCCCGGGCGGGCTCCCCATCCGGGGGCGGCACGCCCGGCTCGACTCGCGCCCCGGTGCGCCGGCGGCCGCGGAACGACCAGATCAACGGCATGACGCCTTCGGGATACGAGGACAGCAGGAAGGTCCCGCCCCCGATATAGAGGAATTGCAGGTTCTGGGTGAGGAATCCGATCGCCAACCCGCCCATCAGCGCGCTCGAGCAGAGCGAGGCGCCCCCTATGGCCACCACGGCCAGGATGAGCAGGCTGGAGAACATCTCGTAGTTGGTACCCCCGACCACCGACTCGGCTCCACCCAGGAGGGCGCCGGCCAGGCCGGCCATGGCAGCCGAGAGGGCGAAGACGGTCAACTTGGTCCGGGTGAGGCTGAGCCCGAGGGTGGCGCAGGCCGCCTCGGAGTCCTTCATGGCGATGAGGACACGTCCGAATTTGCCCCGCCGCATGGCCAGCAGGGCGATGGAGAGGAGGGCGAACACGACGGCCAGGAAGACGGTGAACGCCTTGTCGGTGTTCACGTTGAGCCCGAACAGGGTTGGCCGGGCGATATGGACCGAGCCATTGAAGCCGAACACCGATGACCACGGGAAGAACATGTTGTCCATGGCGCTGGCGAAGGCCATGGTGGCCAGGGCCAGGTACAGGCCGCGCAGACGCAGGGCCGGGAGGGCGACGAGGCCACCCACCACGCCGGCCAGTCCGGCCGCCGCCAGCAGGCCCAGGATTGAACCCCCAGAGCCGAACTTGTACATGGCGTAGGCGCCCAGCCCGGCAAAGGTCAACTGGCAGATGGAGACCTGCCCACCCCAGCCGGCCAGGGGCACCAGGGAGAGGCAGACCAACCCCGAAGCCAGCCCGATGCCCAGCTTGGCCACGTCGCCGGGCCCGAAGACCGACACGGCCACGACGGTGGCGATGACCAGCAGCGCGCCGCCCTGGAGGCTGCGCACCAGCCCGGCCGGAGCCAGCCCGAACTTGCGTTGGGGCACACCGCTGCGCAACCGGCTCACCGGGAGGACGAGCAGGACGATGAAGAGCAGCACCGAGGGGACGGACAGCTCCAGCCCCTGTACGGGCGTGGAACTCCAGAAGCCGCCCGATGTGGGGAAGTACCCGACGGCGTACGAGGCCAGGAGGCCCACCGCCAGGGCGCCGGCGAAGGTCATGGGGAGGCTGCGCAGCCGGCCCACCATGGCCGCCGCGTAGGCGTCGATCACCAGGAGGGTCAAGATGATGGGATCGAGCTGCAACCGGGGGGCGACCAGGATGCCGGCCACCGAGGCCAGGGAGGCCCCGATCGACCAGCTGAGGGTGGACAACGACGCCGGGCGCCCGCCGAAGAGGCCGACGAGCTCGCGGTTGTCCACCACGCCGCGCATGGCCATGCCCACCCGGGTCTGGAAGAGGAACAGGCGGAGCCCGATGGCGATGGCGATGGCGGCAGCGACGGTGATCAGCTCCTGCCACTGCACGAAGACCCCGAAGAGGTTGAAGCCGTGGTTGCCGAAGAATTGGGCCACCACCCGGCTCGACGGGGGCCAAATGATGCTGACCCCGCCGATGAGGAAGAGGGTGAGCCCGACCGTGATGGCCAGCGTCACGGGCACGTTGGACGCGTCCACCCGCCGGATCAGGGTCCGTTCGATGAAGGCCCCCATGAGGGGCGCCAGGACGAAGACGGTGAGGAGGAAGGCCAGCCCCGAAGGGATGTGCCAGGGTACCGTCAGCTGCCAGTAGGTGAAGGCCATGAACATGCCGATGGCCCCGTGGGCGATGTTGAAGATGCCCGACGTCGAGTAGGTCACCACCAGCCCGCAGGCGGCCACGGCATAGGCGGCGCCGAGGACCAGGCCGATGACGGTGAACTCGAAGAACGCGTGCATGAGCTTCCCGGCCTAGTACTGGTAGAAGCCGGTGTTGCAGTCGTACGTATTGGGCGCGGTCGGATAGACCCGCTGGAAGGCCCCGTTCACAATCTTGAAGTAGTCGAAGCACTTGGAGGGGATCTTCCCTCCGATGTTCACCGGTGGGGTGATCCCCCCTCCGGTCCAGTTGGTGATCTGCTGAATCTGGGCGAGGAGCGCCGGCCGCGTGAGGTTCGGTCCCACGGCCTTGGCCGCCTGCTCGAAGGCCAGGCCGGCCGACCAGGCCAGGATGGCGAAGATGTCCTGGTGGTATCCCGGAGCCACCCGGTTCAGCCAGCTCTCCATGAGCTGCATGCCCGGGTTGCTGCTCGCTTCCTCGTAGGCGGCGGTGGCCGACATCAGCACCAGGTCGCCGTTGGACTCGGGTTGGGTCTGCTGGGCGAATTGGGGCGAGTACTCCTCGGAGAACCAGTCGACGACCGGGGGCGACCAGTTGGCCTGCTGCATGGACTGGAGGAGCCGCTCGGCCGAGGAGGCGTCGGAGTACTCGGTGACGTACTGCGCCCCGGCGCTCTGCATGGCCTGCACGTTGGCCGCGTAGTTCGAGTTGGTGGCGGTGGTCGACTGGTCGTACACGTAGTTGAACCCGACGCTCTTGTAGGCGTCCACCTCATGCGTCGCCTGGGTCTGGGTGGCCGACACGTTGAGGTAGATCATGGCGGCGTGCTGGATGGCGGTGGGGTAGGTCGCCTTGAGGTAGACGGCCGGGCCGAGCGACCAGTAGTGCTCGTTGCCCGGGCTGGCACCGAAGATATCCGCCGTCGCCCCGGCCGCCGCCGTGGAGATCTCGGCCCCCAGGGTGGGGATGGAGCAGGCGGCGACGGCCTGGGATTCCCCGTCGTCGAAGCCCGAAGCGTTGCCCACCATGGCGAAGTCGGAGGAGCAGGCCTGCTGGGCATCGGAGTAGTTGGTGCCCGAGTTGTTCCCGTCGTCATAGGGGCTGACCTTGATCTGGCGCCCGCAGATCCCGCCCGTGCTGTTGACGTAGGCCGCCCAGGCCTCGGTGGCCTGCTGGGCGCTCTGGGTCAGGCCCGGCGCCACCCCGCTGAGGCTGGCGATGTTGCCCACCGTGATGGAGTTGGCGGTCACCCCGGTGGCCGTGGCCCCGCCGTTGCCGCCCGCCGGGGTCTGGGTTCCGTCGGCGCCGCAGGCGCCGGCCGAAGCGGCCCCGGCCACCGGCTTGGTGGCGGCGGCGACGGTGGTCTTGGTGGTGGTGGAGGCCGCGGCGGCCGCGCCCGTGCGGGCACCGCCGGTGCCCGCCGCGCCACTGGTGGATCCGGCGCCGGCACTTCCGGTGGATGAGGCTCCCGTCCCCGCGGCGCCGCTGCCGGTGGAGCTGCCCGAGGCCCCGAGCGCGCTGCTCGCGCCCGACCCGCCCGCGCCGTTGGCGGACGAGGAGCCCTGGGCCTGAGCCTGCTGGGCCGCGGTCAGGCGGGTGCCGCAGGCGGACGCCACCAGGGCCAGGGCGGAGAGGATTCCCACCGCGGCCACCCGGGCCCGCCGCGAGGTCCCGCTGCCCATGTTGGTCATCCTCACGGCCTCACCTCGTCGTGGAGCATCTGTGCGTCGAATTGATCGGCGTCCGGGTCCGCCTGCAGCGCGCGCAGGGCACTTTCCAACCGCTCGACCGAGCGGACGATGGCGCCGGCGTTGCGCCGCGCCTCCTCAATCTGGCGCAGGCTCCAGGCGCAGCGTACGAGGACACCTCCGCCGAAGACCAGGGCCACGCCGAGGAGGCCACCCGAAATCAGGTACGGGACCTCCTGGTAGAGGAAGGGGCTGTGTGCGGCTCCGTACCACCCGAGCACGATGCAGGCGAGCCCGAACCCGATGACGGCCATGCCGATCAGCTGCATGATCTTGCGGATATCGCGATCGGACCGGCCCCGGCGCGAACGGTCGATGGCGGCGGCCAGCCGCTCAAGGCGCGTGCTCAACGGGGTGGCGCCGGTGGGGACCGTGCCGTTGCCCTCGGGCGCGCCGCCCGCCGCCGGTGGCGGGGGCAGGTTCGGCACGATCGGTACCTCGCTTGTATCGGTCTCGGCGACGGTTTCCGAGCTTCCCAGCAAGTTCATGCCACGGATCCTCCCGCATCAGGAACGGTGCCGCCGACCGGATTGCTGAACTCGGTCTGCGGATCGGCATTGACACAGTCCAGGCTCTCCAACTCGGTCAGGTCCTCGAAGCGTCGATAGGCATAGGCCATGGCCGAAGCCACCAGGAGACCGGCGGCGACGAGCGCGGCACCGATGCCGCCGAATACCGGGCTGATGGCCGCGGTGGGCTGACCCGATGCCGTCCCTCCCGTCGGGGCGCCGGAATTGCCGGTCGGTGTGCCGCCGGCGCCGAAACCACCCGACGTACCGAGGGTGCTCCCCGATCCGGTGTTGCCGGTGTTGCCCGAGGTCACGCTCGTGCCGGTGTTGCCGGTGTTGGAGGTGGTCGCGGGCAGCACCGGGGCAGCGACAGTGGGCGTGAACGGGAGGATGAATGCGGGCGAGGCGGTGGAGCCCACGCTGACGGTGCCCAGGTCCATGGTGAGCACCTGTTCGTTGGGTATGGCCAGGGGGAGCTTCGACGTGAACGACGCCGGGAGCAGAGAGGACAGCTTGTTGGCGGCCGCATCGAGGGTGGTGATGTTGACGCTGATCCGCAGGCCGTCCAGGGTCCGACTGGCGGACGCACCGCTCACTGCGTCGGTCGGATTGGCCACCGTCATCGTCATGCCGAGCTGGCCCAGGAGCGAGTTGAGCACAGCCGTCGAGGGCGCCCCCGGCGAGCCGGAGCCCGCAGCTTGAATGCCGCTGGTGCTGACCGTCACCGGCACGCCTCCGACGGTCACGTTGCTGGCCACCGTCGAACCGCTGACGGCTCCGGTGGTGCCGTTGGAGGTGGCGGTGGCGGTTGAGGTCACCGAGCCGATATTGATGAGGCCGCCCAGGATGGCGATGCCCGAATCGGTGGCCGTGGCGGTGGCGGTGGCCGCGCTGGCGGTGGTGCCCGACGTCGAGGTGCCCGAGCTGTAATTGATGCCCATGAAGGAGGAGGCCGACCCCAACGGGTTGGTGGTGGTGGGGTTCGTGGAGATGCCGGCCAGACTGCCCAGCGCCCCGGTCAGGCTACCTACGGAAGGAAGCCCCGAGGTGGCCGTGGTGCCGGTCGCGCCGGCCCCCGGCGCATTGTCGCCGATGGTGGCGGTGGCGGTGTTGGCATTGGCGGTGGAGGTGGCGTCCATGTTCACCCCGGGCTTGTCGGTCGATGCGCTGTTGGGCGCCGCCGGGTAGTCGCTCACCGCTTCAATGGGCCAGATGGGAAGGGGGGGAATGGGCGCACCGGGGAACAGGAGGGCGGCGTCGGGTCCCGAGTTGGCGATGACCTGGCCCGGGTAGAGGGTCGAGGCCGTGGCGCTGCCCGTCGGCCCGTAGTTGTCCGTGGTGGCGGCATAGCCCTGGCTGAACTCAAAGGTCGGGGTGGCCGGTAGGGGGAAATTCGGCTGCTCGTACTGGGCGGTCGATGCTTCGGCCAGGGCGGTCACCGTGAAGCCACCCAGCGCGCCGTCAGCCGCGGCCGGCCCATCTGTCAGCGCGCCGGCGATCAGGCTCGAACCTCCGCCCAGGAGGAGGGCCGTCGCCAGCCCGAGCGCGGGCAGACGCCGGCGGGATCGTCGGGCCACGGCAGTTGCGATCATGCCGCTCAAGTTGCTCATGCCGCGACTCCTCCCAGATAGGCGTCGGCCAGGTCGTCGGGGAGCTCGTCGGGGGTGCCCGACGCCACTATCCGGCCCTGGACGACCACGGCCACATGGGTGGCCACGCCGATGGCGGTGGCGGCAAACTGCTCGGCCAGGACGATGGCCACCCCCTCGGCGGCGATCTGGGCCACCAACTCGTAGAGCTCGGTCACGATCATGGGCGCCAGCCCCATGGAGATCTCGTCGAGCAGGAGCACCGCCGGCTCCACACTCAGCGTGCGCGCCATGGCCAACATCTGCTGCTCGCCCCCCGAGAGTGTGCCGGCGATTTGGCTGCGCCGCTCGGAGAGGCGGGGGAAGCGGGTGAAGGCCAGCTCCTCGACCTTGGACCGGGACGAACCCCCGAAGGTCATGAGCCGCAGGTTCTCGGTGACGGTGAGGTTGGGGAAGATGCCGCGGCCGTCAGGCAGCGTGCAGATGCCGGCGCGGGAAAGGGCGTCGGGCCTCAGGCCGTTGCAGTGGCGCCCGAGCACGTGCAGGCAACCCGACTTGGGCACCATCTGCCCGCTGGCCACACGGAGCGAGGTCGTCTTCCCGGCTCCGTTCGGTCCGAGGAGGGCCAGCACGCCGCCGGCGGCGACCGAGAAATCGATCCCGTGCAGCACCTCAATCTGCCCGTAGGCGGCGTGCACGTCGCGCAACTCGAGCACCGGGCGGACATCGATCCCCGGCTGGTCCGGTGGGTCAAGGGCGTCAGCCATGGGCACCAACCCCGGCGGCCAGGGGCGCGGAGGGCTCCGCCACATGGTGTGCCACCGCCTCCTCCTCGGGATCGTCCACCGCACCGAGGTAGGCCGCCCTCACCCGCTCGTCCGACCTGATCTCCGCCGGGGTGCCGACGGTGAGCACGGCGCCGAAGTCCAGCACGTTGATCCGGGCGCAGATGCGCATCACCAGCGCCATGTCGTGCTCGACCAGCAGGACGCCCATGCCGCCCTCGGCCAGTTCGATCAGGAGGTCCCCGAGCTCTTCTCCCTCGGAGTCGCTCAGGCCCGAGGAAGGCTCGTCCAGGAGCAGGAGGCGGGGCTTGGTGGCCAGGGCACGGGCCACCTCAAGCAACCTGGCCTGACCGGTCGGCAGTGTGTCGGCGGAGCGACCGGCCAGCGCCGTCAGCCCGACGAGCGCCAGGGCGCCGTCGGCGTTGGCCGCCGAGTCGGAGTGGTCACGGGACCAGCGCCGGCGGATCTCGGCGGCAGCCAGGACGTTCTCGCGCACGGAGAGGGAGCCGAAGACCTCAAGGCGCTGGAAGGTGCGGGCGATGCCCAGGCGGGCCCGCATGTGGGGGCGCAGGCCCTCCATGGAGGTCCCGTCGAAGGAGATCCGGCCGCCGTTGAGACTCTGCAGGCCGCAGATGGCGTTGAAGAGGGTGGTCTTGCCGGCGCCGTTGGGCCCGATCAGGCCCGTGACCAGGCCCGGATCCACCGACAGGTCGACCCCGCGCAGGGCGTGCACCCCACCGAACCGCACCTCAGCTTCCGCCACCTGCAGAAGCGCCACGTCAATCGCCCCCTCATAATCCGCATTACGCCAGCATCCGGGACCCCAATGCTGGCCTGAAGTCTATTCTCCGGCCAATTCGGCCCCAAAGAGAGAACTTGTCCACCCCGGCAACCTTGCGCCGACGCTCCGGGTCGGACACCCCGGGGCGTTAGCCTTCCCCAGTATGGAACATTCGATGGCCGACCGCTTGGCGGAGCTTGCGGAACGCAAGAACGAGGCTCTGCACGCCGGCAGCGCGCAGTCCGTGGAGCGGCACCACGCCAAGGGGAAGTTGACCGCCCGGGAGCGCATCGAATACCTGCTGGACGAGGGCTCCTTCCAGGAGCTGGACATGCTGGCCCGCCATCGCGCCCACGGCATGGGGCTGGAGGACAACCGGCCCTATACCGACGGTGTGGTCACCGGCTTCGGGACGATTGATGGCCGGAGGGTCTGCCTCTTCAGCCAGGACTTCACCGTTTTCGGCGGGGCCCTCGGGGAGGTATTCGCCGAGAAGATCCACAAGGTCATGGACCTGGCGGCCTCAACCGGGGTCCCCATGATCGGCCTCAATGACGGTGCCGGGGCCCGCATTCAAGAGGGCGTGGTGTCCCTCCACTCCTACGGCGGCATCTTCCGGCGCAACGTGACGGCTTCGGGCGTCATCCCCCAGATCAGCGTGATCCTGGGTCCCTGCGCCGGGGGGGCCGTCTACTCGCCCGCCATGACCGACTTCATCTTCATGGTCCAGGGGACTTCCCACATGTTCATCACCGGTCCCGACGTGGTGAAGACAGTCACCGGAGAGGACGTCACCCTTGAGGAGCTGGGGGGCGCCATGAGCCACGCCACCAAGTCGGGCGTGGCCACCTTCGTCTCCCCCGATGAGAAGGCCTGCCTGGATGACGTGCGCCATCTCCTGTCGTTCCTCCCCTCCAACAACCTTGAGGAGCCGCCTGTCGAGATGACGGGCGACGAGCCCGACCGGCAGGTGCCCGAACTGATCGACATCCTGCCCACCTCCCCCAACCAGCCCTACGACATGAAGAAGGTGATCGCGGCCGTGGTCGACGGCGGCGACTACTTCGAGGTGCACCGCCACTGGGCCATGTCGATCACGTGCGGCTTCGCCCGCATGGACGGCCGCGTGGTGGGGATCGTGGGCAACCAACCCGCCGTGTTGGCGGGAGTCCTCGACATCGACTCGTCCGAGAAGGCGTCACGCTTCGTGCGTGTCTGCGATGCCTTCAACATCCCCCTTCTCACCTTCGTCGACGTCCCCGGCTTCATGCCGGGGACCGATCAGGAGTACGGCGGCATCATCCGCCACGGCGCCAAGCTCCTCTACGCCTACTGCGAGTCGACCGTGCCCCGCATACAGATCGTCACCCGCAAGGCCTACGGCGGCGCCTACGTGGTCATGAACTCCAAGTCCATCGGTGCCGACCTGGCCTTCGCCTGGCCCTCGGCCGAGTTGGCCGTCATGGGGCCCAACGGCGCGGTGGAGATCGTCTACCGGCGCGAGCTGGCCGAGGCCACCGACCCAGTCGGTCGCCGGGCCGAGCTCATCGACGAGTACACCGAGCGTTACGCCAATCCGTACATTGCGGCGGAACGGGGCTACATAGACGACGTGATCTCCCCGGCCGACACCCGGGCCGTGATCTGCCGGAGCCTGGACATCCTGGCTACCAAGCGCGAGGAGTTGCCGCGGCGCAAGCACGGCAACGTCCCGCTGTGAGCGGAGCCATGGAGACGGGGTGGCTCACCCTGCGGGCGGCTCCCGAGCCAGACGCCCGGGTCCTGGCCGTCATTGCCGCGGCAGCGGAGACGGTGTGGCCCCGGCCCGCGCCGCCAGACGAGCAGGACCCGGCGCACCAGAGCTGGCGGTTCTCGGGGCGCTGGTGGAACAAGCCTCTTCCGTTGCGCCGCGAACGGCCCTGGGCCCGCCGCTGACCGTCTACGTCGACGACTGGCGCCAGCGGGCCACCATCCGTGCGCGCGAGGACCGGTGGTCGCACCTGCTGGCCGACGACCCGGCCGAGTTGCACACCCTGGCCGCCCGGCTGGGGATCCCGCCCCAGGGCTTCCAGCGGCACCGGCGCTCGGCCGCCCTGAACCACTACGACGTGCCCGAACCGTTGCGCCTGCGGGCCATTGAGCTGGGAGCCGTCCCCATCACCTGGCGCCAGATGGGCCGCCTCACCCGGGAGTGGCGGCGCGCTGGCGTTCGGCCAGACCGACCAGATCCTCCATGATCCGGTCGAAGGAGTAGTCCTTGGGTGTGTAGACCGAGGACACGCCCTTGCCCAGCAGCAGCTCGGCGTCGTCTTTCGGGATGATCCCCCCCACCACCACCGCCGCCACCGAACCGGCGGCACGCAGCCGGTCCACCACGTCGGGTACCAGTTCGAGATGTGATCCCGACAGGATGGACAGGCCCACGATGTCGACGTCCTCGTGGAGGGCGGCCGCCACGATCTGGGCCGGGGTCAGCCTGATGCCCTGGTAGATGACTTCGAACCCGGCGTCGCGGGCAGCCACAGCGATCTGCTCGGCCCCGTTGGAGTGGCCGTCCAGCCCCGGCTTGGCCACCAGCAGGCGGGGCGGTCCGCCCGAGCGGTCGGCCAGCGCCTTGGTGCGTGCCCGCACGGGTGCCATTTCGTCCCCCCGTCGCCCCACGCCTCCGCTCACCCCGGTCGGAGCCCGGAACTCGCCGAAGACCTCCCGTAGGGCGCCCGCCCATTCACCGGTGGTGCCGCCGGCGTGGGCCAGGGCGATGGTGGATTCCATGATGTTGCCGCCGGGACCGTCATCCTCGGCCACCTTGCTCAACGCACTGAGGGCCCGGCGGACCGCCGCACCGTCACGCTCCGCCCTCCAGCGCACGACGTCGGCGATCTGTTCCGCTTCCACCCGGGGGTCCACCCGCAGGATGCTCTCGACGTCGCCGTCAGCAGTGAGCGGTGAGGATGCAGTCTCGGTGAAACAATTAACCCCGACGACGCGCTGCTCCCCTGTCTCAATGCGGCGCACCCGCTCGGCCTGGCTGCGCACCAGGCGCATTTTGAGCTCATCGATGGCCTCAAAGGCACCACCCAGCGACTCGACGTCGGCCAGCTCTGCGTCAGCGGCCTCAATGAGCGCCGCCGTCTCAGCCTCAATCACCTTGGAACCCTCGAAGATGTCGCCGTACTCCAGCAGGTCGGACTCGAAGGCCAGGACCTGCTGTATGCGGAGCGACCACTGCTGGTCCCACGGGCGCGGCAACCCCAGGGCCTCGTTCCAGGCCGGCAGCTGCATGGCCCGGGCGCGGGCGCTCGCAGAAAGCGTGACGCCGAGGGTCTCCAGCACGATGCGCGGCACGTTGTTCTCCGGCTGCTGTTCGGTCAGGCCCAGCGAGTTCACCTGGACGCCGTAACGGAAGCGCCGCAACTTGGGGTCCTCCACTCCATAGCGCTCCCGGCAGATCCGGTCCCACATGGCAGTGAACGCCCGCATTTTGCAGGTCTCCTCCACGAAGCGGACGCTGGAGTTGACGAAGAAGCTGAGGCGACCGACCACCGCCGGCATTTCCGAGGGGTCGATCTTCCCCGAGGCCCGGACCCCGTCCAGCACCCCGATGGCCGTGGCCAACGCGTAGGCCACTTCCTGCACCGGGGTGGCTCCCGCCTCCTGCAGGTGGTAGCTGCACACGTTGATGGGGTTCCACTTCGGGGCCTGGCGCACGGCGAACGCGATGGTGTCGACGGTCAGGCGCAGGCTGGGCCCGGGCGGGAAGATGTAGGTGCCACGGCTCAGGTACTCCTTCACAATGTCGTTCTGGGTGGTGCCCGAAAGGAGGCCCGGTTCGACGCCTCTGTCCTCGGCATGCGCCACGTAGAGACCAAGCAGCCAGGCCGCCGTGGCGTTGATGGTCATGGAGGTGTTCATCTCCCCCACGGGGATGTGCGCCAGGAGCTCCTCCATGTGGCCGCGGTGCGCCACCGGTACCCCGACCTTGCCCACCTCGCCGGACGCCTCGGGCGAGTCCGGGTCGTACCCGGTCTGCGTCGGCAGGTCGAAGGCGATGGAGAGGCCGGTCTGGCCCTTGGCCAGGTTGGCGCGGTAGAGCTTGTTCGAGGCCCGTGCCGTCGAGTGCCCCGAGTAGGTGCGCATCATCCAGGGTGCGTCAGGGGGCGTGCCGTTCTTCACTCATCTCACCTCCGGGGGTCGGGGGAAATGCTCCCCCCATTGTGCCCGGTCTCCCCGCGCGCCGGACACACCGGCCACCTGCCCTCAGCGGTTGTAGTCGTAGAAGCCCTTCTTCGTCTTGCGGCCGAGCAGGCCCGAGGTGACCATGCGGCGCAGGAGGGGCACGGCGGCGTAATTGGGGTCGCGGAACTCGTCATAGAGCGCGTCGAGGATGGCCAGGGAGGTGTCCAGGCCGACCAGGTCGAGCAGGGCGAACGGGCCCATCGGGAAGCCGCAGCCGCCCTTCATGGCGGAGTCGATCCCCTCCTTGGAGGCCACGCCCTGCTGCAGCAGGCGCACCGAGTTGTTCAGGTAGGGGAAGAGGAGGGCGTTGACGATGAAACCGGCCTGGTCCTTCACCTCGACCGGGTCCTTGCCGCAGGCCCCCGCGAACTCCAGGGCGGCTGCCATGGTGCCGTCGCTGGCCGTGATGGGGCGCACCACCTCGACCAGCGCCATGGCCGGCGCCGGGTTGAAGAAGTGGATGCCGCAGACCAGCTCGGGACGCCCAGTGGCCATGGCCATCTCCACTACGGGCAGGGTCGAGGTGTTGGTGGCCAAAATGGTGTCGGGCTTGCAGATGCTGTCGAGCTCCGCGAAGAGGTCCTTCTTGACCGCCAGGTCCTCCACCACCGACTCGATCACCAGGTCGACATCGACGAGCTCACCCAGGTGCGTCGTGGCGTGGACACGAGCCGCGATGTCGGCCGCGCCGGCCTCGGTCCGCTTGCCCTTCTCCACCTGCTTGGCCAGCGACTTGCCCAAGGTGGCCACCATGGCGTCCGCGCTGTCCTGGCTGCGGCTGCGCAGCACCACCTCATGGCCGGAGGCAGCCGCCACCTCTGCGATGCCTGAGCCCATGATCCCGGATCCGACTATTCCCACGCGTGTGATCGACATGGTGGCAGAGGCTACTGGTCGGTAACCACCGAAGTCGAAGGGGCCCGGTGCGGCGGCCGAACTGAGGTTGGGCCGGGCGCCTGCGTGCAAGAGTGGCGCATGACCACAACCGGCGTGCTGGCCCTGGTGGGCGGGAGCGAATGGACGGAGGGCTGCAGCTTCGATGCCACGCTGCTGGCCGCCTCGGGCGGGCACAACGTCGTGGTGCTCCCCACGGCAGCCGCCTACCAGCACCCCGAGCGGGTGGTGCTCCGGGCCGCCGAATGGTTCGAGGGGCTGGGCGGCCGGGTGGAGGGGCTGATGGTGGTCGACCGGGCCTCGGCGGACGACCCCGGCATGGCGGGGGCCGTCGCTGCCGCCTCCTTCATCTACCTGGCCGGCGGGTCGGCGCTGCACCTCAAGGCGGTCCTGAAGAATTCGGCCGTGTTCGAGGCGCTGCGCCAGGCCTGGGGTGGTGGCGCCGTGGTGGCGGGCGCGGCCGCCGGGGCCATGGTCCTCACCGATCCCATGGTCGATCCCCGCGGGGGTGCGCTGACCTTGGGCCTGGGACTGGTCGACCAGCTCGCCATCGTCCCCCACTACGGCGACGAGGAGGACGACGCCCACGGCCAGAAATTGGAGCGGACGGTCGCCATGGCCCCGGCCAGCCTTCCCATCGTGGGCATCCCTGCCCGCACGGCACTGATCAGGAGCGGGGATGGCCGCTGGAGCTACGAGGGTGCGGCCGCCCCGGTGGTCTTCATCGGGGGCGCCAGGAGCGAGGGGCTGGACGCCCTGGCGGGCTGAAGTCCCTCAGTCCTTCTCCTCAATGGTGACGGTCTGGATCACCACGGGCTCCTTGGGCTTCCCGGAGCGGGTGCCCAGGTCGTTGATCGTCTGCACCACATTGAGCCCGCTCACCACTTCCCCGAACAGCGAGTAGAGGGGGGGCAGGGCGGCGCCGTCGGAACCGCTGATCACGAAGAACTGGCTGCCGTTGGTGTGGGGGCCGGAATTGGCCATGGCCAGCGATCCCAACTTGTACCGGCCCGCCGGCGGGAGCTCGTCGGCGTACTTGTAGCCGGGGCCCCCGGTGCCGGTGCCCAGGGGGTCGCCACCTTGGAGCACGAAGCCGGGGATGATGCGGTGGAAGGTGACACCGTCATAGAAGTGGTAGCGGGCCAGGAAGACGAAGCTGTTCACCGTCCTGGGCGCGGCCAGGGGGTCGAGCGCGATGACCATGGTGCCGTGCGAGGTGACCATGGTGGCCACATAGCGCTTGGCCGGATCGATCAGCTGCGGTGGCTCCTGGTCGAATTTGCGCTGCTGCGGGCTCGATCCATCGGCGGCGGGAGGGACGGGTACGGCCATATCAGGCACCTGCTGCCTCGTGGATGGTGATGGAGATGATGCGCTGGGTGACGTTGGGCGGGACACCGGCAGCGGACCCTTCGGCATTGATCCGGGAGACCACGTCCATGCCCGAGATGACGCGGCCGAACAGGGCGTAGCTGTTGGACAGGCCCTCACCCTGGGGGCCGGCCACTATGAAGAACTGGCTCCCCCCGGAGTGCGGCTGGCCGGTGTTGGCCATGGCCAACGAGCCGAGGGGGTACTGCTGGGTGGCGGTGGCTGCCTTGGGGGGGTTCTCGTCCGCGATGGTGTAGCCCGGCCCACCCGACCCGGTGCCGGTCGGGTCGCCGGTCTGGTCCATGAACCCGGGGATGACCCGGTGGAAAATGACACAGTGGTAGTAGCCCCGCTCGGCCAGGAAGACGAAGTTGTTCACCGTCACCGGCGCGGTCCCGGTGTTGAGGGCCACGGCGAAGGTACCGGCGGTGGTCACCACGGTGGCCGAGTACAGGTGGCCCGCCTTGAGGACATTGGCGGGCCTGGCGTACTTCTGGGTGTTCACCCGGGTCGCGGTGGCGGACGGGCAGCCGGCCTTGGCGGCGACGGCGTCGGCGGCAGCCTGGGACTTGGCGTTCGCCGCGCTGCCGGCCAGCGTGGTGGTGGTCGAGCCCGTCCCCGACGTCGTCTTGTTCTTGTTGTTCGACGAGACCGCGAAGGCGATACCCACGATGAGGAGGCCGACGACGCCCACAATGATGATGTTGCGGATCAGCTGGCGTCGCTTCTTCGTTCTGGCCTGCGCGGCCAGGCGGGCCTCCCTGGCCGCACGCTGGCGGGCTCTCTTCTCGCTGGGCACGGCCGGAAACCCTACCTGCCCCGGAGACCCCCCAATGTTCGGGCGGCCCGGCGACCGGCCCGGTCGGTGCGGCGGCGCCCATTAGCGTCTTGGCATGCCGTTGGTCGTCCAGAAGTTCGGCGGTACCTCGGTCGGCGACGCCGACCGCATCCGGGCCGTGGCCGACCACATCGCCCGCACCCGGCGCCAGGGCTCAGACGTGGTGGTGGTCGTGAGCGCCATGGGAAAGACCACCGATGAACTCATCCACCTGGCGGAAAGCGTGAGCACCGTCCAACCCCGGCGTGAATACGACATGCTGGTCAGCACCGGTGAGCGCATCTCCATGTCCCTGCTGTGCATGGCCCTGGCCGACCTGGGCGTGGACGCCACGTCCTACACCGGGAGCCAGGCCGGCATCATCACCGACGCCGACCACACCCGGGCCAAGATCCTCAAGGTCACACCGGACCGCCTCCGCGCCGCGCTGGCGGCGGGAAAGGTGCCGGTGGTGGCGGGATTCCAGGGTGTGTCGGAGGAACGCGAGATCACCACGCTCGGCCGGGGTGGCTCCGACGCCACCGCGGTCGCCCTGGCGTCGGTGCTCGATGCCGACGTGTGCGAAATCTACACCGACGTCACCGGGGTCTTCACCGCCGATCCCCGCCTGGTGCCCGAAGCGCACCGGATCAACCGGATCTCCTTTGAGGAGATGCTGGAGGTGGCCGCCACCGGCGGCCGTGTCCTGATGCTGCGGGCCGTGGAGTTCGCCCGCAACCACAATGTCCCGCTGCACGTGCGCAGCAGCTTCACCTGGGAGCCGGGCACCTGGGTGGTCGAGGAGGATGCAGACATGGAAGAAGCCGTCGTCACCGCCGTCACCCACGACACCACCGAGGCCAAGGTCACGGTGAGCGGGGTACCCGACCGACCGGGAGTGGCCGCCCGGCTGTTCCGGGCCCTGGCCGACCGCTCCATCAACGTCGACATGATCGTGCAGAACACCTCCGCCCACGGCACCACCGACATATCGTTCACCGTGCCCAAGTCCGATCTCAGCGTCTCGGTCGAGACGGCGCAGGCGCACGCTGACGAGCTGGGGGCTTCGGGGGTGACCTCCGACCATGACGTGTCCCGGGTGTCGCTGATCGGGGTGGGCATGAAGTCGCACCCTGGCATTGCGGCCACCATGTTCGAGACCCTGGCCAACGAGGAGATCAACATCGACATGATCTCGACGTCCACCATCAGGACGTCGTGCATCGTGCGCACGGATGACGTCGAACGCGCGGTGCGTTCCCTTCACGCGGCCTTCGCACTGGGCTGATGGCACCGCGCTTCCTGTGGCTCCTCCGGCATGCCAAAACGGTGGCCGACCCGCCCAAGGGCGGCGCCGACTTCGACCGGGTCCTGGCGCCCCGGGGGAGGCGGGACGCCACCGCCCTCGGAGCCCTCATGGGGAGGGACGGCACCCGGCTCGGCCTGGTTGACATCCCACTCCCCCAGGTCGTCCTGGTCTCCCCCGCTGCCCGGGCCGTGGCCACGGCGGACCTGGCCTTGGCTGAGCTGGCCGCGCCACCGGACCGTCACCTGGTTCCTGACCTTTATGGCGCCGAACCCGAGGAGGTACTGGAACACCTGCGGACGTTGCCCGACGAATTGCGTTCGGTCATGGTGGTCGGGCACAACCCGACCGCCCAGGCGCTGTCCCTGGGTTTGATCGGCCGCTTTGACAAGAAGGGCCATGACCTGGCGGTGCGCCGCGGCTTCCCGACCTGCGCATTGGGGGTCTACACGTTCAAGATCGACAGTTGGAGCGCCGTGGCGAGCGGGACGGCCCGCCTGGCGGGCCTCTTCATCCCACCATTCGCGCTGCCCTGAGGCCCTCGCCTCCTGCTACGCCAGGCAGCGCAGGACGGCGGCGTCCCCCTGGCCCCCGCCACCGCACAGCGCGACGGCCGCCGTGCCGCCACCGCGGCGGCGCAGCTCGAGCAGGGCGGTGAGCGCGACACGGGTACCTGACATCCCGACGGGGTGGCCCAGGGCGATGGCCCCGCCGTTGACGTTGACCTTGCCCTCGTCAATCCCGAGCTCGTCGGACGAGGCCAGCCCGACGGCGGCGAACGCCTCGTTGATCTCGAAGAGGTCGATGGCGCCCACGTCCAAGCCCGCCCGCTGGGCTGCCTTGGCGATGGCCTGCGAGGGCTGGGTGAGCAGCGAGTTGTCGGGGCCGGCCACCATGCCGTAGCCGACCACCTGGCCCAGCGGCGCTATGCCGAGCCGCTTGGCCACCTCCGCCGACATCACGATCACGGCGGCAGCCCCATCGGAGATCTGCGACGCGTTGCCCGCCGTGATGGTGCCGTCCTTGGTGAAGGCCGGCCGCAACGACCCGAGCGATTCGGCCGTCGTGCCCGGGCGCACCCCCTCATCGACATCGACCAGCAGGGGGTCCCCCTTGCGCTGGGGGACCTGCACCGGCACGATCTCTTCGGCCAGGCGGCCGTCCTTGGCCGCGGCGGCGGCCTTTTCGTGGCTGGCGGCGGCGAACGTGTCCTGGCGCTCCCGTGAGATCCCGACCTTCTCGTTGTGCTGCTCGGTGGACAGGCCCATGGCGATGTGGTCGAAGGCGTCGGTCAGCCCGTCGAACATCATGGAGTCGACCAGCGCGCCGTCCCCGATGCGGTACCCGCCCCGGGCCCCCGGCAGGAGATAGGGCGCCTGGGTCATGGACTCCATCCCGCCGGCCACCACAATTTCAGCGTCGCCCGAGCGGATCATCTGGTCGGCCAGGTAGATGGTGTTGAGCCCCGAGAGGCAGACCTTGTTGACCGTGCTCGCCGGCACCGACATGGGAATACCGGCGTGGACGGCCGCCTGGCGGGCCGTGATCTGCCCCTGGCCGGCCTGAAGAACCTGCCCCATGAGGACGTAGTCGACCTGCTCGGGCGCCACCCCGGCCCTCCGGAGCGCCTCGGCGATGGCGAAGCCACCCAGCTCCATGGCGCTGAAAGAGGCCAGCGCCCCCGACAGCTTGCCGATCGGGGTACGCGCCCCGGCGACGATGACGGCCTCACCCATGACCACTACCTCCGATTCTGCGCCGGTCTCCTGACCGGTCGGGGGGCACATCTTACGGGCCAACTAACGTCGTCGCCCATGAGTGACATCCTGAGTGCTGCGCTGGCCGGCGCACCTGCCGAGGAGCTGGCCGGGCTGCCCCTGCCCGACTCCTACCGCGCCGCCCTGGTGCGGCGGAGCGAAATGGGCATGTTCGAGGGCCTGGAGTCTGCCGAGAAGGACCCCCGATCCTCCCTGCACGTCGAGGACGTGCCCCTGCCCGAACTGGCCCCCGACGAGGCCTACGTGGCGGTGATGGCGTCGTCCATCAACTTCAATACCGTCTGGACCTCCATCTTCGAACCGCTGCCGACCTTCGGCTTCCTGGACCGCCTCGGCAAGGAGGGACCCTGGGCGGCCCGCCATGCGCTGGACCACCACGTGGTGGGATCGGACGCCGCGGGGGTCGTCCTGCGCACCGGGTCGGCGGTACGCAACTGGAAGGTGGGGGACAAGGTCACCATCCACTGCAACTACGTCGACGACCAGGACCCCTCCGCCCACGACGATTCCATGTTGGCCGCCAACCAGCGCATCTGGGGCTTCGAGTCGAACTTCGGTGGCCTGGCCGACGTGACCGTCGTCAAGGCCAACCAGCTCATGCCCAAGCCGGCCCACCTGAGCTGGGAAGAGGCGGCGATCAACGCACTCTGCAACTCCACCGCCTACCGCATGCTGGTCTCGCCCAACGGGGCCCGCATGACCCAGGGCGACAAGGTCCTGGTCTGGGGGGCCAGCGGGGGCCTGGGGAGCTTCGCCGTGCAGCACGTGCTCAACGGCGGCGGCACGCCCATCGGGGTCGTCTCCTCGCCCGAGAAGGTGGCGCTGCTCAACGACCTTGGTGTCGAGGCCGTCATCGACCGGCGGGCGGCCGGCTACCGGTTCTGGTCCGACGCGCACACTCAGGACGAGTCCGAGTGGCGACGCTTCGGCAAGGACATCCGATCCCTGGTGGGGGGCGAGCCGCAGATCGTCTTCGAGCACCCTGGCCGACAGACCATGGGAGCCTCCGTCTTCGCCTGTGCCCGCGCCGGCACCATCGTGACCTGCGCCGCCACCTCGGGCTACATGATTGAGTACGACAACCGCCACCTCTGGATGAAGCTCAAGACCATTAAGGGGTCGCACTTCGCCAACTACCGAGAGGCCTGGGACGCCAACCAGCTCGTCTGCCGGGGCAAGGTGCTGCCGCCGCTCTCGGCCGTGTACTCCCTGGCCGACGTCGGCGAGGCGGCCTACCAGGTGCACCACAACCTGCACGAGGGCAAGATCGGCGTGCTGTGCCTGGCCCCCGAGGAGGGACTGGGCATCGACGATCCCGCATTGCGGGCCGAGGTCGGCGAGGACCGCATCACCTTGTTCCGTCGGCACGGCGCATGAGCGACGCCTTGCTCACCGAGATCGACCACGTGGCCATCGCCGTCCATGACCTCGAGGCCGCCATCGCCTGGTACCGGGAAGTCTTCGGCGCCACCGTCGACCACCGGGAGCGGGTCGACTCCGACGGTGTGGAGGAGGCCTTGTTGAAGGTAGCCGACTCCTATGTGCAACTCCTCACCCCCATCCGGGAGGACTCACCGGTGGCCAAGTACCTGGCCACCAAGGGCGAGGGGCTGCACCACGTGGGCTACCGGGTGGACGACTGCGCAGCCGCCCTGCAGTCGGTCCGCGATTCCGGCGGGCGGGTGATCGACGAAGCGCCCCGGCCCGGCTCGCGGGGCACCACGGTGGCCTTCGTCCATCCCAAGACCTCGTTCGGGACGCTGATAGAGCTCGTCCAGGAATAGGGGGGTGCCCTCGGGCGGCGGGTGCGGCCACCGGTGTGGCGGGATCAGAAGCCGTTTGACTGGTTGATGGTGATCGAAAGGATGCGCTGGGTGACGTCGGGTGGGACGCCAGTGGCTGACCCCTGGGCGTTGATCCTGTGCACTACCTCCATGCCCGAGATGACCCGCCCGAAGAGGGCGTAGGTGTTCGGCAGGACCTCACCGAGGGGCCCGGCCACAATGAAGAACTGGCTTCCACCCGTGTGGGGCGCGCCGGTGTTGCCCATGGCGACCGAACCGAGCGGGTACTGCTGGGAGGGGTCGGGGGCCCGAGGCGGGTTCTCGTCGGGAATGGTGTAACCCGGGCCTCCGGTGCCGGTGCCCGTCGGGTCACCGGTCTGGATCGCGAAGCCCGGAACGACCCGGTAGAAGGTGACGCAGTGGAAGAAGCCCTGCTGGGCCAGGAAGACGAAGTTGTTCACGGTCACCGGTGCGCTCTTGGCGTTGAGCGCCATGACGAACGTACCGGTGGTGGTGACCACGGTGGCCGAGTACAGGTGGCTGGCCTGGGTGATCATGGCCGGAAGCGCGGCATATCTCTGGGTGTTCACGATGGCCTTGGGGCTGGCCGGGCAGCCCGCCCCGACGGCGACGGCGTTGGCGGCGCGCTGTGCGGCCCCGGCGGAGCTCCCGGTGCCTCCGGTGCTCCGGGTCACGGTGCTCCGGGTCACGGTGGCGGCCGGTGTCGGCTTGCTGCCGGTGGTGTGCAATACGACGGCCGTTGCGATCCCGGCGGTCAGGAGGACCGCGGCGGCCACAATGACGGTATTGCGGATCAGCGTCCGTTTCTTCTTGGACTTGATCAGGGCGGCATATCGGGGATACCCGTGTTGGCTCCAGTACATGGTCGACGCCGCAACCTCGGGCGAGAGCTCTTTCCCCACGAAGCCTGCTCGGACGGAACCCGTGGTGTGATTCTGCGCTCCGCTCACCTGGCCAACCGTGGACCGGCCGTCCTCAGGCTCTCCGTTCCGCGCCGTGCCTGCGCCCGTTGCGGCTGGGATTGCGACACTCGCGGTGGCAGGCGGCGGTGCGTCAACTACAGGGATCTCCGACCGTACTGAGGTTGAGGCTTCCCGGCGGATCCGAGCGCCCTCCTCGCGAGCGGCGTCGAGCGCGCGTTGCGTCTCTACCTCAATGTCCAGGCTGGCGCGTTCGCGCAGGCGCGCGGCTTCCGCTCGTGCCTCTTCCATGAGGCGATCACGCGCATCGACGGCTTCCTGGCGCGCTTCAGTCATCAGGCGTTCGCGTTCGGCCTCAGCTTGTGCCACGAGCTCGGACGACGTCACCTGAGCCCTGTCCAGGACATCGTGACGCTCGTCCTCGAGCTCACGGAGCCACTCCCCTATGGCCCGGTCCGCCTCGGCGGTGACCCGTCTGGCCTCCCGCTGCGCCTGGGCGAGGATCTCCCGGCTTTCGGCCTCGGCCTTTGCCACGAGCGTCGCCGCATCCGTCCGTGCCCGCGCCAGGATGGCCTCGCACGCGGCATCGAACTTCCTTTGCCGATCGTCCTCCGCTTGCGCTTCGGCGGACAATCGCAGGGCCCCCTCTTCCGCCATCCGCCTCTGCTCCTCCGACCCGGCGTGCGGTGCCCCTCCCGAGAGGTCTGCCTCAGTGGCACCCGAAGTGATCCGCTCGACCCTCTGGCCCAGCAGTTCGTAGTACTGGGCGGTCAGCGGGGTCCGGGCTCTGTGGGACCCGTTCGACGCTTCGTCGTCGCTCACCTGGCAAGGATACGACCTCAGCCCAGGGGATCATCGGGATCCCGGTGTGGGAGTGAACTCCCCCGGGCAGTCACCGTGGGTTGTCGCGCCGCCGGGGACGGCCCCGGATGATCCTGAGCAAGAGGACGAAGGACAGGAGCCCACCCAGGGTCAGGACCACCGCCAACGTCTCATGCTCCGAGCTCGCATTCGGGGAACCGCGCACGGCGGTGAAGCCAACGGGAGACGAAGGCGCGCCGCGGTGGGACACCCCCGTCGGTCGGCCCGCCGCCGCGGATGCCATCGGTGAGGCCCAGGTCGGCTGGGCGGCCAGGAACTGGTTGATTGTGCCGCTGGACTTGCTCGCGGCAGTCACCGCGGCCACGGCTGGTACGGAAACGGTCGAGGCCAGGGCACCGACCGGGAAGGCCACCAGACCTGCGGTCGCCACGCCCATGGCGAGCGTGAGTGAGCAGGTATACCCCGCAAACCTGCCATGTCCCATCTTCCCCCCAGTCGCCGAGGAAGCGGGCCATCACAAAATGGGTGCGCCGGCCCATGCGACAACTGAGTCGCCGCACAGGCCATACCATTTCGGCGGCCCGGCTCACTCAGAGAGTCCCGTGGCTTTGCGCCCCCCCCTCGCGAGGGGTTGGCCATTTTCGATTGCTATTACCGGCTGATCTTGAACCCTATTTCTGCAGGCAACAAGGGACATTTGGCCCATATCGGCCCGCGGTCACTGCACCGCAACCCGAGTGCAACCGGACGCGGCACTTTGATGGTCTATGACTACAAAGTCCCGGGGTGCCGGGGATGATGTCGGCCGATCGGTCGGACCGGCAAGGCAGGTGGTTGCACCGCCAGAAACCGGATGCCCGACGGAACAGACCGGGAAGCAGGAAGTTGGAGCATGACGGCAGATCGCAGGAACTCGCATCCGAGCCCGGGTGGTGGTTCTCTGTGGGGGCGCGGCGGGACCCGGATCCGCGTCATGGTGGCCCTCGCCGCGCTCGTGGCAGCTGCACTGGCTTTCCGAACCGCCTTGCTCCCCAGCGGACCCTCCCCCAGCGCCGTCCGCACGTCGCCCTCAATAATGGCCACGGCACCGAACCTCCTGCCGTTCTCCATGTTCCACATCGACCGCCAGCACCCCGGGATTGCAGAGGGCCTTGTGGTGTGGGGCGCATCCTCCTTTGCCCTGGCGGCGAACCCGGAGTTCGACGGCCGGCTGGCTCAGCAGGTCGACGTACGGCCGGGTGAGCGGGGTGGGGCATGGTTCGAGGTGAGTGCGCGTGCCGGGACCACCTACACCCAGTCCGTCTCCCTCCGGGTGCTGGCACTCAGTCCGGGTGCACAGGTCGAATTGATCCTCAAGTGGTACAGCGCCTCAGAAGAGCTGCTTGGTTACCAAACTGAGCCGATTTCCACCACCGATGCGCACTACACCCATCGGTTCCAGACCGCGACGGCCCCGTTGCACACCGCCCGGGTCCGGTTCGCCGTCAACATCGTCGGTGGCGGCAGCTACGTCATGGACGCGCCCGTATTGAACGTCGGAACCACCGCCTCGCCGTAGCCGGTCGACCCCGTCCTGGGACCCACGGCGAAAGAGGAGTACTCGGGGCTCGTCACCCCACACCCGCAGCGATCACCCGCCCCGGATTGGCGATGGCCACCCAGACCCCTTCCCCCACGGGGAGAAGGGCGCGCGGCGAGCCACCCAGGTCACGCGGTCCCAGCCCGGGTGAGGGGAACACCGTACGCAGCTTGTGCGCTGTGCCGTCGCCCACCCAGACCCGTCCCCCCGCAACGGCAACGGTCAGGGGATCACTGCCGACGCGATACCGATGGAGCACCGCCAGGCTCGTGGGATCGACCTGGGCCACCGTGCCGCCGACCGCATCGGCCACCCACACCGAACCCATGCCGGTCGCAACGCCGATCGGACCGTTGCCGACTTGGACCGTGCGCAACCGTGGTGCCGAACCGGCCACCCCAGGTCGGATCTCGGTAAGAAGGTTGTCGGTGCCCGTGACCCACAGGGCCCCGAAGCCCTGGGTGATGCGGACGGCGCCACCGGGCACCGCAATGCCTCTGCCCAACCCACCAGTGCGCGAGTCGACCGCCGAGACCTCACTGGCGATCAGCGAGGCCACCCAGATCTTGCCTCCGAACGCGACCATGCTCACGGGCGCGTTGGGAACTGCAACGGACCGCACCGCACGCAAGTTGCTCGCCGCGAATTCCTCCACGGTGTTGCTGAGCATGTCGGCCACCCAGATGTCCCGGCCGTCGAGGATCATGGCCGACGGCCGCCCCGCCAGATGCACCGAGCCCCCCGAAAGGCCGCCGGCCGGATCGAAGCGGACGAGGTCGTGGCTCACATCATCGGTGAGCCAGGCTCCTCCGTCGCCTTGCGCCACGGCGGAGACCGCTTGGACGTTGAACAGCGTGTGGGTGCTCAGGGCATGCGGTGTCGACGGCGTGCGCCAGGCGATGGATGCCACCGTGACGGCGGCGGCGACCACGGCAAACAGGACGACCATGGCCACCCACCGCTTCCTGCGCCGGCGTCCGTCGCGTGGGTTGCGTGAAGTGCCATCCTCACGGCGCCGGGCCCGGTCAGCCTGGCTCTGCTTCAGTTGCCGCTGCCGGCGACCGCTGGGCGGCACGGCCTAGCTGAGCAGCCGGTCGGCCAGGGCGATCACCTGGGAGACCTGGGCGGAAATGGGTCCTGAACTGGGCCGGAGCACCAATTCGGCGTGCTCGGGCACCTCGTAGGTGGCGTCGATGCCGGTGAAAAAGGGGAGCTGCCCGGCCCGGGCCCGGGCGTACAGCCCCTTGGGGTCTCGCCGCTCGCACTCCTCCAGCGGGGTGTCCAGGAAGACCTCTGCGAAGGGCAGCCCGGCTTCGGCATGCAGGGCACGGACCAGTCGGCGGTCCTCCGCGCAGGGGCTGATCAGGGAGATCAGGGCCAGCGTCCCGGACTCGGCGAACATCAGGGCAATTTCCCCGGCCCGCCGCACGTTCTCGTGCCGGTCCTTCTCGGAGAAGCCCAAATCGGCGCAGATGCCGTGGCGCAGGTTGTCGCCGTCGAGCATGAAGGCCGGGCGGCCGTCAGTCACGAAGGCCTCTTCGACCCCGGCGGCGATGGTCGACTTGCCCGATCCCGAGAGACCGGTGAACAACATGGTCCCGCCCGAGGTCCCCAGGGCGCCGAAGCGGCGCTCCCGGGTCAACTTGCCCCGGTCCATCACCACGTTGGGACTGGCGTGCACGGACGCGAGGACCCTGATGACGCCCGCGCCAACGGTCCCGTTCGTCACCGGGTCGATGATGATGAAGCTCCCGGTGGCCCGGTTGGTGTTGTAGTCGTCGACCAGGAGAGGTTCCGTGCAGCGGAACGACACGCGGCCGATTTCGTTCAATTCGAGCGTCGTCGCCTTGTCGTCGCGGTGGAGCCCGTTGACCTCCAAGCGGTACTGCAGGGAAAGGACCTTTGCCCGCACGGTCCGGGTGTTGTGCTTGATCAGATAGGTGCGCCCGGCGGCGAGGGCGGAGCGCTCGTCCATCCAGCACACGGTGGCCTCAATGTCGGAGGCAACCGCCGGCCGGTTGTTGGGACGGCAGAGAACATCACCGCGTGATACCGCCAGGTCATCGGTCAACGTGATGGCCACCGCCATGGGAGGAAACGCTTCGGCCACTTCCCCGTCAGCCGTCAGGATGGAGGCGATGCGAGAGGTTGTCCCGGAAGGCAGAACGAGCACGTCGTCACCGGGGCGGAGAACGCCGCTGGCCACCGTCCCGGCATAGCCGCGGAAATCCGGATTGTCGGCCGTCTGGCTCCGGATGACGTACTGCACCGGGAAACGCGGATCAATCAAATTCTCATCGCTCCCGATGTACACCGACTCGAGGTGGCTCAGCAGTGGGGACCCGTCATACCACCACAGGTTCTCCGAGCGGTGCACCACATTGTCTCCCCGGAGAGCCGAGACCGGGATGAAGGTGATGTCCTGCACGTTGAGGCGGGCGGCAAACTCCATGAAATCGGCTCTGATCCGCTCGTAGGCTTCCTGGTCCCAATCGATCAGATCCATTTTGTTGACACATACCACCATGTGCGGGATGCCCAGCATGGAGGAGAGGAAGGCATGGCGGCGGGTCTGCTCAATGACACCCTTGCGAGCGTCAATGAGGATGAGCGCCAGGTGCGCGCTACTGGCCCCGGTGACCATGTTGCGGGTGTACTCGGTGTGCCCCGGCGTGTCGGCGATGATGAATTTGCGTTTCGGGGTGTCGAAGTAGCGGTAGGCCACGTCGATGGTGATGCCCTGCTCGCGCTCGGCCCGCAGTCCGTCGGTCAACAGGGCCA
>Ga0307374_10001052_pt1 | contig 51821 bp, 35 predicted proteins | sample OX3MG_FD_202532 | JGI IMG/M metagenome (GOLD analysis project Ga0307374, IMG submission 202532) | Soil microbial communities from Risofladan, Vaasa, Finland - OX-3 | ecosystem: Environmental > Terrestrial > Soil > Coastal area > Acid sulfate soil | place: Finland: Risofladan, Vaasa | collected...
CCCCATCCGTGTTTGCCACCAGCTTTAGCTGGTGGGGACCGGCAACCATTCTCTCTCTTTGGGAGCCGGCTTTAGCCGGCTTTTTCAGCCCTCGGGAAGCCGGCTAAAGCCGGCTGAAAAGAAAGGTTGATGTTGTTTCGCTACCACCAGCTAAAGCTGGTGGCAGACAAAGCGATGATTTTTTCTTGACAGCAGTTCAAATGATGTCACTACCCCGCGTTTCCGCGACTTGACCAATCTCCGTTGTGAGGTATGCTTTGGGGGCTTTTCGCGGCGAGCGAAACGGGGAGGAGGCGATGCACGGAAGAGCGAAGATCGTCGCGGCATGCGCAGGCTTATGGGGCATTTTGGCCGGGCTGGCGCCTGTTTCCGCCGCGGAAGGCCCGTCGCAGTCGGCGAGCCATATTGCCTGGCGAACCTTGACGCGCAGCGTCGAGGACCGCGTGATCGAATATTGCCGCTTCGGCGAAGGCGACGAGCACGTGCTGGTGGTCGCCCCCTTGGCCGGCGACGAGTTCGAAGGGGTGCAGCTTGCCGAACGCCTGGCGAGCCATCTGGAACAATTTCCCCGGCGGCTGAGCGAAACGACCGTCACCATCGTCCGCGACCCGAACCCCGACGGCCGCTTTCATCGCACGGCCGGCAACGCTCGCGGCGTGCTGCTCGACCAAAACTTCCGCACCCGACATTGGCGCAAATCCCCGGCGGGCGATCGTTGGCTCAGCGGCCGCGAGCCGGAAAGCGAGCCCGAGACGCGGGCCTTGGCCGATTTGCTGGACGATCTCAAACCCTCGCGGGTGATCGTGCTCGGCAGTTCGCGCCGGCCGGGCGTGTTGAACTATGCCGGGCCCGCCGAACCGATTGCAATACGCCTCGCCGAGATGGCGCAAATGAAGCCCTTGCCGTTGGTCGCCGCCGACGCGGCCGGAGCGTTCGCCGCGTTGGCCGGTTTCGATCGCGGGATCGCCACGCTCGTATTTCGCGTCCCCGCTCGCTCGACCGTCGACCGCAACTGGTCGAGTTATAAGCGGGCGCTCTTGGCGGCCATTGACGAGCCGAGCGAACGCCCGGGCGAGGAGAGCCATGTCGCGGATGGCGATTCTTTGGCGGAGCAAACGACGCGGGCTGTCGATTCGCAAGAGCCGCGGCGGTTGAACGCCCCGGCGATTCCCATCGCTTTGCAATCGGTCGGGCGGTCTGAAACGCCTCAAACGGCCCAGCCGCCGACGAGCGGATCGCGCGCTCTTTCGCCGGAAGAGATGCAACAAGGGCTGATTCTCGTACCACTCGGGCGGCCGCCGGTCGGCGCGACGAAAGTCGAGCGTCCGCCAAGCGTCCCAAGGCAACCCGGCGCGTCCAGCGAGCCGAAAACCTTGCCGGCCTATATCCCCAGCTTGAAACCCAGCCAGGCGCCCGGAATGACGAGTCCCGGCCGGTCCTTATTCGCCCCGGCGCCCAACCTCGGCGGCTGGCGGCCGAAATCGCTGCAGGCAAAGCCGGCCGAGCCGCCTGCTTCGTCCGCAGCTTCTCTGGCGCCGAAGCAGGAGTCGGGGCGTCGGCTCGAACGTTTCCCGGCGGTCGATCGCCACGAAACCCAAAAGCCACCAACGCGAGACTGGCGCCAAGAGCCGATTCCGTTCTATCCGCGCACCGGGTTTTGACATTCTGCCCGCGGGCGCCACGAGATCTTGGCGGACTGTGGGGCGGCCTTCCAGGCCGTCAACCGCCGACGGGTGAGGAAGGCCGCCCCACGATCCATGGACGCGAGTTGCGCCGCTTAGGCCGGCTGAAGCTCGGTGACCCGCTTGACCGCGACATGCGATCGCTGCGCCTTCAGGCAAGTCCGGCGGAACGTCTCGGGACGCGGCACGCCGGCCAGGCGAAGCGTCTCGACCTTGCCGTGGCGGAAGATCAAATCGCCGGCCGGATACCACTCTTGGCCGGGCAACACTTCGACGTCGATCGCGTCGAAATCGTCGAGCGACGCTTGGCTTTGCACCTCGCCCGAAGTCGCGTGCTCGACGACCACGCGGCGATTGGTCAGCCGATAGCGGCGGCAGGCCTTGTTGGGCACGTAAATCCGCGGGATCGGTCCCAGCTTCGGCAGAAAGATGAAGCAGGGCAACAGCGTGTAGAAATAAATCGGCAGGATGAAGGGAATGGAAAGCAAAGCGATGATACGGCCAACCGTCACGGGCACGCCAAGGATGTTGACGCCCGAGTTATTGGCGTACAAGCGGCCCCAAAATCGCCCGCCCGACATCGCGGCCAACGAAGGCCAGACGGTCATGATCGTCACTTCCCCCAACGCCGGCGGGGCCACGCCCGCAATTGCCTGCTTCATCTTTGCACGACCTTCGACAGAACCGAACTGGTAAGCCTGCAAAATTAGCAGACGGCGGGCGGAAATTCCAGCCCCGCGAGGTGCGCTCCGTGCCTTACAGGCGGTTACCGGGCTGCGACATTTGACAAGAGGACCGTCAAACCCAAGCCTGCCACCAGAATGATGAGCCCGACAATCGCGGCATTGAAGGCCCACACCGTGGCAATGCAGAGCGTCTCAACCAAGCCCCTGCGGCCGCCAGCTGGAGATTGCTTGCCGCGTTCGGAAGCCGGCGATTTGTACGGGTTCTCGTCCATCCCGCCATACTAGCCGCCTAAGAACGTCGCCACGACCAGCGTCAACCAGAGCGGGTTTCGGATGCTGGACTTAGGCCGGCGCATGGCTATTTATCCAGCGGGTGGATGGGCGGAGTGGAACTGCGCGGTTGTCGCTTACCCGATCTCTCGATTATTCGCTTTAGGAAAAACGAAAGCACTGCGAAGAGCGAGAACTTGCCGAGGTCCATGTGCGGCGGCGGTGCGCCGCAAATGAAAAAGAACGCAGGGACCAGTAGCATCAACCAGAGGATCGTCGCCAAGCTGAACTGAAACCTTCGGTTCATTCCGGCATCATAGTCGTCGGGTGGGGCGGGGCAACAGGGCAGCGTAATTTCTTAAGACGGTGACGCAGGTTTTTCGGTCTAGTCGATCTGGGGCAAAGCAAGCCAGAAAGCAGCGCCGGCCAGGAAACCATAGATTGCTCCGAACGCAGCATCGATGCCGTCGCGACCGGTGAGTCTGGCGAAGATCGCCCCAGGGACCGCGAAGCAGATGCCAGCGATTGCGCACTCGGCGGCCCTCGGCGTCGTGACGAAGAGCATCGCATTGGCAACAACGGCGATTAAGCCGAAAATCGCTCGCAGGCTGAACTGAGGTTTTGGCTCGTCCATCCTGCCATTTTAGCCGCTAGGGCGCCAAAATGTCCCGCAGCGCGGACCGACACGAGCTTATTAAAACAGCTTCGCAAACGCCGTCTTCGCCGCCTCAATCCCTCGGCGCATGGCCAGAATGTCGGTATTCAACGAGAGCAGCCGGCAGCCTTTGTCGTAGGCCTTCTCGGCGAAGGCTGGGTCGGCGGGCACGACGCCCCAGTGCTTGCCGTGCCGCTTGCACGCGGCGGCTACGGCGTCGATCGCCTCCCAGACCCGGGCATGACTGAGTTGCCCGAGCACGCCGAGTGACTGCGAAAGATCGGCCGGGCCGACGAACAGCAAATCGACGCCGTCGATGGCCGCGATGGCATCGACCTCTCCGACGGCGCTGGCCGTTTCGATCTGGATCAGAATCAGGTGCTCGCGGTTCGCCCGCTCGGCGAATTCGGCCTGCGTGCGATGGGTGTAATCGGCGTCGCGGCCCGAGGTGTTCATGCCGCGCCAGCCGCGAGGGGCGAACTTGGTCCAAGCGACGAACTCTTCGGCGTGGGCCGCCGAGCGAATCTGGGCCGCCATCAATCCGGCGGCGCCCGCTTCCAGGTTCTGCGTCGCCTGGGCGTAATTGGTCGGCGCCATCCGCACGAACTGATCGAAACCATTGGCCCGTGCGGCCACAGCGGCCGCCTGGATTTCCTGATAGCCGATGCCCACGTGTTCCTGGTCCATCCAAAAGCCGTGAAATCCGCCGGCCAAGGCGTAAAGATCGATCGTCACCGGGCTGAGCAGCCGCCCGGCGGCAAAGATACGGCACAGTTCATTGTTGGCCAGCAGTTCTCGAAATCGTCGGCCCATGGTCGGCAAACTCGCTTGAAAGGGGAATACAAGGGGCGGGAAACAGGCGTGGTCGGAGGAGCCCATCCGCAAGTCTGGCAAGCCCAAACGGCCGCGTCAAGCAGTCGCTCGGCCCGGCGGGGAGAAGGCTAGTGCTCCGTCAGCCGCTGATTGATGTATGTTCAAGTGATGGGTGGCTGGGTCTGAGCCTGGGCGAAGCCCCAGTACGCTGGGGCATCGCTTCGCTCTGCCGCCAGCCACCCCCGCTGCTTGAAATTATTCCTAGACCTGACAATGCACTAGGCTCTGCCGCCAGCCACCCTGGCCGCTAGCATTCGTCAGATCGTAGTTCTGACAAAGCACTGGTGGCGGGCCGGCGCCGGCGCGATTACGATATGCGGTTGTTCTTGACCATGATCCTTGAACCTCGCACGCCCCACACGCACCTTCTCTCGCCGGAGGCCCGCTGATGCTTCGCTGTTTTTCACTGCTTCTGCCCTGGGCTGTGTTCGCTTGCCTGGCAATGGTTGGAATTCGCCCGTCGGCCGCCGCCGAATTCACGGTCCAGCAACACAAAGGCGGCGTGCTCGTCAAAATCGACGGCCTGCCGTTCACCGACTACCTGACCGAAACCGGCCCCAAACCGATCCTCTGGCCGATCCTCGGACCCGGCGGCGTGGCCATGACCCGAGCCTATCCGATGAAGGATGTCGAAGGCGAAAAGCACGATCATCCACACCAACGCTCGCTGTGGTTCACGCACGGCGACGTCAACGGCGTCGATTTCTGGAGCGAACAAGAGGGGCACGGCTCGATCGTCCACCGCGAGTATCTCGCCCTCGAAGGCGGCCCCGATTCGGCGATCATCGCCACGCGCAACGACTGGGTTGACGCCAAGGGCAAGAAAGTCTGCGAGGACGAGCGTCGTCTCACGTTCGGCATCGGCGAGCACGGGCGGACGATCGACTTCGACATCACGCTTAAGGCCAGCGAAGGCCCGCTCACCTTCGGCGACACCAAAGAAGGCGCGATGGGCATCCGCATTCCGACGGTGATGGACGTCAACAGCAAGAAAGGGGGCCGGATCGTCACCAGCGAAGGCCTGACCGATACGGCCGCCTGGGGCAAGCCCGCCAGTTGGGTCGACTATCACGGCGAGGTCGACAAGCAGCACGTCGGCATCGCCATTCTGAACCACCCCTCGAGCTTCCGCTACCCGACGCGCTGGCACGTGCGCGACTATGGGCTGTTCGCCGCGAATCCGTTCGGGCTGAAAGACTTCGAAGGCAACGACAAGCTCAACGGCAGCTACACCGTGCAAGTCGGCGAGTCGATCGCTTTGCGCTACCGCTTCGTGTTCCATTCAGGCGACGAAAAGGCGGCGGGCATCGCGCGGGCGTTCGAGCAGTACGCCACGGAGAAGAAATAGCGGCGACCGCCGCCGCGATTTTTAGTTCGATAAAACCTCGCCTTCTATTTCGATAACGCCTCGCCCGGAGGTTGGTCATGCGGTCGCCCTCACCCCGGCCCTCTCCCAAAGGGAGAGGGAGAAAAAGAGCCTGCGGCTTCCTGCTCGCGATGTTTTGCCTGTTGCTGCTCGCTGCAACCCCTTGCAGCGCGGCTGACCGCGGCCAGGCGAAAATCTACGTCGTGCTCTGGTTCGATACGGAAGATTACTTGCTTCCGGCCAGCGACGACGCGGCGCTGCGCATCGCCGATTTTCTCACGGGCGAAAAAATCCGAGCGACGTTCAAAGTCGTCGGCGAAAAGGCGCGCACGCTCGAGCGGCGCGAGCGGTTCGACGTGATCGCCGCGCTCAAGAAACATGAGATCGGCTATCACTCGAACTACCATAGCGTACAGCCCAGCCCCGCGATGTATCTTTCCACGCTCGGTTGGGACGACGGCGTGGCCGAGTTCGAGCGCCGCGAAGGGCCCGGCTTGCGCGACGTGCAGCGCATCTTCGACCAGAAGCCAAGTTGCTACGGTCAGCCGGGCAGTTCTTGGGCGCCGCAATCGTTCGGCGCCATCCGGCGTTGGGGCTTGCCAGTCTATCTCGATGCTGGCACTCACGTGCGACTCGACGACAAGCCGCACTACTACTGCGGCGTACTCACTCTGTACAAGTTGGCACACACGCTGCGCACCGGCCTGGGCGGCGAGAACGAATTGTTCGCCGCCCAGGATCGCTTTCAATCGGCCCGGCAGGCGCTGCTCGCCGATGGGGGCGGGCTGGTCAGCATCTATTATCATCCTTGCGAGTTCGTTCACAAACAATTTTGGGACGGCGTCAATTTCGGCCGCGGCGCGAATCCGCCGCGTTCGGCCTGGAAGCCGCCGCCGGCCAAGACGCCCGCGGAGAGCCGCTTGGCCTACGACAACTTCGAGCGTTACATCCGCTTCATCCGCGGCTTCGCCGAAGTCGAGTTCATCACCGCAACGCAAGCGGCGAAGCTCTACCGCGATCGGGCCCAAGACCGCGAATTCGGGCCGAGCGAATTGAAAGCGATCGCCGCCGCGGTCGCCGCCGACGCGAACTTTCAGCGACACGGCGATTACGCGCTCGCCGCCAGCGAAGTTTTTTGGCTGTTGAACGAATACGTCGCTCGGGCGGCGGCCGGCGAAAAGCCGGCAAAACTCGTGCTCGAACAAACGCCCTTAGGGCCCGCCGAGCCGACGCCGCAACTCGCCGCACCCGTAACGACCGATGCCAGCCAGTTCGCCCGCACGGCCGCCGACGTTTCCGCGTTTCTCGCCCGCCACGGCCGGTTGCCGCCGACCGTTTGGCTCGGCAGCCTCGGCGTGCCGCCCGAATCGTATCTGCCGGCCTTGGCCCGCGAAGCGAGTCGATTGCTCGATGGCAAGCCGCTTGCAGACTCGATCGAACTGGCGCCCGCCCGGCTTGCGGCCGCCGGCTATGTGGCCGACGACGGGCCGAATCTCTGGGGCTGGGTCATCTTTCCGCCCGGCTTTCGCGCGCCGGGCATGATGGAGTTGGCCAAACGACAGGCCTGGACGATCAAGCCGGCGATCTTGGGCGGGGATGATTGATCGGCAATCGCCAGAATTGCACTGGCATGGAAGGACCGTGCGCGATAGCATCTAATTAGCATTGAATTGAGTGTTAAGTGCGCGAGGAGTTTGACGTGCTGAATCTTGCCAAAGGAATCGACTCCCTAACGAATTTCAAGCGGCAGACTGCCGATTTCCTGACCCGGCTGCACAAAACCGGCGAGCCGGTGGTGTTGACTGTCAATGGGAAGGCTGAAGTGGTCGTCCAAGACGCCGCAGCCTATCAACGTTTGGTTGAAGCCGCCTGCAAAGCCGATCGTGAAGAAGCGGTCGCGGCAATCCGAGCCGGGCTCGCCGACGTCGCCGCTGGCCGTACCAAGCCCGCCCGAGCTGCGCTTAAGGCTTTGGCGAAAAAGTATGGAATTCCTGACGGAAAGCCGACGTGAAGTATCAGGTTCGGTTGACGCTCAAGGCAGAGCAGGACATCACAAGCATTCTTGACTGGTTTCACGAGCAGACTGCGCCGGCAGCAGGGGTGAAATGGCTCGCGAACCTAAAACTAAGCATCGAGAATAGAATAACATCCCAATACTCGGCGGCTCGGAAACCCAATAGCCAAGCGATTGCGGATGATTCGAGTCGAATTTGGGAGGCGACCCAATTCAGGGCGCTAATTCGTCAAGGCGCTATTCGTACGTCAGGCGAGTGCTGGAAGCACGGCGTGCATTTTGGACGGGCGGGCAACACGACTCGCCGCGAGGCCATTACGGGTTCCTCTTCTCTGATCTCGCGGAAAAACGTCTCCCTCGGGCGAGCCGTCGGAGAGCAAGCATTCAAATGCTCCCAAACTCCGAAAAACCGGAACAGAGAAGAGGAACCCGTAAACACCGAAGAATGAGTTCCCGCCTACCCTACCGGTCAGACGCCATATCGCCAAGCGACCTTTAGGGAGTTCGCCAAATTCAGAGCTTCCCTGTTTCCTCTCCCGCCTTATCGGTTAAACTCAGCTTCGCTCGGCTGTTTTCAGGCGACGCCGAGCGTAGGAATTCCCATCGCAGCGCTCAGGAGGCTTTTGTCATGACGACGCAGTTGGCGAAGACGCGCCCCAGCGGACGGCTGTCGCTCAAGGATCGACTCTCGCGACTCACGTTTCTCGAAGCCAGCAAGCTGCTCGGCCCCGACGGCAAGAAGCTGATCCAGCGCAGCGCCAACCTTTGGGATTTCAAGATCGAGCGCGACGTTTACCTGGGCGACGATCTGTTCCGCCTGCGGTTTCCCGGCGAGACGGTCGAAGGCCAGCCGCTGGTGGTCACGATCACGCTGATGGCCGAAGCCCTGCAGCGGCTGCACTACAACTGCACGGCTTGTTCCGAAGCCTGCGAGCACGCGGGAGCGGCGTTCTCTCTGATTCTGGAAGACAAGCTGGCTCTCGGTCTGGCCGCGGCGCCGCAAGAGCGCGTGCCGATCGAAAGCCTCGACGAAGAGGCCTTGGTCGAAAAAGCTCTGGCCGAACGGGCCGAGCGGGCCAAGGCCGAGAAAATGACGGTCGCGTCGAAAGACCCCGCACAGCCTTGGACCGACTACGTGGTCACTAACCGCGTCAGCGGCAAGAGCTACCGCGTGGCCTTGCGCGGCGTGCAGCCGGGCGAGTCGTATTGCTCCTGCCCCGACTTCCGCACCAACACGCTCGGCACGTGCAAGCACATCCTGCACGTGCTGGGCAAGGCGAAACGCAAGTTCACGGCCGCCCAGTTGAAGCGGCCCTATCGCCGCCAGCGGCTAGGGCTGCACCTGCGTTACGACCACGATGTAACGTTGCGGCTGCTCGTGCCCGACCGCCTCGACGATGAGGCGGCCAAGATCATCGCCCCGATCAAGGACCGGCCGATCGAAGACCTGCACGACCTGACGCAGCGATTGGGGAAGCTGCAAAAGCTCGGCCGCGAGGTCTCGGTCTATCCCGACGCCGAGGAGTTCATCGAGCAGCGACTGTTCGAGCGGCGGATGCGCGAAAAAATGGCCGAAATCCGCAGCGATCCGAACGATCATCCGCTGCGCACGGCGCTGCTCAAGACGCCGCTGCTGCCGTATCAGATGGACGGCGTGGCCTTCGCCGCGGGCGCCGGCCGGGCGATTCTGGCCGACGACATGGGCCTGGGCAAAACGATCCAAGGCGTGGGCGTCGCCGAACTGCTGGCTCGCGAGGCCGAAATCAGCAAGGTGCTGGTCGTCTGCCCGGCCTCGCTCAAATCGCAATGGCGAAATGAGATTCACCGCTTCTGCGACCGCGACGTGCAGCTCATCGGCGGCGCCGCGCGCGAACGTCACGGGCAGTACGGCAACGACTGCTTCTTCACGGTTTGCAACTACGAGCAGGTGCTGCGCGATATTCTGGCCGTCGAGTGCGTGAAGTGGGATTTGATCATTCTCGACGAAGGCCAGCGGATCAAGAACTGGGCGGCCAAGACCAGCAATGTCATCAAAAGCCTGAAGTCTCGCTTCGCGCTGGTGCTCTCGGGCACGCCGCTCGAAAACCGGCTCGACGAACTCTACTCGGTCGTGCAATTCATCGACGACCGGCGGCTGGGGCCCGGCTTTCGCTTCTTCAACAAGCACCGCATGGTCGACGAAAAGGGCAAGGTGCTGGGCTACAAGAACCTGGGCGAGCTGCGCGAAACGCTCAAACCCGTGCTGTTGCGCCGCACGCGCGAGAGCGTGCGGCTCGAGCTGCCGCCGCGCACGACCGAGATCGTCCGCATCGCGCCGACCGATGAACAACTCGTGCTGCACAACTCGCACATGCAGGTGGTCAGCACGATCACGCGAAAGAAATTCATCACCGAGATGGACCTGCTGCGGCTGCAAAAGGCGCTGTTGATGTGCCGCATGGCGGCCGACAGCACCTACCTGGTCGACAAGCAAAAGCCCGGCTATTCGACCAAGCTGGCCTATCTCGACGAACTGTTCGAGCGGCTGTTCGAGGAACAGGGCCGCAAGGTGGTGCTGTTTTCGGAATGGACCACGATGCTCGACCTGATCGAGGCGCTGCTCAAGAAGCGCAAGCTCGAATTCGTGCGGCTCGACGGCGGCGTGCCGCAAAAGCAGCGGCAGGCGCTGGTCCACAAGTTTCAGACCGACGCCGACTGCAAACTGTTTTTGACGACCAACGCCGGGTCGGTGGGCTTGAATCTGCAAGCGGCCAACACGGTGATCAATGTCGATCTGCCCTGGAATCCCGCGGTGCTCGAGCAGCGGATCGCCCGGGCGCACCGCATGGGACAAAAGCGCGAGGTGCAGGTCTTCGTGCTCGTGACCGAAGAGACGATCGAGGAGCGACTGCTGGGCACGATCGCCGCCAAGAAGGACCTGGCGCTGGCGGCGCTCGACGTCGAATCGGAAATCGAGCAGGTCAACTTGCACAGTGGCATGGAGGAACTCAAGGGCCGCCTGGAAATTCTGCTCGGCGCGAAGCCCGAGGCGCCGATCGACGAATCGGTCAAACGGGCCGCCGCGGCCCCAGCGGAACGCACGTTGGGCGAAGAGCATCGCGAGCGCGTGGCGGCTGCCGGCGGCGAACTGCTGGGCGCCGCGTTCAAGTTCCTCGGCGAGCTGGTTTCGCAGCAGCAAACGCCGGCGCCTTCCGAAGCGTTGGTCGCGAATCTGCGCACCGGCCTCGGCGCCTGCGTCGAAGACGGCGGCGACGGCAAGCCGCGGCTGACGGTCACGCTGCCCGACCGGGCGGCGCTGGAGAGTTTGGCCCAGACGCTGGCCACGCTGCTAGCGGCGGGCGGGGGGAAAACGTAGGTCAGGCTTTCCAGCCTGACGTCAGGCTGGAAAGCCAGCCCTACGATACACGGCGGCCAGGAGTGAGCAGGGAGTCCCGATGGCGGCCATCTTGCAAGTCGAAACCTTCGCCGTCAACTTTCCGGTGGAAGGCCGCTTCAAGTTTTTCGAGCAGCCCGCCGGCCGCCCCTCGGGCCGCCCGAGCGTGGTGGTCAAGCTCACGGCCGACGACGGCACGGTCGGCTGGGGGCAAAGCGTGCCGTCGCCGCGCTGGAGCTACGAGACGCTGGAAACGGTCGAATCGACGATCCGGCTCTACCTGGCGCCGGCGCTGTTGGGCCGCGATCCGCTCGACTTCGAGCCGCTCTGGGCCGCGATGAATCGCGAGATCGCCCCCAGCTTTTCCACCGGTCAGCCGATTTGCAAAGCGGGCGTCGAGCTGGCGCTCGTCGACCTGGCCGGCAAGCTCGCTCGGCAATCGGCGGCGGACCGCTTGGGCCGCTTGCGCACCGAGCGGGTTACGCTCAGTTGGACGCTCAACCCGCGCTCGGCCGCCGAATTGGACGAGTCGATCGCAGCGGCTCACGCGCGCGGCTATCGCCACTTCAACCTGAAGGTGGCGCCCGACGCCAGGCAAGACCTTGAATTCTGCCGGCGGTTGAAACGGCAAACTCCCGACGGCCACGTCTGGGTCGACGCCAACGGCGGTTTCGATGAGGCGGCGGCGCTCGATCTGGCGCCGCGGCTGGCCGATCTGGGCATCGCCGCTTTCGAGCAACCCTTGCCCGCCAATCGTCTCGGCGGCTATCGCCGGCTGAAGCGGCAAGGGGCGCTGCCGATTCTGATGGACGAAGGGATCGTCTCGCACGTCGAGTTGGAGGAGTTCATCGAGCTGGGCCTGTTGGACGGCGTGGCCGTCAAGGTTGCACGCTCCGGCGGGCTGACCGAAAGCTGGCGGATCGTCGAAACGCTCGAGCGCGAAGGTTTGCTGCTTTACGCCAGCGGACTGACCGATCCCGATCTGTCGCTGGCCGCTTCACTCCTGCTCTTTGGCGCCGCAGGTTTGGCCGTGCCCGCCGCGCTCAACGGCCCGCAATATCTAACGACGAGCATCCTCGAGCGGCCGCTTGTCGCCGAGCAGGACCAAATCAGCGTTCCCAAGGGGTTCGGCCTCGGCGTGGAAGTCGATGAGGAGGCGTTGCAGCGGCATTTGCTCGCCGGGGGTTAGTCCGTTGGCGCGAGACCGCGCGCCGTCTGCTAGAATGGCAGATCGCACTCCGGCTTCGCGTATCTGGCCGGAGCGATTGCCAAACCGATTCTGGATCCCTACCGCCGATGTCGCGAGTTGCTTGCTGGTCGTTTTTGGCCTCGTCGCTTCTTGTCCTTACCGCGCCGCTGGCGGCGGAGGAAATCGATTTCGCCCACGACGTGGCGCCGCTGCTGAATCAGTATTGCGGCAAATGCCATACAGGCGAGGAGAAGAAAGGCGGGCTGTCGTTCAATACGCGGCAATCGCTGTTGTCCGGCGGCGAGTCGGGGCCTGCGGCGGCGCCGGGCAAAAGCGGCGAGAGCGAACTGCTGGCGCGGATCGTCTCGGACGACGACGATTTCGAAATGCCGCCCGAGGGCCCGCGCATGCCGGCGGAAAAAGTGGCACTCGTGCGCGCCTGGATCGACGCGGGCCTGCCCTGGGAAGACGGCTTCACGTTCGGCAAGCGCGCCTATGAGCCGCCGCTACGGCAGCGCCGGCCCGATCTTCCGCCCGCAGTCGATGGCCGCACCAACCCGGTCGATCGGATCATCGACGCTTATCTTGCCGAACGCAAATTGCCCCGGCCCGAGGCCGTCGACGACGGCGCCTTCGCGCGGCGGGCCTATCTCGACCTGATCGGCCTGCTGCCAACGCCCGAAGAGCTGCAAGCGTTTGTCGACGATCGCGGCAGTAATAATAGCGGCAGTGACAAGCGCACGCGGCTTGTGCAAGAGTTGCTCGCCCGCGACGTCGATTACGCCGAGCACTGGCTGACGTTCTGGAACGACCTGCTGCGCAACGATTACACGGGCGCCGGCTTCATTACCGGGGGCCGCAAGCAAATCTCGAAGTGGCTCTATGAAGCTCTGGTTACGAACAAGCCCTACGACCAGTTCGCCCGCGAGCTGATTGCCCCGCCGACGCCCGAAAGCGCCGGGTTCGGCGAAGGCATTCGCTGGCGCGGCGATGTCAGTGCCGGGCAGACGGTCGAGATTCAATTCGCCCAAAGCGTGGGGCAGGCGTTGTTGGGCATCAACTTGAAATGCGCCTCGTGCCACGACAGCTTCATCGACCGTTGGAAGCTCGAAGAGTCTTACGGCCTGGCAGCCGTGTTTGCCACGCGGCCGCTGGAGATTCACCGCTGCGACAAGCCGATCGGCAAACAAGCCGTCGCCGGCTGGTTGTTTCCAGAATTGGGCCAGGTCGATCCCGCGGCGCCGCAGCCCGAGCGGCTCAAGCAGTTGGCGGCGCTGATGACGCACCCCGAAAACGGGCGATTTACGCGGACGATCGTCAATCGCCTTTGGCAGCGATTGATGGGCCGTGGCATCGTGCATCCGGTCGACGCCATGCAGAGCGAACCTTGGAGCGCGGACCTGCTCGACGAGTTGGCCGTTTACTTGGCCGATAGCGGCTACGATCTGAAGCAGACGATCGAACTGATCGCGACCTCGCAGGCTTATCAATCTCAGGTCGAAGCGGCGCCGCAGGGCGCCGACGAGCAAAGCTACGTCTACCGCGGCCCGCGCGGCAAACGCATGACGGCCGAGCAGTTCGTCGATGCCGTCTGGCAACTCACGGGCCAAGCCCCGGCCCGTTACGACGCGCCCGTGCTGCGCGGCAAGCCGAATCCGCATGTGGCGCAGGCTGGACTGACGGGCAAGTGGATCTGGTCGCGCGCCGATGCGTCGCAAGCGGCGGCCGGCGAAACGGTCGTGTTCCGCAAGCAGTGGAACTTGAAGAGCGTCCCGCAGCAGGCCGTGGCGGCGATCTCGTGCGACAACAGTTACGAACTATTCGTCAACGGCCAGCGCGCAGCGGCGGGCGACAATTGGCAGCAGCCCGGCGCCGTGCTGTTGGCCAATCGCCTGAAAGCCGGCATGAACGAACTGTTGATCGTCGCCAAAAACGGCGGCCAGGGCCCGAACCCGGCCGGGTTGTTCTTCGAGGCCCGGCTGTTCGACGCCGAAGAGGCGATCGAGACGATCGCCAGCGATGCTGCATGGCAATGGACCGCGCAGCAGCCCGAGCGCAACGGCCGCTTCAAGACCGAGCCGGCCGATTGGCAGCCGGCCGCCTTGGTCGAACGGCCCGAGGTTTGGGCGGCCAGCCTGGAGGCGCCGCTGACGCAGACGCTCGATCAGGCAGGCCAAGCGGCCGGTTTGATGGTCCGCGCTTCGCTGGTGAAAAGCGATTTTCTGATGCGCTCGCTCGGGCGGCCCAACCGCGATCAAATCGTCAGCGTGCGGCCCGACGAGCTGACGACGCTCGAGGCCATCGACCTATCCAACGGGCAGCAACTGGCCGACATGCTAACCCGCGGCGCCCGGCGATTGGTCGCGCGGCCGTGGCAATCGCCGCGGAAGTTCATCGCTTGGCTCTACCAGTTCGCCCTCAGCCGCCAGCCGACGGCGGACGAAGCGAACATTCTCGCCGAAGCGGTCGGGCCGGCGTTGACCCAACAGAACGTCGAAGACGTGCTCTGGAGCGTGATCATGCTGCCGGAGTTTCATTTGGTTCGCTAAGCGCGGCGAGGGGCGATCCTCGGCTAAGGACCGAGGATTGAATAACCTCCCAAACTGTAGAGAGCCGCGGTGATTTATATTTCGGCCGATTTATTTATATCGCCGCGCGCGGCGCGCGTGCGAATCGGCGCCGCGTCGCAGGATCCTCCGAGAAAACAAGGGTTTCGCGCCGCGTGGGGCCATCGGGCGGCGGCCAAACCAGGGCATTTCATGCCCGATCGGCGCCCATTTGGCGGCCGCGTTGACGCATATCCATAAATCACCGCGATCGGCGTTTTCGCCTGCGGGCCGAGATTTCGGCCTTCTCTTGCGTCGCGGACGTTTATGATTTCGTGGGGCGTATCAATCATGAGTTTTCGCTTTCCAAGGCGGGTTTTCGGCCGCCAACTGCGTGAGTTCGGCAAGCGGCGCTCGAAAGCGGCGGCGCCAGCCGTCGAACGACCTCGCGCTGGCTCTGGCCCGCCGGGCAAACCGACCATATCGCCCCGGCGGCTTGCTCGCAATCGCCAGCGATTCAATCCCCGCTGCCAAGCCTTCGCCGCCGCGAATCGGACTAGGGTATCAGCCGCCAGAAAATGCGGCGAATGAGCCAGACTGCCAATCCGACGGCAGCGCAAAACGCGCCAATGACGAATGGCCAGGCGACAAACATCAAGAATAGATAGAGCCAAGCGCCCCCGAGCTCGCCCATGTCTTCCATATCTTGGGGGTCGTAGCTGGCCAGCCCAACGACTTCCATGAAGATCGCGCCGACGACGAAACCGCCGATGACCGAGCCTTGCCACGTCCCTGGGAGGGTCGTCGGGATGATGCTGGATGGCGCGGCGCCTACGTCCTCGCGCGGCGCCTGAAACGGATTGCCGGTTTCCGCAACGACGTCCGCCATCACCACGTCGCTCAACCGATCGACTTCTGCTTGCGTCATCGGCTCATAAACGCCGCGGGCGAGGTTGAAGGCTCGATACAGGCCCTGGTTTTCGATGATCCGTGCGGCTATGTCCGCTTCGGTCGCCGGCAAGATGTTTTCTCGGCCCAACCGATCGAGCCGTTGGGAATGAGCAAGAATCAAATCGTCGATCGACTTGCCGGGCAGATGCCAGATGTCGAAATCGGGCGGCGGATCGGCGCGACGCGGTTCGCTGTGCGTGAGCAGTCGTCGCGTTTGCGTGCGAGAACCCAGTCCCAAGCTAGTCCCCTCTCCCGCGCCGATCTTCAGCCAGCCCACGTTGGCAAGCGACATTCCGTCGGCGCTGATTAGCACCGCCGTACAATCTGCGATGTCGCCCAGGTACAGGACCTTGTGACAAAACACAAAACGAAACCCATGTCGCTCGACGGCTGCGATCGCGGCCCGAAGCACCTCTCGCGGACGGTCCGGCAGCGAGTCGAGCTCGACGAATTGCGGAGAATCCGGAAACGCAAAACCGGAGGTCGGAGGCGTCTGAACATTGAACCATTTGCGCCACACGGCCTGCGCAAACGGCCACGGCCCGCGACCCGACATCCGCCACAATTCGCGGCAGCTGAACCGATTCGGATTGAGTTTGTACCAAGTATTCATGCCAATCGGTTCCCTGAAACTATGCACCGCAGTCGTTCGAATCCCCGTTGCTCGCAAGCGCGTCCGGCGGCAGCATTGGCTTTAACTTCCAGCCGCATCCTGCGTCTTCTTCGCCTTGTTCCGTTCGGAAATGCCCCGTCGTCTCAACCACGCTGCAAAGCTCACCGCGCCGCCCAGAAGGCCCATCAAAAACGGCAACGAAAGAACCATTCCGAAATCAGTCTCCCATTGTTCGACCGCCTTGTAGACTGAATAAGGAATTTGATTTTGCAATAAGATCATGCCGCCGAGCATCCCGGCGACGAAACCGCCGCCCGTCGCCCCCCACCAAGTGTCCTTGGGAGGCGGTCGATTCGGCGGAGCGGGCGGAGCGGGCTGAGGCTTTTCGTTGTGCTTGATCGCTGGTCGAATTTCGTCCAGATACTGCGGCGCCTGATAAGGATTATTTTCCGCCGCAGCGCCAACGCGTGTCATCGTGCCGCTTAGCCAGTCGATTTCTTCCTGCGTCATCGGCTCATAAACGCCGCGAGCCAGATTAAAGGCGAGAGTCCGCTGCTGATTCTCCAGGATGCGCTCGGCGGCGTCGGTTTCGGTTGCGCGCTGAATTCGCTCGATGCCTCGGCGGTCGAGCCGCAAAGCATGCAGAGCAACAATTTCATCGATCGACTTGCCCGGAAAATGTAACTTTTCGAGCTCCGGCGGCCCGTCAATCGTGTAGGTGCTGTTGCTCGTGATCAGGCGTCTTTCCTCGCAACGCGAGCCTGCGACAAAGCTGGCCGACGCATTGCGGCCGCCCGCCGTGACCCAGATGGCCGCGCCGAGCGTCGTGCCGTCGGCACTTAACAGTACCGCCGAATAGTCCTTGATTTCGCCCAGAGTTGAACGCTGCCAGCAGAACAGCGGCCGAAAACCGAGATTTTCAGCTTGAGAGATGATTTCTCCTAGCACCTCCCGAGCGCGCCCGGGAAGCTTTTGAAATTCGACTAGCTCCAGCGATTCGGGAAATGCGAAACCCGACGTCGCCGGAAACGGAACATTGAACCATTTGCGATACACGGCCTGCGCGAACGGCCACGCCCTGTGCCGAGCAAGCCGCCACAGCTCGCCGTAGGTAAGTCGATTCGGGTTGACTTTGTACCAAACCGTCATGCGTGTCGGTTCCGAGATCGCGGTTGCCAAAAGGCTTGGTCAATCCAAAGATGTTAGCGCCGCTCGGTCCTTCGCACGTCGCCAAGACAGCCAGCCAAGGAACGCCCCGGCAAGGGCGGGCAAGAAAAACCAGCCATAATAATTAGCGACCAGCCACAGCAGCTCCGCACGGTTCGGATTGACGGGCGCGGCGGCCGGCTGCCGAAACAACAACCCGGCAAGAGCGCCAAGCAGACCGCCGTAGCAGGCGCCGTTGAACATCGCGCGCCAGACCGACCGCCGCCGCGGCGCCGTCGCGACTTCATGGGACAGCGGCGAGCGGAACGGGTTGTCGCTCGGCTCGGGAACCAGTTCGGCCTTGACGATCGTCAAGCGGTCGATTTCGGCCTGGGTCATCGGTTTGAGGGCGCCGCGGGCCATCAAGTACGCATGCGTGCGGCGAAGCTGCTCGTTCAGTTCCTCGGGCAACTGTTCAGGCGCCAGCGTGACGGCCGCCTCCTCGCCGAGCCGTTCGAGCAGTTGCTGGTGGCGCGAGAAAATCTCTGCGACCGAGGCGCCGGGAAGCGAGAACAAATGCATACCGGGCGGCAAGTGGCCGCTACGACGCACGTTTGACGTGCTGTAGATGTCGCCATTTTCGAACCGTGTCGCGAACGAACAGCCGCACTCGATGTTTTTGCCCATGTGGCTCCAGAACGCCGCGCCCCTGATTCGGCCGCCGGCGTGCAGCATGCTCGCGAGATAGCTCTCGGCGTCGCCAAGATTCTCCGTCGAGAAACAATACGCCAGGCGAAACGAATGCTTGCCGCATTCGTCGATGACCGCGCGCAATGCTTGTTGGGCCTTGGACGGCAATTCGTCCAATTCGACGGGTTCAAGCGTCTGGTTAAGCGGGAACCCCGTGACGGGCGGCGGATTGTAACGCAGCAATTTGAGAATCGCCGCCAGCAAAAAAACGAGCACGCCGGGCGAAGCCGACCACAGCAAACCCCAGGAACATGGCCGCAGGTCGAACTTGTACCAGACCTTCATGGGGATTCGCTCGCGAAAGGAACCTGAACTGGTTGAAAATGGCGCCGGTCAAACGCCGCCGCGAAGCACCGAGGATTAAATAAGTTCCCCATACTGCTGCAGGGCGCCTGGCGGCAGAGCGAAGCGATGCCCCAGCGACCTGGGGCTTCGCCTAGGCTCAGCCCGCAGGCACCCACGTTTTGCATTAGGAACTTAATTAACACTCGATGCCGATCTCGACACCCGCCAGCTTATCGGCCGAAATTCGCCCGGACAACCCGCGCGGCGTGCGCCGCAGGGGCGGCAAATTCGAGCGCGCCGGAGTTGCTTGGCATCGAGAATAGAATAACATCCCAATTTGGATGCGCGGGCAACACGTTGTATATAGGGGAGTTGTTTATTCCTCGGTGCGTAGAAGGCGGCTGGCAAAGAGATACGAGGATGAGCGAGCGGATTTGCACCGGCAACGCTTGGCGCCAGCTTTAGAGATCGTCCTGCTTTTTGGAGGACGAGGCAAGACGCCAAGCCGGCGCCATTACGGGTTCCTCTTCTCTGTTCCGGCTGCGGCAGACGCTGTTGCCGGCAAGTCAAGTTGCATCGAGAATGATCACGTGCGAACGAAATCTGCAACTCGGAACCATCCGGAACAGAGAAGAGGAACCCGTAATCCGATGCCGCGGCAACGACGAATTCAACATCGGAATTTCATCCACTCCTAACGGCGCGTACATCATGCTGAATCCCCCGCGTTCCGCGCGAATCCGATTGCCGTTGCTCGCTTGGCTTTGCTGTTACTGCTATCAGGTCGCATTGGCCGAAAACTGGCCGCAATGGCGCGGGCCGCGCGGCGATAGCACGAGCGACGAGCAAAACCTGCCGCTCGTCTGGAGCGAGGCCCGCGGCATCGCCTGGAAAGTCGAGTTGCCCGGCTGGGGCGCGAGCACGCCGGCCGTCTGGGATGACGCGATCTTCGTCACCTCGCAACAAGACGACAAGCTGCTGCTGGTGCGGCTCGATCGGGCCAAAGGCCAAACGGTCTGGTCGCGGCAGATCGGCGCGGCCCAGACGCCGCGCACCGGCACGCCGCGCAGCGAACAGAAATTCCACCAATTGCACAACAACGCCAGCCCTTCGCCCGTGACCGACGGCGAAGTTGTGGTCGCGCACTTCGGCAACGGCGACCTGGCGGCCTTCGACTTCGACGGGAAGGAGCTGTGGCGCCATAATCTGCAGCGCGAGTACGGCGCCTATACGATCTGGTGGGGCCACGCCAACAGCCCCGTGCTGTTCGACGACTTGGTGATCTCGGTCTGCATGCAAGACTCGCTCGCCGATCTCGGCAAGCCGCCGGCGCCGAGCTACCTGGTGGCCCACGACAAGCAGACGGGCAAGGAGCGCTGGAAGTCGAGCCGCACGACCAAGGCCAACGCCGAAGAGTGCGATTCGTACACCACGCCGCTCGTTTACAAAACCGGCGATCGCTGGGAATTGCTGGTGATGGGCGCCAACCAGCTCGACGCGTACGACCCCGCATCGGGCCGGCAACTCTGGTTTCTGCCGGGCATCGTCGGCGGGCGGACGATCACCGGGCCGACCGTCGGCCACGGCATGGCGTTCGTCACCCAAGGCATGCGCAAAGACCTGCTGGCCGTGAAACTCGGGGGCGAGGGCCAGCGGACGCGGCGCGACGTGGTTTGGAAAGAGACCGAAGCCACGCCCGACACTTGCTGCCCCGTGCTGTGGCGCGATCTGCTATTCACCATTTCCGACAACGGCGTGGCCAAGTGCTTCGACGCCTATACGGGCAACCAGAATTGGAAGAAACGCTTGCCGGGCGACTACAAGGCCTCGCCCGTGGCCGCCGAAGGGCGGATTTACTTTCTCAACCTGCACGGCCTGATGACGGTCGTCGCCGCCAACGACCGCTACGACCGCCTGGCCGAAAACCAGCTCGACGACGACACCACCGCCTCGCCCGCCATCTCGAACGGGCGGATTTACGTGCGCGGCAAGAAGTTCTTGTACGCGTTCGAGAAGAAGTGAGCGGTCAAACTCCCTCTCCCTTTGGGAGAGGGTCGGGGTGAGGGCAAAACGAAACAGACGCCGGCCCTCACCCAGCCTCTCCCAGAGGGAGAGGAGCCGAACCAAAAACCCTCTCTCCCTTTGGGAGAGGGAACTTCGATCCCACCGCACGTCCGACAACATGAAGCGCGTTGCCTGGCTGACCGATATCCATCTCAACTTTCTTTCGCCCGAAGAATCGCGGGTGTTCCTCGATAACGTCGCCGCCGCAGAGCCGGATGCCGTGCTGATCGGCGGCGATATCGCCGAGGCGCCCGACGTTTCGCAGAAATTGGAAACGATCGCCCGGTCGCTGACTTGCCCGGTCTATTTCGTGCTGGGCAATCACGACTTCTACTTCGGCTCGATCCGCCAGGTCCGCGAAGACGTCGTGCAAGTATGCCGCCAGGCGCCGCACCTCGTTTGGCTGACGGCCGCCGAGGCGATCGAGCTGACGCCGACGGTCGGGCTGTGCGGGCACGACGGCTGGGCCGACGCCCGGTTGGGCGACTACGAGCGCTCGCTGGTGATGATGAACGACTATCGGCTGATCGAAGAGTTGGCCGGCGTCGGCAAAGCCGCGCGTTGGCCGTTATTAAGGGCCCTGGGCGATGCAGCCGCCGAGCACGTGCGGCGCGTGCTGCCCAAGGCGCTCGATCGCTACCCGCACGTCGTCTTCCTGACGCATGTGCCTCCCTTGCGCGAGGCCTGCTGGTATCAAGGGCAGATCTCCAGCGACGAATGGCTGCCGCACTTTACCTGCCTGGCGGTCGGGCAGGCGCTCGTCGAGATCATGCGACAGCGGCCCGAACGCAAACTAACCGTGCTTTGCGGCCATACGCACAGCTCGGGCGAAACCTGGCCGCTGCCGAACGTGCGGATTCTCACCGGCAGCGCCGAGTATGGACGCCCGGAGATCCAGCAAATGTTCGAGTTCGAATAGTGCAGTGTTTCGAATCGAGCGTCGCCAAGACTCCGAACAAGCGAAGAAGAGAGCCACGGATGGAACACGGATCGGGAAGAATAAGAACAGAAGGCAACGAAGGTAACAAGGAAATAAAAACTTCGTTACCTTCGTTGCCTTCTGTTCCAAAAAAACATCCGTGTTCGATCCGTGTTCCATCCGTGGCCAAGTTGCCTCGCAATTCGCCAATCGACGCGCAAGCGCCAAACTAATTCGTCGCTCCAACAAATGCGCTACGCCTCGCCCAAGGCGCAAGAAAAACGGCCGCGATCTGATAGACCGCGGCCGTTTAGTGAAAACCTGGTTTTCAAGCGGCGTTTACTTGGCGCCGACCAGATCCGCTTTCTTCTTGTCGGCGATGATCGTCTCTTGAATGCTCGCCGGGACGCGGCGGTATTTCGAGAACTCCATCGTGAACGTGCCTTGGCCTTGCGTCATGCTGCGCAGATCGGTCGAATAGCCGAACGTTTCGGCCAGCGGCACCTCGGCCTCGATCGTGGCGGTGTTGCCCATCATTTCGGTCGAAACGATCATGCCGCGGCGGCTGGTCAGCTCGCCGGCCACCGAGCCTTGGAAGTTGGCCGGCACTTCGACTTCGAGCTTCATCACCGGTTCCAACAACACCGGTTTGGTCTTCAAGAACGTCTCGCGGAAGCAGTTGCGAGCGCAGATCTGGAACGCCATGTCCGAACTGTCGACGTCGTGATACGAGCCGTCTTCGAGCACCGTTTTGACGCCCACGATCGGGTAGCCCGCCAGCGGTCCCTTCGACAGCGAATCGCGGAAGCCCTTCTCGACCGAGGGGATGTATTCGCGCGGAATGCGCCCGCCGACCACATCGTCCTCGAATTCGTAATTCTCTTCCTCCGAATCCTCGGGCAGCGGCAGCATTTTGCCGACGATGTGGGCGTACTGGCCCGAACCGCCGGTCTGCTTCTTGTGCTTGAAGTTGTATTCGGTCTCCTTGGTCGGCGCCTCGCGGTAGCTGACCTTCGGAGCGCCGACTTCGACCTCGACCTTGTACTCGCGGCGGATGCGCTCGACGTAAATGTCGAGGTGCAATTCGCCCATGCCGGCGATCACCGTCTCGCCCGTCTCTTCGTCGCTGGCCACGCGGAAGGTCGGGTCTTCCTTGACGAACCGCTGCAAGGCCTTGCTCAGGCGGTCGGCGCCGTCGCGGCTGGCCGGGTTGATGGCCATCTTGATGACCGGTTCGGGCACGAACATGCTTTCCAGCGTGCAGTATTTGTTTTGCGACGCGTAGGTGTCGCCGCTGGCGCAATCGACCCCCATCACGGCCACGATGTCGCCGGGGCCGGCCGAATCGACTTCTTCGCGCTTGTCGGCGTGCATCCGCACGATGCGGCTGAAACGCTGCTTCTGGCTGGTGCGCTGGTTGAAGTAGGTTTCGCCCTTGGCGATCGTGCCCTGGTAAATCCGCATGAAGGTCAGCTGGCCGTAAGGATCTTCGACGATCTTGAACGCCATGCCCACGAACGGCTTGGCCGGATCGGGCTCGAGCGGGAACTGCTGCGTGGCGTCGGCGTGGTTCTTGGCTACGATGTTGCGTTCCAGCGGCGAGGGCAGATAGCGCACCACCGCGTCCAGCAACGGCTGCACGCCCTTGTTGCGATAGGCCGTGCCCATGAACACCGGGGTCAGGCCCTGGCTTTGTACGGCTTGCTTGACGATCGCGTGAATCAGGTCTTCGGGCACTTGCTCTTCGCCGAGCATCAACTCCATCAATTCGTCGCTGTACATGGCCAGCGCTTCGAGCATGTGCTGGCGCTCGGCCGCGGCGTCGGCGGCCAGGGCGGCGGGAACTTCTTCCACGCGCACCTGCTCGCCGTTGTTGCCGTCGAAGTAATAGGCCTTCATCGCGATCAGGTCGATCACGCCTTCGAAGTTGTCTTCCTTGCCGATCGGCAGTTGCATCAGCACGGCGTCGGCGTCGAGCTTTTCGTGCAATTGCTTGACCACGCGTCGGAAATCGGCGCCCGTGCGGTCCATCTTGTTGATGAACGCCAATCGCGGCACGTGGTAGCGCTTCATCTGGCGGTCGACCGTCATCGACTGCGACTGCACGCCGCCCACCGCGCACAACACGAGCACGGCGCCGTCGAGCACGCGCAAGCTGCGTTCGACCTCGACGGTGAAGTCGACGTGGCCCGGCGTGTCGATCAGGTTGATCCGATGGTCTTGCCATTCGACCGTGGTGGCGGCGCTGGTGATGGTGATGCCGCGTTCGCGCTCCAGGTCCATGTAGTCCATGGTGGCGCCGCCTTCGCCCTTGACTTCCTGGATCCGGTGGATGCGACCGGCGTAAAACAGAATGCGCTCACTCAGGGTGGTTTTGCCCGAGTCGATGTGAGCGGAGATACCGATGTTTCGAAGTTTCGCCAGATCCATGTCCGAATCTCAAAAAACAGTTCCACCGCCTCGTACATCGCACGTCACGTCTGGTGCGAAGCACGCCTGCGGCAAGATTGCCATAAAAAGGGAGGCGCCGGAAGATTCCGGCGGCCGGCGTTTCAGCCGGCCAACAAGTAGCCCCAAATGCGCAGTTCAGCGCAGCCGCACCGCTTTGGCGGGAGGGCCACCGCTATATCCTAGCTAGTTTCATCCGGCGGCAAAGCTCAATTTTGATGAGTTTTCCGCAAGAAGGCAAGAGTTTGCGCAAAAATCGCAACCGACCAAGTCTGCGCCGGCAGCCCTTTTTGGCAATCGCCGCCCGATGAGCAAGCCACCTATTCTAGCGCAAGTAGATGGGGAAGCAAGGACTTTGGAGAGTGTAAGAGAGTTTAGGAACGCAACTTTTAATTAGCTCAGGCATTTATGCCTGGGAACTCATACGCCGCGCGCTTTCCTTTTCCCGGCCGGCGCCTTGCGGGCCGGCGGCCCGCAAGGCGCCGGCCGACAGGGGGGCATCGGCTCGCAAATCCCAGGCATAAATGCCTCAGCATTACCCACATCTTTTTCAGCGTTTTGGCAAGCTGTTGATACGAAAGCACTTACAAAGCCAGCGCGCGAGAGAGCACGCAATTTTAAGTCTTGGTACAGGAACAACTTACGGAAATGTGGGTAAGACTGAGGCATAAATGCCTGGGCTACATAAAAGAAGGCCCCCCTCACGCGTGCGGCTCGGTCATGCTCCAGGGATCGAGCGCCTTTTGCAGCTCGTCAGGCGGCAGAATCTTCTGCTCCTGGCATAGTTCGCGGATGGTTTTACCCGTCTTGAAGGCCTCCTTGGCCAGTGCCGCGGCCTTTTCATAGCCGATGTACGGATTCAGGCTGGTCACCATCGACAGGCTCTTCTCGACCGAGGCATTGCAGGCTTCGACATTGGCCTCCATTTCCAAGGCGCAGAAATCGACGAACGCCTCGGTGGCGCCGGCCAGCAGGGCAATGCTTTCGAGCGTGGTTTGCCCCATCACGGGCATCATGATGTTGAGCTGAAATTGTCCGCCCGTCGCTCCGCAGATGGCGACCGTCTGATCGTTGCCCATCACCCGAGCCGTCACCTGCATCATGCTCTCGCACATCACCGGATTGACCTTGCCCGGCATGATCGAACTGCCCGGCTGGCGGTCGGGCAGTTTGACCTCGTAAAAGCCGCAGCGCGGCCCCGAGCCGAGCCAGCGGATGTTGTTCGACACGTTGAACAGCGTGCTGGCCACGGTTCGCAATTGCCCGTGGCATTCGACCAAGCCGTCGCGTTGGGCGTTGGCTTCGAAATGATTGGCCGCCTCGACGAAGGCGATGCCGGTCTGCTTCGCCAATTCCGCGCACGTGCGGCGAGAGAACTCGGGATGCGTATTGATGCCCGTGCCGACGGCCGTGCCGCCGACCGGCAATTCCAGCACGGCCTGCTGGGCGCGGCGGGCCCGCTCGATCGACAATTCGAGCTGCCGGGCGAAGCCGCCGATTTCCTGCCCCAAACGCAAGGGCGTCGCGTCGGCCAGGTGCGTGCGACCGATCTTGATGATCTTGTCCCAGGCCTCGGCTTTGTCGGCCAACGTCTTTCGCAAACGCTCAAGGGCCGGAATCAGCTTCTCGCCGATCGAAACGGCCACGGCCACGTGAATGGCCGTGGGGAACGTGTCGTTCGTGCTTTGGCCCATGTTGACGTGGTCGTTCGGATGGACCGGCTTTTGGGCCTGCATCCGGTCGCCGCCCAGCATTTCAATGGCGCGGTTGCTAATCACCTCGTTGGCGTTCATGTTGCTCGACGTGCCCGAACCGGTCTGAAACACGTCGATCGGAAACTGGTCGTCGAACTTCCCCGCGGCCACCTCGCGGCAGGCGTCGAGCATGGCCTGCACCTGTTTGTCGTCGAGCGGGTTTTTGCCCGTGCCGGTCAGCTTGCCCAGATCGCGATTGGCGACCCCCGCGGCGTACTTGACCAGGCCCAGGGCGTGAATCAAAGCCGGCGGCAGGGGCCAGCCGGAGATGGGAAAGTTCTCGACGGCGCGTTGCGTCTGGGCGCCGTAATAGGCTTGGGCCGCAACGCGGACCTCGCCCATCGAATCGCGTTCGATGCGGAAGTCGGACATAGGGCAAAACTCCTCTCGATTTCGGCGGGTTCGGCAAGGATCCATTCCTCTCCCTCTGGGAGAGACTGGGCGAGGGCTGGCGCATATTTCGGTTCCCCCTCACTCCAGTCGTCTCTCCCAAAGGGAGAGGGAGCTTTATTTCGACTTGCCGCGATCCCAAATGATAACCCTTGGGCGAAAGCTCACAATGGGCTTTCCGGGCCACCGGCATGCGACTCAACGCGTTTCCATCTCGGCTCGGCCCCACTATCATCATGTCATCATGTTTGCCGACGCGTATCAACGCGTTCGCCTTTGGCTCGCGGGAGTGTTGCCATGCAAAAGTTTCTCCTCGGTGCAATCGCCGGCGGTTTGATCGGACTATTGCTGGGCGCCATCTTTGCGATCGGGGGCCTGCTGGCGGTTGAGGGCTTAGGCGATCGGGCGGCTGGCGTGATCGCGCTGTGCGGCGGCTCCGCGGGTTTTCTGGGAATGTTTCTCGGCGGATTGAGCGGAGGGGCTTATGCCGCTGGCGGCGGACGCGTGCAAGCCTATGTCGCCGCCGTGGCCTCGGCGTTCGTGGTCGGCATGGTCGCCTTCCGGCACGAGTCCCGCACGTCGCCGGGCGGTTGGCCGCTCTTCTATGCCGCCGGCGGCGCTTCGGCCGCGGCCGCCGTGTTGGTCGCCTACGGCCGATGGCACCGAAAAAGACCGTCGGCGCCGGCCGAGCCGCCGCCGCGTCGCCGCTGGCTGCAATTTCGCTTGAGCACGCTGCTGGCGCTGTTCGTTCTCGTCGGCGCGATCTTGTCGGCGCTGGTCAGCCGCAAGGCGCTCGAAGTTCGGGCTATCGCCCAGCTTCGCCGCCACGGAGCAGGCGTCCAGTGTTCGATTACGACGCCGAGCTGGCAATCGTTTCTCCTTGGCGATGCGAGCGGCGAACGCGACTCGGCCGATTCTGTCATTTTCCGCGGCCCCAAAGTCGGCGATACAGAGTTCACTTGGATCCGTTATTTGTCCGATCTCCGGAGCGTTACTCTGAACTCCACGACCGTAACGGACGCGGGCCTGGTTCATTTGCGGCCGCTGAAGCGGCTTGAATCGCTCAGCCTAGGCGACGCCGCGATCACCGACGCAGGGCTGAGGAATCTAAGCGGTCTCAAAAATCTTGTTGCCCTTGACTTCGGGGGCCGCGGCGTGACTGATGCCGGGCTGACGAATCTTCGCGATCTTCAAAAGCTCGAATGGCTTAGATTGAGCGGTCCTGGGATCACCGACGCCGGATTGAAATCCCTAATCGGTCTTAAGCAACTCAAGGCGATTTACTTAATCGACACCGGAATCACCGATGCGGGGCTGACCCAACTTTCAGCGTTGCCCGAGTTAGAGGTTCTCGACCTTTCAGGTACAGCCATCACCGACGCCGGGCTGAAAAGCGTAAGCCGTCTCAAACAACTCAAGTCGCTCAACTTAAGCGGTACGGCAATAACCGACGCTGGGCTGGCAAATCTCCGCGGCATGCCGCGGTTGGCATCGCTCTTCTTTCCCTTTACGTCAATTACTGATGCGGGAATTCCCGCCCTCGAAGACTTGCCAGCATTGCGGCAAGTCTGGGGCCATCAGACAAAAGTTACGATTGCCGGCCACCAAAAGGTGAGCGCCATTTTGAGGAAGGCGGAGGGCTGGCGCGCCGCGTCTCTCTCGGGCGATCACATCTCGAAAGATTAGCGCCGCCTGTCCGGTTGTATTTCAACCGCGGGGCTACTCCGGATGCATTCAGGCTCTCACCCGTGCAGCCGGCAACTGCCGTCGTCGCACGCTTCCGTGCGGCCGAAACGATAGCGGCGCTTGGCCACTTGCCGATAACACCATTGCCACAGCGGCATGCTGCCGGGCAGGTGCAACGCGGGGGCGGCCCACCACAACAGCGGCAGCCGCCGCGAAAGATAACGCAACACCTCGGCGCCCCGATGCCGCCGCCCGCGACGATCGACGAGCACCATGTACTGCATCAACTCGTCGTGCGACAGATCGGGAAACCGCCGAGCCGTTTCCGCGTCGTGCAGCGACAGGTAGGCCAATCGTCCGCCCGTGTCCCAGGCGGCCAGGCGGCGGATTTGGGCCGTGCAAATCCGGCAATGGCCGTCGTAAATCACGATTTCCGCCCGAGGGCGCTCGGCGGGTGCCGGGAGGGGGGCGACGGACGTGGTAGAATTAACCGCAGTCATTCGTTAAGCCATCGAGGAAAATTGCAGGGCCGCAGGGGCTTTTCGCGTAGCTGCCCGTGAAACACAAAAAACCATCAAGCCCGGCCGAGCGTCCAGAAATATACCACTTTCCGGTAAAATGGATTGGCAATTGACCTAACCGATTCGGTATACTGAGGGGCAGCTATCAACCGCCTATCGCCATTCTAGGAGACAACCGCAATGGACGTCTTGAAGCAACAGGTGCGGCGTGCGCAGCGGCGACTTGCCTTGCAGCGTTTTTTCGCGGTGCTTTCGTGGAGTTGGTTCGGCGCCTTGCTCGCGGCGGCGGCGTTGATTGCGGTCGGCAAGTTCTATCCGCTCGGCGTGCTGGCCTGGGGCTGGGTGGCCGGGGCGCTCGGCGTTGGGCTGGCATTTGCGATCGGTTGGACCTGGTTCACCGGCCGCGGGCAGCTCGAAGCCGCGCTGGAAATCGATCGCCGCTTCGGGCTCAAGGAACGGGTTTCCAGCACGTTTGCGTTGGGGCCCGACCAGCTCGATTCGCCCGCCGGCAAGGCGCTGGTCGAAGACGCCCTCAAACGCGTCGGCCGGCTGCACATCGCCGAGCAGTTTCGCGTCAAGTTTGGCCGCTGGACCTGGCTGCCGTTGGCGCCGGCCGCGTTAGCGTTTTTGCTGGCGATGTACCTGAATCCCTCGGCCGGCGAGAACAAGGCGGGCGGTTCGATCGCCAGCAAGGCCGAGCGAAAAACCGTCAAAACATCGACCGAAGTGCTGCGCAAGAAGTTGATCGATCGCCGCAAGGAAGCCCGCGATCAGGGCCTCAAGGACGCCGAAGAGCTGTTCGCCAAACTGGAACAAGGAACGAAAGAACTCTCCAAGTCGAAGCTTGCCGACCGCAAGCAAGCGATGGTCGAACTGAACGATCTGGCCAAGGACTTGGAAAAACGGCGTCAAAAGCTCGGCGGCGGCGACAAGCTGCAAGAGCAGCTCAAGCAGCTCAAAAACATCCAGCAGGGCCCAGCAGACAAGCTGGCGCAAGCAATGCGGGAGGGCGATTTCCGGCAGGCCCTCAAAGAGATCAAGCAACTCCGCGATTTGCTGGAAAACGGCAAGCTGGACGCGGAAAACAAGGCCCAACTGGCCAAGCAACTCGAGCAGATGGAGCAGAAGCTGATGCAGGTGGTCAAAGCCCACCAGAAGTTGGAACAAGACTTGAAAAAGCAGGCCCAGGAGTTGCGGAAACAGGGCCGCAACAAGGAAGCCGGCGACATCGAAAAGCAATTGGCCAAGCTGGCGCAAAAAGCGCCGCAGATGGAACAGTTGCAGAAGATGGCCGACAAGCTGGGGCAGTGCTCGAAGTGCATGAAGAACGGCGATCAGGCCGGCGCCAAGGCGGCGATGGATGCCATGAAAGCCGAACTGGCCGATTTGCAGCAGCAGGCCGACGAAGTCGCGATGCTCGACGAAGCGATGAGCGAGTTGGAGATGGCCAAGGATTCCATGGGCTGCAAGGAGTGCGGCGGCATGGGCTGCCGGGCCTGCCAAGGGGGCAATAACCCGATGGGTCGCCCCGGCATGGGGCTCGGGCGCGGTCGCGGCCAAGGTCCTCGCCCCGAAGAGAAAACCAATACCGGCTTCTACGACACCAAAGCGAATCTCAAGCGAGGCAAAGGCGCCGCGGTGGTCATCGGCTCGGTCGACGGCCCCAACATGAAGGGCCAGGTTCAGCAAGAGATCCAGACCGAGTTCGAAGCGGCCCGCGCCGCGGACGAAGATCCGCTAACCGACCAGCAACTGCCCCGCTCTTACCGCGAGCATGCCAAGAAATACTTCGACGGGCTGCGCGAAGGCAAGAAGTAGCGCTAAGCTTTGTGCAGCCGCTGAGGCAGCGTGAACGAATAGAGAATCGTCACGGCGCCGGCCGAGAGCAGGCTCCAAGGAGCCCATTCCGAGGGGATCAGTTCGCGCTGTCGGGCGGCCGTCGGATCGAGCCGGCCCATGACGCCCGCGGGGCGATCGCGGCTCGTAAGCAGCGCCTTGTCGATGACGAGGCATTCCGCCCCCAGCAGGCAAGCGTAGATGCCAAAAGCCAGGAATAATGAGCGCCACATGGCATTCGCCCTTTCTGACAGTCCGATCCGCCTTGACTACGATGCAAACTCGTCTCCACTGGTTCTTCTTATCGTCCAGGCCCGGCCGCCAATCGCACGACTCGACCGCGACGCCGCAAATGCCGCAGCCCCCGAACAACTGGCGCCGCGCCGGCGAAACGCCTCGGCCTGCCTATAGGGACGGCGCCGGAGATGCCGAAGCGGCGCTCCGTCTCGGCGGACGAAATGCACGAACGGGGCGGGACAGGGTAAATCGCGAAGAATGAAACGGCCGATGCAACAGACAGAAGCCTCGACATGGCAGGTTGTTCGGGCGCTGCGCAGGTCCTATAATACTCACGAGTTGTCGGACGACCCCGGGAGTTAGAGCGCTTTGTCGGCCAAACCGAAATTGTTGATGGTCAGAGGTTCGCGGGAGAAGAGGCTGCCCGATCTGGCTCCTCTGAGCGGCGTCTTTGAAATTGTCGAAGTGCGCAGCCCGATCCGCGCCCTCGTCCGGCTAGGCCGCGAAGGGGATGAATTCGCGGGCGTTTACGTCGATGCCGAACATCTCCGCGAGGCGCTCAAGGTCGGCAAGCTGCTGCAAAACGAGCGAATCCTCCAGGGCATGCCCGACGGCGTCGTGTTGCTCGATAGCGACAACTCGATTCTCTGGGGCAACGGGCGGTTGCGCGAGTGGGCTCGCCGCGAGAACGTGGTGGGCGCCAATTTCTACGCCGCCTTGGGCAGCCCCGAAATCCTCGGTCCCGATTTCTGCCCGTTCCATACCGCGCTGGCCACCGGCGTCGGCAGCAGCTCTACTCTGCGTTCCAGCGACAACCGCTATTACCGCGTCCACGCGGCGCCGCTGTTCGAAGACGAGGGCCCCCCCAAGAACCTGGTCGTCACCATTCGCGACGTAACGGCCGAGGTCTTGCAACAGCAGAAATTAGCCGCCATTCACCAGGCTGGCATCGAGCTGGCCAATCTGACTCCCGACGAGTTGTTTCACATGACCGTCGAGGAGCGGATCGAGTTGCTCAAGTCGAACATCCTGCACTACACGCGCGACTTGTTGAACTACAAAGTGGTCGAAATCCGAATGCTCGACGCCAAGACCGGCAAGCTCGAGCCGCTGTTGTCGGAAGGGCTGGTGCCCGAAGCCACCGACCGCGCGCTCTACGCCCAGCCGCAGAACAACGGCGTCACCGGGTTCGTGGCCGCCACCGGCAAAAGCTATCTTTGCGAAGACACGACCGAAGACCCGCTTTACCTCGAAGGCGCCAAGGGCGCCAAGAGTTCGTTGACCGTGCCCTTGGTGTTGCACGATGAAGTGATCGGCACGTTCAACGTCGAAAGCCCCGAGCCGCGGGCGTTCTCCGAGAGCGACCTGCAATTCCTGGAGATCTTCACGCGCGACGTGGCGCTGGCGTTAAACACGCTGGAATTGCTGGCGGTCGAAAAGGCCAGCACGGCGGCCGAAAGCGTCGAAGCGATCCACAGCGCCGTCGCCTTGCCGGTGGACGATATTCTCAACGACGCCGTGAACATCATGGAGCGCTACATCGGTCACGAACCGGAAGTGGCCGAACGCCTGCAGCGCATCCTGCGCAACGCGCGCGACATCAAGCAGGTGATTCAAAAGGTCGGGCAGCAAATGGCGCCCAGCCAGGCCCATCCGCAGGCGCTGCAGTTCAGCGAGCGGCCGCTGTTGCGCGGGCTGCAAGTGCTGGTGACCGACGCCGACGAAACGGTGCGCAGCGCCGCGCACAATTTGTTGGAGCGCTATGGCTGCATCGTCGAAACGGCGCACGACGGCGGCGAGGCGATCTGCATGGTCCGCAACCTGAGCGCGGGCCAGAGCTACGACGCGATCATTGTCGACATCCGCCTGCCCGACATGACCGGCTTCGAGGTGATGACCAATCTGCAAGGCATCCTGGAGCACGTGCCGCTGATTTTGATGACCGGCTTCGGCTACGATCCCGGCCACTCGATCGTCAAGTGCCGCCAAGCCGGCCTGCCGCCCGGCGCCGTGCTCTACAAGCCGTTCCGTCTCGACCAATTGCTCGACACGGTCGAATCGGTGGTACGGTCTTCAGGGGCCATCGGCCAGGCCTGAAACAAATTTCAGAACGCTTGGATGTTGCTGTTGATCTACGGCTCGTCGAACAGCATTCGTTGCGGCGATTTTCGGAGCGGAAGCGGCTTCTGCCCCGACATTTTCTTCAGTTCCGCCTCCACTATCTCGGCGATCGTCGGCAATTGGCTGCCATCGGAGATAGACGCTAACAGTTGCCCATAGAGCACGATCTTTTCGTCGTTCCGCGACATTTCGAACCCTTGATTGCCAAGTCGGTCTAACTTAGAGCGTGCAGATTCGATTGCCGGCTGAATCGCTTGCACGCGCTGCCAGGCGCAATTGGATTGCTTTCGGCAGACAACGATGATGTCAAGTTGAATTGGTTCCTTGGCCTGCGATTTCGGAGTCGCAATTGACATTTCAGCCTTAACGGGGTGCGCGTTGATGACGGTGAACCCGCCTCCGAGAATGGCGTCGGCCAAAGCCGCCCAGCCCTCCTCTCGTGAATGATGATAAGTAAACGCCAAGATTCCGTCGTCTTTCAGGATCCTGTGACATTCGCGAAAAACGGCTTGGAGTTTTCGAGCGAAGCGACAGGGCTCGGTGTCCTGCACCTCGCACGGACTGCGAGTCGATCCGATGGGCGCATCGCCATGCTGTCTGCGAAGCTGTTGCCACGCGAAAAAGAAATCGGCCAACTCCGAATAGTGAACGTTGTCGAAAAACGGCGGATCGGTGATTACCAAGTCGAGACTTTTGTCTGGAAGGCGGGTTCTTGACGAATCTCCGCAGGATAAGTGAATCGACCTCGGCGAGAACTCGCCTTGCTCCGGCCAGTTCGAGGCGATCTGTCCGGTAAATGGTTCGGAGCAAACTCGTCCTGGAGAACTTTTGCCGTTGACTTCAGTCGGCGCTTCGCGGTACTGAATCGCGCGGAGCAACCTGCTCTGAAATAAATTCGAAAACGCTCCCGAACTTTTAGGCGTTCCCCAGATATTCGCCTCGATCGGCGTGCGCTCTGGTTTCAAGATGTGATGCGAAAACATGTGGCGCACCGCACCTGTCCCTTCACCTTTATATGAGGCAAAAAGGTTATTGAATTCCAAAATGCCTGAAAAGAGGGTCAATAAAGCTTTTCGAGTTGGAGGATCTTGAACCCTCTCGATGGAGTCTCGCAGCCAGCCCAAGACCAGCAACTGCCGGTCGTTGAAGAAATCCCGCCATTTCCGAAAGCCGTAGCGCATTGCTTGGCGAGTATTGTAGCCGTGTTCGAGCAGAAGCTCCGGAAGGTCTATGTACCCAGCTTGTTCTTGTTGTTCCAGTAGCTCGGAGCAACGCTCGTACTCAACGCGATCTGCGTCGTTTACCGGGCGATATTCTTTATCGCCGCCTGAGGTAAGAACGAGCTTGCCGTACAGGCGAAAGTTGGGCCGTGATGCACCTTTTGAAATGGCGTCAACGATTTTGAACGAGCCGTTGCACCGGCTGCACGAAGCCGTCGTTCCACGCGCCGGACCAATCGTGGGGTCGAACTCGTGACGACATTTCTCGCATTTCGCCGAGTCGTTCCCAATTAAGCCGCGAAAGATATCGCCGCATACCGGGCAAAGAATTTGCACTTCCGGTTTACGGCTCGGGTACGCATTGCGAGCGATAACGTACGACGAAAAAAGGTCGACGGACGCGCTACACTTCGGGCAGGTCGCTTGCATTACCCAAAAAAAATAAAGGACTTCGCCCTTGCGCCCGCTGGGATCTTGAAACCGATACAGTTCGCGAATCCTTGTCCCCACGCCTTGCGCAAGTTCATCGAATGCTTGCAGCAGCTTGCGTTTATTCAGCGGCCCCAGCGCTGTTTTCACAAGTTCGACTGCCACCGGGTTGATATCGCGTCCGAGCGCTGTCAAGCCAAGCTTGTGCGCTTCGCCGATTGTCGTTCCCGAACCCATGAAGGGATCGAAAATCGCTAGGTTGCCAAACGCGTGTCGGCGGTAAAACTCTTCACGCAAATCAGAGCCTCGAGGAAGGATGGCTCCCAAGAGAATGCCTCGGAAAACCGAGCCGAGACGCTTCGCCCACCACTTATGGACGTGGTAAATCGGCCTGTGGATTTCTTTCCGCCAGCTTTCGCGTTCCGCAAGCTGCGACAGAAATTCAAACGGAAATTCATCCGTTTCGATCAATCGTAGCTCAAGATTCCGCGTCGTCATCGCCAAGTTCCGGGATATCGTCCGGTCGAACGTTACGCATGGATACGGAACCCTTCGGGGACGTCCTCATTCGCCACGCACGAAACCGATGCTCACGTCCGGAACCTGGATTGGCGACTTTTTTCGGAATCAATTCATTCGTTTGGAGGTCGAACGAATACCCTACAATTAACTCGCTTGCTTCTCGGCGCGCCAACTCGCCGACCTCTACGATTTCACGCCCGGGCTTGAACGCTGCCGGCAAGATCAGCGTTTGTTTATGGGCTACTCCGTCGACGAGTCGAAACGGCGTCGGAACGACGTACATCTTTCGGTCGCGAATGAGGATATCGCCATAGCTGCCAAACCCCTTTACGCTTTTGTTCTGGTGAACGTAATCGTGGTCTGCGTTCAAGAAGTCGCCGTGACAAACCACCAAATCGAGAACTGGATATGCGTTTCCGTCGGGCTTTTTGGGATAGCGACCGAAGACATAATAGATCGTCCGACCGTTGTGTTCGCCTGTCGGCGTCTGGCTGTTGCTATCGAAACTCGCGTCCCGGCCGGGGTACGCCAACCCTTTCACTTCGTAGCCGTCCGTGGCGGCCACCATTCGGAAGTCGGGGTAACTGTTTCTTCCGCCGCTTTCGAAATCATTGCCTGTCTCTTTCAACCTCGCCTTGAACCAATTCTGGAAGTGGAATTCCTTATCGGTCGAACTCACCCGCTTGATGAGCGATCCCGCGTTTATGGCTTCCACGCATCGAGTAAAGATGTTGGTAACCGTCATGCCGTTCGTCAGAATTGGCCGATCAAACGCGGTGCAAAGATCATTGAATAGGGGCCCTACAGCTTCTCGATCTCCACGCAGATCCCGCCGGCTCGCAGGGCTTTGTGCATGCGGGTGAACCAGAGTTCCTTGCGCCAAGAAAGTCCGAGATCCTGGCAAGTTTCGAACAGCTCTCGGCGGTTGTAGGTGCGGCAGCACCAGAGCCGGCTGGTCCAGGCGCCGCAAAACGTGTCTTCGCTGGTCAACAGCATCATTCGCCCGCCCGGCGCCATTACGCGGGCCAGTTCGGCCAGACCGAGCCGCGCGTCGGGCACGTGCTCCAGCACATACCCGCACGTCACGCAGTCGAAGCTCTCGTCGGCGAACGGCAGCCGCGTGAGGTCGGCGACGAGATGCCGCGGCACGTCGCTCTTGAGCCGCATGCGCGCCCGGCGGAGCATTTCGAACGACAGATCGAAACAGGTGATCTGGGCGCCGGGGTCGGCGTACTTCAGCAGGTGCGTCACGATCTGGCCGGCGCCGCTGCCGACGTCAAGAATCTTACGGCAGCCGCTGAGATCGAATTGCCGCTCGCGCAAGAGCTTGTCGCCCAGCGGCATGTGCAGCGAGATCAGGCTGCACATGGCCAACAGCGCCCCTTGCGGGCCGTCGTAGACGTCGCGAACCTTTTCGCGATACTCCTCGTAGCTGACCCGCTCGATTAAATTGTTTTCGACGATCTTTTTGACGACGTTCTTCTTTTTCGCCTTGGCCGAGTGTCGGCGCTTCTTGGGCTTGCGGAGCAGGGCCTTGCGGATCATCGAGTTTCCTGAAGACTTCCGTCGCGGCGGGCGAGGCCGCAGGCGAGGACGGTTCGCACGCGGCGGAGTCGTTAAATATAAACACGCCGATTGTAGATATACCACTCGAAAAGCAAAACCGCCAGAGCCGCCAGCACCAGCAGCTTCCAGACGTCGCGGCGGGCCGGCTGGCGGGCCGTGATTCCCGAGACCTTGGAATCCCCCACTTTCAACTCCATCCGCGGCGCCAGATCGCTTTCCAGGCTATCGAATAAGTTGACCGCGAATTTTCCGGCGACTTTGCCGCCTTCCAGAACGTCGTAAGCCCCCACTTCCGAGGCGCCTGTGAACTTGAACGCGTTGAGCTTGCTGCGGCCCACGTCGACCGTCGACCCGTCGGGCAACTTGACCGCGATGGTTTCGCCCGCCGTGTCCGATCGCCAAGTGACGGTTTGTCCCGGCTGCACGTTGTCGGTCGCCAAGCTCGTGCGGCTGCCGCCGAGATACTCCAGTGCATTCAAGACGAACACCGGGAAGCTCGCCTTCAGCACCCAGTCGGAGCCGACGCGATCCTCGTCGATCAACGTGAACCCCAGCGCCGCGTCTTCATATCCCTCTCGCGGTCCGATGGCGAACATCGCCCCGGCGTTGGCGTCGATCAGCACCGTACCGCCCGGCGGAGGAAACAACGGGATCGCCTCGGCGATCAACACGTTGCCCAATTCAACGATTTGCATCAAGGGGTGCGAACGGTCGCTGTCGATGATCTGCGGGGCCGCGACTTTTTCGCCCGCCTTCCAGCCTTCGCTCGGCGGCGCCCGGCCGATGAACAACGTGTTCGCCTGAGGCATTTGCTCCGGCCGGCAGCGGTCGAAAATCACCAGGTCGTAGCCGCCCGAAGCCGCTTGTTTCCGATACTCGGCGCCCTTGATAAAGGCCGGAGCGTGCTGGGTGATGTCGGCGACTTCGCGAGCACGGTCGGTGCCCAGGGCGATCTCCAGCGGTTCGTTGCCGGGCGTGACGAACAACACTTTGGCCCGGCGCGGAACGTTGATCGCATTCCAGGCCGTGTTGTCGACGGCCAAGGCATCTTTGGCATCGAGACGCAGTTTGAGCATGCCCGACTTGAGCCCTTCCAGATCGAAAGCCACGCCGCTCGATTCTCCCGGCTCGACCTCCAAACGCTTGGCATTGTCGAGTTCGCCGTCGATGAACACCTCGACGTCGACCGTCGCTTTTTCGGGGCCGTCGTTTTTCACGCGGGCGAACGCTTGCAAAGTCTCGGGCTGGTCCTCGCGCGGCGAGGTGGTCAGCGCGGCGATCGAAAGATTCGACACGGTCTCGGTCCCGATCGGATGATAGACCGGAGTGAGGTTGCCCAGCGCGAAGTTCTTGACGTCGGGGAATCGCCCGTCGCTGTAGATATAGAGCGTCGCCTCCTGGGCGTCGGCGACTTGAAAATCGCGGCTGTCTTCGATGTTGCTGGTGCGGCCCGGATTCGCCAGGCCCGAGGCCACCCTCAGCGCCTCGGCCAGCGACGTGCTGCGATTGGTTTGCTTCACTTCTTGCAAACGCCGCCTGAGTTCGTTGCGGTTGTCGGTGAACGACTGCTCGACTTTGGCGCTGTCGGCGAAACTGACGATCATCGCCACGTCGCCCGACCGCATTTCGTCGATCCTCTGGGCGACCTGCTGCTTGGCGTATTCCAGCCGCGTCGGTTCGATATCGGTGGCGCCCATGCTCGCCGACGTGTCGATCAGGAAAATGCTCCGCTCGCCGAGCTGTTCGGAACCCATCCAACTGGGCCCCGCCAAGCTGAGCAGCAACAGCGCCAACAACAGCAACTGCAAGAACAACAGCAGGCTCTGCCGCAATCGCTGCCAGATGCTGTTGACGTGCAAGTCCTCGATCGACTTGTGCCAGAGATAAGTGCTCGGCACCGCCAGCGGCTGCCGCTTGAGCTTGAGGAAATACAACAACACGATCGCCGGAGGCACGGCCCCGACGACGATCCACTGCCACCACGAAAGCATGTTGGCCCATTGCATCAGCGCACCAAGCCTCGCTGGCGGAGGTAGCCGGAAACCAATTGATCGACCGGCGTCGTGTTCTTGGCCAGCAAGTACGACATGCCGCGGCGATTGCAGAACTCTCGCGCGCCGCCGATGAACGCGGCCAGCGTCTGCTGATAGCGTTTCAAGAGCGGGGCGCTGACCGTGATCTCCGCCACGTCGTCGTCCTCGCAGTCGATCAGCCGCAGATCGCCCTTCACGTCGGGCTCCAGTTCTTCCTGCGACAAGACCTGGATCACGTAGGCGTCCATCTGCCGCGCCATCAGATAGCGCAGCGCGTCTTGATAGCCTTGCTTGTCCATCAAGTCGCTGATCAACACGACGATGCCCTTGCCGGCGTTGCGCAGGCAAAAGTTCTTGACCCCCTGGGCCAGCGAAATCGATTCGCCCGGCTCGATGTGCTCCAGGTAGTCGAGCATCCGCCACAGGCTGCGCCGGCCGCGGAACACCGGCCCCGGCTGCCGCGCGGGCTGGCCGATCGTTTCGATCTTGATCCGGTCCGAACGCACCAGCCCGATGAAGCCCAGCGCCGCGGCCAACTGCTTGGCGTATTGCAGCTTGGTCGGCTCGCCGAAGTTCATCGAGTCGCTGGCGTCGATCAGGGCGTAAAAGTGCAGGTCTTCTTCTTCGAAGAACAGCTTGAGAAACAGCCGGTCGAGCCGGGCGTAGGTGTTCCAGTCGATGAACCGCAGGTCGTCGCCGTGGACGTAGTTGCGGAAATCGGCGAACTCGACGCTCTGTCCTTTGCGCTTGCTGCGCCGCTCGCCTTTCATGCGGCCGCGAAACACCTTGCGGCTGACCAGTTCCAGCTTTTCCAACTGGGCCAGCAGTTCGGGACTGAGCAACGGAGAAGCTAATGTGGACATCCAGCCGCCTTTTCGCCTTCCATCTTTTCGATGGCGACTATCCGTGCGGGAAAGTCGATGTGCAGTCGATAGTCGCGCAACATGCCCGTTCCAATCAGGATCGTGTCGCTGCCTGCAAACGTCGCTTGCGCTCGGACGATCCGGTCATCGAACGGAAAGTCAACGAGAAACACGTCTTCCTCGATTCGTTGATTCTTTCCGATAGTAGGCTGGAGACCCCACCCGCACGAAGAACAAAGGACCCATGCTTCCAGCGGCGTCTCTTTGAGCGATCACGTCTTGGACGGAATGGCCAAACCAGATGCAGCCGCTCGCAGGATCGATGCCGGCGGTCTGGCCGACCTTGTCCGACAAATCATGGCGCTGCTGATACGCCGACCAAATCTCCTGGGCCCGGCTTGAATCGGCTTCCGTCCATTTGGATAGGGTCATTGCGATTCACCTGTATGATTCGCGACGCGTATGCCCGCCAACGGGGACAATTTCATCGTAGATTCCTCGCTTGCCAGAGAAAAGCCCGGACGGGTATCGCCGCATCAAGCCGCCTTTTCGCCTTCCGCCTTCTCGGGCACGCCTTCCAGCAGATCGAGCAGCACTTGGTCGCTCTCGATCCCCTCGGCCTGCGCCTCGAAGTTCAACAGCACGCGGTGCCGCATCGCCGGCAGGAACACCCGCCGCACGTCCTCGAAGCTGACGTTGTAGCGTCCTTCGAGCAGCGCGCGGACCTTCGAGGCCAACGCCACCGTCTGGGCGCCGCGAGGGCTGGAGCCCCAGCGGATGTATTGATTGGTGATCGGCAACGAATAAGGACCATTGGGATGCGTGGACAGCGCCAGCCGCACCAAGTAGTCCTGCACGTGCGGCGCCAGAATCACCTCGCGCACCAACTGCTGCCAGCGGCGGATTTCGGCGCCGTCCATCACCTTCTCGACTTGGATCACTTCGCCGCGCGTCGTGCGGTCGATGATCGTCGACAATTCTTCGCGAGTCGAGTAGCCGACGACGAGCTTGAAGAAGAAGCGATCGAGCTGCGCCTCGGGCAGAGGGTAAGTGCCTTCCTGCTCGATCGGGTTTTGCGTGGCCATCACGAAGAACGGCTTTTCGAGTTGATAGACATGCCCGGCGATCGTGACCGAACCTTCCTGCATGGTTTCGAGCATGGCCGATTGAGTCTTGGGCGTGGCGCGATTGATCTCGTCGGCCAGGCAGATTTGCGTGAAGATCGGCCCGCGTTGGAATTCAAAGGCCCGGCGGCCGTCGGGCGATTCCATCACCATGTTGGTGCCCAGGATGTCGGCCGGCATCAAGTCGGGCGTGAACTGAATGCGCGAGAAGTTCAGGCTCAGCGTCTCGGCCAGCGAGCGAATCAACAGCGTCTTGCCCAGGCCCGGCACGCCTTCGAGCAAGCAATGCCCGCCGACGAACAGACAGGTCAATACGCCGTGCACGATATCGTCGTGCCCGACAATGACTCGGCCGATCTGCTCTCGCACCGCGCCATAGCGGGCGATGAACTCTTCGGCCCTGCGTTGCATGGATTCGCCGATGCTCATGGAGATGGATCCTGGATGTGAGGTGGTTTTAAGCGATTCGGTGTTTAGCCACGGATGAAACACGGATCGAACACGGATAATACAAAGAGTCTCGCCGGTATTACCTGGCGGTGAAGTTTCGTGTCGCTCGATCCGTGTTTCATCCGTGGCTCATTCTTCCCGTGGCTCATGCGTCATCCGCGGCTCGACGGAGTCTCAATCATTCTATGATGGCCCTTCGCCGCCGTGTTTCTTTTGCACGCCTTTCTTGACCTTCAAGAGCCGGCTAGTGTAGCCTTCTTCTTCCTTCTTTTCCGGCGAGAGCGAGCTGGCGGCGGGCGCCGCGGGCTTGGGCGGCGGCGGACCTTTGAGTTCTTCTTCGACCGCGGCCACGTCGATCGGCGCATCGGGCGTCGGCTCGAACCGCGCGGCGGCGCGGCGCTGCTGGAGTTGTTCGTCGATTTCGGCCTTGCGGCTGCGCAACCGCGACATGTACTCGGGCGGCGGCGGCTGCTGCGGGCGGCCGAGCACGCGATTGCGCAAACGCCGGGTGAGCGGCGGAAGCCAGGCAAAACCGACCTGCACGCGGCGGAAGAACACGTCGCCGAAGAACAACAGCGCGGCCGCCAGCAAGGCGAACTGCCAGACGTCCTGACGGCTGTCGGCCTTGGCCAAATCGTGGCGGAAGACGTCGATCGCGAGCAGTTCGTCGACCCTGCCGACGCCCGCCGAGTCGCGAATGACTTCGCCCCGCGCGCCTCCCTTAGCCTCGAGCCGGGCCAAGCTCGTCAGCAACGCCTCGTCCGCCTCTCGATCGCGGAATTCCGGCGAATAAGGCACGTTGACGCCCGTCAGGATCGGCTGCTGCCCGGCGCCAGGCGTAATCATGGCGGTGTAGGCGCCCGCTTCTTGCGCCTCGAACGAACCGACGTAACGGCCTGGCGCCGTCTGCTCGAGCTTGAGCGCGTGCGGCTTCATGTCGGGGCCGACGACCGCGCCGCGCAGATCGAGAAAATTCAGAAACTCGTCATTCTTGTCCAACGCGGTGACGAACAACCGCACCTGGCCGTCCTCGACCTCGGTGGCGACGGAGAATTTGCCCTGGTCGCCGGCCGGCCGCATCGACCAACGCACGGCCTGGCTGAACAGCTTGTCGTACCCCGGCCAAGAGGTCCAGCTTTTCGTCCAGCGGGCGCCTGCATCGCTGGTGAAAGCCACCGACTTGCCCAGGCCGTAGGTCCAACTGGCCAGAATCGTGGCGTTCTCTTCGCCGGCCGGCTGCGGCGAAACGAGCGAAACTTCTACCAGCGGGTTTTGCTTGACGCTGGTTTGCACGAAGCCGGTGATCGGCGGCAGCTCGTCGATGCCGTTGACCATCTCGCTGGGGAACTTGATGTAAGGGCGGAATCCGTTTTCGCGCTCGTACACCAACGGCCGAGCCACGCGGCGAGCCTCTTTCTGGAAAATCTTGGGAAGTGCGTTGGGGTTTTGCACTTCGTAGTATTTGCCGCCGGTCTGCCGCGCGAGGTTCTTCATCACGCTGCTCTCGGCCGGCCCGTGGCAGCCGACGGCCACCGACGACACCGAAACATTGAGCTTCTTGAGCGCCGAAATCATCGAATTGCTCGGCGGCGCGGGGTCGCCGTCGCTGATCACGATCATGTGCTTCACCGCGGCGTCGCGGATGCCGGATAAGCCGCGATGGGCCAGGCGAAAGCCCGAGTCGAAGTCGGGCATGTCCATCGGCGTCATGCGATCGATCAGGCCCAGCATCCGCTGCCGCTGGTTGCGCACCCGAATCACGCCGCCCCACAGCCATTGGTCGACGCCCGGCAGCAGCCCGCAATAGTCTTCGTTGCCCAACGCCTTGATCGCCTCTTTGGCGATGATTTTCTGCCAGTGGTTGCCGTCGGCCATCTCCGAGGCGTGCATCACGAGCACCAACGCGCCCTTGGGCATCACCTTGGCGCTTTTGATCTGAAAATCGACCGGCATCGCCTCTTCGACTTCGGTGTTGTTCCAGCCGCCGGCGCCGAAGCTGTTCGGCCCGCCGAGCATCATCAAGCCGCAGCCCATGCTCTGCGTGTTCTGCGCCAGCATCGAAATCTGCTGGTCGCTGAAGTGTTCGCGCGGCACGTTGGCCAGCACTACCGTGTCGTATTGCTGCAACTCGGCCAGGCTGGTGAACAGTTGACTCGACGAGCGGAGCGTGACCTCCAGGTTCTCGTGCCGCAGGCGCTCGACGAGAAACTCGTGCTCGCCGCGGTTTTCGTCGTCTTCGATCAACAGCACCTGGCCGCTGCCGCGCACGTGGGTGAAGGTCGTGGCGCGGTTGTTTTCGATCATCGCGTCGGCGGCGGGATCGTCGGGGACGAAACGGGCTTCGTAAGCGTAGAAATTCGGCTGGTCGATCTTTTCGCGGACTGTGAACACCTTCTTGCCCGGCGGCAGCTCGATGTGGTCCTCGCTCAAGACCAGCGGCTGGTCGTCGGTGCGGCGCGAAACGATCAGCTTGCCGGGGATCACGCCGCTTTCGCCTTCGGCCGGCTGGCTGGTGTTGTTGAGCACGACGGCCAGATCGAAGGGCTGCCCTTTGCGCACGTCGGGCGGGCGCGAGATTTTGTCGACGAGCACGTCGCTGCGCGAGCCGTAGATGATCGGCTGCACGTCGATGCCGATTCCGGCGTCGGCGATGCCGCGGGCCTGATCGAGCGCATCGCCGATGTTCTGCCGGCCATCGCTGATAATCACGATCCGCTTGGCGGTGTCTTCGGGGAACGAGGCCTGCGCCAGCTTCAACGCCCCGGCCAGGTTCGTCGATTCCTGGTCGATCAGGCTCTCCAGGGTTTGTTCGAGCTGAATGCTCTCGTCGAACGGCGGCACTTCGATCACCGCTTCGCGGCCGAACATGATCACGCCGACTTTGTCATTGTCCTGGCGGTGCTTCATGATCGACTGATTGACGAATTCGACCATCGCGGCCCGTCGCTCGGGCGGGATGCTCAGCGACTGGTCGAGCAGGTAAATCACGGTCAGGCGGTCGTTGGTCTTGACCCACTGAATTTCCGCCAGGGCCATCACCAGCAGCGCCACCACCGCGGTCCGCAACAGCAACACCGCCAATCGCCGCAGCCGGCCCAACCCGGCAAGACTGCGAAAGCTCAACCACCACAACAAGGGCGCGAGCAACAGCAGCAGCAGGTAGACGGGCGCGTCGAAATCGAGTCGGTACGGCAGCATGGCTACATCACGATCCGTTGCACTCGATGGTTGAGCGAATCCAGCACGTGAATTCGTCGTTGTTTATCGCGCACCAGCCCCCAGGGATGGTACAACTCGCCGGGTTCGCGTCCGTGCTTTCCCCAGCAGCCGAGCGATTCGCCTTGGCGATTGAACTTTTGCACGCGGTGGTTGCCGTATTCGCAAATGTAAAGATCGCCTGCATCGTCGAACGCCAGGTCGTAGGGATAATAGAGCTGGCCGGGCTCGCTGCCTTGCGTCCCCCAGACGTCGAGCAGCTTGCCCTCGGCGTCGAAGACCTGGATGCGATGATTGCAGGCGTCGGTCACCCAGATGCGGTCTTGCTCGTCGACGGCCAGGTTCTGCGGCCGGACGAACTGGCCCAGCTCGAAGCCGTGGCCGCCCCATTGCAGCACGAACTCGCCGTCGGGCGTGAATTTTTGAATGCGATCGTATTCGCCATACTCGGCGACATACAAGTTGCCCTGCGAATCGTCGACGGCGTCGGTCACGAATCCGAACTCGCCGGGACCATGACCTTGCGTGCCGCCCAAGGTTTGCAGCAGTTCGCCCTCGGTCGAGTAAACGAGCACGCGGAAGTAGTGCGTGTCGGCGACCAGCAGCCGGCCGTGCCGGTCGAACGACAAGCCGGTCGGGCGACCGTTGGTATGAACAGGCGTGCGCCAGAAGCGGAGAAACTCGCCGTCGGGGCTGAAGACCTGAATGCGGGCTGTCATGTCGACGATATAAAGTTGGTCGTCGGCGTCGATGGCCACGGCCCGCGGCTTTTGCAGTCGGCCGTTGGAGATGCCCTTGCGGCCCCAGACCTTATCCAACGAGCCGATCGAAGAGCGATCGTCGTCGCAGCCGCCGCTCGCGAGCGCGGCGAGGGCGCATAACAGCGCCAGGCAGCGAGCCAGGCTTTGGGTCTTAGCCCGGATTGCGCACCGAAGGCTCCAGGCGAATCGCAAGCAACACTGCGGCAATCGGTTGCAGCAAAAGCACACTAACCCGACGCGCAAGCGAGGGCTTTCGAGCCGCCCCCGTGACACTCCCTCGCTTGCGCGTCGGGTTAGTGTTGTCCGTGCGCAATGCGGATTAGGACGCAGGCGCACGGCCTGCGCGGGCGCTCGTGCAGCGCTGGTCAGAGGCGTCGGAAGATCGCGATTGCAAGAATCGATCAACTGCACGCTGCCATTTCGGAGGAAGAACTCCCTCGCTCGACATCCTCGGCCGGTCAATTCCGAAATGCCTCCGGCCGGCGCCCCTCGGACGCTGCCTGTTATCGTCGCGGAAATTCGCCCGTTCGCAAGCAAAATCTTGCTCCGTTCTTGCGCCGCGTTCAGCCCGGCTCGGCCGGTTCGGCGCCCGGACTCTTCGGCCGCGGCCGCAATCGCAGCACGGCCCAGACGGCCCAAGCGACCAGCGCTGCGGCATTGAGCTGCCAGTAACCCGGCGGCAGACTGCCTTCCCACGGACCGCGGCGCCACATCACAACCCCCAAAACCACGCCCAACGCGCTTAAGATGCTCAAATCGACGACTTGCTCGGGCCGATCTCGCAACAAGACAGCCAGTACGTACCAGCCCGGCGCCAACAGCGGCACGAACCAACGGATCGAGCAGCAGGCGCCGGAGTAATTGTTCGAAGTTACAGCATAGAGCAACCACGCGCCGGAAAAAAAGCAGGTCGAAAATATTAATTCAGGCGTCTCAGGGCGACGTCGGCGGAGCAGGATGACAAGCCCGGCCAGCGACAACAAAAGCGGCAGATTGTGATTGAAAAAACCGTGTTTGCCGAACAGCATCGCCACGGGATAAAGCAGGAACTTGCCCAGCGATTTTTCCTTGAAGGCGCCGGTCATGTTCTGCTGATCAAACGGCGACCCGGGCCACTGCATGTATTCAGTGACCATGTTGGCCGGCTGCCACGTGCCGCCGACGTAATAGTTGAGCGCGTGATGCGCCGCGATCCAAGGCGCCGCGGCCAGGGCGAACGCCAACACGGCCGTCAACCGGCGCGTGCGATAGGCGATGATCGCCATCGAGCACGCGACAAGCACCGGACCGACGCCCAAGTCGAGCGTATAGCCGAGCCCGGCGAGCAAGCCGATCTCTAGCACGCGCTGCCAAGGCGTGCTGCCCGCTTGTTGCTCCTCGACCAACCGGGCCAGCGACAGCACAAGCCCTGCTGCGACGGCCAACAGCAAAATGTGACTGTTGACGTGCCGGGCGTAGGCCGGCGCGACCGTGGTCAAAGCGAAGCTGGCGGTCAACAGCAGCCGCGGCCGCAAGGCGAGCCGCAGTATGCCGCCGAGCTGATAGATGCACCATACGGCGGCGACATAGGCCAGACCCGACGTGCTGAGCGTCATCCAGTAACAGAATCGATGCGGATCACGCCGCGCGACGATCTCGGTCGCCCATTGCAGGGCTCTGTAGATCCCGGCCATCGTCAACGCCGGCAACGGCGATTTGTCGGAGTAATACCGCCCATTGATGAACAGCTTGTCTTTGGTTCCTTCTCGCTGCAACTGAGGTTGGTCGTCGGGGTACGGATTCGGCTCAACTGACTCGGGCGGGGGCGGCTTCACGAACACCGATTCGTCGATCGCCAGCGTGTGACGGTCGACCAGGCATTCCACCGTGGCCAACCGGCTGCCGTCGTTCCAGCCGCCCGCGTAATCTCGCGCGCTGGCAATGGCGACGATCGCCGCCGCCAAGAGGATCGCCAGGCTGGCGATAGGATGGGATGTCGCTGAGGTCGGGCCGCTGGTCTCAGCGGCAAAGGTCGAGTGGTTGGTCTCAGCGGAAGTTGGATGCTCGGCCGTGGACGGATCGGTGTCGGTCATGAAGCGTTGTTCACGTTTTCTTTGTTCCCCTGGTTCTTGGTCGTGACTGTCCAGGCTCCGCCGACGCCGGTGGAGCGTCGCGGCCAAGCGGCCCAAATCAGCCAGGCGATCCAGCACGCCGCGCCGGCCGCCTGCACATTTCGGAAATTCGGAGAGTCTGGCTCCAGCCACGGTCCTGCCGCCCACATCATTGCCCCAAGCACGCAACCCAGCCCAGTGAGCGCCAGGAAACCTAAATGATAACGCGGTTCATCGCGCAGGAGCACGGAGAGCAAAAAATATCCGCCGGCCAATAGCGGCACGAACCAGCGCACTGAAAGACAGGTGCCGGAATGGTTCACCGACAGGGCCGCATACAACAGCCCGCTCGCCAGGCACCAGCCCGCCAGCGCCGCCGCCTCCGGCCATTCGGCCACTCGCCGACGCTTAATTGCAAACACGCCCGGCAACGTCAAAAGCAGCGGCAGGTTGTGCACCAAAAACCCCCACCCAGGGGCGAACAGCAGCCGGAGGGCATAAAAGAGAAAATCTCGCGGCGTTGGGTGATTCCACACGCCGGTCATGTTCTGCCGATCGAAGGGCGAACCCGGCCAAGCGAAATATTCCGGAACCGAGCCGATCGGCGCGAACGTGCCGCCAATGCTGTAGTTGATCGCATGATGCGCCGCAACCCAAGGAATGGCCGCCATGGCGAAGATCGTCAGCGCCTTCACGTTGAGCCGCGAGCGGTAAGCCAGAACCGCCCCGGCGGCCAGCGCCAGCGGCGGTCCGGCGCCTTGGTCGATCGTGTATGCCAGCCCCGCCAGGCATCCAGTCAGAGCCAGCCGGGGCCAAAGAGCGCGCAGCGAGGAATTCCCGCCGCCGCTTTCATCGCCTTTCGACGAGAACGCTTGAGCCAACCGCGCAAGCACAAGCGTCAAGCCCGACGCCACGCCCAACAGTATGATGTGGTCGTTGACGTGCCGCACGTAAGCCACGGCGACCGTCGCGAAAGCCAGGCTGGCGGCCAGTTCCAAACGCCGCACCAGCGGCAGCCCCAGCAGCCCGGCAAGATAGAATGGCGAGACCACGGCTGCCACGTAGCCGACGCCCGCCGAGCCGAGCGTCATCCAATAGCAGAATTCGTCGCAGCGATCCCGCGCCGTGAGGCCCGTGATTTTCTGCCAGAGGAAATATTCGGCGGCCAGCAACACCGAGGGTATTGGCGGCTTGTGCGAGTAGTAACGCCCCCCGACGAGCACCTTGTCCTTGGTTCCGGCAAAAGAGTTGGGATCGTCGAGCGGGTAGGGAAACGGCCGATTGGGATCGAAGCCGATTCGCGGCACGTCGACGAAGATCGACTTGTCGATCGCCAACGTATGGTAATCGACCAGGCATTCGACGGTCGCTAGCCGGCTGCCGTCGTTCCACCCGCCGGCATAATCGCGGGCGCTGACCAGCGCGACCGCCGCGGCGACCGCCCAGACGGCGTACCCGGCGATCGCCTCGGCGCGAACTTGTTTCGACGAAACCGCTTTTCGGACCATAAGGCCAACATATCTCGCGGCCGCTTGCTTTGCAGCAGGCCGCTTGAGAGCGGCGGGGCGCCGTGGTAATCTTGAGGGATTTTACGCCTTGCCCAAGGCCCCGCTGTCGAGCGAGGCTTCGGGGAGCCGCACTTTCGGAGGAACCTCACCGCCGTGCCGCGACGCGACGATATTCATAAGATTCTGCTCATTGGCTCCGGACCGATCATTATCGGCCAGGCTTGCGAGTTCGACTATTCAGGCGTACAGGCCTGCAAGGCCCTCCGCGAAGAGGGCTACGAGGTCGTGCTGATCAACTCGAACCCAGCCACGATCATGACCGACCCGGACATGGCCGACCGTACCTATATCGAGCCGCTCACCTGGGAAATGATCGCCAAGGTGATCGAGGTCGAGCGGCCCGATGCGATCTTGCCAACCTTGGGGGGGCAGACGGGGCTGAACCTGGGCATGGAGCTGTGGCGGCAGGGCGTACTGGAAAAGTACGGCGTCGAGATGATCGGCGCCCGCCCCGAGGTGATCGCCAAAGCCGAAGAGCGCGAGCAATTCAAGCAGGCGATGGAAAAAATCGGCCTGGAGGTCTGCCGCGGGCGCACCGTCCACACGCTGCAAGAAGCCCGGCAGGCCGTACAAGAACTGGGGCTGCCCTGCGTGGTGCGGCCCAGCTTCACGCTCGGCGGCAGCGGATCGGGCATCGCCTACAACCGCGAAGAGTTCGACCATAAGGTGCAGTGGGGACTCGACTCGTCTCCGGTCAGCGAGGTGCTGATCGAGGAGTCGATCCTGGGCTGGAAAGAATACGAGATGGAGGTCATGCGCGACGTCGACGACAACGTCGTGATCATTTGCTCCATCGAAAACTTCGACCCGATGGGAGTCCATACCGGCGATTCGATCACCGTCGCCCCCGCGCAAACCTTGACGGACAAGGAATACCAGCGGATGCGCGACGCCTCGCTGGCCGTGATCCGCGAGATCGGCGTCGAGACGGGCGGCTCGAACATCCAGTTCGCCATCAATCCGCGCGACGGGCGGATGATCGTGATCGAGATGAATCCTCGCGTCAGCCGCTCGAGCGCCTTGGCCTCGAAGGCCACCGGCTTTCCGATCGCCAAGATCGCCGCCAAGCTGGCGGTCGGCTATCGGCTGCACGAGCTGGCCAACGACATCACCCGCGAGACGAAAGCCTGTTTCGAGCCGACGATCGACTATGTCGTCACCAAGGCGCCGCGGTTCGCCTTCGAGAAGTTCCCCGAGGCCGATCCGCAATTGACCACGCAGATGAAGAGCGTGGGCGAGACGATGGCCATCGGCCGCACGTTCAAGGAGTCGTTCCAGAAGGCGCTCCGCGGATTGGAAGTCGGCGCCTTCGGTTTCGGCTGCGACAGCAAAGACCTGTGGTACGCGCCCGAGCGGCCGACGCGCGACGAGATTCGCGCCAAGCTCGCTACGCCGAACGCCGACCGGGTTTGGTATCTGCGCTACGCCTTCAAGGACGGCATGACGCGCGACGAGATCTTCGAACTGACGGCGATCGATCCCTGGTTCCTCGACAACTTGCAGGAGATCATCGAACTCGAAGACGAACTGCGCCGGCACGACGGGCTGTCGGCGATCGACGACGCGCTGCTCAAAAAGGCCAAGCAATTCGGCTTTTCCGACCGGCAATTGGCGACGATTTGGAACACCAACGAAATGGAGGTCCGCAGCGAGCGCAAACGCCGCGGCATCAAGGCCACGTTCAAGTCGGTCGATACCTGCGCGGCCGAGTTCGAAGCCTACACGCCCTATTACTATTCGACTTACGAGGATGAAGACGAGACGCCAGCGAAGCCGAAGGGCGGCCGGCGGATCATGATCCTGGGCGGCGGGCCGAACCGCATCGGCCAGGGCATCGAGTTCGATTATTGCTGCTGTCACGCCAGCTTCGCCCTGCGCGAGTTGGGCATCGAGTCGGTGATGGTCAACTCGAACCCCGAAACGGTCAGCACCGACTACGACACCAGCGATTTGCTGTTCTTCGAGCCGCTGACGACCGAAGACGTGCTCAATATCTGCGACCGGGTCCAGCCCGATGGCGTGATCGTGCAGTTCGGCGGGCAGACGCCATTGAACCTGGCCCGGGCCTTGGCCTCGGCGGGCGTGCCAATCATCGGCACCAGCGTCGACACGATCGAAGACGCTGAAGACCGCGAAAAGTTCGCTGAGTTGCTCGGCCGGCTCGGCTTGCGGCAACCGGCCAACGGCATCGCGCGGACGCCGGAGCAAGCCCGTGCGCAAGCGGCCAAGATCGGCTTTCCGGCCCTGGTCCGGCCCAGCTTCGTGCTCGGCGGCCGAGCGATGGAAATCTGCTACGACCAATCGCAGCTCGAACGCTTCATGGCCGAGGCGTTTCTGGCGGCGCAGGGCAAGCCGGTGTTGATCGACCGTTTCTTGGAGGACGCCATCGAAGTCGACGTCGACGCAATCAGCGACGGCCAGCGGACGATCGTGGCGGGCGTCATGGAGCATATCGAAGAAGCCGGCGTCCACTCGGGCGATTCGGCCTGTGCCATTCCGCCCTACAGCTTGCCGGGTCCAGTGGTCGCCGAAATCCGCGAGGCGACCGAGCGGCTGGCGCGTCAACTGCAAGTCAAAGGCTTGATGAACATCCAGTTCGCCGTCAAGCAGGAGGACGGGCGGCCCAATCTCTACGTGCTGGAGGTCAACCCTCGGGCGAGCCGCACGGCGCCGTTCGTGTCGAAGGCCATCGGCATGCCGCTGGCGAAGATCGCGGCCAAGATCATGGCGGGCGTATCGCTCGACGAGCAAGGCTGGCAAAGCGCTCCGATCCCTTCGCACGTCTCGGTCAAGGAGAGCGTGTTTCCGTTCGTCAAGTTTGCGGGCGTCGACATTGTCCTGGGCCCCGAGATGCGTTCGACGGGCGAAGTGATGGGCACGAGCGAACGCTTTTCGATCGCCTTCGCCAAAAGCCAACTGGCAGCCGGCGTGGTGTTGCCCAAAAGCGGCAACGTCTTCATCAGTCTGGCGGCGCGCACCAAGCACCGCGCCGTCGAGTTGGGGCGCCGCTTGACGTCCCTCGGCTTTCAACTGGTGGCCACCGAAGGCACCGCCCGCTTGCTGCAAGACGCGGGAATCGCCGTCAAAACGGTCAAGAAGCTGCAGGAGGGGCACCCCAACTTGCTCGACCACCTGATCGACGGCCAGGTGCAATTGATCATCAACACGCCCAGCGGCAAAGGCGCCCGCACCGATGAGGGCCGGATTCGCGCGGCGGCCGTCTCGCACGGCGTGCCTTGCATCACTACCATTCCGGCTGCGGACGCAGCGCTGGTGGCCATGACCGCTTTGCGCGAGGAAGAGATGACCGTGCAAGCGCTGCAAGACCGGCTGTCTTCCTCAGCCGTCGCCGGCCGGCCGCCCGCCGACCAGCAAGCCGCCGGCAGCGAACGCTAGGGCCGCGGAACTGGACTCGTCGCCTTCGCAGTTTCGATCACAAGTCATTTTTTGATAATGGGTTATGATCTATTCCTGTACCCAGGCTAACTCCAATACCGTTCAATTAGTCAAAACGACGGACTGCATAAAGGTTTTCGTCGGCGGACGGGGGCCGCGATGCTGGGGCCGTTTTTTTGGCCACTTCGAGACTTTTTGTTTGATGACG
>Ga0307374_10001053_pt1 | contig 51784 bp, 43 predicted proteins | sample OX3MG_FD_202532 | JGI IMG/M metagenome (GOLD analysis project Ga0307374, IMG submission 202532) | Soil microbial communities from Risofladan, Vaasa, Finland - OX-3 | ecosystem: Environmental > Terrestrial > Soil > Coastal area > Acid sulfate soil | place: Finland: Risofladan, Vaasa | collected...
GGAGCCGGCCCGCAAGCCATCACGCTGCCGGATGCGCTGACGGCCTTGACGCGCCTCTGCCTGCTGCATTACCAGGTCGATGAGAAAACCACGGTGACCCGTCTGCCCCGGCCCGATGCGCGGCAGGCGGAGATCTTGGCGGCGCTCGGAGTCCATCTCCCCAACATGAAAATGTAGCCAGACGCTCGCGTCCCCCAATAACTTGCCAACTGCTTCACCGAGAAATACTTACCACCCAATCCCTCCCCTCCCAGGCGGGGAAGATCCGTCAGACGTCGAGGGCCCGACAATTTACCGCCCAATATCCACATTGCTGGAAATATTGTCGGTGCGCCTCATCAGCGGCTGGCCACACGTCGTAAGCGGTCACCAGCACGGCCAGTGCAACTGAGGAAAGGCGGGGAGTCCGCGCCCATGGATTCTGCTAACGCGCGCCGCCTACTTCCACGTTCCCCCCGATGACTTCCGCCGCCCCACCACTCCGTCCTCGGGCGATGTCCGCCTCGGATCCTGAGTTTTCGCTGACTATTCCGGCTAATATAAGCAACGGCTATGGATATTGTCCTTTGTTAGGCCCGCAGTCGGTTTGCGATGTGACGAACCAGTCTGTCGTAAGCCTTGTAGCTGGTTAGATCATTTAATTCTTGAGTCACAGGCCACTGCTGGCCGGTCCAATGAGGTGAGGGATGAATGTACCACGCGCTATGAATGTTATCGCCAGGGTAGCCGTAATAGTCCATCTCCGACCGAAATGAGCGATCCTCACGCCGCCTCTCCAGATCGTGGTTCTTGGCCAAAAACAGCAGCACCTCCTTGTTACAGGGGTGATTAGGCGTGAATCGATTGAGCCAAGCCCCAAATAGCTTTATGTATTTGTACAGTTCGGCGAGTTTGTGGTGATCCCCCCGGACCGAATCGGCCACCTTACCATCGATCCTTATGAGATCACGAAGCGTTGTGACGTAGACGTTCAAAATCGCTGGTCTCTTCGATTCCCGATAGTAGTGCATGAGAAATGCCCAAGACGGCGAGAGGTCAAAAAGGTCGTTAAGGGCGTGATATGAGGGATTTCGGTAGGCCTCCGCGATTGGCCAAAGCGCGGGTGAAACGGTTCTCTTCAGAAAGGCATCTACCTCCCGTGAGATCTCCGGCTCGGAGTTGCCGGCGGCAAATCTGACAGCTTCGTAAACCATCTCGGCGAACGCACCAAAATATTCATACTGAGGCGTACGGTTTTGCGCTATGGCCCGTTGAGCCAGTATCCCTAACTGCCGCGCGATTTTCTCGAGATCTTCTAGTACGCCCAGAATGGCCGTGTTTGGAATGGTGCTGCGAAGTACATCGGCAAAAATGCCTGACACTTTTGGACCCTGAAAAAGGCCGCCGACAAGAGGTGCAATTACGGTCTGGTTATCCATGTGGCCGTGGTCGTTCTCATACCAGGCCGACAAAATCGTTCCCAGGTTTTCTAAGAGAATGTCGGAGGCAGCGTCGTAACGGTAGCCCGTCTTCAATGCCTGCCGAAGGGAAGTTTGCAACATCGATACGAAGCCACTCACGGTCGTTTGTGTTAGGACGGCCGGCCAGGCACCTTTTTGCATGGCACAGAAGTGTCCAATCGTTGTGAGATTGCCAGATATCGTGAACAGAACTGGCACGTAGGCGTCTAGTGTTAGAAGGCGGTTGCCAATCTGTCCGACCCAGCGGCACGCCTTCATCGGAGCATCGGTGTGGGCAAGATGAAATGATCGGATTGCGATTTTCTCCAATAGTCCTGAAAAAACGGCAACGTCCGAATTCTCGGGATAGCCTCCTCCGAGAGCTCTTGTGAGGGCTAACGAGGATCTAGCAAAATAACCGACGGCATCAGTAACGTCCGAGGTGTATTGTTGGTTGGCCGACGCGAGGGCGGCGTTGAAGACAATCTCGCTCTGCCCGGCAATGAAGAGTAAGAACGAATCTGTGCGGCCTTCATATGACCTTCGGGCTCTTATGTATCCGTCGGTTACGTAGGAAAGGTTGCGCAAACAGGCCAGAACAACCTCACGCCGATCAGACGCAATAGCCTTCAGGCATGTGCTCGTGATCGGCCTGACCTTTTCCTCCAGAACTGTGATGACCTCATCAGGCACCTCGAATTTAGGAAGGACTGTATCGACTCGCATGGAACCTAGCACCCATTTCTCAATGAACATGCGCCAGAGTGTGGTGACGGGGATCGCCGGTGAGGGGTCATGGCGGGGATCGGCCGACATAATTGGAGCTTGTTGCCTTACTGTTTCGCGCACAAACCTGACCGCGGCATTGGCAAGTTCTGTCGTGACGTGTGATACGTCAAGGAAGTAAAAAGTTTCGTAAATCAGGAAGGGTAGACTTGTGATGCAGTAGATCGAACCGGTAAGGCTCGCCCACGCCAGATCGGGCGTCATGCTCCGATCAAGGAGGGTAAGATTGAGAACACTGATGGAAAGCGACAGTGCGGCGAACGTGAGGTAGACCTTGTTTCGCGTGATCACCCAGATAAATGACGGTGAATAATCTTGCATCGTACTTTGGAGCACAAGGCCGATGACCGTGGAGAATATGGCCAGAATCCCCAGTGCCAGGCTTAAACCCGCCATCGCAAGATCGTGACCTTGCGGAGTGGCGGTAGGGGCCCCGCTCCATCCGCTCGAAACTCGTTTGACAATTTCGATGACCATCGCGATGGAAATCGCGAAGAAAGCAGCTTGGGTCAGCTTGCGGGCGAATCTGGCAATCCAGTAACGAGGGAGTTGGATGAGCCACGCCAGTCGCCAGTAAAGCCGCGCATCGAGACTCGGCTTGCCGCTGTTTCCTAGAGTTAGGCAGTATTCCAGAGCGCCTACTATCGCAAATGGTGAGGCGATCCGGAGGAGCTGAGGGGTCGGAGATCCAGCGATGGCTTGGTACACACTTATCAAGCACCAATACAATCCAACTGACACTGCCAGGGAGATGACCCGGGTCACAAGAAACGGGATGGCGGCGTCGGCGTGGAAATATGTCTTATCATCGCTTTTCATCCTGGGAACCTGCGGTCTTCGACCGTCGTCGGGGATATCGCCTAATTGCCGCGGAGGTCAGAACAACAAGAACCCATGCCCCGACGACGGGCTTGGCAAACGTAAGCCCTGATACCAGCACATTTAGGAAAGGGGCATTGGCGGATCGACCGAGGCAAATTCGGACCCAGCGTCCGGTGAGGAAGTCGAGTGCAAGGTAGAACGAGCCGAATACCGACAAGGCCACAAAAGCTGTAATCAAAAAGCCCTGGAGCACACTCCCCAGCGCAATCCTCGCGAAAAAGCGCGCGCGGGCATTCGGTGAGTTGGGCATGATTGCTGACTCCCGCCGGGTTCGGTGGACCCCAAACAGCCATTGTGAGACCTGGAAGCAAATCCTATCCCAAGCCACTTTCATGAGCAAGTGTCGAGCAGCGGTTGATGTGAGCGATGGGAGTGAGAGGAGCCCCGTCCCTGATTCCTTTTGGCGACGACTTGGTGAGGTCCCGAGTTGTTCGCGGTATGCCCGGGTTAGTGATAAAATCCAACCTTTCCACGCATACGGCTTCATTTCGAGGGGCGCAATTGGCCGATTTAGCGACAGGAGAATTCACGATTGGTTCACTCGTTCGGGCGCGCGAGCGGGAATGGGTGGTGCTCCCGTCCGATGACCCGGAAGTTCTCCGGCTTCGTCCTCTCAGCGGCAGTGAGTCTGAAGTCTGCGGTATTCACAAAGCCATCGAGGGCAGCGATGTCCAACCCGCCGAATTTCCCGTACCGGATCCCTCAACCGCCGGTGACTTCATCGCCGGACGGCTACTGCGCGATGCGGCACGCTTAAGCCTGCGCAGCGGCTCTGGCCCTTTCCGGTCGCTTGGCAAACTCTCTGTCCGGCCGCGGCCCTATCAGTTCGTTCCGCTCATCATGGCTTTGCGCCTCGATCCGGTGAGGATGCTTATTGCCGATGACGTAGGCGTCGGCAAAACGATTGAAGCGGCGCTCATCGCCCGCGAATTGCTCGACCGTGGTGAGGCTCACCGTCTGTGTGTCCTCTGCCCGCCCCACCTCTGTGACCAGTGGAGGCGCGAACTAGAGGAGAAATTCAACTTGCAGCCCATGGTGGTCCGCACCAGCACCATCGCCCGTTTGGAGAGGGACCTTCCACGGCAAGACTTGAGCATTTACGGCCACTATCCTCACCTTGTAGTGAGCATTGACTTTGTGAAGAGCGAGCGGCGCAGCAGCGATTTCATCCTCCATTGTCCGGATCTGGTCATTGTGGATGAGGCCCACGGAGCGGCGCGGCCCGGAGCGCGCGGCGGCCGCGAGCAGCAACAACGCTATGAGCTTCTCCGTGAGATTGCGCGAAAGCCTGACCGGCACCTTCTATTGCTCACGGCGACTCCCCACGGCGGCGTTGAAGAGAGTTTTCTCTCCATGCTCGGCCTGCTGCGCCCGCAATTTGAGAAGCTCTCGCTGGAGGCTCTCAACGAAAAGGAGCGTGCCACTCTGGCGCGGCACTTTGTGCAGCGCCGCCGTGCAGACGTGGCCCGCTGGCTTGGCCCAGAGACTTCCTTCCCGCAGCGCGACGCGGCCGAGGAAACTTATTCGCTCAGCCCCGAATACCACCGGTTATTCGAAGATGTTCTGGCTTTCACGCGCGAGACGGTGAAGTCGCCCGGCCTGAGCCATCCGCGGCAACGGGTCCGTTACTGGGCGGCGCTATCATTGCTTCGCTGCCTGATCTCCAGTCCGGCAGCGGGTGCGAAGGCTTTGAGCGCAAAAGCTGCCTCCCGTGATCAGGCGGTTGTGGCAGAAGAGGTTCCCGACGAGGCTAGGGCGCGAGAAGTGCTCGACCCGCTTGAAGAAGGCATGATGGACGCCGTTCCGGAGGCGGCCCTTGAGGCGGGAGAAATTGATTTAGATGAGCGCGAGCGGCGGCGACTGCGTGAGTTCGCCCGGCGCGCCGAAAAGATTCAGCAGGGCGGCTTTGACCGGAAGATCGAAAAAGCCGTGCAAATTGTAGGACGGCTGCTGCGTGAAGCTTATAAACCCATCGTCTATTGCCGGTTTGTGGCCACAGCCAATTACGTGGCTGAGCACCTTCAATCCCGCCTCAAGGCAGCCTTTCCGGAAGTCCACGTCGTCAGTGTCACCGAGCTCGCCGCAAGCCCCTGCCGCGTCCTGGTGGCCACGGATTGCATGAGCGAGGGCATCAACCTGCAGGAGCATTTTGACGCCGTGCTCCACTACGACCTTCCCTGGAATCCCAATCGTCTAGAGCAACGCGAAGGGCGCGTAGACCACTTCGGCCAGCGCTCGCCGCGCATCCCCGCCATCCTCTTTTACGGCTCGGATAATCGCATAGACGGCTTGGTGCTTGAGGTCCTCATTCGCAAAGCGCGGGACATTTACCGCGCTCTCGGCGTCAGCGTCCCGGTGCCTGTCTCCAGCGAGAGCGTGGTCGAAACCATTGCCAAGGCGCTATTTGAAGGCCAAGCCGCCCAACAGTTGCCACTGCAGCTTGAGGATGTCGCCGCCCCTGGCGTCATCCATCAGGAATGGGACCGAGCCGCAGCACGCGAAAAGGAAAGCCGCACCCGCTTCGCCCAGCATGCCATCAAGCCGGAAGAAGTGGCTCGCGAGCTTGAGAATGTTGACGAGGTGCTTGGGGATCCAGATGCTGTCCGCCAATTCATGATTGAGGCTTCAGCGCGAGCGCCCTTTACGATGCAAAAGAAGAACGGCTACTACACCGTCGATCCAACCACGTTGCCACCCTCCGTCCGCGAGCGAATTTATTGGAAGAAGCCACGGCCCGTCGTCTTTGACGCTCCCCCGCCGAAGGACCTTGACGGTGCCGTGGTCCTCGGCCGCAATCACACGCTGGTTGCGGCGCTGTGCGAGCACATTCTCGGCCTCGCCTTCCATCCTGACCCCGCGACCGGCACAAAGCTGTAGGCCTCTCGCTGCGGGGCCGCTTACACGGATCAGGTGAAAGTCAGGACCGTCATTGCTCTGCTGCGCATTCGCTATTGCTTGAAAGAGCGCCGCGGGAATGAGGTTTTTGCGGAAGAAATAGTCACCACAGGGTTCCGGCGCGTGAATGGCCGCATCGAGTGGCTGCCTGCGAACGGGGAGGAAGTTCTTGGACTTCTTAAATCGGCTAATCCTATTGGCAACATTTCAAGCGAAGAGCGGGGTGCACAGGTGGAGTGGGCGCTTGAAATACTCCGTAACCATCAGGACGGGCTTAGAGGAATCGCAGACCAGCGCGCCCGGGAGCTTGAGGAATCCCACGCACGCTTGCGAGAGTACACGGGTGGAGGGCGCATCCAAGCCGAGCCTTACCCACCGGATGTGCTCGCCGTTTACGTGTTCGTTCCGAGGGGCGGACGATGACGGCCGCGATGTGGCTGCGGACTGTGCAAACCGCAGTGCTTGTAGTAACCGCGGGCTTAGTGTCGTGGCACACGATGGAGGCTGCGGAGCTGCGAAGTCCGTAGGCTCTCAAAGTAGATTGTTACGGTGCTTGGATCGGAAATTTCAACATGGCGAAGCGCAAAAGACGGTTCGGCTCGGTTGCTAATGAATTGGTCAAAAAAGCCCGCGAGGCGATGCTTACGGCGGTGCAAATATTCAATAATCCCCAGATAGAATTCAAATCGGAACTGTTCATTGTGTCCACGGTAATCGCGTGGACGTATCTGCTGCACGCCTACTATCGCAAGAAAGGGATCGAGTACAGGCAATTCCGGGAGGCGGGCAAACGTCGGCGATTCTTCAAAACCAGGTTTGGCGCCGTAAGGCGGTGGAGCTTAGAGGAGTGCTTGGGCTCGGCGCAGTGTCCGCTCGATGAAATCATGAAGAAGAACCTGTTATTTCTGGTCGGAATCAGGCACGAGGTCGAGCACCAGATGACGACGCGCATTGACGATCAATTGAGCGCCAAGTTCCAAGCGGCCGCATTGAACTTCAATGTCATCATCAAAAAGTTGTTTGGCGAGCGGTACTCTTTGGATGCGGAGCAAGCATTCAGCATACAATTTGCAGGAATCAATGAAGGCACAGCCAAAGAACTGATGGCGGAACTGGATCTGCCGCAACATATTAGGGCTTTTGTCGTCCAGTTTGAAAGCGAGATGTCTCAAGAGGAGTATGATGATCCGCGATTTTCGTATCGGGTGGCTTTCGTTCGCAAGACGACGGGCAGTAAAACGGCCGCGGACAAGGTCGTGCAATTCGTGCCTGCGGGCAGCGAAACGTCCGCGGAAATCAATAAGGTATTTCTCAAAGAAACCGAGAAGGTCAAGTATCGGCCGGGAACTATCGTCAAGCAGATGAAGACCGAAGGTTTTGTCCGGTTCGGGATGAAGCAGCATACGGACCTCTGGAAGAACAAGGATGCGAGAAACCCGAAGTATCAGTTTGGGGTACAAGTGGAAGGCACCTGGTTCTGGTATGAAACGTGGGTCGCCGAAGTGCGGAAGTATTGCCAGGCGAACGAAGCGCTCTTCAAACCCGTCGTGCCGGCTGAACCGGCAGCACCAGCTGAGGGAGTTGCGGGTTGAGTTTGGGGTTCCCTATCGATGCAATTCATTGTCAGCGCGGTGTGCCAGCTCACGCGCAATGAGTCCCCGGCTTATCTGAGGGCTGCGTGGCTCGTTTTGATCTTCATCCGTCGTCTGCGCTTTATGCTTATCTAGGTCGAGTGCGGCATGAAGCTGCACCTGCTTCGCCAGAAGTTCCTTAAGACGGGCTTCGTGCTCGAAGGGACGGTTGAGTTGCGCCCTGTAGTCGGCCAGGGCCTTCTGCTGACGGACGATTTTCCGTTGCTCGTCCTCGGCTTTACGGTAAAGCCCACTATTGTAATATGTCGTACGTTGCCATCCACTCCGAAGGCGCGCTGATCCCGGAAGAAATTCTGGATCAGATTGCGCGCGAAGATCTTCCAGGGCAGAAGGCCATTGATTTCGGCTTTCCCAAGGGCACGCGCCTGGGCGATGAAATCGCCCGTGCCTGGAGCGACACTCAGGATTACTGGCGCATCTTCAACCGCCATGCTCAGGACCTAGCGGAGGGCGAAACCGGTGCCACGCTCACCCGCGAGCGCTGGATGGCGCCGCTCTTCAATCATCTGCTCGGCTACGAACTCACGTATCAGCAGGCAGGCGCCGTGGTGGGCGGGCAGACGTTCCCCATTTCTCACCGTGCAGGCGCCGGCCCGGAGTGGCCTCCCGTGCACATCGCCGGCCTGCGAGAAGAATTGGACCGCCGACCAGAAAGCGGTCGCCGCCGCTTCAGCCCACAGGCGCTTGTCCAGGAATATTTGAACCGGACCGAGGATTACCTTTGGGGTGTGGTCACGAATGGCTACAGGCTGCGCCTTTTGCGCCAGACCACGCGCACCTCCCGCCCCAGCTACCTGGAATTTGACCTTGCAAGCCTCCTGGAAGGCCAGCGCTATAACGAGTTCGCGCTTTTTTTCCGCATCTGCCACCGCAGCCGCTTGCCGCGCCCGGGTGAAGATCCGCACCGCTGCCTGCTTGAAGACTATTTCCAAAAGTCGATTGAGCAGGGCGGGCGCGTCCGCGAGCATCTGCGTGATGGCGTGGAGGAGGCGCTCAAGATTCTCGGCACCGGCTTCCTGCGCCACCCGGACAATCATGAGCTCGCTGGCAGGCTCCAAAAGGGCGGCCTGCCCATCGCCGAGTTCCACCGCCAACTGTTGCGCCTGGTTTACCGCTTGCTGTTTCTGATGGTCGCAGAAGAGCGCAAGATGATTGCGCCTGTAGCGCCGGTGTCCTCACCGGCGGAGGGCGAGCGGGAAGCCGCTGTCACAGACCGCCTGTCTCGTATCTATCAGCAGTATTACAGCGTGGCGCGCTTGCGTGAACTGGCTGAACGCGCGATCCAAGAAAGCCCATACAGGGACCTATGGCTGGGCTTAAAGCAAACCTTCCGGCTGTTTAACGATGTGCCGGGATCGAATCCGCTCGGCATCCCGCCCTTGAATGGTGAGCTTTTTAGTTCACGCTCCACTCCTGATTTGGACAGCTTGCAGCTTTCGAATCACGATCTTCTCCTCGCCATGCGCCGCCTGAGCTTGTTCGAGCACCAGAAGGTGCGGCGGCGCATCAACTACGCGGCGCTCGACGTAGAAGAACTCGGCTCGGTTTATGAGAGCTTGCTCGACTACCAGCCGAAACTGAAGGCAGACATTGGGGGCTGGGCGGCGGATTCGGAAAAGGCGGCAACCAGGTCGGACATGCAAATGCCGCGCTCCTTTCCGATGGAGTCTCGCTACTTCTCTTTTGATTTGGTCCCGGGAACAGAGCGCAAATCCACTGGCTCCTATTACACCCGGCCCGAACTGGTCGCAGAGCTTATCGAAAGCGCGCTGGTTCCGGTACTTAATGAGCGAGCGGCAAACGCCCACACCTCTCACTCTGCCCCTCTCCCTGCGGGAGAGGGTGCCCGCAGGGCGGGTGAGGGCCTCCACCCTGATGAGGCTCTCAAGGTTGCTAAAGAAAGAGCAATCCTTTCCATGAAAATCTGCGACCCGGCTTGCGGCTCTGGGCATTTTCTGTTGGCGGCGGCGCGCCGCGTGGGGCGGGAACTGGCCAAGATCCGCACAGGAGAGGATGAACCCACGCCGAAGGAATTCCACTTGTCCGTGCGGGACGTGATCGCCCACTCGATTTACGGCGTGAATAAGAATCCGCTGGCCGTGGACCTGTGCAAAGTGGCGTTGTGGCTGGAGGGGCATTGGACGGGTAAGCCCCTCAGCTTCCTGGACCACCGCATCAAGTGTGGCGACAGTTTGATGGGTGTTCTCGACCCGGCAGTGCTCAAAGAAGGCATTCCAGACGGCGCTTTCAACCCAGTTACGGGTGACGACAAGCAAGCGGCTTCCGCCATCAAGAAGCGTAACAAGCAGGAGCGCGAGCGGCCGCAGCGGCAGCTCGATTTTGAACAGACGGCAGCCGGTAAGATTGAGGATTACGCCCAGGAATTCGCCGCGCTTGGCGAGATTGCGGAGAACACCCCGGCGGACGTGAAACGCAAGGCAGATCTTTACCGCAAGCTTTCGGAAAGTGTGGCCGCACACCAGGCGCACCGGGCGGCGAATCTGTGGACGGCGGCTTTCTTTGCCTCTCTCACCGATCTTGAGCATCCCTTTTTGCCAACCGCTCCTGAACGTCCGCTTATCCCAACCACGGAACGTCTTTGGGAGTACATGGAGCGGCCCAACGCGGCTTACGCCCCCATGATCGGCATGGCGGATTCGCTCGGCGCACAACACAAGTTTTTCCATTGGTTCCTCGAGTTCCCGGAAGTGTTTGCCCAGGGCGGGTTTGATGTGGTGCTCGGCAATCCGCCGTGGGAAAGAATTAAGCTTCAGGAAGAAGAGTTCTTCGCGACGCGGGACACTGCGATTGCGAAGGCCCCGAACAAGGCTGCCCGGCAGCGGCTAATTGACGAACTGCCGCAAAAGAACTCTCTGTTGGCAATGGAGTTTTGCGATGCAAAGCGAACGGCTGAGGCTGCGAGCAAATTTGTCCGCGCCAGTGAACGCTTTCCCCTCACAGCAGTGGGGGACATAAACACTTACGCTCTGTTTGCGGAACTCTTCCGGCAATTGCTCCCACCGAGCGGCAGAGCGGGCATTCTCGTGCCTACCGGAATCGCTACAGATGACACAACGAAAGACTTCTTTGGCGACCTCGTCGAGAGGAAGGCGTTGGCGAAGCTTGTGGGCTTTGAAAACGAGGCATTCATTTTCCCTGCAGTCCATCATTCATTTAAGTTCTGCGCGCTCACGATCACGGGGTCTCGGGCGGTAGCGGAGGGGGCGAATTTCTGCTTTTTCTGCCGAGACTTTGCTCATGCGCGAGAACCGTTGCGACACTTCGAACTTTCTTCAGAGGATCTTAGGCAGGTGAATCCCAACACTCGCACGTGTCCCGTCTTCCGCACACGCGCCGACGCCGAACTGACCAAAAAGATTTATCAACGCGTGCCCGTCCTGGTGAACGAACGCACCAGAGAGAACCCGTGGGGCATCAAGTTTCTGACGATGTTTCATATGGCTAACGACAGCGGCCTGTTCCACATCCAGCCGGGCGACGGCCTGCTGCGGCTTTACGAGGCCAAGATGATGTGGCATTTCGACCACCGTTACAGCACCTACGAGGGAGCCACTCAGTCGCAGCTTAACGCGGGCACTCTTCCCAGGCCCACGCCGAATCAGATCTCGGATCCGGCCTTTCTCGTCCGGCCACGCTACTGGGTGCCCGCTGAGGAGATTGAGGCCCGGCTCGGACAGCACGGCCGTGAAGGCAACCATATCTGGCGATGGGAGCGCCAATGGCTGCTGGGCTTCCGGGATGTAACCAGCGCGGTCGTGGAGCGCACCGCGATCTTCAGCCTGCTGCCGAGAGTGGGAGTGGGCCATACTGCACCGCTTGTTATTTTTGGCGAATCCGCACCGACTTTTTCGACGGCCTGCTTATTGGGCAGCGTCAACAGTATCTCTCTCGATTATGTGGCACGCCAGAAGGTTGGAGGAACGCACTTAACCTATGGATATCTTAATCAACTTCCAGTTCTTCCGCCAGGCGCATACGAAATCCACGACCTAACCTTCATCGTGCCTCGCGTGCTCGAACTCGTCTACACCGCCTGGGACATTAAGCCCTTTGCCGACGACCTTTGGCGCGAAGCCGTCGTAGCGCCGCCGTCCCGGCGGCAAGCCGGCGGGACGCCGGCATTACGAGAGCTCATCCACTGCCAGTGGGAAGAAAACCAAGCTGCAACCGGCGGGCATGAGTTCAATCCGCCCGAATGGGTGAAAATCGCCGAAGATGGCATCCCGCTCCCGCCTTTCAAATGGGATGAAGGCCGCCGGGCCCAGATTCGCGCCGAACTCGACGCCTATTACGCCCTGCTTTACGGCTTGAACCGCAAGCAGTTGCGCTACATCCTCGACCCTGCTGACCTGACCCGAAAAGAGCTTGAAGATATCCTGGACCCGTGGGAAGAAGTCACCGATCCGATCGACGAGCAGGCTTACCACGAGCGCGCCGCGCAATCAGAATTCCCCGGCGAAACCTTCCGTGTGCTCAAGGAAAAGGAAGAGCGCCTCTACGGCGAATACCGTACCCGCCGCCTGGTACTCGAAGCATACCGCCAATTGGCAAGCTTAGATGTTTTGGGGGGCGAAGCGGTCAAATGGGCAAGAAACCGTGGCGAACCCTAATCCTAGCAATGGCTTGCAAGCTCAACATGTTACTTGACTTACAGGATGGAATCCGGTGTAGTAATTGGATGTTAGGAAGTAGCCTTGCCGTCGAAGCTGACCGGCCTCGCGTGGCAAGATATGCTTCATCCCCTCAGATATTGTGACGATAAGGAAGTTGGAGGCAGGCGCATCCGCAAAAGGGTACGCATCCAATGTTATGGAGGGCAAAGCGGAGGTGATTATGTCTTCTGAGGCCGTCAAACCCGAAATTCTAACCGCATATTTGGAAGAAAACCCTACCGTCAAGGAACTCCTGGCTCAGTATGAGAAGACGGCTGAGGTTATCGAACAGGCAAAGCAAGCCGCCGCATCGTACGGTTCTGTGTATCCCTTCCACGCGTATTCCCTGAACGTTTAACCCCCAACGGGACCGACCAAAGCGAGTTTCACACCCATCGATATGGCGTCGTTTTCAAGGAGCTTGGCTTGCTGTGTCTGGTGGCAGAACATATCAGACCGCACGCGCCTGGAGCGGCAGTTGGCCGAGATTCCTCCACGCCTGGAGCGGCTGAAGAAGAGCGGATTGAAGCGACGCTCGGCGACGGACCCGGACAGCCGGTTTCTGGAAGAGCGCAAGGGATTCACCTTGGGCTACACGGTGACGATGGCGGCCAGCGAAGATCACCTGATCGTGGAACAGCGGGGCACCCAGGAGGCGACGGACAACGGCGCCTTGGCGCCCGTGGTGGAAGCGGTGGAGGAGCGTTGCCGGGAAACCCCGAAACAGGTCAGCGCCGACAGTGGCTTCTTTGCGATCGAAGCCTTGCAACGATTGGCGGAGCGGAAGATCGACGCCTATGTGCCGGATTCGAACTTGGGGCGAGTGCTGAACCGGGGCGGCGGGCGCTTGCGATGCCGGGCGGTCCACCCCATGCACCGGCAGATGCGGCAGAAGTTGCGATCGCCGCTGGGCCGGGCGATCTACGGGCGGCGCAAGGGTTTGATCGAGCCGGTGTTTGGAGTGCTGAAGGAACAACGGGGCATCCGGCAATTCCGGCGGCGCGGATTGGAGAAAGTGGGGGTGGAAATCGCCCTCGCTGCCACGGCCTACAACCTGACGCGAATGTGGAACCTGATCCGGGAGAGGCAGGCCACCGGTTAAGGACCTTGGGGAAAGGCACCGCCGCCTGCATGAATGGGAAAAATCCCGAAGCATCATCATAATAATATGTTTCATCGGCAGAAGCTTACCGCCTCGGCGCGCCATCGCAGCCCAAAAACGAAGTTGCCACACAGACTCTACACGCCCTCTCCTAGAGATGTATAGTCGTCAGCTCGGCGATGAGAAAGCCATGCGCAAGCAGCAACGCTTGGACCGGCGACTCCTTGCTGTCGCCTCACAACTGGAACAGATCGCCACACCCGAAAAATGAGGAAAGATTGGCCGGTCAAGCGACACGTCCGTTCCTGGTATTGAACACTTAATGCGGTGTACGAGTCGTAGCCTGTTGAACCCGTGATCTGCCTGTGATATTCCTTTCAGGAATGGAATTTAGCGCAGTGGCGATGCGGCAAGCTTCGCGACAAATTGGCGGCGTGTTGGCCGTCCGCTGGTGGGGCCTGTTGACGAACCGGAACTCCGCCTATTCTGCGTTCAGGAGAGGACAACGCTAAGTGAATGTGTTAATCACAGGCGGGGCGGGCAATCTTGGATCACGGCTCGTGGTCCCGCTCGTGCGGCGAGGTGATCGGGTCATACTCCTTGATATGCGACCTAAACCTCACGTCGAGAGTGACGAATTCCGCGACGTCAAGCTGATTCAAGGAGATTTGGCCGACCGCGACGTTCTAGCTGCTACGGTGCGGACTCACAGCATCGAAGGCATCTTTCATCTTGGAGCGGTGCTTTCGTCCGCGGCTGAGGATCGCCCGTACGACGCTTGGCGGGTGAATATGGACGGAATGCTGAACGTCCTGGATGCCGCGCGGTTTTACTGCGTAAAACGGGTCGTATTCTCGAGCACCGTAGCGACCTATGGCTCCGGTCTTGCGGATCCGTTGCTTGTGGATGCGCCACAATGGCCGGTCAGTCTCTATGGGGTGACGAAGGTCGCCGGCGAGCGCTTGGGTGTCTACTACCATCACCGATTCGGATTGGATTTTCGGGCCGTCCGCCTTCCTGCAGTTGTAGCACCACGGGGCGCGGGGGGTGGCGTGAGTGCATTTTGTTCCGCCGCGTTCGAAGAATGCGTTTTGAAGCGTGAGTACGAGTTTTACGTAAAACCCACCACCCGTGCCCCAATGCTGTATATCGCCGACGCGGTTCGCGGATTGCTGGATCTCTACGACGCTCCGGAGCAAAATCTGACCCGGCGAGTGTATAACATCGCCGGCATTAATCCTTCGGCAGAGGAGCTTGCGGGAACAATTCAAAGGAATCTTCCTGAAGTGCGGATTACGTACAGTCCCGATCCGGTGCGGACCTCGATTGTTGAGAGTTGGCCCTGTCGAATCGACGATTCGGACGCGAGACGAGACTGGAACTGGAAAGCGAACTGGGATTTGGAACGGATGGCTGGCGAGATTATCGAGGTGCTGCAGAGCGAACTTGCGAGTTAGTGAGGCGTACAATCAGATCATCGATAAGGCGCGTTGGAGTCACGCTCATGGGCGCAGCGTTTTTCACATCGAGCAGCCTGATAGCGACTTCGCCAGGCTTTTCAGCTATGCCTATCGCTCGCAGACCATCGGCACGTTTCACGCCACAAGGGTAGCCATTGAAGCTAATGAGAAGGACTTGACGGACGCTCACGTTCAGGCGTGCCTTGATCGCGCGCGGGTTCTGCTCGAACAACTCGAGGCGCACGCTATTGACCCCGTACCGCGAGATTTCCGGTCTTTGGTTTCCACTCTGTATTACTACGACCGGTGGGTCAACGAGGTCATTGGGGTGCTGGAGATGGCACTGGCGCGAGGCCCGAATCCGAGGCTTGAAACCATCCGGCTTCGATTCCTACGGAATCTCGAGCCGGTAACGGCTGGCAACGGGCTCTATGTCGCGACCGACACCAAAATGCCCGACCAAGGTACCTTTCTTGTGCCGAATCTCAATATCTCTATTCTGCCGCTCATCTACGGCGACTATCATTCCTGGAATGCGGCCTATTTGGTGGCGGATCGGCCCGGCGTTTCGCTCCACCGCCACAGGAAGGGAGCAGAAATCCATCTGGGATTCTCGCCCGTCCGGGGACGCACCATTCTCGGCCCTTGCCTTGCTGACGTTGAGGAAGGCTACGCGATGCCGATCCCACCCATGAGCGATCACGGTTTCTTGAATACCTCCGGGCATGAACACGTGCTGCCGTTCGTCTTCGGGTCCTTGCTCTTGGGAGGGTGGGGCGTGTTCTTTGACGTTGAGCCTCGTCCACAAGATCTCGTCCGGATGGAGGAACATCACCTGGAATCCGCAGCGATGAATCATTCAGTGTTCCTGGACCGAGTCATCCGGCGGTTGCTTGCCGCGAAAGCGACCAGGCGGGAAGTGATTGTACCCGCTGAGCGAGCTGGGTCAGATGAAATTGGTGGTTTGGAATTAGCTTTGACACGCGTGGGTCACGATGGCATTGATCTTTCCTCGGAGTCTTACAAGATTGTTTCAGTGCAGGCCGGAAAGGGTCGTGTTCGCCTCGGTGCTACCGAAAGCGAGATCAGCGAACACGATTACTTCGGTGTGCCGGCGGATCTGACGTGTTACCTCACGCAGGTCGGAGAATCTCCGTTGGTGTTTCTTGAAGCCATGATGATGCCTCTCAGGTGTGCAGGACGCGCGCTCACAGCCTGTTGATGCATTCCGTACTAAGAGGGGCACAACTCGATGTCGACATGGTTGGGAGTGTTCATCGTTGTCTTAGCTGGACTGGTGCAGGGCAGCGGCGCTTGGCCGATGAAATTGATGCGGAGGTTTAAATTCGAACATTGGTGGTTCGTCTCCATGGTTGTCGGACTTATCATCACGCCATGGCTTATCACCCTGATTTTATGCCCAAATGCCTGGGCAGCGTATCGCAGCATTGAAACCTTGACGCTAATCAAGGCCAACATCTTCGCGGTGGCGTGGGGCGTGGCGAACATCCTGTGTGGGTGCTGCTTTGTTCAAATCGGGTTCGCACTTACAGGTGGGATTCTCACCGGACTCGGAGTTTCGGTCGGCGTCACTTTGCCCATGATCGTCAAGGGTTCAGGCCTGTTCAACGAAGCGCCCAACCTGGGATCCTCGGCTGGGCGGGCAGTTCTGGTCGGGGTTGCGGTCATGCTCGTAGGTGTTGTGTTGGCCGCGTTCGCCGGCTTCGGCAGGGATCGAGCCCTGAGTAAGGACGATCAAGCCCTCTCGGGAAGCTTCCTGGGCGGGTTGATCATGGTGATCATCGCGGGCGTGTTGTCCGCCGGCATCAGCTTTGCCTTCGTGTACAGCCAGGGACCAATCGTTTCGGCGATGAAGGCGCGGGGTGCGGGTGATATTCCGGCCAATTTCGCAGTCTGGGCAGTTGGCCTGCTCGGCGGTGCCCTGATCAATGTCGCTTATCCCGCTTATCTCATGACCAAGCGCAAGTCGTGGAGTGTGCTATGGCAATCGTGGCGGGAAGCAGCCTTGGCAGTGTTCATCGGTATCAATTTCATTGTGGGCGTAGCGCTTATGGGTAAAGGCATGCTCTTGCTGGGAGCATTGGGCGCGTCCGTCGGTTTTGGCATTCAACAAGCGATGCAGATGCTCGGAAGCCAGACGGTAGGATTCGCAAGCGGTGAATGGCATAAGGTTGTCGGTGGACCGCGCCATCAGATGTATCTCGCCATCGCAGTGCTCATCGCCGCTGCAGTGGTCATGGCATACGGCAATACACTCACTAAGGTGTAGCGAGACCGCAGACCGTGCTACGAAGAAATATGACGTTGCGATAGTCCAAACCTGGGATCCGGACAGCCTTCGCCGACGCGTTCCGTGGGCAGGCACCGCGATGTGGCAATAGGAGGCAGCTTGCCGACCGTTCTCATCACTGATCATGTGTTTTCTTCTATTGGACTCGAGCGAAAGATCCTGGAATCCGCCGGTTTCGTGCTCGAAGAGGTTAAGCCGGTCTGCAAGACCGAGAATGAGGTCATCCAGAGGTGTGGCCGCGCCGACGTGCTTCTGGTGCAGTGGGCTCCTATCACGCGAAGGGTATTGGAGTCGCTGCCGCAAGTGCGGGCGGTGGTCCGTTATGGGATCGGGGTGGACAACATCGATGTCAAGAGCGCGAAAGAATTGGGTCGGATGGTGGCGAACGTCCCTCATTACTGCCAGGAAGAGGTTTCGGATCATACCCTGGCGATGATCGTCTCATTGGCGCGGCGGATACCTCATGACCATAACCAGATCGTCCACGGGGGCTGGGGGATTGGACCCTTCTTACCCATAAGTGCTTTCTCAGACGTCATACTAGGACTGGTCGGCTTTGGGTCAATCGCGCGAAAGGTTAGCGAAAAGGCCAAGCCGTTCCGGTTTCGGCAGATTGCATTTGACCCCCTCGCCCCTGATACCGCCTTTGCGGATCGCGGTGTTGAACAGGTTGATCGCGACACCGTGTTGCGAACTGCGGACATCATCTCCCTGCATTGTCCTCTGAGGGCAGAAACGAGGCACATGATCAATGCCGACTCGATTGCGCAAATGAAGCCGGGCGTGTTGTTAATCAACACGGCGCGCGGTCTTTTGGTTAACGAGGCTGATCTCATCAGTGCATTGAAATCGAGAAAGATCGGGGGGGCGGGGCTGGACGTGTTTGAGAAGGAACCGCTGCCAGTTGATAGCCCGCTTCGGACTTTGCCGAATGTGATTCTGACTAGCCACGCCGCTTCGGTATCCGAGAGGGCGCGAGACATGCTGCAGATTAAGGCAGCAGAGTCAGCGCGCGATTTCTTATTAGGCAAGCGTCCAGAAGGCGCTTTGGTGTAGCGACTTGATCTGCAATGATGTCGCCGGATGGCGGATCCGTAACGTCGCGGCCGCGATACAGTCCTGGTTTGATCAGGCCGCATTTCCCAAACTTCAGACGTCAACGTGGATTTGTTGGGAGCCATGAAAATGCTGCGTACAGTGAACGCTGTAATAGCCTTGATCTTTTTGGTCGTGTCCCGCGGGGCAGGTGCTATCGAGGTAACACCAGCCGAACATTCGGAGGTGCAGAGATGGGTGGCGGCTAAATTCGAAGGGCAACCGCAGGCGGCGCCGGATCGCGGTTACCTTCTACCACACCTCAAGTCCGGATTGCCCGAGAAGAACTCCCGGCAAGGTCACATGTTGCGCATCGTGGACAAATCGTTCGCCCGCGGGTTCAATTGTCCCTCGGTGGGTACGATCGAAGTGCATCTGCCGGCACGGGCCACGCGATTCACCGCTGTCGTTGGGGTTGACAGCAACGACATCACCTACTACTCGAGCCTGGGTCGCGGTCAGGTCGTGGTTGCGGTCGATGTGAACGGTAAAGAACCATTTCGGTCGCCCGTAATGCACGAAGGCATGCAGGGAATTCCAGTTGATGTTGATCTGAGTGGCGCTACCGATTTCACCCTGCGAGTGATCGGGGCAACCGGCGGCACGGAATGGGATCAGGTCGATTTTGCAGACGCAAAGGTGACGCTGCAGGATGGAAGAGCCCTTGGGCTGGCGGACCTGCCGGTCGGACCCTTACGATCAAATTACACTTCTGATCCACCCTTTTCGTTTGTCTACGGCGGCGCGCGGTCGGCGGAACTGCTGAAGACTTGGGATGTGAAGCGGAGATCTCGCGATCTGGATGCTCAACGGACTGAGCATACTCTCGTTTACACGGATCCTAAGACCGGACTAGTGGTGCGTTGCGTAGGTGTGGCGTATCACGATTTCCCCACCGTTGAGTGGACCGTGTACTTCAAGAACGCGGGCACCATGGACACACCCATTCTCGAAAACGTACAAGCGTTGGATACGCGATTCGAGCGCAACGGCAAAGGTGAGTTCATCTTGCACCACAGCAAGGGCGCGCCCGCGACGCCCACGGATTACGAGCCTTACGAAACTCCACTCGGGCGTAACGCGCAACTACGGCTCAGTGGGAAAGGCGGGCGTCCGACCAACAAGGATCTTTCTTACTTTAACCTGGCATGGCCCGGTGAGGGTGTCATCATTGTGGTGGGCTGGCCTGGGCAGTGGGCTGCTCAGCTCACGCGCGACAATGCCAACGGCATCCAGGTGCGTACCGGCCAGGAGTTAACACATTTCAAGCTGCTGCCGGGGGAAGAAGCCCGCACGCCGCTGATCGTGTTGCAGTTTTGGACCGGCGGCTGGCTCCGCTCGCAAAACATTTGGCGTCACTGGATGATGGCACACAATATGCCGCGCCCCGGAGGGAAGCTGCCGCCACCTCAAATGGCGGCGAATACGTCGCGCGAATACGTGGAGATGACCGAGGCCACGGACCAGGACGAAAACATGTTCATCGACCGTTACATGGCCGAGGACATTAAGCCTGACTACTTCTGGATGGACGCTGGCTGGTATCCCAACAACGGTTCATGGGTGAATACCGGAACGTGGGAGCCGGACCCGAAACGGTTTCCTCACGGATTGCGCGCGGTGAGCGATCACGCCCACGCCAAGGGAGTGAAGATCATCGTCTGGTTTGAGCCGGAGCGTGTCACCAAGGGCAGTTGGCTGTATGAGCACCATCCGGAGTGGCTCCTCACACCGCCGCCCAACCCCGGCGATCAGCTTTATGACAAGGAATGGCGACTGTTCAATTTTGGCAATCCCGAAGCCCGCCAATGGATGACCGACCATGTCGATAGACTGATCACGAGCCAAGGCATCGATTTTTATCGTCAGGATTTCAACATGGATCCGCTGTATTTCTGGCGCTCCAATGATGCGCCAGACCGGCAAGGCATCACAGAAATCCGCTACGTCACCGGGCTTCTGGCCTTTTGGGACGAACTCCGCCGCCGTCATCCCAATATGCTGATCGACTCCTGCGCCAGTGGTGGGCGGCGCAATGACCTGGAGACGCTTCGTCGCGCGGTACCGCTGACGCGTAGCGATTATCTTCTCGAGCCTGGCGAGCCGATCAGCCAGCAGATGCAGACTTACGGCATGGCCCTATGGATACCGTACTTCGGAACTGGCACGAGTGGAGTCGACCCTTACGTCTTCCGCAGCCAGATGACTCCCGCGATCATTACCTCCTGGGACCTTCGCCGGAAGGATATTGACGAGGAAGCGATGCGTATCCGTATCCGGCAATGGCGGACCATCGCTCCGAACTACTACGGCGACTATTATCCTTTGACTCCGTACAGCATGGCCAAGGATGTGTGGGCTGCGATGCAATTTGACCGGCCAGAGGTTGGGGAGGGGTTTGTGGAGGTCTTCCGCCGCTCGGGCAGTCCTTACGAGGTCGCGCGCTTCATGTTGAAAGGATTAAACCCGAACGCGCGTTATACGGTAGTCAACCTGGACGTGCCCGGCAACCAGGAGTTCTCAGGTCGAGACCTAATGGACCAAGGCCTCGACGTTCAGCTCAAACACGTCCCGGATTCCGCTTTGTTCACATACAAACGAGTTGATTCAGACGGTGGACGCGGAGCCCAGTGACAACGGTTAGGAAGACAAATGGGCCGCTAAGCAATCCGGCTGGTATAGCGCAAACCACTGAGGGAGGCGGAGGAGATGAAGAAGCGTCGAGGGGTAAGTCGACCGTTCTGGTTACTGCTCGTGCAAACAGTTTTTATACCGTCCGCACTCGCGGTGACGGTCAACCGTCAGGAGATGGCTGAGGCGAGGCGCTGGGCCGCAGCTAAATTCACAGGTAAAATTCAGCCGGCTCCTTCAGGAGATTACCTCACCCTCGAGGGCAACCGTGGCAGCATTCAACCTAACGCTCACAACGGCCGTCCGCTGCGGATTTTCAATACGGACTATCCCCGCGGTCTGTATCTGGACGGCGCACAAGGTGTCACCGTTCACCTGACGTCGCCCGCGAAAACCTTTGAGGCTGTCGCGGGACTTGACGGCAGTTATACCGGGTGTGGCTATACTAACGCCAGTCAGGAGTTCTCAGTCAAATCAGGCGGAAGGGACGTGTTTCGGGGCAGCGTTGTCAACGTTGCAACTCCGGGGTTGCCAGTAAAAACCGACCTGGGTGGCGCCACGGAGTTCACGTTGGAAGACGGACAAGACCCGAAACAGGAGTGGTGCGGCGATGCGGTTTGGGCCGATGCCCGAGTCACGCTCGAGGACGGGAGCACACTTTGGCTCGGGGATCTCCCGATCGGTTCTCCAGCGGGGCCGTTTACCGCGGCAGTGCCCTTTTCCTTCATCTATAATGGAAAGCCTTCAGCCGGGCTGCTAAAAACTTGGCAGAGGCGGCATAGCGTGCGGGATCTCGACGCGCAGCGGACCGAGTACAGTACGACCTTTAGCGATCCCAGTACCGGCCTCGTTGTGCGCTGGACGGGAGTCGAGTATCACGACTTTCCAGTTGTCAAGTGGACGCTGTATTTCGAGAACACCAGTGCGGTCGACACTCCCATACTTGAGGATATCCAGGCGGTTGATACCTGGTTTGAGCGGAGGGCCGGAGGCGAATTCACTCTGCACTATTTCCGGGGCAGCCCAGCTGGTCCCACGGACTACGAGCCGTTTCAGACAGTGCTGGTACCCAAGATCGATAAACATATCGCAACCTCGGGAGGCCGCCCGACTGACAACGCACTGTGCTACTTCAATATCGATCTGCCCAGCACAGGAATCATTGTCGCACTGGGCTGGCCTGGTCAGTGGGCCGCTGACTTCACGCGCGATGAGGATCGCGGTCTGCGCGTTCGGGCGGGGCAGGAGTTAACGCATTTCAAGCTCCTACCCGGAGAGAAAGTCCGCAGTCCAATGGTGGCGTTGATGTTCTGGAACGGTGACTGGATTCGAGGACAGAACGTCTGGCGGCAATGGATGCTGGCCCATAGCTTGCCGCGGTCGGGCAGCGACCGGACTGCCCCGAAACTGGCGGCCTCGAGCGCGCTCTGGTACGGCGAAATGTCCCACGCCGACGAGGCCAGCCAGAAGCTGTTTCTCGATCGCTACCGCCAGGAGCACATTAAACTCGACTACTGGTGGATGGATGCCGGTTGGTATGTTAATGACGGATCATGGCCCAACACCGGAACATGGAAGGTCGATCCGAAACGCTTCCCGAACGGACTCCGTCCGGTGGACGACTACGCGCGCTCCATGGGAATCCAGTCAATTGTCTGGTTCGAGCTTGAGCGCGTCACGCGCGGAAGTTGGCTTTGGAAGAGACACCCCGATTGGCTGCTGAAAACCCCGGAAGAAGAGCAACACGGTCAACGGCTGCTCAACCTGGGTAATCCGGACGCGCTCAAGTGGGTGATCGACTACCTGGACAATTTCATCACGCAGCAAGCCATCGATGTCTACCGTATCGATTTTAATATTGCGCCTCTGCCCTTCTGGCGTGACAACGATCCGCTGGACCGGCAAGGTATCACTGAGATCAAGTACGTGACGGGATTTCTCCAGTATCTTGACGAGCTGAAAAAACGGCACCCGAACCTCGTGATAGACACGTGCGCCTCCGGCGGGCGTCGCAATGACCTGGAAACGCTTCGTCGCGCTGTGCCGATGCATCGCAGTGATTATACGTACGAGCCCGTCGGCCAGCAGAACATCACTTACGGCATCGCTTTTTGGATTCCTTACTATGGCGCCCCGAATGTCGCTCGTGACAACTACGTTTTTCGGAGCGCGTGGTGCCCTCAAATCAACCTCGGTTGGGACCTCCGCCGCAGGGACCTCAACTACAACTGGATGCGGCACGCGCTCGACCAATGGCATAAGGTTGCCGTTAACTTTTTTGGCGACTACTATCCCCTGACGCCGTACAACGCTTCCGACGGCGCGTGGATGGCGTGGCAATTCGATCGCCCTGACTTAGGCCAAGGTGTTGTGCAAGCTTTTCGCCGATCCAGCAGTCCATGGGTTTCGGCGCAGTTTGAACTGCGCGGACTCGAAGCCGACGCTCGCTACGAGATCAAGAATATCGACGCGCCCGGTTCACAGGTAATGACCGGCGGTGAGCTGATGGAGAGGGGTCTTAGGGTTTCCATAACGAGCAGGCCGGGCGCCGTAGTGTTCACATACAAGAGGGTTGGTGAGAAATAGGGATGTGTTGCAGAGTTTAAAATTGCCCCTTTGTAACTACCGTCTGTGGTAGTCGGGTGAGCCGTCAACCCCAAGATATAGCGCTCCGATCCGTTGGATACGAGAATTTGCAACACTTCCGGAGGCGGTGGGTGCGCGACACAAAAGTGATAACTTCGGCCAAGTGACCGAAAAATCACCGTTATCTTAGCGTAGATGATACGCACAGACTCCATTGAGTTCCCTGCCACACTGTAGGCTGGAAGGAACGAAGCGGGCGACAGATCGATACATTTGGGTACGGCCTACGCTCAGGCGGGTTCGCTTCCACAGATTCATCGCTGGTTTATAAAATCAAGCACTTACACGTACGGTCGGCGTACGACCAGCGGAATCCTGGCCGGTGCTCCCACTTCTTATGTCGCGCACCCGGAGGCGGGGTAGTTTTTGGAAACAACTTCAATCAGCCGGACTGGGCGGATGCGCGGGTGCCATTGGCCAATGGGAAGAGTGTGTGGCTGAGCACCTCCCGGTGGGACCGCTGCGCGCTCCGAATACGACGTGGCAGCCCTTCTCGTTTCGCTACGGCGGCCGACTGTCGAGCCGGCTGCTGAAGATGGGGAATTGGTGCGTCGTTTGCGGAAGCTGGGCAAGAATCAAACAGAGTACACACTGATCTGCACGGACCCAAGGACAGGGTTAGCCTGCATTATTCATGAACAGGGCGGCGTCTTGTCTGAACCGGCGGAAATGCAGCTCTGCGATCACTGGCGCCAGAAACCCGTTCGACACACTGTCATTTCTGTGCGGGGCCCGAAATTGCCTTTGAAACCGCATGAAATTTGGCTCGGTCGCAATTGGCCCACAAAATTCATGAATAAAGCGGGTTAGAGCGTAGATGTGTGGAGTTGGAGTACAGGGACTATCCCACGGTGGAACGGACGCTGCACTTCAAGAACACGCGCGACAGGCCGACCTCTATTCTGGAGAACATTCAAGCCGTGGACGTGCGGCTGGAGCGGAATGGTGAGAAAGAGTTCGTGCTGCACCACAGCAAGGCGACCCAGTTTCGCCCACCGACTGCGAGCGGTATGACACTCCGCTTGAGCGAAGAGTGGAGAAGCGCATTACCGCGGCGGGGCCGCCCAACCAACAGCGATCTTTGCTCCTCCAATGTTGAGTGGCCCGGACAAGGAATGATCATTGCGGTCGACTGGCCAAGTCAATGGGCGGCACAGCTTACACGAGATGAGGGCAGTGGACTCCGAGTGCGGGCCGGCCAGGAGCTAACCCACTTTAAATTCTTACCGGAGAGGGAGTTCACACGCCCCTGATTGCGATGCAAGTTCTGGAAAGGTGATTGGATCCGGTCGCAGAACATCTGACGCCGTCAGATGATTGCTAACAACGTGCCCTGCCCGGGCGGCAAACTCCCGCCGCCGCTGCGAGAGTCAAGAATGCACGGAAAAGAACCGGAACATGTTCATTGATCGCTATCTGAACGAGGGATTGAAGCTCGATTACTGGTGGATCGACTAAGGAAGTAGCATTATGCAGAAATATGCATTGTTGGACTACAGAGCAGGGATCGACTTGTCTCGCCGTGATTTCCTACGGAAGTTCGGACAGTTAAGTTTGGTGGCATCGACCCTACCTACTGCATTACAAGTAGAGGAAAGGGAAGACGAGTACGCAGCAGGAGAGGTGGTACTGCCGTTTTCCTATGAGGCAAGGGAAGACGAGTATGCAGCAGGAGAGGTGACACTGCCGTTTTCCTATTCGGTAAGCCGTTCGACAGCCCCAAAGCCAGAGGGCCTCAATTTCTCACGTCAACCCAATCCTGACAACTGTCAGGTCTTCGTCCGCATTGGCGACGAGATCTGGGAATTCCGGAGCCAATGGATTATCGGCATCGGGACGCCGGCGCGCTATAAAGGCCCGGATATTGACCATATGACCCAAGTGGAAGACGGCAAGTATCCAGACGGGATGACTATGTGCTGGTTTCTGGGGGGGATGTGGTATGACGAGTCTGAGCGAAAATTGTATGCCCCGATGCACGTCGAGCAGGACGGCCCACGTCGCTCGGATCCGGTCGCCGTATGGGGCTGCCTAAAGATTGTCCTCACGACCAGTACGGACAAAGGAAAAACTTGGAGCTACGAGGGTGATATCGTCACCTCCGAAACGTACTATTACCCTCATGATGTGTTCAAATTCTCCGGTTCGTGTTATTGCAATGGTGCCGCTGACTTTGGTTTCTATGTGGATAAACGGAGCGGATACTTCTACATCTTTCCCGATAAAGGTTGGGCCATGAAGGGAAGCGGCGCCGTCCGCTGGGGGGTCTGCGCGGCGCGATGCGCCATCACCGATAAAATGGCGCGAGGCAAATGGGAGTATTTCTACAAGGGGAAATGGGCCGAGCCAGCGCTGGGGGGCAAGTCGTCGCTTGTCGCCCCCAGCCACTTATGGGGCGTGATTTATAGCACTTACCTCGATAAATACGTCTGCATGCTCCAAGGCGACCAAGATCCGCCCGATCAGAAGAACATTGATGGGGTCTATATCGGCGTGTGCAGCGATCTTGCCAAGCAGGATTGGGTTTGGGGTTATTGCCCGGAAGCTATGTTTGGATTCATGAATCTCATGAACCCCGAAGGCACCGATGTGACAAGGTGCGATCAAACCTTCCGTTATTATGCATATTGGAACAGTAGCGATTTCGAGCGACTGGATGTGAAACTGAAGCGTGGACAGACGGTCACCACCGATCTCAGTCCCCGGTATATGTTTGAGGCACATCCGGAATCGTCGGATACGATCCTCGGCAGGAAGACAAGGATCGTCGGTGCCGCGAGTACCGAAATGAGATATTCCGGCGCATGGATTGATCGAGCCAATGTAGTTTCCTACGAAGGCATAACCAAAGAATGCTCAGCCGCCAGCGGTAGCGTCGAGTTTGCCTTCGAGGGATCCGACGTGTATTGGCGGGCCGTGCGTTCGCCCAAGAGCGGCAAGGCGGACGTATACGTCGACGGTGCCTTTCGCAAAACCGTCGACTGCTACAGCCCTCGGAGTACAACGTGCGAGCAATTCATGTATATCAAAGCCGGGCTTGCCCCGAGCGCAAAGCATAACATCAAGATTGTTGTGAGGGGCGAGAAACACCTGAAGTCGGGAGGGACGGCAATCAACCACATTGCCTTCGAATACTCAGCAGAGAGTTACAAGGCATCGGCAGGGTTCTGTAGTCTGATGGGGAAGAACAACTGGTATTATCAGCAGCGGAGCGGATCAGCTTACAGCGATCTGCGGTTCGTTCACGATGACATTCATCCCGAGATGTGCTGGTTTGGCGATGGGAACTGCAAAGTGGGTAACAATTATCAGATCCCGGACAGCAGTGCCGCCGTGCGGAAATGGGTGGCGCCTCATGGCGGGGTTATTCGCATCGAGGGAAGGATGGCCATCGATCAGTTTGGCGGTGACGGTGTGTCAGCGAGCATCTGGCAGAATGGCGCCAAGTTGTGGCTGGCAAGGCTCATCACCCATGGACAACCGGCATCACATGATGTGACGGTGAAGGTCGAGCAGGGCGACGCAATCTGCTTCATGGCCGAAAAGGACGCCGTGGTGAAAAACGTCAAGCCTGACTCGGACAAACTTACTTGGGATCCCGTCATCACCTACGTCAGAAGCGTCCCGGGGGTCTGGAGACCGAATCGGCCGAGTAGTCAGAATCTTGCGTTGGGCAAGTACGCGCGGTCCAAGGAATTGGTGTCAAGCTATCGTCCTTTCGATGCCGTGGACGGCAACATGAACACAGCTTTCGTCATTAAGGCCGACGACAAAATCTCTTCTAGCGATGACTGGCTCGCGGTCGATCTGGACAAAACCCTCATAATCGATCGCTATGTTCTCGTCTCCGAGACGCAGGATTCGGCATATCGCCCTGGACGCTTCACACTGCAAAGGAGTAACGACGGGTTTGCCTGGACAGACGTCGCTTCGGTGGCCAACAATTTGAGCGATAGAGTCGAACAAGGCGTACCGGTATTTCGAGCCCGGTATGTGCGGATTTACTTGCCCAGAGGGAAACCGTTCGCGATCAATGAATTCGAACTCTACTATACAGGGGGCAAATTGCTATCGCCGACCTCGCGATAATCATAGAAAAATTATGAGTTCAATCGAGGATCTTACTTCACGCGGAGACTAGCGGAAGGCTGCTAAACATTGCTGTTGGAGGAACCCTTTGGGTGGTCATAAACCGATCTGCCACAGAATCAGACGACTGCGGGACGTGACCACGGAGTCGGAGATCGTGTAGACTGAGCCGATGTTTGGCTTTGTTCTCAGTGTCTTTCGGTGGTTCAACGCCTTCTTTTGCTATCGGGGCAGCTTGGGGCTCGAGATCATAGCTTTGAGGCAGTAGCTCGGCGTGTTGAAGCGCAAGAATCCTCGGCCCCGTCTCGGCAGTTTTGACCAACTGTTCTGGGTTCTCCTACGAAGGGTGTGGGTACGGTGGACTGAGGTTTTGGTGATTGTCAACCCGAAACCTCGCACCCTGTCCCAACCTACCACTTCAGCTAAAAATTGCACCAGAGCCGTCGCGAATGACTACCTGGGGGACGATCATCCACTCACACCATGCAGTCCCGAAAAGTGCGCATGGATGGAATAGCAGTTTAACCGTCCAGGCATTGGCAAAGGAAAAGTGCAAGCTTTCCGTCACGCGAATAGTCCCTGCGAATCGGTTCGCCTCCGCCTTAGGAGCCTGGAACCTGAAGTGCGCTACGAAGTGCGGAATCCTGATGTTCCGAATACCAGAGAGATGACAGGCCGTGGGCTTATGAAGAAGGGTCTTCTTGTTATCCTCAAACAGAGAATCAACTCGTCCATTGTCAAGTACGTACGGCTCGTCGATACCAGGCCGCAGCATCCTTAACTCGGTACCAGGAGGAAAGGCTTATGTTGCTCTCGTGGAAGTTCCATCGGAACCTTCTCGCCTTTACTGCTCTTTCCATAGTGGCAGGCGTTTCGGTCGCAGTCCCAGGAACTCAGAAAAGTTCCGCCCAAGTCACAGAAAGAGTCCCGGCAGGGTTCAACAAGATCACACACGTTATCTGGATTATCCAGGAAAACCGCTCGTTCGATAATTACTTTGGTACGTTTCCGGGAGCGGATGGTTTTCAGCCTTCGACGTGCATTCCCAAGCTACCGGGCAGCAAAGATTGCGTCAACCCTTTTCATATGCCAGCCGGGGCTCCCTTCTGTGATCTCGATCATACCTGGAGAATTGCTCATGCCGCTTACAACAATGGGCGGATGGACGGATTTGTCTGGGCGGAAGGGACCCCCTATACGATGGGCTATTACGACCAACGGGATATTCCTAATTATTGGAAGTACGCGCGGCATTTTACTTTGTGTGACCAATTCTTCTCTTCTCTGAATGGTCCGAGCGGGCCTAATCACGTGTACACAGTGGCGGCACAGTCCGGGGGACTGATCGATAATGTCTTATTACTCAAAGATCTAGAAGATATCCTAGACGAGCCAGAAGGTTTCACTTTCGCCTCAATGATCGGCCGCTTTGAGAAGGCGCGTGTCAGTTGGAAGTATTACGTTGAGAGGGGGCCTGCTCCTACACTGGTCAGGAACCCAACCGCCAAAACATATTCGTTATGGAACCCATTGCCCGCGTTTAAAGCCATCCGGGATAATCCCGAACGCATGGCCCGTCTCGTTGATCAGAGCGAGTATTTCCGTGATCTCAAGGAAGGGACCCTTCCCCAAGTGTCCTGGCTGATTCCGAATGGTCCGGACAGTGAGCACCCGACGAACTCCCCTGAGCGAGGTATGTGGTACGTGACCACATTGGTTAACGCTCTAATGCAAAGTAGTTATTGGAAAAGCAGTGTTGTGTTTTTGACCTGGGACGACTACGGAGGGTTTTATGACCATGTGTTTCCGCCTGATGTGGACGCTTTTGGGTACGGCCCACGCGTACCGATGATTGTTATTTCCCCTTTTGCTAAACCGGGGTATATCGCGCATGGGACGTACGACTTTACATCGGTGCTGAAGTTCATTGAGGAACGCTGGGGATTGGCACGTCTCACTGCACGCGACGGGAGAGCTCCTGACATGCGGGAGGTCTTCAATTTTAGCCAAAGGCCAAACCCGCCCCTAATCATCTCTGTTCCTGCAAATCTATCATTTCCACCTCCACCTCACGGGTGTACGGATTGGTTCAACACCTACCCACCGTCAATAACTGTTCGCGGGCATTTGGACTATAGTGTGACTGAGGTATTACGGCAAATCCATCCGATTCGGAAGAAGTGAGCTTTCGGCAAGCCTGCATGTGCGCGAGCAGGCGGTGCAGGCCGGGTATCCCTCGTTGGGTCAGGCCGCCAAAGCGACGGTGCAACGGATCTTGGCCGCGCAGCCTCTCCATCCGGGAAAGGTGAAGTATCATCTGGAGCGGCGCGATCCCGATTTCGAGGCCAAGATGCGAGAGATTCAGCTGGTTTACCAGGAGGTTGCCTTGCAGAACCAAAATCGCGGCGGGATCAAACCCGTCGTGGTGACGGTCTCAGCAGATGAAAAACCCGGCTTGCAAGCCGTCGACAACACGGTCGCAGACTTGCCACCCGTGCCAGGTGAGCACACCACCTTCCGTCGCGATCACGAGTATAAACGTCTGGGTACCTGTTCGATCTTGGCCGCCGTGGACCTGCACAACGGGCATGTAACGGCCCGCGTTGAACGGCGACACCGGAGCCGTGAATTCATTGCCTTACTCAAGGATTTAGACTGCTCCTATCCTGCCGAGTGCATGATCCGTCTGATCTTGGACAACCATGCGGCACACATTTTACAAGAGGCGCGGGCGTTCTTTGCAACCCGGCCCAATCGATTCAAATATGTCCTGATCCCCCAAGCATGGGTCGTAGCTCAACCTGGTCGAGACGCTCTTTGGCAAGAGGACTCGCACGTTTCTGCGACATATCCGGATCCAGTCCTGGGAGGAGCTTTGAGATCGAATTCTCAAAGGCATCCAAGAAATCAATACCGAGCCTGTCGTCGACCGCTAGAAGAAGTTCGACGCATTTGCATCTCGTTAATACGGTTACCTTTTATCTGAATCCGGCGTCAAAACGCAGATTGTCATGCTCGCAACGGTTTGAGCATTTTGATTCTGGCAAGGATTTGATGGGCCGTCTTCTGAATTAATGGGGAATCCTTCAGGCGTAGCACAGGCCGGTTTTGCGGGCGAGTGATCTTGCCGGGAAGCAGGAAGAGCTTGAAGCGGAGTTTCTGTAGGGTCAGAGACTGCCAATCCGACTCCAGACAAGTGTGCTGGAAGGCGGTGACGAGGTTATAGGCCAGCCGGATAATCTCCAGGTAGAGGGGCATTGGCCGGGAAGGAACGCGTCCGAATCTTGCGCAGCGTGTAGTCTTCACGCAACTCCGCGATGCGGATTTCCATGGCGGCCCGATCGTCATAGAAATGCCTGACGCCCGCGGGAGTGAGGGATAAGTTGGTGACCCAGGCGCGATAGAGGTAATGGCCCAGAGTGAAGAGCGTGGGTTGTGCTTCCTCTTTCGGAATGGACCGCCGCGCCACACACGAAACGACGGGCCTGGGGCCTACTGTGGGGGCGATGCTCGAAGTCGGCAATCTCCCAATCGTGGTTGACGGATTCATAATTCAAGCCGGGGAGTGTGCGGCGGAAAGCCGGGGTCAAGCGGGCGACGACGGCGTATTAGGCGGGTCGGGATTCGAGGGCTTCGAAGCCGGGGTTGAAGCCGAAGCCCGCGTCGGCCCGAACCCGAATCTCTCGGATATCCGGTGGAACGTTGGCAAAGCAGGTATCGAGCAACTCGACGCTACCCTTCCAGGTTCCAGCATTCCCGGTGCGCAGTTCGGTGTCCCACAGGTAGGAGGAATGACCTCAATGCAGAGTAGGAGGCTATAGGAACGCTATGCCGCGATAGCGAAGGTCGTAGCCGACCTCGGCGACACCCTGGTGTCCGAAGACGGTGACCACCGTGCTGCCCAGGTCGAAGATGAGGCGGGAGCGGTGGTCGGGAAGGTGAACAATATTCTGCAGCACTCGGCCGTTGAGGCCATGAAGCTGTTCCCAGCAGCGCGGCAGAGCCTGAAGTAAGAAGCGCCGTAAAGTTTGCGAGTCCGGGAAGCTGGGCAGCCCCGTCAGGTATTGGAAGGTGCCGTTGGAACATAAAAAAGATGCAGCCTCGATGCGATCCAACCCCAACATGATAGGGTAGACCAGAGCCTGGATCATCTGGGAGATAGAATACCGGCGGTTGCGGCGAGGATAGGCTAAGTGCCGGGCAAGAAAGTCACGGAATTGCAGCACTTGCAAGAATTCGTGAAAGAAATAGACGCCACCGAAGTGCGTCAGCCAGCATGGTTACAGGCGACTCTAAGATTGCGAGGCGATCTTTTCATTCTGAGCCTTACCTAACTAAAAGTGAGGTTAGGCTCAGAGTAGCAAAATCGAGCGCCGATTCGATAAATAAAGGTTGGGAAGTACTTCCAACCTGTTCGACCACGCCGGATTTAGGTTTTAGAAACGCAATACTAATAGAGTGATTCCTAAATATGATTGCAATGAGTCTAAACCACCGACAGTATTTCCAGTTTTTAGGGTAGAGTGGCATAGGGGTCTTGGGGTGTTTTGCTGCTACGACCGGATTCTGAGCCAGGGTGCTGTTCCCGGTTTCTGCTACCTCGACGAGATGACGGCGGACTTGCATGCCCACCAATCCGGGTGTTTAATTAGTTGCGCTTTGCCGAACCCCTGCGCGACGTGCTGTGGGAGAACGCCGAACACTTAGCCGCCAAAGCCTGGCCTGGAGATTGAGTTCTTCCGCAAAAGGAATTTTCGCACAAAGAAGTAATAACGACAGGCCTGAAGGTCAAAAGACTTGTTCTCATTCCCCAGCTGTCCTTCGGCCCCGCAACATGACCAACATGTTCTGCCCGTTTTGGACAGAATCTTAAGGCATAGGTACTGAAATGAGATTGTCGCGTCGTCGTCTCTTGGCTTCCTCTGCCCTTGTTTTCGGCCCCAATATCTTGGAGGTTCTCACAACACCTCTGTGGAGGTGGACGGGCGCGCCGCTACTTAAAGCCGCCACAGTCCCGCGCCCAGAGGGCATATCTCCGGTCACGTTTGTGGATGTGGCTAAAGAGGCTGGCTTGACGGTACCGAACGTTTGGGGTGGAGTTAAACGAAAGAAATACCTGGTCGAAGCAAAAGGGAGTGGGCTGGCCTTCTTTGACTTTGACAACGATGGCTGGCTGGATATCTACCTGACGAACGGCGTACGTTTTGGAGAGGTCTACACGGCACAGAATGCTCCCAGGTCGCACCTGTACAGGAATAACCGGGATGGGACTTTCACTGACGTCACGGTTCGCTCAGGTCTAGCGCGAACTGGTTGGGGGACTGGGGTCTGCGTGGGCGACTACGACAACGATGGCTGGGACGACCTATTCTGTACATACTGGGGTCACAACATTTTGTTTCACAACAACGGCGACGGGACTTTCACGGACGTTACTGTTAGGGCCAGGTTGCGTGAAGAGCGGCTGCGTTGGGGTTCGGGTTGCACCTGGGTTGATTACGACCGCGACGGCTTTCTTGACCTCTTTGTGTGTAATTACGTTGAGCTCGACATCGATCGAGTTCCAAGCCCCGGTCAGAGAAGCTATTGCCAATGGAAAGGCGTACCGGTGGCGTGTGGACCGCTCGGTTTGCCCGGAGGGATGAATATTCTTTACCACAACAATGGGGATGGGACATTCACTGATGTATCGGAAAAAGCGGGCATCCTAAAGCCTGGATCGCGGTATTCGATCACCGCCGTTTCGTATGATTTTGATAATGACGGTTGGCCAGACATTTATGTTGCGGTCGATTCCGAGTTAAGCCTCTTGTTCAAGAACAAGCACGACGGCACTTTTGAAGAGATTGCCATGCAGGCTGGTGTTGCTTGTAGCGAGGAAGGTAAGCTACAGGCGGGCATGGGCGTGGCGGTGGGTGATTACGACTGCGATGGCTGGTTCGACATTTTCAAAACAAATTTCGAGGGCGACACCTGTAACCTATATCACAGCAATAAAGATGGAACATTCACAGACGTATCTTACGTTGCGGGTACAGCACTCAATACTCAATATGTGAATTGGGGGGCAGGTTTCATCGACTATGACAACGATGGCTGGCCCGACATCTTCTACGTTACAGGACACCCTTATCCGGAAGTCGAGAATGCCGGTGTGGGCTCCTTCTACCGGTCACCCCGAATTGTTTACCGGAATTTGGGAAATGGAAAGTTCCAGGACGTCTCGGCCCTGATAGGCTCAGGGGTCTCCCAGCGCTTCTCCAGTCGTGGCTGCGCCTTCGGTGACTATGACAACGACGGTGACATCGACGTCTTAGTTATGAATATGAACGACCCGCCTTCCCTGTTGCGTAATGACAGCAGAAATGAGAATAATTGGATCAAGATCAAATTAATCGGGACCAAATGCAACAGGACGGCAATCGGCACGCGAGTCGTGGTAAGGACAGGAGGTCATACCCAGATGGATGAGGTTCACAGCGGAGGCAGCGTCATGTCGCAAAGCGATCTCCGTCTGCACTTCGGCTTGGGGCAAACAAAACTAGTTGATGAGGTCGAAGTAATATGGCCCACGACCCGCAAGAGTGAGAAATTCACTAAGATAGAGGCTAACCAAATTTTAACGATCCAGGAAGAAGGCGGCATTGTCAAGGCGAACAAGATCCGTTGATGCTGCGCTCATCGCAAAGTGTTTCTGTCCCTTGGTTCAGAGCGGCTTGATCGGTTTGAGTTAGAAACTCTCCGGGAAATCGACAAGGTAAATTTGGATTTCGATAGCTCTGACGGTAGTTGACCCGGCTGTATTCTCAGGTGCATCAAGGTGATTGCTGCCACAGAACCTGCTGAGGTAAGCTGTGCTAGGGCAAATATGAGCGGTGGGCGATTCCTTTGCCGGTGTGGGTGGTCGCCTACACATGCTCGGTGGGTTTCCTTCTTCGCCATCGGTGGGGTAGTCCGATGATTGGGCGGCTTTGCGGCAATTGGACGTTGCCTATCGTTGAGTTACTGTTTTTTTGCCTGCCATCCGCGCCGGCACAATCGACGCTAAATCCTTCCACGCCGGTCTTGCGGGTCCCAATTGCACAATCACCGGCTGCGGATGCGGCTGGAAACTCGGAGGCAGGAATTCTAGAGCTGGCCCGCCAAAAGCGGTGGAGAGAAGTGGCTGAATTAGCTCAAAAGCTTAGTTTTAAGAATCCAAGTGATCCGGCTGGTTTCTATTGGCTGGGGATTGCCCGCTTTCAGCTCCAGGATTCTGTCGGCGCGGTTCAGGCCTTGCGTTCCGCAGAAAAGCTCGGCTTGGACACTGCCCTTTTTCATGAAGGGTTAGGCCTTGCCTATTATGGCCTGAATCAGTTCTTCCTATTTGAGCAACAAATGGAAAAGGCCTCCAATTTGGACCCCCAGGACTTCAGGCCGATGTACTACCTCGGGCTTTATCACGAGACCATTAAGTCTGATGTCGCCGGTGCGCTAGAGTTTTTTGACAAGGCGACACAGCTTCGGCCGGACGATTGGAAGAGTATCTTCCAAAAAGGGAACTGCTTGGAGCAAATCGGTAGACTGAAGGAAGCGCGCGAGTGTTATGCCAAAGCCATCAGTATAGTGGAAAGGAGCCGTGTGCCTTTCGGTTGGCCGTTCCAAGGGATGGCTCGTTTGCTGATTGGGGAGAACCCTCATGAGGCTCTCGGCTTTGCGATGAAGGCAGTTGAAGTCGAACCGAATGAGTATTCCAATCACTTGACCCTTGCTAAGGTCTACGAACGCTTGGGGAATTTGCCAGAGGCGATCCGCGAAGCTCGGGCTGCAGCGGCCGAGAATCCTAGCAGCGCCACGGCGCGGTACGCTCTCTTCAAACTGTACCGGCAAGCTGGCGATCATCAAGCCTCCGAAACTGAGTTGAAAATGTTTGAAAAGCTGAAAACTGTTTATGGACCAGAGTAGATTTGGCACTCACCTCTCCCAGATCATCCTTGTTTTTTTGCTCGGACTGATGAGCCCGACGACCGTTTTTGAAGCGCAGTTTGGTCCGCTGCTAACTCCAGCCCAAGCCCCTCAGGCCAGATCACAACAAGAATTAGATGCCTACCTGGAAATTATCACCGCGCCAGCAGCACATGAAGTGGTCAATAAAGTAGATCTTTTTGCGTCTCGATTTCCGAAATCTGAGTTGCTCGGGATCGCCTATCAGTACCAAATGCGTGCATTTGAACAGTTGAACGACTTCGATGGTATGCTGACGGCGGGAAAGAAATCGCTCCTCTCAAACCCTGATAATTTGAATACGCTCATGACCTTGGCCCCAGCCTTAGCCAACCATGCTTCTCAAAGGCCTGATCGGGCTATCCTGCTCGCCCAAGCGGAAGAATATGCCCATCGAGCTCTGCAAGGAATAGAAAGGACTCAAATCCCGCGCAAGATTCCACTTGAACATTGGGAGCTTGAGAAACGCGGGATGCAGGGTCAAGCACACGAGGTCCTTGGGGTTGTCGCGATGCAACGAGGCCAACTCCAAACTGCTATCGGCGAGTTCGAAACGGCCGTCCACCTCTCTCCACATCCTAAGGGGGTCCAATTCTTCAGACTCGGCTTGGCCTTCGCCTCGGCTGGCGAAAAAAGTAACGCGGAAAAGGTCTTGCGTCGCGCCGCCGAACTAGGCCCGGACCCCGTCCGGAAACTAGCTCTGCATGAACTTAAGAAAATGACCGACAGAGAATCGGCCGCCAAATGACCCGATTTCTGCGATTATCAATCACAAATCCTCTGGTGACAACTATCTACAGGATAGTTCTACTAAGAAAAATATCCGCTCTTATTGCTTTAAAGATGGGACCGGGGTTGACGAACGCAGGATGGGTCCCTTCAATTCCGAGTTGATCCAGCCCGCTGGCCACGACGAACCAGACCCCTTCAGGGCTGGGAAGCGGGTGTTCGCTGGAAGCAGGCCTTTATGACCACCCCATGTCCGAGCCCCCACGAAAATCATCGGGCGAAGGCTCGGTCAGCTTCTTCGGCCACTTGAAAAATTTATGGCTTTATGGCTCGGCGTTCAAGCTTGACATAGTCCTTGGCAAACTCGCGCACTTCAACAAACTGATTCACGCTCACATGATTAAAAATCTGCCGAGTCTTGCTCGTAGGCCACCAAATCTCCAGGGCTTCAATTAGGGAAGCTTGTCCCACTCCGATGTGCTGCTGCAAGGGCGACGCCCCAAAAGATGCGCCAGAGGTGACATCACGGTAGATGAACCGAACCTTGTGACCCGGACCTTTCAAAGTAAGTTTAATGCGTGTCCCCAAGGCGGCACGGTTGGTTCTTACGCCCACCAGCTTGATGCTGATCCAGTTGTTGCGTGAACCCGGATTCCGAAAAAGAGTACAGAAATATCTATCACCAGGAGTTGCTCCACCTATACTCTCGAAAATGCATGGTTGCCCGTCGTTGAAAAGGTCAGCGATGGCAACACCGTGTCCTTTCTGGAGAGAGCCGGTCCCAGAGCTGCCGGTAATATCGACGAAGTATTTGCCCTCCTTATTCAGGAACAACGCATTGGGTACCAGGCTGGCGTAGGAAGGATCACCGGTACCCAAATAGAAATCGAGAAAGCCATCGTTGTTCAAGTCGCCAAAATTGGCGCCCATAGGCATAAAGACTCGGTCTAATCCTACCTCCTTCGTCATATCCCGGAAGGAAGTCCCGCCTCTATTCTTGTAAAGTTTCAGTTTCTCTGTCTTCACGGGCAGGCCGAGATAACTTCGCAACACTTCTGAAACAGAGTGTATGAAACTGGACACAAAAAGGTCCAGCCAGCCATCATTGTCATAATCAAAAAACCAAGCCGGAAAGCTGGAGATGGGTTTCTCTACGTGCATGCGCCGAGCAACATCAGTAAACGTCCCGTCACCATTGTTGTGGTAAAGGAAGTTTTCCTCGCCATAGTTCGAAAGATAGATATCCTGGAATCCATCGTTATCGTAGTCTCCCGCGACCACAGCTTTCGTGAACGCAGTACGATCAACCCCCGCAGAACGAGCCACGTCCGCAAAGGTTCCATCGCCATTGTTGTGAAAGAGCTGACTGAGCGTGTGCTCATTTCCTACGAATAATTCGAGAAAGCCATCGTTATCAAAGTCCCTCCAAACCGCAGAATTAGTCGAGGTCGCGGGGACCGCCAGCCCCGTCTCGCGCGTTACGTCGGTGAATGTCCCGTCACCATTATTTCTCAACAGCGACTTTCGCACGGGCGTTTGCCACGCTCCACGCAGCACCAAAAGGTCTATCCAACCGTCGTTGTTGTAATCTGTCTGGATAATGTTTAGCCCTCCTAGTTGGCCTGACAGGCCCGCTTTACCAGTTCGATCGCTGAAAGAGCCATCTCCGTTGTTATGGAAATAATGCAAAGGTTCGCAGGGATCCCAACTGGAAACCACAATATCCAGAAAACCGTCGTTGTCAAAATCATCAATTGCGACGCTTCCGGCCATGTTGAACACGTTAACACCTAAAGTCGGGGCTATATCAACAAACCTTCCGATATCATCCTTTGATTCGAACGATGCTGGCGGTATAAGATAGTTCTGGGGCAAGCCAACCGGGTACTTGCCTAAAGTCATTTCAGCGATGTTGAGGAGCCATTCCGCCTCAAGGTCTCGAGGGTTTTGATCGAGATACTTCAGAAGGTGTTTAACGGCGTTTTCGGAACCGGAGGTCAGCTTGTGATATCCCTCAGGGCTCAGCGGCACGATGCACATCTGGGGGTTGTGATGATACACACAGTTTTCGGTTTCCCCTCGACGCAGCTCAGCGATCCCGAGTATTTTCTCCAGCGCGATCCGGGATCCATCCACGCTGATTGAGGGATCGATATCATAGGCCATTTGAAACTGTTCGATGGCCTTCTTTGGATTCCCTTGGTAGCTGTACATCTGAGCCAGAGTGTAGTGTGTGTGTTGTACGTCGGGGCTCCCCGCCGGTAAGGCAGCCAAGTCGCTTTCGATTTGCTGAATTCCTGTGAGCACCGCCCTGACGTGAGCCTCGCAGTTCACTTTCAAGTCCTGTTGGTAGTTCGGGGGCTTCGGCAAACGAAGAAAGAAGCCCGTGGCCTCGGTGAGGCCACTCACGTCGGCCACAGGCTCATAGTTCAAGGGTACGCCGGTTGCCCCCATGCTGGGAGGTCCACCACCTTGCAGTTTGGCTGCCTCGGCCTCCGGGACAACCTTCATAATCACAAAGCCCGAGGGAGTTTCGAGAACATTTGTTACTTCTCCCGGACCAACACCCTGCAAGGCGTCTTGAACTTGCGGAGGAAGAGCCGAGAGTTGCAAGTTGCCCAAATAACCGCCGTCCTTGGCACTGGGGACGATCGAGAATTGTTTTGCGAGAGTCTCAAATGATTCTCCCGCTGCAAGCTTCTTTAGAATCATTTCAGCCTCGGAGCGAGTCTTCACCACAATGACCCGCAAGGTGACTCCGGACGGCCTGTTTATGATGTCGAGCGGGAACAGCGAGGCCGCGAGAGCCAAAAAACGACGACGCGATGGCATGATCAACCCCCACCGGGCGACCCGGTACCGACGGCGATTTAACCAGGAATTTCGGAAGAGTTGCTAGGATTAAGAAAGCACCAAACCGCGACTCCAATGACGGCAGTAGGTATAGGTCCACGAGGCAGGGCCACACGCTCGATTGATAAACCGGTTCTGTGTTAGGACGACTCCTCGCTTTGTCCATCGGACCTGTCCCTTCCGAATCTTGTGCATGGCCTCCTAATCTTGAATTGTCCTCCGCGCAGAAGCGAACTGACAAAAATACTGCTTGGCCTTGATCCGCTTTTTGATGGCGCTACTATCTTGCTCCAAGATGTTGTTCAGATATTTCAACGGCTGATGACGGCAGTGCGGCCGTAAGACGCGTCCTTACCTTGGATTCCGAAATCGCTAACGGATAACATTTGGCTTCCTCAGTGTTGATCACCCGCGGCTGAGGATGGGAAGGGTCAGCAAACGCCTTAGCAAATAATGCATTGGCCTGATCGGCGGAACGAACTGCCAGGAGCAGGAAGTCGACCGCCGCTCACGCCAAGTCGATCGCTCGATACAGATAGAACCTGCGCCCTTTGACCCGTATTTAGGTCTCATCTATTCACCAGGATTTGCTGGTTGGTTTCAGATGAAATCGGGTTCGTTCATCCAGTTCCGGTCCGTAGCGCTGAACCCATCGCCGGACCGTCGCGTTGTCAACCTCCAGGCCTCTTTCGACCAGCAGTTCTTGGACATCACGATAGGAGGCGGGTATCGAAGATGCCTACGGACACCGCAAAGGATGCCCTCCGGAGCAAAATGCCGCCACTTGAAGATCGCCGGTCGCTGCGGATCATCCATAGTCTTTCAAGTATAGTAGCTTGGCCTCAAGTTTCTGCAGCAGATCCATGCCGATGGACATCCGTAGCGAGGCTGAAGGTATCAGTGCGGCGTCACCGGCTTGTCCTCTTTCGGACTGTGGGCCTCGCTCTCCATGCGCTCATAGATGGAGATTTCGTTCTGTGCTTTTTGGGTCAATCCAAGTTGGCGGTAAGCTCGAGCCAACTGGAAATGGTTCGTTGCATCCCCCGGATCCAAGGCGCTCGCCTTCTTGAAATCTTCAATTGCTTCCGTCAGTTTCCGTAAGGCAAGTAAGGCGCGACCGCGAATTGTTAGAGCTTCGGCAATACCCGGCTTCATCTCCAGAGCCCGATTGGCGAGGCGAAATGCTTCCTCTGGATCATCCGGGAGGACGATGCGGGCAGCTTCCCAACTTGCCCGATAATCATAGGGATTAAGTGTAAGCACGTGCCGGTATTCCGCGAGGGCCTTTTGGAAACTACCACTTTCCCACAACGCATGCGCGTAGAAGTAATACAAGTCCGTATCATTCGGAGCTTTCGATATGGCCTTTTTGTAATGTTCGGCGGCCTCTGGGTAAATTTGTCTGGTTTCAGCATACCTTCCCAGGAGAAGGTCGATCAAATACGAATTGGGATCAGCCCTCTGAATTGCCCCAAGAGTGGACTCGGCCAGGCTCGCATACACACTGCCTAAGGTATAGAGGACCTCCGCATTCCTGGGAGCTTCTTGCTGAAGTTGCTCCAACAACTTCAGTGCGCCTTTGAGGTCATCGAGGTCAATGAGGCTGCGTGCCAAGAACAATTTGGCGTTTCCGTCACCTGGATTCAATTGCAACGCCGCCCTGAACTCCCGGCGAGCACCTTCAAAATCTCTCATCTTAAAGAGGGAGAAGCCCAATAGGGCGTGTGGGGCTTCTAGCCTTGGGTCAAGCTCACAAGCGTGCTTGAGCGGTCCGATCGCTTCCTCGAGTTGGCCCTGCTGATAGTAAAGCCGGCCGAGGTCGTTATATGCAGCCGGCAATTTTGGGTTCAAACCTAGAATCTCCTGGTACTTTTGAACCGCCACGTCTAAATGACCCTGCTTTTCTGCAGTTCTGGCCTCTGCATCAAGCTGCTGGATGCGATAATCCACCCCTCGCGAAACGGACCTATTCGTAATCGCAAAAAACACAATTACCGAGAGCATGGCGTATCGCAAGCTTACGTTCATGCCAGCCATTCACCGATCTCAAATTCTAACATAGACTCGATTTTGCGCCGTTGATGTTTTTGAAATGATCTGCCACCTCGGGAAACTCCTTGCGGACAAAGGCGGAATGAGAACAATCCTTGAATCTATGTCTCCCTCGGTCTACAACGCGCACTGACGGTTCGCTCAGAGTCCCGATCTTATCCCTCCATCAACGGAAAGGTTCCCTCACGATTCTAATATCTATTCGGCTATTTTCTGACACGGTAAGTCAGCAGTATCGAGCCTGGGCTGGAGAGAATGTTGAGCCGAAGCCCTTCGGCCAGTTTTTTGCCAGCAGCTATCATTTTTCTCTGGCTATCAACGTCCTCAAGCTCATAAGTGGCCTCGGCGGTCAGGCCTCTCAATTTGACTGTGATCGATTTGTCGGTGGCTTTGCCGCGCCGGAAGGCCATGATCATCCCTTCGCCCAAGTCTTGCCGATGATACTGATACGCGAACCAGGCCTCCTCGCTCTCCGTAACACTCGTGAGAGGATACCAATTGCCATAGTAGAACTTGGCGATGCGTTCTTGCTCTTTGACGATGCGCCTGGCCAAGCCCTCGTCAAAAGCGGGGCGGCGCGGATCCCAGTTGAGCACGATGCCTGCGCTCATCGCGCTCCGTGCCGTGTAGAGGTCCGGTATATCCGCGGGAATACTCGGGGTAGCAGTCGGCCCTGTCGCGCTGAGGGGCAAGTAAAGGCCCAGTCCCACCCCCTGCGCCTGGGCGGCCGCCCCTCCCACGCTGTAATCAGTTCGACATAACGGCACGCTGCGCGACATGGTCTCCAGGTCAATCCGCCGTCCACCACTGGCGCAGTTGTCGATCATCAAATTCGGATCTCGCCTCAATAACTCGCCCCAAAACTCAGAGAGTCCTTCCACGTAGCGAATTTCCGTCATGCCTTGCCGGTCGCTCGCGTCCGCGCCGCGCCAGTATTCTAGCGGATCCATGTTGAAGTCATTTCGGTAAATGTCGATGCCACCTTGCTTGATCATTTCCGAGATGTGATCGGTCAGCCACCGCCGGGCGTCCTCATCTCCCAGGTTAAGTAGTCTTTCCTTGCCTACCCCCAGCACCCACTTCGGGTGATGGATATCCAGCCACGTTCCCTGATGAACCCGTTCCGGTTCAAACCATACAACAAAGCGCATGCCCATTCTGTGGACTGCATCTGCCAGGGGACCGAGGCCTTGCGGGAAGGCACCTTTCTTTGGGAACCAGTTGCCAACTCTATTGGGCCAACTCCCTCGAACCAGCCCGCGTCGAGCCAGAAGGTATCGATGGGAATGTTTTTCTTGAAATAAAGCGACGCGAATTCAATTTGATTGTTCTCGGTAACCTTGTTGCCGGTATCGAATAGCGGCCAGCTGCATGCCGCGACCGGTAGCTTGGGGAGTTGGCCGCCAGGCTTTGGCGTGTGATGGGCGAGAACAAAACTCCGGAGGAGATTGTGGCCTCGCAAATGATCATGCCCTTGCCAGAAGAGCAGCAGAATTCGAGGCGTCCTGATGTGCTCTACCGGCATGAGCTTAAGGTGCATCCGCTCCATCCCCGTCTGGATATGAATCGCCCCCGTCACAGAGACAAAACTGGCCGACCACTGTCCACTCCATCCCAAGCCGATCATCACGCCACCGCCATGAAGAGTAGCGAAACCATATTTTTCATCGGTTCCGCGTCCGCGGTGGGCTTCAGTTCCAGGTGCCTAAGATTGAAAAAAGGAAGAGCTGTCGTGTTCGAGGAACGCCCGCCAACCGGAGCGATCGATACTTGCGCGCCGGGTGCCAGGGTCTGATCAACCGGTATAAAATCTGTCGGACCGGCATTGCTGCCCAAGGCCCAGTGCAGAACGAAGTTGCCCCCATCGTTTTGGAACCGGAGGTTCAGGGCACGCACGTCTTGCAGGATTGGTGTCGGCTTGTGACCTGTGTTCTTGAAATTGAGCACCCACTCCACCGCCGGAAAATCGTCGTAGCGCGTCAGCTCTGATGTTACTTCCAGGCCAGTAGCAGGGTCGGTATAGCAGTATGATTGCTGGGTTTCAGCCGCCCGCCGCGTCTCTGGGCTAACCCTCAATCGCCACCCTTTCAGGAGGTCACCGGAAGGCTTGCCACCGTACAGGAATGAGAACGGCGGGAGCTTGGCGGCTGGCCACGAAGAGGAGAAATTTTCCTTGACCCACGCTCTGGCCCGATCCATCTCATCGTGTACGGGCACGGCCGCCTTGAGTGTGACCCCAGGGACAAAGGTCAGGAAAGCACTTATCAAGCTTAGGATGGCGTGACGTTTTCGAAAGCCTTTTCCCATCCTTCAACCCTCCTCAACAAACCTACGATGTGCGGCGCTATTGCTACACTCAAAGCCGTACACGGCCAAGCCTCCGGGAACCCGTCGTTGCATTTGACGCAGTGCCCCCCGGCGGATACAACTCTAGTGTCCTGTCACACCTAATTCTTGACAATGTAGGGTAAGGCGGCAGCTTCGCAGCCGCACTCCAAGGCGCCTGCGGCGCTGCCGTGAACTTGCGGGCGAAGCCCGCCGTGGACTGCGGTAGCGGCAGCTACCGCCTTCTCTCGTAAGCGGCGAGCAAAGAGTAGACATCACCCAACTCGAGCACTGAGCGCCTGTAAAGAATTAAGTGGGACAGGTCACTAGGTCTACGGTTTAGTCCGGGCTTTTGGGCCACGAGGGGCAGATTAATAAACGTAGATTCCGAGTCCGAAGAGCGGTCCTCAGAAGAAAAATCCTCCGCACGTGGCGAACAACGCGCGGAGGCCGATTTGCGTCAGGACATATCGTTCGGGGTTAGAAGGTGAACCTAAGTGCCAATTGAATTTGCCGCGGTGAGTTGCCTTGACCCCCAACTTTGCCGAATGCTCCCGTAGCCACGTCGCTGTAGTTAGTATCGGGGCCGCCGAACACAACACGGTTAAAGGCATTAAAAAACTCAGCCCGGAATTGGAGGCTTGTGGACTCCGTGATTTGCACCTGCTTGATCAACGCCAGATCTTCGTCCAGGTACGGGAATCCTCTCACATCAGGAAGCACTGGCGGAGCATTGCCCAGCGCGAACGCGCCGGCATCGCTGAACGCCGCCGGGTTCAGATAGTAATTGACGGCCGGATTAAAGTTCCCACCCTGAAACGACTTGGGGTTTACGCCCGGAACGCGGTTGGGTCGGGGTGCTCCTCCTCCAAAGAAGGCATCGCCATAGGCCGAGTTGAAGATGGGATTGGGAGTCCCTCCGCCCATACTCAGATAGGCTCCATTATCGTACGTCAGGATGCTGCTCAGGCTCCATCCCCCTATGACTTTTCCGACAGGGCCCCCCGTGTTTAGATATTTCTTCCCAGGACCCACAGGCAGATCATAAACTTGAGCGATTGACAAATCCATAGGGCCTGTGGAACCCGGACCATTTTCATTAGCCTTTTCCAGGCTCTGGTTCGCGGTATCGAGAGGGGGACCGTAGAACGGGGAGAATTGGCTGCGAGCGTTGCTCAGGTTTTTGAACCAAGTAAAGCTTACCAGGAAGGTCACGCCGTCTGAGAAATACCTCTGGCCCCGCATCTGCAGAGAATGATAGGTCGCGTGGCCATCTGCCTGGGTGTTGGCATTGATGGCCAGGTATTGCGGGAATGGGCGCAGCCCCTGGGCTACAGTACCCGTGAACCCTGCGTAAGGAAGCCGGATACCGGCAGCTTGGGCGGCTGGCGAGTTGATGTCAGCATAAAGGAGTGAACCGAGACTGAGGTCCGCCGCAGGCACTTGGTTCTCGTTTAGCAAGTTGGCCCCGATCCCGACGGCGCTGCTCCCTACGTAACTGGTCTCAAGGACGACCTGCCATGGCAGCTCGCGCTCGACCGTCAAGTTCCAGTCCATGATATAACCATTCGTTCCATCTACGTTCTGCATGAAATCGATGTTTTGGCCGTTAGCCAATGATCGGGTGCGCGCGGGTGCGGGACCGATCGGAGGTATACCCACATCCCATGTGGGCTGTAACTGGACGGGTGGGGAGATACCGTTATCCGGGGTCTGCAAGACGCTTTGGAACTGGAATCCCGTCAGGAAGCTGGCCGCAACTGATGGGCCCATCAGAGTAGTCGCTCCACCCCGAATGCTTGATTTCCCGAAACCGCCGCGGACGACGGTCTTGTCACCCAGACGGTAAGCGAAGCCGACCCGAGGCTGCCACATCCCGTAATACGTGTTAGCGATCACGTTGCGGCACAGCGAGGCCCCGCCTTGCGCTATGCAGGGACCACCACTCGTGCCCGCGAAGACTAACGACCCCAGCCGACCGCCGGCACCGGGATTGGGAACCGTTGGGTCAAAGGTTGAAAACAAGTTGTGCGGGGGATCGTTCACCGGCACTGAGTAGTCCCAACGCAGCCCTAAATTCAATGTAAGTCGCTGGTTGACATGGATATCGTCTTGCCCATAGAAGGCGCGATAGGCCGTCTTGGCAAGGCGAGGGGGCGCAAATCCGGTCCGGCTGGCCTGAGAAGGAGTTCCCAGGAAAAAGCTTGCAAGGCCGTATCCCAAGGTCCCAAAATTGGGCGAGTCAGGAAGGGAGGTGGTGCCGTTCCCGAAGCTGTATTGCCCGATGTTTTGTGCGAAAGCGTCGCGTTCGTCCTCCGCACGGATCTCTGTCCCGAAGCTGAGGGAGTGCTTTCCCTTCATCCATTTGAGATTATCGGCCAAGTAGATACACGGCCAGCAGCCGCCACTGTTCTGGTTGTTGTTGAGGCCAACGCCGAACCCGGGCATCCCTGAGATAGCGATGCCTGGATAAGGAAGTCCCGGGGTCGCGAGCGGGCTGCTGAAGCCGGAGGGGACAAGCGGGTAGAAATCACGCACTCCTTCGGTGTACTGGGTCGAGAAAAGTAGCTGATTCTCGACATTGGGCGTTAGAGTTTGATCGAGCGACAGTCGCGGCTCCCAGGAATGCACGAAGAAGTTGTTTCCCGTCCCTAATGGCCCTGGGATTATGGGTGAAGTGGGCTCAACGATCCCCCACTGGTAGTACGAGGCGTGAAGCACCAGCCCGGGACGAATATAGTGATCGACCTTGGCCGTAACGTTATTGTTATTAATGGGAGCAGTCGGCACACTAGCGACGGCGTTGTTGAAGACGCCCGGCAACGTCGCCGTGGGCATCAGGTCAAGGTACGGTTTGCTGAGGGCGCTGAGACGGCTCATCGGAATAATGTTTCCGGGAAACGGATCCCGCGTAAGGCCGCCATGGCCGTCCGGACGGGTAGTGGACGGGTCGTAAATCGGGAACGGCAGTTGGGAGAAATCCCCGGCCAACATCTGTTTTGTGGGCAGGGTGATCAAACTGGTGGAAAGCCCACCCCGAAACCTGAACCCATCCATCAGGAAGAAAAAGAAGGTCTTATCCTTGCCGTTGTAGACCTTCGGAATGATAACTGGACCGCCGACCATCCCCCCGAATTCGTTTTGCTTTTCGGTGCCCACCGTGGGCGCGAAGAAGCCGCGAGCATCCAGAGCATTGTTGCGCATATACTCCCAGGCGCCGCCATGCAACTGATTGGTCCCGCTTTTGATGGAGAAGTTTAACAGACCCGTTCCGCGCCCGTATTGGGCCGAGTAAGCGTTGGTGTCAATGGCGTACTCAGCGACGGCGTCGACCGGCGGGCCATTGCCTTCCTGTCTCCCGCCACCATCAGCGTTCATGTAGGGGATGCCGTCGTAATAGAAATCCTGACTCTGATCCGGCCCGCCGTTAATCCGGGCTGTGAACGTGCTGCCGGTAACGCCGGGCGACAGAGTCAAGAAGCTATCGTCCAGGCGCTGGCTACCAGCAACTTCCAGAGGCAACTCCTCGATTGTTTCCGCCGGCAGGATCACGGCGCGGTCACCCTTGTTCTCTGTGATGGGTATTGACTGCGCACGCACCGTTACGCTGCTTGAGACAGATCCAACTGCCATCTGAATGTCGATGACGGAGGCCTGGCCGACATTCACTTGGATGTTGTATCGTATTTCCTTCTTGAAGCCCTCTTTCTCAGCAGTCACCCTGTAGGTACTGATGGCGAGATTAGGCACGGAGTAACTCCCGTCAGGCCCGGTAGTGATGGTCTGACTGGCGTTGGTCAGAGTATTTGTCACTGTGACCTTGACCCCTGGAACGAAAGATCCCGAGGTATCCGTGATGGCGCCTTGAATGGAACCCGTTGAGACGCCTTGCGCAAAGAGGGTGCCTGAAGCGAAAAGGTATACCACGAGCAACAAGCCGGCAAAGTCAACACCTGCCACATGCCACAATCTCTTCATGATGATCCTCCTTCTCATTCTTATTCGAGTTGCGGTTCCCCTTTGTCGAGCGTCGTACGAACCGACTAGGACGCCATTATTCGTATCCACTACATTTACACTTCACTTTTACTAGCAATCACTGCGCGGTCAAGAGAATTCAATACGATGAACAGAGATTGTATGTTATTTCAGGTCCTCCGATCAGGGTGCCGTGTGATGTTGGGCCGCCACTCCGCGCAGATACTGGTCGAACCAGTTGGCAAAGGCCTCGACGTCTTCTTGGGATTTCCAGAATTCTCCCCAACCGTGGCCTTTGCCCTTCCGCACGATGATCTTGACTATAGGGGCGCCAACCTCTCTTGCTTTCGCCGCAAAGCTTTCAGATTGCTGAAGCGGCACTACTACGTCGGCGTCACCGTGGATGATCAGCACCGGGGGCAGACTGGATGTAACGAAATAGATAGGGGAGATTTGTTTCCCAACTACCTGCCGCCCAAGTTCGGTATCAGCCAGTGATCCAAAAGCTGAAACCAGAGGAGACATGGGCCCTCGCCCAACGGCGTCCACACCCGGCGCACCCCAGTTCAAAAAATCGGTGGGTGGGAAGAAGCACGCGACCGCCTGGACCGCGCTGCTCTCGCGGTCCACCGGATCAGTCGCACCGGGCGGTCCCATGGTTCCCTGTGTGGCGACCATCAGCGCGAGTTGGCCTCCTGAACTGGACCCGGTGATGCCGATCCGGATAGGGTCAATACTGAATTCAGCAGCGTGGTACCGAATGAACCGCACTGCGCGTTGAACGTCGAGAACAATCTCGGGAATCGCGAATTGCGGCTGCGAACTGTGAACGACGGCAAAAACGGTGTAGCCGCGATCGAGATAGGGCTTGTAGTACTCCGTGGTGACGTGGACCATTGTGGGGTCGTCGTGACTTGAAAGCCAACCGCCACTTACGAGGAAGACGACCGCGGCACCGTTCTTGACGGCCGGCTGAAACACGTCGAGGGTCAAAGCCATACCGGCTTTCCGGCCGTAGATCACGTCAGCCGTGCGCTTGAAGCTGTCACGTCCCTGGCTCGATTGGCCAGAGGCGTGGAGGGCTAAAAGCGTTCCCATCATGTACAAGACCAGTCTCATTGGTGCGCGGATGGAACCATTGAGAGTGAAAGTTGGGCCCTGGATCCGATTCACGGACATTTGTACGCAAAGCACAGAAGGACGGTCTCCTTAGACCTAAATCCGGCGCATTTTCATCAGTTGAAGTGGTCCTCGGCCCTGTGTTGACGCGCCCGAGGAGCATGTTGTAAGTTGTCCAGGAATTACTAACCTCCGGTTAGGAATTCCTGGAATGCATTATTCGCCGCGAAACATAAAGGTCGCCTGCAATCATCGAGGTTTGACGCACTTCGGTGGAATCTATTTCTTCCATGAATTTCTGCGAGTGCTGCAATTTCGTAACTTCCTGGCCCTCCATCTCTCCTACCCCCGGCGCAACCGCCGGTATAGTCTCTCGCAGATGGTCCTGGCTCTCGTCTACCCTATCGTGCTGGGGTTGGATCGTATCGAGACCGCGTCATTGCTGCGTTCCAACGGCACCTTCCAATACTTGACCGGCCTGCAAAGCTTCCCGGATGCACAAACCCTGCGCCGATTCCTCCTTCACGCGCCGGCTCGCCTGTGGGAGCAGCTTCATGGCGTTAACGACCGACTGCTGCAGCACTTCATCCACTGACCCGACCACCGCTCGCGCCTCATCTTTGATCTCGACAGCACGGTCGTCACAACCTTCGGCCACCAGGATGGCGCCGAGGTTGGCTATAACCCCCGCTACCGGGGTAAGCGCTCCTACAACCCCCTGCTCTCGATCGAAGCCAACTCTGCTTATCTGTGGGATGCCGAACTCCGCGCCGGAAACGCGGGAACCTGGGACGGCAGCGTCGAGTTACTCGATACCTGCTTCGCCAACGTGCCGCCTGACATCCGGGAGATTCGTGCCCGCGCCGATGCAGGCTTCGCCTTTAACCCCGTGCTCGATGCCCTCGAATCCCGGCCCGCTCAATATGCCGTCGTGGCCCGCCTCAGTCGGTCCTTCCGAAACTTGCGGCCCGGCTTGCGCTATGAGCCGGTTAACCGCTACTGGGAAATGGCCGACTTCGAACATCGCTCCCAAGGTTGGCGCAAAGCCCGTCGTTTCGTGGTCGCCCGACGATTTATTCCGGAAGCGGAACCCCCACCGACGCTCTTCACCCGGGGCCCTTACCTCTATCGCGCTGGGGTGACCGATCTGCCGCTGACTCCCCCCGGCGTGTGGCATTTCTACGATGGCCGCGCGGCCATGGAACGGCGCCTCCGGGAGCTGCGCGAGGACTTCGCCTTGCCGAAAATCCCCACGCGTTCTTTTGCGGCGAATGCCCTCTACTTGGAGATTGTCCGCCTGGCTTACAACCTCGTCACGGCATTCCAGCGAACCTGCCTGGAGCCAAACTGGCAATCGTTCACTTTGCAGAAACTCCGTTTCAATCTCTTCCTGCTTCCCGGTGAGATCACCCGCCCACAGAACCGTCCCGTACTCCGCTTGAAGGATTCTCCCTTCCTCGAGAAAACTGCCCATCAAATCCTCGCGAGAACCAGGAAGCTCAAACCGCTGCGGCCATGAAAATCCGTGTTTCACGCCGGATTTAGGTTAGAGGGAACTGTCGAGCACTTTCGACCTACTAATACCGTGTCAAGTCGGGCGTGCGGCAGCGAAAATTGCGGCTCTAAACGACATGCCTTATTGCCACTTAGAAAGGGTTTAATTTCGCCTTCTTATGAGTGTTTATGCGGGTTTGCTGCAAATCGCCACCCTTAAACTTAGCAGACTAATACTAGAAGCCTATCTTCAATCCGAAGCGAATATCCTTCGGATTATTTCATTGGCTACCGATGTGGCGAAATCCTTGAGTGTCGCTTACATATCCATCGGGTCCGCTGAACACCACTCGGTTGAAGGCATTAACGAACTCAACCTCAAAAGGCAAATTACTAAAAACTAAGATTAGGGAACTTGTCATAGAACCCATTCAAAGGTCACTCCGTTGCTTTAGAGAATCGATGCTTGGGCTGGGCACGCTCGCCTGCCGACCTCGTTCCCTCCATCCACTCCTAACGCAAAGATACTGGCTTGGAATCGTCAGGCTTCGCCTGTTTACGCCTTTTTAATCAGGTTTCGAGGGAATGTCAAGCATGTTCAATACGCTGAAATTCTTATAGGTCGTCCAGCATCCCGCACAACTTCTAAACCTAAGGTCGCGACCCGGTGCGAGGGGCTTGACGCCTGATCATCAGGTAACCCCGTGGGTAGATCGCCAACCCCGGTGGACGACGGGCTGCCACTTAAAACTACAGCTAAACTCACGGCAACCTTGGCCCCCCTTCCGGTTGCAGGTCGGCGCGAGATTCGCGTTCAGTGCTATGATCGTCTGGTATTTGTCGATGGCAGATTTGCGTTGTTGCTCGTCGACCCCTGCCCGGCTTTGGATCTGATCAACACGGTCACACAATGTCGATCTCTGCCGAAGTCGCGAGAGCGAGCGTTTTCCAGGATAAATGCACTGACCAAGAACCAATTCGGCTCTTTTATGGCGAAGACGATCTGAAAAAAGATTTCAATGTGCCGTGTGGGAATCGGGTCTTCGATACCTGCGACAATCATTACAACCGTCACAGTATCCAATCCATCCAACCAGATGAGAAAGCGAGCCTAGATTGATCTCTGCAGAAATTCGGCGCGTAAGTCTTTTGAATTCAGCATTGCCGCTCCGCCCGATTACGCACCGAGTTTCCGCGAAATATGGGCAGCCGTAAGCTGTGAACGCTCAGAAGTAAATCGGTATCATAAGTGGCTTGTCGTTGCGGTGATATGGCTTATCGCCTGCATGAACTATACCGACCGAATGACGATCTTTACGGTGTTTCCAGCGCTCAAAAAAGAGAAGGGTCTTTCCGACATCGGACTCGCGTTGATCGGTTCGACTTTCCTTTGGGCTTACGCGATCTATTCGCCAAATGGAGGCTATCTCGGAGATCGATTCCCTCGGCGGCAGGTCATTCTGTGGAGCCTCCTAATTTTGGTTCCTCAGCAAAATTTGTGGGTCCATTCTGGTTCTGGTAACGCCCCAAGGCTATGGTAGAGCGCCACTTCAACCGCTTTGAAGGTTCGAAAGCCATAGGCTTTTCTGA
>Ga0307374_10001055_pt1 | contig 51747 bp, 52 predicted proteins | sample OX3MG_FD_202532 | JGI IMG/M metagenome (GOLD analysis project Ga0307374, IMG submission 202532) | Soil microbial communities from Risofladan, Vaasa, Finland - OX-3 | ecosystem: Environmental > Terrestrial > Soil > Coastal area > Acid sulfate soil | place: Finland: Risofladan, Vaasa | collected...
TCGCCTGCGCGGCTCGGCGCTCGGAGGAATACGAGAAACCCGTGGCCACCAGCGCTTCGGCGAGCGGGGGCGCGGGTCCGAGCGCGAGCCGCTCGCCGTTCAGCGTCGCTCCCCGGCCGAGCGCGGCAGCGAAGGTCTCGCCGCGCTGAGGGTCGTGCACCACGCCGGCCAGCGCTCGCCCGTCGCGCTCGACGGCGATCGACACGGCCCAGGCGGGGTAGTCGTAGACGAAGTTGGTGGTCCCGTCGAGCGGGTCCACCACCCAGGTGAGACCGGAGGACCCGGGCGTCGCCCCGCCTTCCTCGCCGAGGAGGGCGTCGTCGGGGCGGGCGCGCGCGATCGCCTCGCGCACCAGCTGCTCGCTGGCTCGGTCCGCTTCGGTCGACAGGTCCGTCCTCGACGACTTGCGCTGAGCGGCGTGCTCCTTCGCCGCTCGAGCCGACGCCGAGCTCGCGCGGCGCAGCAGCGCGCCGGCGTCGCGGGCGATCGCGGTGGCGAGCTCGAGCAGCGGGGCGGGGTCGGCCGCAGCGTCGCTCACTGGCGCGATGACCGGTGTCGCGGGGCGGTCACGCCACCGGTACCCGCCGGCAGGCGGGCAAGCTGGGCGAGGCGGGCGACGAGCACCTCGAGGACGAGCTCCGGCGACCAGCCGACCCGCCCGCGCAGGTCGAGGTCGGCGTCGGCGAGCAGCGTGATCGCCCTCGCCACCCGCTCGTGGCCGAGCCGGCGCGTCTGGAGGAGGGCCTTCTTCGCCGGGTACGGGCTCATCCCCGTGAGCGCCGCCGCAGCGGCCTCGTCGGCGACGTCGGCGCCGTCGAGGCGGAGCATCGCGCCGTAGTGGCGGTGCAGCGTCGCAAGCACCTGAAGCCCGTGGCGCTCGCCCGCGCCGAGGAGGCGGGTGAGGGCCGCCATCGCGCCGGCGCCGTCACCGCGGTCGATCGCGTCGGTGAGGTCCCACGGAGCGATGCCGCCCGCGCTGCCGAGGAAGGGCTCGAGCTGCTCGAGGCCGATACGGGCGCCCGGGCCGTAGGCGGAAGCCATGGAGGCAAGGATCCCCTCCAGGCGGGCGAGGTCCTCGCCGAGGTGCTCCTCGATGCGCGCCGTCGCCGCGGCGTCGAGTCGCACGGGCCCGCCGTGGAGCTGCTCGGCGAACCACTGCGATCGGGCCCTGGCAGTGCCGGCGGGGGCGGCGTCGATCACGAGGCCGGCGCTGCGGACGGCCTTCACGAGCGCGGCGGGAGCCGAGCGACCCGACACCGCGACGACGAGGACGGTCGTGTCGAGCGGCTCGTTCAGGTAGGCGACGAGCTCCTTCACCTGGGAGACGCCCAGGTTCCCGGCATCGCGGATGACGATGATGCGCCGGTCGGCCAGGAAGGGGGGCGTGCGGCAGGCGTCGAGCACGGGACCGATGACGAGGTCGTCGTCCTTTCCCGGTTCCCCGTACTCCTCGACCGGGGTGAGGCCCGACGCGTCGTCACGCCCGAGCTCGGCGAGCAGGGCGGTCAGCTCCTGGCTGACGAGCCCGGCGTCGTCGCCGTGGACCACGTAGACGGGGTGCGGCGTCCCGTCGGCGCGGCGGCGGCTGGCGGCGCTCATCTCCTGGTCACCGCCACGACGGCCTCGACGACACGGCGGGTCCCGGCGACGTCGTGGACCCGCAGCACGCGACATCCCCGCGCGATCCCGAGGGACACGGCGGCGAGCGAGGCGTCGCGACGCTCGTCGATCGTCAGCCCGAGCTCGACGCCGAGGAAGGTCTTGTTCGACGCCGAGAGCATCAGCGGCTGGCCGAGCGCCGCGAAGCGCGCCGAGGCGCGCAGGAGATCGAGGGATTGGGCGGCCGTCTTGCCGAGGTCCAGCCCCGGGTCGAGCACGACACGACTGGCCGGGATCCCCGCGGCGATCGCCCGGGCGAGACGATCGGCGAGGAAGGACTCGACGGCGGCGACCACGTCGCCGCGCGGGTACGCGGGCTCGGGGTCGGGGACCCGCGGCGCCAGGCGCACATGGGTCGCCACCACCGAGGCGCCCGCTGCCGACGCGGCATCCAGATATCGCGGGTCGGCGAACCCGCTGATGTCATTGCCGAGCACCGCTCCCGCGGCGTAGCAGGTCGCGGCGACCTCGGCGTTCCAGGTGTCGACGGAGACCGGCACGTCGAAGCGGGCGACCAGGGCCTCGACCGCGGGCACGACCCGGTCGAGCTCTTCGGCGACGGCCACCTCGGGACCGGGACCGGCCTTTACGCCCCCGACGTCGAGGATGTCGGCACCGGCGGCCACGAGCTCGTCGGCGCGCCGCAGGGTCTTGTCGAGCGCGAAGTACGCGCCCTTGTCGTAGAAGGAGTCCGGGGTCCGGTTGAGGATCCCCATGACGAGGGGGCGGACGTCGAGGTCGTAGCGGTGAGCACCGAGCTCGAGCACGACCGGCCCGACGCCGCGGAGGACGCCCGGCTGATCGGAAGCGTCGTGCGTGGCGCCGCCGGTCTCGTCGGTCTGCGGCCCGGCCGCACGTCGTGCCATGGGAGCAGACGCGACCGCGCTCAGAAGAGGCGGGAGGCGAGCGCCCGGCGGTAGTGGTCGCGCCGGGGGTCGCCCGGATCCATCGTCTCGAGGATGTCGACGAACTCCTGGCGGGCGTCGTCGTCGCCCTTCACCTTGTCGAGCAGCTCGTCGAGCCGGGGCTCGACCGAGGCGGCGTCGAGCGCTCCAGCGCCGTCGGGCGACTTCGCCAGCCGTGCCAGCGCGCCGACCCGTCGCGTCTCTTCGCTCTCGGGGATCCGTGCGAGCAGCTTCAGCGCCTCGTCGGGCTCGGAGGCCGCGACCAGGGTCTCCGCAAGCGCGACGACGGCGCCGGGATGGTCGGGCTCGAGCTCGAGGGCCCGCCGCAGCGAGGTCTCGTCGCCCTGCGCGACCAGGGTGTCAGCCTCGCTCGGTGCCTTGACGAGACGTTCCACCCACTCGCGCACCGCCGCTTCGGGCAGCGCCCCGACGAAGGCGTCCACGACCTTGCGGTCCGAGATGGCGAAGACGGCGGGGATCGACTGCACCTGGAAGGCAGCCGAGATCTGGGGGTTCTCGTCGACGTTCACCTTCACGAGCTCGACGGCTCCCTGCGTCTCGTCGACGACCTTCTCGATGATCGGGCCGAGGGTCCGGCACGGGCCGCACCACGCCGCCCACAGGTCGACGACGACCGGGTGCTCCTCGGAGCGGGCGAGGACCTCGCTCTCGAACGTCAGGTCGGTCACGTCGGTAGCCACAGCACGAAACTACCGGCTCGTGCGGGCGAGCGTCGCGCCGGGAAGGCGCCCGGCACCAGGAGGCGGGTCACCGCCGGCCGGGAATGCGGCGCCACCCGGGACGTTGTACGCCACGGTCGGGTGGTGCGGCCAGTGTCCCCGGGCCTCACCCCCAACGGTCGGAGCGCTCCGTCAGTCGCAGTGTGGAGCGTCCGTTCCGTCTTATCGCCGCAGGCGACCCGTCGCACCACCCCGGCCACCCCTCTCAGTCCTCCCCACCACCGTCGACCGCCCGTTCGCACGGGCTGACCGCTCCGCCGGGCGGCCCACCCGGCGGAGCGTGTCCTCGCGTGCGCTGCGGCTCGCCGTCCCCGGCGCCGGGATCGCGGGGCTCGGTCGGCGCGAGGTCATGTTGCGGGCGGATGCCACCGCGACCTCGATTCAGGCGGACGCCACCGCGGCGCGCACCTTGCCGGCAGGAGCCCCCGCCCCCGATCCGGGCTCCGGAGGGATCGGCGCGTCGGGCCGCGGACGCACGGCGAGCTCATCGCCGGCCCAGGCGGCGCATTCGCGCGCGAGCGACGGGTGGAAGCGCCAGCGCATCAGCTGGCGCTCGGCGCCGTCGACGTCCTCGCCGAGCTGGAGGAGGCTGAGCGCCAGCTGACGGCCGCGCCTGCGTAACCGCTCGACGCCGGACTCCTCGGGTGCCTTCGCCAGCCGCTCGTGCTCGATGCGGAGCGTCTCGGGCAGGCGCGCCAGGTGTCGCCGGGCGAGGGGTGGCAGGTGCCGTCGCACGGCGAGCGTCGACGAATCGCGCAGCTGGGCCATCTCGAAGTCGATCGCTCGGCCGACCGTGCGAGCGAAGGGGGCGTGGCGGCCGGACCGCTCCCCGAGCCCGAGCGCCCGCGCCGTGTCGGCGAGCTCGATGACACGGCCCTTCGGTGAGGCCTCGAGCAGCGCTGCGAAGTGGCGGAGCAACCAGGTGGTGGAGGGGCCGAAGCGGATAGCCCAGAAGCGCCGATGAACGTACTTCGAGATCGAGGGCGACGATCGTTTCTGCTGCTACGGCCATTCCGAGACCACCGACCCGATCGTCGCCGGCCCGTGGTCGGCGTTGCGGAGATCAAGGAGCGCATCCCGGGGCCTGCTGGAGCTTCCCCAGCAACGAGTCCGACCAGCGCGTCATCCGCCAGGTGCACGACGAGCTCGGCGAGTGAAGCTGCTCCGGGTGCTGTGGATCGGGGACCGAGGCCGATAACCCTATGAGGCCCTCGGATCGTCGAGACCGCGACGCCGAGCACGCGCCGCCCTCCAGGCGCTGCTCGCGACAGACATGTTCACCGCTGCGGATACGGCGTTCGCTCCCGCAAAGGCTGGGTTGTGCAGTGCGATCGCGTACGCCGCGAGGCAGGCACCCGCGACTCCCAACACGGCGAAGTCGATCGCGTTCGCCTGTTGCGCTGCACGAAGAAGCACGTACCGGTGGAATCCTCGGAGCGAGAATGCGACGACTCCGGCTGCACCGGCTGCACCGACGACCTCGAAGGCTCCATTCACGGCCGACCGGCTCCGTGGCGATCGATCCCGCTGGTGCAAGTCATACGTCGACCACCGGTGACCGGAGCACGGCACCGCCGGGGTCGGGAGCTGAGGGATACGGGGTCGTCAAGACGGCGAGAAGCTGGCTGACGAAGCGCTGACCGTCCACCTTCTTCGCTATGTGGGTTGGGCCACCCGCCATGCCGCCAAAACGCCGGTCGACGACGGTCGTCCCCCGCGTGTGGCGACCGTGAAGCTCAACGGAGGCGCCGATCTCCCACGTGTCGAGCACCAGGCTGGGATCGGCGGCGATGCCAGCGGCGAGCGGGTCGTGGAGAGGACACGATCTCCCACCGAGCTGCTCTTCGTAGGCCAGGAGATAATGCGCCAAGATGCCCGACGCAACTTGTGCCTGTACGGTCGAGGTCGATTCGAGCCTGGCAATATCGGTCGGCCCGAGCGTCGTCGTCATGGTCACGTCGAGCCCGACGAGCGTGAGGTCGAACCCAGCTCCGAGCACGATCGCTGCCGCCTCGGGGTCATGAGCGATGTTCGCCTCGGCGACGGGGGCTCTGTTCCCGGCCACGGCGACCGACCCACCCATGACGACGACTCGAGCCAGGAGTCCCGGTAGATTCGGCTCTATCGTCACCGCGGTCGCCAGATTGGTGAGCGGGCCCGTCGTCAGGAGTACGTACCGGCCGGGCGAGGCGCGTGCGAGACGCAGGAGCTGGTCTACTGCATGCTCACCGCTCGGTCGCCCCTTGGCAGCAGGCAACCCGGCGTCTCCGAGGCCGTCGGTGCCATGAAAACCGGCTACCGCATCACCAGGCTCGATGAGGGGTCGCTGACAGCCCACCGCAGTCGTCACTGGTGGCAAGGCGCAGGCTTCCCGGAGGCGCAGCATGTTCTCGGCGGCTTGGGCGGCGTCGACGTTTCCCGCCACGGTCCCGATCGCCTCGAGGCGAGCATCGCGAAGGCCCGAAAGGAACAGCATGGCAAGTGCGTCGTCGATCCCCCCGTCCGTGTCGAGCACGACGCGGCAAGGCACGGGGGCGCCGGCGCGACCGTCGGTCATCGGACCGAGCGAGGCGTGAGCTCGCGGATCGTGGCCTTGGCCTGCGCACATGTGACGGCTGCGAGGCCCGGCAGTGCAGGCTGTGCTCCAGCCGCCGTCGTCGCGAGCGCGCCAGCTGCAACGGCGAACGCCAGAGCGCTCCTGTCCGACCACGCGTGCAGCATGGCTGTGGCAAATGCGCCGACGAAGGCATCGCCTGCGGCCGTGGTATCGATGACAGCGACCGGTGGCGGTGTCGCCCACCAGCATTGGTCACCGCACGACGACACTGCGCCGAGCGCGCCTAACGTAACCACAGCCCGGGCCGGGCCAAACGTCCGCAGCCTTATGGCTGCTCGCTGAGCCGTCTCCGCGTCGAGGACTTTTACGCCAGCCAAGAGCGTGGCCTCGTGTTCGTTGACGATGACCGTGTCGACGGCCGACATCATCGTCTCGGCTCCCGGATCGGCCGGTGCAGCATTGAGGACGACGTGCCAGCCGCGGGCGTGGCCGATCTGCATGGCCCGTGCCACCGTCGCCAGCGGGAGCTCCAGCTGCAGCAGCAATACGGTGGGTACCTCAACGTCGTCTGGCAGCGTCAGCAGGTCCGCTGGGTCCGCGCTCTCGTTGGCCCCGGGTGAGACCAGAATGGCATTCGCCCCGTCCTTCCTGACGAAGACGACGGCACTGCCCGTCGGCCTGGACCCGTCCCCGGTCAACCGGACGCGGACGCTCGAGTCGTTGAGGGATCGAGCCAGAACGCTACCTGCCTCGTCGTCACCAACTCGAGCAAAGAGCCAGGTGGGACTGCCGAGACGGGCCGCTGCGACAGCTTGGTTGGCCCCTTTGCCGCCACTGACGCGGGCCGAAGAGTCGACCAAGGCGGTGTGACCCCACTGCGGCAGGTTGGACACATGCAAGACCGTGTCGAGATTGGCGCTGCCGAAGACGACGAGCCTGACGTCACCCCTCGTTACCTGCTGGCCCGGCGCGCGATGGGCCGGCCAACCGGTCATCGCAGGGCCCCGCTGGCGGCGACACGCGCGAATACGCGTCGCGCGGACTCTTCTGCGCGCGCGTGGATCTCATCGGCGTCTAGCTCGGTCAGCTCGCCGTCAGCGAGCAGCACGCGCCCGTCGACGAGGACCGTGGACACGTCGGAGGCACGATGCTGGTAGACGACCTGCACGATCGGGTCGACGTTCGACTGGGGCCAGAGATGCGAACCTTCTCGGTTGAGCAGGATGATATCTGCCCGCTTCCCGGCCTCAAGGGAACCGATCTCCAGCTCCAGACCGAGACTCCGGGCTCCGTCGATGGTTGCCATCTCGAGCACCTCTTGAGCAGACATCACCTGCGCGCCGAGCCGGGGCTTGTGGATCAAGGCGGCCATGCGCATCTCATGGAAGGCGTCCAGCGTGTTGTTGCACGGTGCGCCGTCGGCGCCCAGACCGACGATGACGCCCCGGTCACGCATCTCGGGAACCGGCGCGAAGCCGGAAGCGAGCTTCATGTTGGCGGAGGGACAGTGAGCGACCGCCGTGCCCGAGTCGGCGAGCAGGGCGATCTCTTCCTCGTCCACCCACACCGCGTGTGCAACCACCAACCTGCCGGCCGTTGCGCCAAGGCCATGCAGGTACCGGATGTCCGTTCCGCCATCCGTCTTGAGCCTCTGGCTCTGGAGGAAGTTCTCGGCGGCATGCGTATGCACGATCGTGCCAAGCTCCATTGCGGCGGCAATGACGCTGTCCCATAGCTCTTCTGTGCAGTTGCGGGGACCGCGCGGGCAGAAGGCGTAGCCGAGCCGCCCCCCGCTGCTTTGGTGGTACTCCTTGGCCAGAGCAAGGCTCTCTCGCAGCGATTCCTCGGTCGTCTCTCCGATCATCTCAGTCGCGACCTCGAGGCGGTCCATCATCGCCTTGCCGGTGACGGCCCGGAGGCCGGTTTCGGCGAGCGCCATGAAGACCGCCTCCGTATGCCGAACGGTCTCGATGGTCAATGCCGTCGTCGTGCCCCCGCGCAGCAGCTCGACGATGCCCAGTCTGGCGGAGTCGTAGACGGAGGTGAAGTCGTGAACCTGTTCCAGCGGCCAGATCCTCTGACGGAGCCACTCGACCACGTCGAGGTCGTCAGCGGATCCCCGAAAGAGCGTCTGGCACAGGTGTACGTGGGTCTGAATCAGACCGGGGAGTACGAGCTGCCCGGTGGCGTCTATCACGAGGTCCGCCGCCGTGTGGCGGCTCGGGATCTCGGCGATGCGACCGTCTTCGACGTAGATGTCCGCCGACATGATCTCGCGACGCGGATTCATGGTCACGACCAGTCCGCCGCGGATGAGGAGCGACCCGGCGCCGCCGGGGGCCCGGCTCAAGAGACGGCCCAGCTCGTAGGCACCGAGACACACAAGCGTCCGACACCGAAAGACCGGAGCACGGGCACCTGGGCATCGGTCTTCCCGCCGCGTGGATGTACGGGCCGAAGGCACATCGGCAGCGGTGTTTCATTAGGATTGGGCAGCACTTGTCACCTCACTCCACAGCAGAGGACGGATCGCAACCTGCCCGAATGGTCACGTGGTTCGATGTTCACGTTGCAAGCCGCTCGTTGGAAGACTCGGGATGCCATCTAGCCACCGGCCCGCCGCGCCAGAGTCATCCGCTCGAGGGTCTCCACGATCATGTACGCGCCAGCTGATACGGCCGTCAGCAGTACAGCTGCAGACCAGAGTTGGTTGTAGTCGAAGCTGGTCTGAGCGTTAACCATGAGGTAGCCGATCCCGTTGCCGGTCGCGAGCCACTCTGCGATGAGCACGCCGATCAACGCACCGGGGATGGCGATGCGCGCTGCGGCGAAGAAGGCGGGCAGCGAGCTCGGGACCTGGACCTTCCAGAAGATCTGGTTCTCGGTCGCACCGTACGCGTTCATAAGATCGAGCGCCTCCCTCGTCACCGACCGGAATCCGAGCAGCAGGTTCACGACCGTGGGAAAGAAGACCACGATGCTCGCGATGAGGGTCGTCGCGAACAGCCCTCGCCCGGCAACCAGCGTGATCACCGGAGTCATCGCCACCAGGGGCACGGCACGCAGCACCATGGCAACCGGCAGCACGGCCTGTTCCGCTGTGCGCCACCTGTTGATTACAGCGGCCAGGGCGCAGGCGGTGATCGTCCCGGCGACGTATCCGATCGCCGCGTCGCTCAGCGTCTTGCCTAGCGCGCCAAGGAGGAGAGCGCGGTGCGACGAGGCGCCGGCTGCTGTGAACAGATACCGCCACACGTCCATCGGTGTCTTTGACGTGAAGGGATCCAGCTTCAAGACCGCGATGAGCCCCCACCACAGCCCGATGAGCACCACAAAGGACAGGGCCGTTAGCCCGGCACTCCGCAGTAGCACGACAGGGGTGCGCAGGCGTCGCTGTCGAGTGGTCCGGCCGTCCGCCAACGTCCGGTTTGCGGCCGAACTCGCCTGATCGTCGTCACTTTCGAGGGTGGTCCCCAGGCGAGCGATCATTGCGGCCGGCCCGCGCTCTGGGCCCACGGCACCAGGAGCCGTGCGAGCAGCGACGTCACCAGGTATCCACCGCCCGCGATCCCAGCGCAGACGATAGCGATGCCCCACGTCCTCACTCCGTTGAAGGCCTGCTGGGAAGCGACGAGAGCGACACCCAGGCCGCGGTCCGCGCCAAGGAACTCGCCGATGATGGCGCCAAGGAGTGCGGAAGGCGCCGCGATACGTAGAGCAGCAAAGAACGAGGGCAAGCACGACCACGCACGCACCTTCGTGAGCTCCATGAGCCTGCCGCCACCATATGCGCGGACGACGTCGAGACTGCTCTTGTCTGCGCTGTGTAGGCCAAGATGGATGCCGATCAGTGTGGTGAAGAAGACCGAGAGCGCCGCCAAGACGACCTCGGGAGTGTCCCCGTTGAAGACGACGACGAGAATCGGAGCCAGGGCGATCAGCGGAAGGCTGTAGGCGACGACGGCGATGCGCAGTAGGAACTTCTCGGTGAATGGCGCCACCACGGTCGCCGTCGCCATGAGGACGGCTAACCCGTTGCCGAAGATGTAGCCCTTCCCCGCGGCGGCGACTGTCGGGACGACGTTCGCCGGGTAGAACTGGCGCTCATCCCAAAGGCCGCGCGCGACTGCCGTGGGGGTTGGCACGGTCTGAGAGTGGCGGAAGAAGATCAGCGCAACCAGCTCCCAAATGACGAGGATCGAGGACAGTCCGACGAGCGCCGGCAACGCCCGTCTCCACGCCCGCCGCAAGATCATGACGGCCCTAGGAAGGCAGGCCAGCTGAGAACAACAGCGTGCTCAGCTCGTCGGCCAGGTGGTGGAATCGGTCGCCACGCATGAGCTCGGGCGTCCGCGGCCGAGGAAGGTCGATCTCGACTAGGGCGACTACCCGACCGGGACGTCCGCTCATCACTGCCACGACGTCGGACAGGAATACCGCCTCGGCGATCGAATGCGTCACGAGAAGAGTTGTCGTGGCGCGATCGGTCCAGATCCGTTGGAGTTCGACGTTCATCCGTTGACGAGTCATCTCATCGAGCGCTCCGAATGGCTCGTCGAGGAGAAGCACGCTTGGCTCCATGACGAGCGCCCGCGCGATCGCCACCCGCTGTCGCATGCCGCCTGACAGCTGGGCAGGCCGCGCCTTCTCGAATCCAGCCAGCCCCACCAGGGAGATGAGGTCGGAGATGGCGCGCGGGTCCGCTCTCGATCGGCTCACCTCGAGCGGCAGGCGGATGTTGGCGACGACCGAGCGCCACGGCAGCAGCGCCGGATCCTGGAAGGCGATGCCGAGGCGGTGGGTGCGACGGAGCACTGACGGTAGCTCACCATGGACCCGTGCCGTCCCTGCCGTGGGCTGCTCGAGACCTGCCAGGATGCGAAGGACCGTAGATTTGCCGCAGCCGGAGGGGCCGAGCAAGGATACGAAGGAGCCCTCTGGAGTGGCTAGGTGGAAGCCGGACACGGCGGCGACGCCCTGGTCGCGGAGGTGGAACTCCTTGCAAAGCCCATCGATGACGATCCCGTCACCTCCCCCGGGCGCGCCAGCCCCTCCGGATGCCGCTCTCGTCATGAGCGCGGTCACCGCAATGCCGGGTCTTCCTGGTAGACCTCTTCGAGCACAGAGAAGTCCCATAAGTTGCTGGCGGGGAGCTTCACGCCGCCAAGAGCCAGAAGCCGCATGTTCTCGTCGATGAGCTCGGGTGTCATGGTGAATATGCCGTTCTTTCGCGTGGCCGGTGAGACGATCAGCTCGTTCTGCGCCTTGCTCTGCTCGATTGCCGAAGTGAGCGTGAGCCCCAACGTGCTCCCGTAGTTTGTGACGTCGAGACGGGGCCCAAGCTCCGGGTCGGCAAGGCTGCGCTGCCAGCCTTGGATCTCTGCTCGGAGCATTGCCTTCACCGCCTCACGATTCTTCGCGAGCGCTCTGTCAGTCACGACGTAGTTGTTATTGACGAGCGGGTAGTTGTGATCCGCGAACAGGAACGTGTAGGTGTGGACTCCTTGCGCTGCGAGCGCGATGGGCTCGTTGGTGAGAAAAGCCACACGCCCGTCTACTTGGTGGTTGGGGAGGTCGCTCGGGTCAAACGAAACTGGGACCGTGTGGACCTTACCGGGGTTGATGTGGTTGACCTTGAGAAAGGCGGCGAAGAGCGCCGCCTCGCCGGTCGGAATCCCGATCGTCTTGCCGATCATCTCCTGAGGAGTCCGGATCGGATTGGAAGCAAGCGACATGATGACGTATGGGTTCTTCTGGTACTGGACGGCCACCGTCTTCACGGGCGCCCCCTGCTGGATCGCCGACGCAGTGATGTTTGGGCTTGAGACGCCACTGAGCGCCTTGCCGGCAGTGACCACGCTCTCGATTGGCGGAGCCGTAGGGCCTCCGGCCAGGAGCGTCACGGATCTGAAGCCCGCTGCCTTGTAGTAGCCCCGAGAGTCAGCGATATATTCGCCCGACCACTCTGCGTTCTTTACCCAGCCAAGCTGGAACGTCAAAGGGGCGAGCTCGGGTGCCGGTTTTGTCGTGGACGTGTGCTTGGGCAGGGCAGCCAGTGCACCCCCGCCACCCAGAGCGACGATTGCCATCGATGAGCCAGCGGACCTGCGGAGAAACTCCCGGCGGTCGATCTTCTCAGTCATGTCTCTTTCCCCCTCGTGAGGCTCATTGAGCGCGATGTTGCTGCTGGTTTTGGTCTCGGACAACGCGGCGGTACGGATCGTTCCACTCAAGCGGCCGAGATCGACCCCACGACCGTTCCCGTGCACGACGTCGGCTCCTGCCCACCGTCGTTACGGCCAGTCCGTAACGAAGGCGCGCTCGACTCCAGGCCATCGAATGCTGAGATGCTCACGAGACGGGCCAGCTCGTCGCTACTGCGACACCCGAGCGTTCGACGACGGCGGTTGCGAGTTCGGCCGCCTCGTCCAAGATGGCGTCCTCGTTCAGAGTGAGCACGTGCCGCCCACGCATCAGCAATCGACCCGCCACCAAGACGCTGTCGACGTCGCCGCCGTGGTTGGCATACACAAGGTTGGCGATCGGGTCCAGGCATGGCATGCTGTGTGCCTCACGCTGCCTGATCAGGACGACATCAGCCTGCTTTCCTGGTTCGAGAGAGCCGATCTGATCCGACCACCCGATGGCCCGCGCCCCCTCGATCGTGGCCATCTCTAGCGCGTCCTCGGCGGTGAGTGCATCGGCGTGGCCCAGCGCCACACTCTGCAGCAACGAAGCGGCCTTCATCTCCCGGACCATGTCGTAGCAGTTGTTGTTGGCGCCAGAGTCGCAGCCAAGACCGACGGCAACGCCGGCGGAACGCATAGCGGGAACCTTGGCGATGCCCGACGCGAGCTTCATGTTCGCCGAGGGGCAGTGGGCTACGCCGGTGCACGTCTCGGCCAGGCGTGGGACTTCAGGCTCGGCCACCCAAACGGCCATCGCCAGGAGCACGTTGCTCCCGAGCAAGCCGTTTGCGGCGGCGAACTCGACCGGCGTCTGGCCGTACTCGCGGGCGAAGAAGGCGAGGTCGTCCTTCTCTCCCGCCAGGTGCACGGTGATGCCCACGCCGTGATCCGCGGCCAGCCGGGAGACCTTGGAGTAGAAGCCCGGTGAGCACGCCGTGGCCGGTTCCCGGGGAACTCTCGGCCCGAACCAGATCCGCAGCCGGTCGTCGCCAGCTCCGTTCCAGTTCTTGATCGCGTCGAGCGCCGCGGCGAGCGACTGTTCCTCGGTCTCGATCATCCGGGGATCGATCGCACCTCGCTGCTCCACCAGGCTCGCCTGGTCCATCACGCTCTTGGCCAGGATGGCGCGCATGCCACTATCGACCACCGCCTGCGCCAGGGCATCGACCTTGTAGGCGCTTTGCATCAGGGGGTCGACGAAGCAGGTCGTGCCTGACTTGACCATCTCAAGCATCGTCAATTGGATGCTCGCCAGGGCTTCGCGTGGTCCGAACACGCCTTGCATCGGCCAGATGAAGCGCTCGAGGTACGGGCGCCACCCGACGTCATCGGCCGCGCTGCGTAGCAGCGCTTGCGGCGTGTGGGCATGCGTGTCGATCAGCCCTGGCACCGCCAGCATCCCCTCGCCGTCGAGGAGCTCGGCGTCGGGATGGCGAGCCTCGAGCACCGAGCTCTTGTCGACCGCCGAGATCTGATCACCGTCGATGGCGACCGCCGCGTCACGGATGACCCGGCGACGGGAGTCCATGGTGACAGCGGTCACGTTGCTGATCAGAAGCATTCGATCCTCACACGTAGGGGTTCGACTTCCAGATGCCCTGGCGTCCGCTAAGACCTTCGCGGCGTCCCGGCCGCGCTTCTGGCCACCTCTTCAATTTGTCCAACAACGTACAACCCGCTAGACTGACCCGTCAAGTACGAGTTCGAGGCCTACCTTCGTACTTGCTGCTTAAACAGGCCATTCAGCAGCTTCTCTACGCCTTGGAGAGACGTGGTAATCTGCAGACTAGCGAGTTAGTCCTTTGTTGGACAATAGATCGGACGCAGGTGATCCAGCCCTTATTGGAGGTGCAGGCCGTCAAGGACCGCCGACCGCTGTCGGTTCAGGTGTACGACCAGCTGCTCACGGCGATGCACGACAGTGGCCTGGTAGCCGGGGCGACGATCCCGGGCGAGATCGAGCTGTCCAAGCAACTCGGGGTCAGCCGGACCGTACTGCGAGAGGCACTCCTCCTGCTCGAAGAGGACGGGATCCTCGAGCGTGGTGCGGGGCGCCGCAGGAGCGTGGCCTCGCCAGCTCGGCCTCCCGCCGGCTTCACCTCTCCCTTGGAGACCCTCGTTCGCACTTCCCATCCCCTCAGGGTGCTGCAACGCAACGCCGCTATCACTCCGGCGTCGAGCTTTGCCCGCAGCTTGCTGCGGCTGGGGTCGGACGAGGAGGTCGCGTGCTGGGAGACCGTCTTCGGCGGTGACGGGCATGCCGTGTGCTCGGCCCTCGAGTTCGTCTCGGCCGAGCGCCTTACGCCGCAGCTTCGGAAGCTCACAGAAGGCGACGGGCCGATCGACGCTGTGCCGACGAGCCTGCTCGGTGCTCTCGGACCCCGCTTTCGGGCGCGCAGCGTGCCCACGCTGTGGCGACTGTCCGCCGCACGACCGCACAGCGGGACGCCCCCCTGGGTCACGGGGTCGGATGCATCGTCGCTGGTAGCCCTGACGGTCGTGCTGGCCAGCGATGAGAAGCCGCTATACCTGGCGAAGTATCTCATCCGCCATGACCTCGCCTCCTTGGTTGTCGCCTCAGCCTCCTTCTATGTCGAACCTCACGAAGTCGACGTGGCGGCGTCTTTCGACCAGCTGCGATTCGAAGCCTCCACGGGTGGCACCGACGGCTCGCCCAACTCGTTCCCTCGACGGTCGGAGAGTGAAGACGGGATCGCCCCACAACCGGAGAACGGATGGCTCGCTCCGGAAGTAGCTGACGGTTCGGCGCGGTGAAAGGCGTCGGCGATGAGCAAGCTGTCCCGCGCTACGGGATCATCGGTGGTCTCACCCTGGACAACGTCATCACCGCCGACGGCAGATGCTTTATCGCCAAGCCAGGTGGCAACACGCTTTGGTCAGCGCTGGGCGCGGCACTGTGGGGAGGCTCGGTGGGCATCGTCTCTCGTGCCGGCACGGACTATCCCGATGCAACGTTGACTGGCCTCGCGATGCGGGGCGTCGATGTCAGCGGCATCACGCGATATAGGGCGCCTCACCGTCTCCGTATTTCCTACCAGCACGAAGCGAACGGAGGACGCCGACAGCCAGTTCCCGAAGCCGTCCTGGACCGGTTGCCCGAGGCGCAGCGGCTCGCGTTCGTGGACACGACGATCGACAGCGTCGCAAGGAAAGGTGCTGACCCGTCCTTCCACGACATTCCGCTGCACTGGCTCTCCGCGGTCGTGGCGTGGCACGTGCCCTTGCTACCGCTTGCCACGCACCGTGCCTTGGTGACGGAGCTGGCGGCCCAGACCATGGCCCAGGTCACCAGCGATTGCCCCAATCGGATTGAACTGAGCAATCTTGTCGAGGACATGCGGCCGTCCCTGGCAGGGATCGACGTGTTCCTCCCGAGCACCTCCGATCTCGACGTCGTTCACCCCGACTTGGCTCCAGTCGAGGTCTTGGACGCTCTCCTCGATGCCGGCGCTCGGACCATTGTGCTCAAGTGTGGTGCCGAAGGATCGCTTGTCGCTGACTCGCTGGGCCGGCGGTATCGGATCCCGGCATTTCCTGTGCGCGTGGTAGATCCGACCGGTGCTGGAGATGCGTTTTGCGGCGGTTTCATCGTTGGACTCGTCACTACCGGCGATCCGGCACTGGCCGCTGTATACGGCGCGGTCTCCGCTTCGTTCGCGATCGAGACGGCCGATCCCTTGGATCTTGCCGCAGTTGGCATGGTGGCGGTCGAGGAGCGCGCCAGATTCGTGCGGCGCCATCTTGCACATCTCTGATGGATACCAAAGGAGCGGACTTGCTGAAGATTGGTGTGATCGGAAAAAGCCAGCGGACTGGCGAGGAGCTCCCAGCCCATGTACTCGCTGCTGCCGAGGACGTCGGGCGAATGATCGCTGAGCACGGCGCTGTCTTGCTCAACGGCGGCACCGGGGGTGTCATGAAGTCTTCCGCCAAGGGGGCCAAAGAGGCAGGTGGCTTGACGGTCGGGTTCTTACCCCAAGCCGATCCGACTCATGCAAACAAGTACATCGACCTCGTTCTCCCTACTGGATTGGGGACGTTGCGGAATGTGCTCACTTCGCGGTGCTCCGACAGCATCGTCGTCATCGGAGGGGGCGCCGGCACCCTCAACGAGATCACGCTGGCCTACGATTGTGGTGTACCGATTGTCGTGTTGCAGGGCACGACGGGCTGGAGCGACCGTCTGCGTCCCGCGCTGTACGAAGGGCAATTCCTTGACGAGCGACGAGTAGTCGCCGTGGCGTTCGCCAATACGGCTGAAGACGCCGTCGCTCAAGCCGTCTGCCGCGCTCGCGAACCCCGTAATCGAACCGATTCTCCCCTCTCAGGATGGGCCGGTTTCTGATCAGGTGTGGATTTTGCATGCGTCCCAGGTCGGTTCAATCGAATCTTCGCCGATCAAGTCGCAGCGGCCGCGTATCGCCCTGTCGGCCATGCCCCGCGTTGTGCTGGAAATCTGCTCGCCAACCGCTGCGGTCCCAACAGTCGCGTTGCCGGACTTCACGGCTCCTACCAACTCGAAGCGAGCAGCGATGGGTTCAGGGCTGTTGTGAAGGTGTTGGCGGCTGACGTGAGCAGCAGCGTGGTCGGAGAGGCGCAGGCGCGAGCCGGAGGCGGTCGGTCGGCCACCGCCCGGACGCTCGTCCCTGGGCGCGTCGGCGAGCTCGCCGCCTCGGAGGCGTCACTGCGCCGCTTCCTCTTCGGGCTGCCCGGTGTCGACCAGGTCGGCGCCGAGGCGCGCACCGCCGCGCTCGCCACGCGATCGATCAAAGCCGGTGCGAAACTCTGGGCCATCGACACGGCGATAGCCATGGTCGACCTCACCACCCTCGAGGGGGCCGACACGCCGGGCAAAGTCCGCGCCCTCTGCGCCAAGGCGCGCCGGCCGGACCCGAACGACGACGCCGTTCCGCCGGTGGCGGCGGTGTGCGTCTACCCCGATCTCGTCGGGACCGCGAAGGACGAGCTCGCCGGCAGCGACGTGGCGGTCGCGTCGGTCGCGACGGCCTTCCCGTCGGGCCGGGCGTCGCTGGCCGTGAAGCTCGCTGACGTGCGCGAGGCGATCGAGGCGGGGGCCGACGAGGTCGACATGGTGATCGACCGCGGGGCCTTCCTCGCAGGGGACTACGGCGTCGTGCTCGACGAGGTGCAGGCCGTGCGCGAGGCCTGCGGGCCGGTGCACCTGAAGGTGATCCTCGAGACCGGTGAGCTGGTCACCTACGACAACGTGCGCCGGGCCTCGTGGATTGCCATGCTCGGCGGCGCTGACTTCGTGAAGACCTCGACCGGCAAGGTCAGCCCGGCCGCGACCCTGCCTGGGGCCCTCGTCATGCTTGAGGCAGTACGTGACTTCGCCGATGCCGGCGGCGCGCGCGTCGGCGTCAAGGTCGCCGGTGGGATCCGCACGACCAAGGACGCCATCCGCTACCTCGTCCTCGTCAACGAGACGGTCGGCGAGGCGTGGCTCGAGCCGGCGCTGTTCCGGTTCGGCGCGTCGAGCCTGTTGAACGACCTGCTGATGCAGCGCACGAAGCAGCGCACCGGCGCATACGCCGGTGCAGACGACTTCAGCCTGGAGTGAACGATGACGCCGGAGACGAGGAGGTGACTACGAGCGAGGCGACGCCGGCGCGGCGCTTCGAGTACGCACCCGCCCCCGAGTCGCGGTCCGTCGTCACGATCCGGCCCTCCTACGGGCTGTTCATTGGCGGTGAGTTCGTCGACCCGACCGACGGCTCGGCGTTCAAGACCGTCAACCCCGCCTCCGAAGAGGTGCTCGCGGAGGTCAGTGCGGCGGGCCCGGGCGACGTGGCGCGCGCCGTGGCTGCCGCGGGCCGTGCGCAGCGCGACGTCTGGGGCCCGATGCCCGGCAAGGAGCGCGCGAAGTACCTGTTCCGCATCGCGCGCATCGTGCAGGAACGGGCACGGGAGCTCGCTGTGCTTGAGACGCTCGACAACGGCAAGCCGATCAGGGAGTCCCGGGACGTCGACGTCCCGCTCGTGGCGGCCCACTTTTTCTACTACGCGGGCTGGGCCGACAAGCTCGGGTACGCAGGCTTCGGGCCCGATCCGCGACCGCTCGGGGTCGCAGGCCAGATCGTGCCCTGGAACTTCCCGCTGCTCATGGCGGCGTGGAAGCTCGCTCCGGCGCTCGCCGCGGGGAACACCTGCGTGCTGAAGCCGGCGGAGACCACACCGCTGTCTGCGCTGCTGCTCGCCGAGATCCTCCAGCAGGCCGAGCTGCCGCCGGGCGTGGTGAACATCCTGACCGGAGCGGGCGACACCGGCGCCGCCCTCGTCGCCCACCCTGGGGTCGCGAAGGTCGCCTTCACCGGCTCGACCGAGGTGGGCAAGGCGATCCAGCGCTCCCTCGCCGGATCGGGCAAGCATCTGACGCTCGAGCTCGGCGGGAAGGCGGCGAACGTCGTGTTCGAGGACGCGCCGCTCTCGCAGGCGATCGAGGGGATCGTCAACGGGATCTTCTTCAATCAGGGTCACGTGTGCTGCGCCGGGTCACGCCTGCTTGTCCAGGAGTCCGTTGCGGCCCGCGTCGTGGAAGGCCTGAAGCGCCGGCTCGAAACCCTCCGGCTCGGGGACCCGCTCGACAAGAACACGGACCTCGGCGCCATCAATTCGCCGCAGCAGCTCGAGAAGATCCGCGAGCTCGCCGATTCCGGGGCTAACGAGGGCGCCGAGCGTTGGTCGCCGCCGTGCCCGCTCCCCGACCGGGGCTATTGGTTCCCGCCGACGGTGTTCACCGGCGTTGCACCCGCGCACCGGATCGCGCGCGAGGAGATCTTCGGCCCGGTGCTGTCGGTGCTGACGTTCCGCACACCGGAGGAGGCCGTGGCCAAGGCGAACAACACGACCTACGGCCTGTCGGCGGGAGTCTGGACGGAGAAGGGCAGCAGGATCCTGTGGATGGCCCAGCGGCTGCGCGCTGGGGTCGTCTGGGCGAACACGTTCAACCGCTTCGACCCGACGAGCCCGTTCGGCGGCTATCGGGAGTCCGGCTTCGGTCGGGAAGGTGGTCGACACGGCCTAGAGGCCTACCTCGATGTCTGAGCCCCGCGTACCCGTGCGCAAGACCTACAAGCTCTACGTCGGCGGTGCCTTCCCGCGCTCGGAGTCGGGGCGCTCCTACATCGTGACCGGCGCCGACGGCGCCTTGCTCGCGAACGCCGCGCTCGCGTCGCGAAAGGATGTCCGCGACGCCGTCGCCGCGGCCCGCAAGGCCCAGCCTGATTGGGCCGGCGCGACGGCGTACAACCGCGGCCAGGTGCTCTACCGGGTGGCAGAGATGCTCGAGGACCGGCGCGCCCAGTTCGCCGACGCGATCGTCGCGGGCGAGGGCGTGACGCGTCAGGTCGCCGACGCGACGGTCGGCGCGGCCGTCGACCGCTGGGTCTGGTACGCGGGGTGGAGCGACAAGGTGGCTCAGGTCGCTGGTTCGTCGAACCCCGTCGCCGGCCCGTACTTCGACTTCTCAGTGCCCGAGCCCACGGGGGTCGTCGGCATCCTCGCCCCTCAGCGCTCGTCGCTGCTCGGCCTGGTGAGCGTGCTCGCACCCGTGCTCACGACCGGCAACACCGCGGTGGTCATCGCGAGCCAGGCCCATCCGCTGCCAGCGGTGACCCTCGGCGAGGTGCTCGCGACCTCCGACCTGCCCGGAGGAGTGGTGAACCTGCTGACCGGCAGCACCGAGGAGCTGGCGCCAGTCCTTGCCGTCCACCGGGACGTGGACGCGCTCGACCTCGCGGGGGCGTCGCCCGAGACCGAACCCGACCTCGAACGGGCCGCCGCGGACAACGTCAAGCGGGTCCTTCGCTCGGGCGGTCCGCAGGCCGACTGGAGCGCCGAGCCGACGCCCCGCCGTATGCTCGCCTTCGTCGAGATCAAGACCGTATGGCACCCGATCGGGGTGTGACCGGCCCAAGCTCGAGTGGGAGAGCCGGCGTCGCGCCTATACACGACGTCGCTCAAAGGAGCGCTTAGAGCGGGCGCCACTAGGTGCACGCCGGCTGCCAGCGACGCTGCCACTTGAGCGGCTTCACGGTGATGACAAGCGTGATCGCGAGACAGAGGGCGGCGAGCCGGTGCACGATGAGCCGGTCGGTTGACCGCCGGAGCTGACCGAAGTTCGAGAGCCATGAGTTCGTCCGCTCGATCGGCCAGCGCATGCCGAGCGGGAGGTGGCGCTTCGTCCCTGAAGGGTCCAGAAACCCGATTCGTCTTGGTTCAGAGTGGTAGGGCGTCGGGCGTCAATGGCCGAACGACGGTTCGCCGAGGATGATCGGGTCCACGTCTTCTCTGTGGCGTGGAGAGCGAAAGTGGTCCGTTCTCAAGATGGCGTGGCGCTTCTGAGGTTGCGGGCAACAGCAACGACGCGTGCCAGGTCAGGCAGCCCGCTCGTAGTCGTGGATGATGCCGCCGAGGATGTCGCGACGAGTGATGGCGCCGCCGTCGGGAGCCGTGACTGGGTGGGGGATCGGCTGGGCGAGCTGCAGGCCGCGGTGCGGTCTCGCCTCGTTGTAGTGCAGAACGTACTCGGCGAGCACCGATTCCAGATGTCGTCGTGAGACGACGAGGAGATGGTCGAGGCACTCGGATCGGATGGTGCGCACGAATCGCACCGCGTACGCGTTCGCACACGGCGAGCGCATCGGGGTGCGGATGATCTCGACGCCGATTGAGGCGAACACCTCGTCGAAACTGGCGGTGAACTTGGTGTCCCGGTCGCGGATGAGGCAACGAAAGTGCCGACCGGCCTCCTCGAGATCGGCGGCGAAGTTCCGTGTCACCTGGGTCACCCATAGACCGCTCGGGTTCGTGGTGGCCCCGAGGGCATGGACGACGCGTCGCTCCAGCTCGATCACGAACAGCACGTAGTAGCGCCGGAGCAGCACACTGTCGACGTGGAAGAAGTCGGTCGCGAGAATCCCCTTCGCTTGGGCGGCGAGGAATTCGGTCCACGTTGGGCCCATGCGTCGTGGGGCCGGTGGGAGATGGTGCCGGCGCAGGAGAGTGGCGACGCTCGTCTTCGACACGGTGACGCCGAGCTTTGCGAGCTCGCCGACGATCTGGAGGTAGCCCCACCGGGGGTTCTCGCGAGCCAGGCGGCAGATCAGCTCGACGGTCTCGTCTGGAAGAGCCGGGCTGCCCGTCCGCCGGTGCGGGTAGGTCCAGCGCCCGCGGACGAGCGAGCGGTGCCAGCCGAGGATCGTCTGCGGCGTGACGAGGAACGACTCCCGGCGTTCCCGCGGGACGAGACCGGCAAGCAGAGCGACGAGCGCGCGGTCGGACCAAGTGAAGCGGGGACGGGCGACCTGGCGGCGAAGCACGGCGAGCTGGTGGCGGAGCACAAGGATCTCGGCGTCTTTCGCCGAGGTATCGGACCAGTGGACACGAAGAACCTCGAGGACGCGTCGGAGGAGGCGGTAGACAAAGGACAGGGCCACGGAGGGCGAGCCTGGCCGGTCGCGTCGTGCCCGGTCGAGCGCGATAGGCAAGTTTCCGGACCCTTCAGCCACGGGTCCGGTGGGCGGATGGCGACGCCGCCCGCTTCAGTGCTCCATTTGATGTACTCGGTGGCCTGTCGGCAGGGAGCCAACCGAACTTCATGCTCGGCTACCTGCTGCACGCGGCGGGCCTCCCGGTAAATAGTGTGCAGGTGGAGAACGTCGGTGGCGTAGCTGCCCGGCTCCTCGCAGTCGTGGAAGGTCAAGCCGTAGCAACGATCGACCCCGTGGCGCAGTGGGACGCCCTCACGCCGAGCGAACGATCCGGGCTGCACCTGCTGATCAATGAGTCGCAGTTCCTGACGGCCGTGCCGTACCAGTCCAAGGTGAACGTCGTCTCCGTGAAGACGCTGGAGACCAAGCGCGCAGCGCTCCAGCTCTTCGTCACCTTGACCATGAAGCTCGCTCGCTTCTACTACGGGCATCCAGGACAGTTCGCTCGGGCGGTAGCAGGCCAGAACAACTCCGGCCTCACCTTCAAGCCCATTGAGCAGGCGGCGTCTGCCCCTGGCTTCAGGCAGCAGTGGTGCGTGAACGGCTGCCTCAACAAGGACCTTCTTGCGCACACGGCTGCGGTCCTCTACCGCAACAACGCACTGCCGAACACCGCGACGATCAGCCTCGACCAGTGGGTGTACCCGGGCCTCGTGAAGAAATCACTCGCACAGATCGGCGTCATGAAGGGCCTCGACGCTCCGTGACCTGACTCCGGCGGCCGGTCTGGGTCACGGAGAACCACCGCCCGCCGACGAAGCGGAAGTCGACGACCCAACTTGCAGCCCGCAGCGGCACCGTAGGTTGCCGCTGCGGGCTGCCGTCCGCTAGAGGAGGAGCACTTTGGAGGCAGTGGTGGGAGGCCGCGCACCCGATCTAAGCCGTCGTATCGGGCGCGCAGCCGCAGTCGCCCGCCCGATGGCGGACGGCGGCGCCTATGCCAGCCCACTGTGGGAACGGGCATTGGAAGAAGGCGAGGCGGGCGGCCGACCTGGTGCTCCCTCTTGCCTCGTGCCTCGTGCCTCGTGGCGGTGAAGGACCTCGTCGCGGTGGCCGGAGTACCGAGTCGGTCGGGGGGCGCTTGGTACGCCGACGCGACGCCGGAGCGTCGCGACGCCGTGGCCGTCGCGGCATTGCGCTCCGTCGGCGCCGTCCTCGTCGGGACGGCGGCGATGCACGAGCTCGCCTTCGGCGTCACGGGCGTGAACGCGCTCGGAACGCCGGCCAACCCCGTCGACCCGGCACGCATCCCTGGGGGGTCGGGATCCGGCTCGCCCGTAGCGGTCGCCGAGCGCTCGGCCGACGTGTCGCTCGGGACGGACACAGGTGGCTCGGTCCGGATCCCGTCGGCGCTGTGCGGCGTCGTCGACTTCAAGCCCTCCTTCGGCGCCTATCCGCTCGACGGCGTGCTCAGCCTCGCGCCGACGCTCGACCATTTCGGCGTGCACGCTCGAACGGTCAGGGAGGTCGCCGCGGTGCACGCCGTCCTCACTGGATCGGCCGGCGTCGCCCGGTGGACGGGTACCCCCCCCGTGCGCCCCGGCGCGCCCCGGCTCGGGGTCGCAGCCGTTCAGCAGGCCGAGTGTGAGCCGGTGGTCGCGGGCGCCCAGGCCTTCGCTGCTCTCGGCGACGCCGGCGTCACGCTCGGCGGCGTCGAGCTGCCCGGCACGCGGACGGTTCTCACCGTCAGCACGCCCATTCTGCTGGCCGAAGCGGCCATCGTGTACGCCGTGGTCCTGCGACGCGGCCTCGACCAGATCGGCCCCGACGTCGCCGAGCGGCTCATGGAGGGTGCGCGGACACCGAGCGCCACCCACGCGAAAGCCACGGCGGAGCGGCTCGCCCAACACAAGCGTGTTTCCTGTCTGCTCGACGGGGTGGACGCGGTGATCGACCCTACGGTGCCGATCACCGCCGCCACCTTCGACGAGGCGCGCGGCGAACCGGAGCTCGGTCGCCGCCTCGTCCCGTTCACGAGGTTGGCGAACCTGACCGGTCATCCCGCTGTCACCATCCCGTTGCCAGGTTGCGATCTCCCCGTCGGGCTGCAGGTCCTGGCGGCGACGGATGAGGCAGCGCTCGACGTCGCATCGTGGTGCGAGCACGTACTCGGGTCGGAGCCCTGATGCGCCTGCGCAATGTGCTCGTCGTCACCCTCACTCTCGTCACCGGCGCGACCGACGCGATCGGCTTCACCCGCCTCGGCGGTGTCTTCACCAGCGTCATGACTGGGAACATGGTGCTGCTCGGGGTCGCCGTGGGGCGCAGGACGGCCTCGCTCGGCGTCCATACCGGTGTCGCGTTCCTCGGCTACGTGGCCGGGAGCCTCGCGGGTGCACGCGTCGCTGGCCACGTTGGCACGGACTCCGAGGTATGGCCTCGATCGCTGACACTCGCCCTGGCGTTCGAGTGGTTGCTGTTCGCCGGCACCGCGGTCGCGTGGGAGCTCGCGGGCGCCCGGCCGCAGGGCGACCTGGCGCTCTCGCTGCTCGGCTGCAACGCGATTGCGCTCGGTGTTCAGAGCAGCGCGGTGCTGCGCTTCGGTGTGAGCGGGCTCTCGACCACGTACCTCACCGGCACCCTCACGACAGTCGTAGCGGGGCTGACGCACCGGACACGTATGCGCGGCTCGGGTCGGAGCGTGGCGATCCTGGTCGGCCTGGTGGTCGGCGCTGCCGTGGGCGCAGTGCTCGCCGTGAACACGCCAGTGGCGGCACCGGCCGCCCAGCTTGCGCCGCTCGGTCTTGTGGTCGTGGTCGCGTCCGTCGTCTATCCACGCGCCGCAGCTTCACGGGCGCAGTGGGAGAAAGAGCCCGCTGACGAGGTGACCCCGAAGATCGCGGCCGGCTGACGGGGCGATCTCGAGATGCATGTCGACCGTCACGTAAGTCCCTGACCCGAACGTCACGGAGTCTTTGTTGCCGCCAGGATCGGAGACGCGGCCAGTCGGCCGATTGCCACGCCTCCTCGAAAACAGGGTGTGGCTTCGATACGCTCAGTTCGGTGAAGCGCCGAACCGTCTCCCTTTCTGACCAGGCCATCATCGCCCTCGACCGGATCGCCAAGGCGCACGGAACGAACGTCTCGGCCGTCGTCGAGGCGGCCGGGCTGGTGCTGGCTGAGGGTGGCCAGCTCGGCGAGGCGATCGAGCAGCGTGTCGGTCCGGACCGGCGTGGCGGGCGGCGTGAGGGCGCGGGGCGGAAGAAGCGGGTCGAGCCGCATCGCCGGAGCGGGACGTGAGCGGCTTCGACCTCGGCAACTGCCTGGACCGTCTCGCGCGACGCAACCCTGGGCGGACCGAGGCGGACGTCCAGTCAGACATCAAGGTCGCTCTGTTGTCGGGAGCGTTCGATCTCGGCGAAGAGCAGGTTCGCTTCGAGGCGCCCGCACCTGATCGCCGCCGCATCGACGTCGAGGTGGGGCGAGGTCATGCCTGGGGCGACGATGGCGACCGGCTAGCCGCCGCGGCATCTGAATGACCGTTGCGATTCAGGCCGCTCTTGTCGGCGGTGCGCTTTCGGGTCTCGTGGTCCTAATCGGCGTCGTCCTGGCGGAACGGCTCCGTCGTGCTGGCGAACGACGTAGACAGCTCGAACGAGCATGCAGCATCGTCGCTCTCCGGCTGCCGGTCGTACTGCTCTACTGGTCTGAACATCCTCCGGACGCCCGGAGGACGGAGACAAACTCGGAGGGCTGGCATCACTTGCAGGCTGTCCTAGCAGCGCTGACTGAGATTGAGGAGCTCACGCGCGGGGGCCGCGGGAACGCAGGGCGCATCAACAAGGTGGCTGTAGAGCTCGACGCCAGGATGTTCGCCGCACAGGTTCGCGCTGGCGCGGGGGCATGCTTCTGAAGCATGCTGACCTCTTCGAGATCAACGCACGCGAGCTTCACGGGGCAGTCTTCGGACGCCGCCCGTCGGCGGATGAGCTGATCAAGTATTACGTCCAGACCGGTCCGACAGCGCCAGCGCCAGCGGTGCCGATCGCACCGCGATCTCACCTCTGGAAACGAGGAACCGCGCATCGATGGCGCGCGTAAAGCGCACGAAGGCCGCAACGCCCTTTGGTCAGCCTTGTCTCATCGTCTTCGGCCGGGGAGGTGGCGGGGGAGTGCCGGCGGCGTATCCGTCGTGACACCAGGTCACGCCGCCGGCAGCCACAGCTCTGTCGGCGCCAGCTCACGCTCTCCGCCTGGGGAATTGTCGCGAATCCCCCCTCCGACACGCAGGCGACAACTTCACGCGCGGGGTTCCGGTGAAGCCGCAGCCCTTTCTCCCGGACCCGATCACACGTCGGGTTCGGGGGCGGGAGGCTCGCTTCCCGAGGCCTCCGCGTTCCGGGCTGCGGCTCTCTCGGCCAGCGCAACGACCGCTGCCCGCAGCGGTGCCAGTTCCTCGTGGACCACGTACTCGACGATGGCGTGGTCAGTGTCGAAGTAGTGATGGGCGAGTTGGTCTCGCATCCGGGCGATAGCCCGCCACCGGATTGTCGGAGCCGACGCCAGCAGGCTCGGGTCGATGTTCTTGACGGCCTCGCCGATCTCGATCAGCCGTGCCCGGCATGCGTCGTAGACCACTCCTTGGTCGAGGTTGCCCTCGGCCAGGTAGTCGCGGATCGCGTCGATGGCCGTAAGGATGTCCGCCAGCCAGGCCGCATCCCGGCGGCTCACAGAGCGATGGCCTCGGCAAGCACCTCGTCTCGAAGGAACGGCCGCAACGACGACGGCGTACCGACATCGACCTTCACGCCGAGCTCGTCCTCGAGCTCGCAGCCGAGGTCGAGCAGGTCGAGCGGGTTCGCGGCCGGGTCCAGGTCGACGAGCAGGTCCACATCGCTGTCCGGCGCGTCCTCGCCTCGGGCCACGCTTCCGAACACCCGCACGTTCGACGCGTGCCGACGTGCGGCGGCGGCCAGGACCGCCGCCCGCCGCTCGACCAGGCGCTCACCGAGCGGTGACCGGGGGACGAACCTGCTTTCCACTCCCGAAAGGCTACAAGGCGGGAGTCTCGACGACCACGCTCGCCCGACCCACTGATCGCGAGTACCGTCAGGCCCACCGACACAGCTCCGACCAGCCACTTTCCACCACCACGGGGCGTGGAGCTAAGTTGCATGTCCCCCCTCCGACACGTCTGAGGTCCACGGCGATGACCTACCTGTTCAACGCCCCCGAGCGGTTCGCGGACGAGGCCGCCGACGGGTTTGCCGCCGCGTACGGTCGCCTTGTCCGACGCGTCCCCGGCGGCGTCGTGCGCCGCGCGCCGCTGGCTCCGGGCACGGTCGCGGTCGTGATAGGCGGCGGCTCGGGGCACTATCCGGCCTTCGCCGGGTTCGTCGGCGACGGGCTCGCCGCTGGCGCCGCGATGGGCAACGTGTTCGCGTCCCCGTCGGCGCAGCACGCGTGGGCCGTTGCCCGGGCAGTCGAGGCGGGCGGCGGCGTGCTGTTCTCCTACGGCAACTACGCCGGTGACGCCCTGAACTTCGGCGAGGCCGAGGGACGTCTGGCGGCCGAAGGCGTCGCGTGCGCGTCGGTGCCGGTGACCGACGACGTGGCGAGCGCGCCCGAAGGCGAACGCTGGCGCCGCCGGGGCATCGCCGGCGGACTGATCGTCTACAAGGTCGCTGGTGCGGCCGCGCACGAAGGTTCCGATCTTGGCGAGGTGCAGCGGCTCGCCGAGCTCGCCAATGAACGGACACGCTCGATCGGTGTCGCCTTCTCCGGCTGCACTCTGCCGGGGTCCCGAGAGCCGCTCTTCGCCGTGCAGCGCGGCCGGATGGCTGTTGGCATGGGCATCCACGGGGAGTCGGGTGTCGCGGAGCGCGACGCTGCAAGCGCCGACGAACTGGCCGAGCTGCTCGTGGACGCGCTATGGCGCGAGTCGCCATCCGGAGCGAGCCAGCGGGGCGAGCGGGTCGCGGTCGTGCTCAACGGCCTCGGGTCCGTGAAGTACGAGGAGCTGTTCGTCCTCTACCGGCGCGTCGCCCAGCTGCTCCATGCCGAGGGCGTGATTGTCGTCGAGCCAGAGGTCGGCGAGCTCGTAACGAGCTTCGCGATGGCCGGCGTCTCACTCTCGCTCTGCTGGCTCGACGACGATCTCGATCGGATGTGGCTCGCTCCGGCCCTAGCGCCGGCGTTCCGGCGACCGCCCCCCACCGGCGACCTCCGGTTGCCGAGGGCGTCGGGGGAAGCGCCGCCGGCGGACGCCCCCCCGCTCGAGGGTGCCGTCTCGACGGGCAGGGCTGTGACCGGGCTCGCGCACGAGGGATCGCGCGCCGCGGCCGCCACCGTCGCTCGCGGGCTCCGCCTCGCGGCCGGCGCGCTCGACGCGGCCGCGGAGCAGCTCGGGCGCTACGACGCGATCGCAGGTGACGGCGACCACGGCATCGGGATGCAACGAGGCGCGACCGCCGCGGCGGCGGAGGCCGAGCGGCTGGCCGGGCTCGGCGCGGGCGCGGGCACCGTGCTCGAGTCGGCCGGTGCTGCGTGGGCCGACGCCGGCGGGGGAACCTCCGGTGCACTCTGGGGTCTCGGACTTCGCACGGCCGGTGCGTACCTCGGCGACGCCGCGCCGCCCGACGCCGCTGCCGTCGCCGATGCGGTCGACGCCGCGTGCACGGCGATCGCACGGGCCGGCAATGTCGCCGAAGGCGACAAGACGATGGTCGACGCGCTGGCCCCGTTCGGCCGCGCGCTGCGCGAGCAGCTCGGGAGCGGTGCGGCCTTCGAGGCCGCGTGGGCTGCTGCCGCCTCGCTGGCCCGACAAGCCGCCGACGCTACTGCGGCGCTGCTCCCTCGAGCTGGGCGCGCTCGGCTGCACGGCGAGAAGAGCCGCGGAACGCCGGACCCCGGCGCGATCTCGCTCGCCCTCGCCGTGGATGCGGCCGGAAGAGCGGGGAAGGGTGGCGAGGATGCCTGAAGAGGAGCGGTCCGGGAGATCGTGGCGGATCGTCGTCGGCTCCGACGACGCCGGGTTCGAGTACAAGGAGGCGCTCAAGGCGGAACTCCAGGCGAGCGGCCTCGTCGCGAGCGTCGAGGACGTCGGCGTCGACGCCGACGGCCATACCCCGTATCCGACGGTCGCGATCACCGCAGCCGAGCGGGTCGCCGCCGGACTTGCCGACCGGGCGCTCCTGGTCTGCGGCACGGGGCTCGGCGTCGCGATCGCCGCGAACAAGGTGCCGGGGATCCGGGCGGTGACCGCGCACGACAGCTACTCGGTGGAGCGGGCCGTTTTGAGCAACAATGCCCAGGTTCTCGCGATCGGCCAGCGGGTGATCGGTCTGGAGCTCGCACGGCGCCTCGTGAGCGAGTGGCTCGGCTACCGCTTCGACGCGACGTCGCCCTCGGCGGCGAAGGTCCAGGTCCTCAGCGAGTACGAGGCGCTCGGCGGGACATGAGTGACTCTGTCCCGGCGGTGATCGGGCCGCCTCGCGCGGCCTTCCTCGGCGTCAGCCTCAAGCTCTACCTCGACCACGTCACGACGCTCGAGTGGTGCCGGTCGGTGGGCGACATCGCGGCCCGCTCTGGTGCGATCACCGACGGACGCCTCGAGCTCGTCGTCCTGCCGGCGGTGACGGCGCTCTCGGCCGTCGCAGAGATCCTCGGCCCCGCAGGCGTCGCGATCGGCGGTCAGGACCTCTGGGCGGAGGATCGCGGTCCGTTCACCGGAGAGATCAGCGGAGCCGACCTCGCGGCGATCGGCTGCCGGTTCGTCGAAGTCGGGCACGCCGAGCGCCGGCGCATCTTCGGGGAGACCGACGAGCTCGTGCGCCGGAAGCTGGCGGCGGCGACGCGCAATGGCCTGACGCCGCTTCTGTGCGTCGGCGAGGGGCGTCGAGGAACGGCGCGTGACGCCGCGGACGAATGCATCCGCCAGCTCCGGGCCGCGCTCACCGGCGAGGATGGAGCTGCGCCAGGACCGAGAGACCTCGTCGTGGCCTACGAGCCGGTCTGGGCGATCGGAGCCGCCGAAGCCGCGCCGGCCGAACACATCGCCTCGGTGTGCGCTGCGATCAGGCGGTGGGTCGCCAGCTGGTCGGACGCGACATGGGTGCGCGTGATCTACGGCGGCGCGGCGGGCGAGGGCATCATGTCGAGCCTCGGCGACAGTGTGGACGGGTTGTTTCTCGGGCGTTCTGCACACCACCCAGCGCGGCTCGCGCGCGTGATCGGCGAACTCTCGGCGTGACGGCTCCCCGCCGCGCTCACCTCGGACCGGATCCGCTCGAGGTTCGCACGACGAGCTCGGGCTCGAATCGCACGTCGCGATGTTCGTGACCGCTGCCGTTCGTCTCCATCGCGCCTGAGGGCCGCTGCGACGCCGCGACGAGATGCACCGCTCGGCGCATGGCGTGCCTCGCGCCAGCCTTCAACGCCTCTGGGCCGTTGATCAGCTCCTCGCCCATGGCAACCTCCCCGCGTCGCGACGCTCCAGCGGTCATGCTTGCAGCTTGCCGGCCCCGATGCCACCGAGCGCCTCGGCGGGCGACGAGACTGTGGGCATGCTAGTCGCCGCCATCGACGAGTTCGCCCGCATGCTCGCCCTCCTGGGCGCTGTGGCCGGACTTGTCGGCGCCGTCGCCGGCGTCGGCTCGCTCGCGCTAGCCGTGACACGCGGGCGGCGGCGGGTGGTGGTCAACCTTGAGTCGACGTGGCGCGTGTGGACGGAGGAGCGCACGATTACACCGATCCCCTCGTAATCGTCTCGGTCGCCTCGCACGGTCGGACGCTCACGATCGACGGCATCGTGATTGAATGGCGTGACCGAGCACCGCGGTCCGGCTACCTGCGGTGGGGCCAGATGATGTCGCAGGTGAGGTTCAGCAGGTTCGCCGTCGTGGCGAAGATCCGCTCGGCGATCTCGGGGAGAGCGGCCAAGAGGAAGTCCATCGCCGCGTACGCCGCCTGGTCGTCGAAGGACGGGCAAGACTGGATCGCGACGCGCTCTGTGACCCACGACGTCGCGGCGAGCTTCGAGCCGGGTTCCAGGCAGCGCTGGGTGACGAGCGCGAAGCAGATCCGCTCGACGAGCTCCCCATCGATACGTCGGCCCTTCGCGGAGGCGATCAACGCGCTCGCGATCCCGAGGCGCTCCCAGCACCGGTCGAGCACGTACGCCGCCAAAGCGCCGCGAATCGACGATCTCCACGTCGGATCCCGCGACCGCGGCGACTGCCTCTGCCGGCTCCAAGAACCGGCTGATCGACCGCACGAGACGGGCGAGGGCCTCCCGGCGAGCAGTGACCTGATAGGAGGCTGGCAAGAGCCCCGTCGCAGTACTGTCCGCCCGCGCGGCGACCGGCCATCGACCAACTTGAGAGGAGAACGATGGCAGGCCCACGATCGCGCAGGCTGGTCCCCGCGTCACCGTCGGTGTCGACACCCACAAACACGTCCACGTCGCGAAGGCAAGAGACGAGCTCGGTCGCCCTCTCGGGGAGAAGAGCGTTTCGGCGACCGCTGCCGGCTATCAGGAGCTCCTAACCTGGGCAAAGGGCCTCGGGGATCTCGAGGCCTTCGGAATCGAGGGCACCGGCAGCTGTGGCGCGGGGCTCGCTCGCTTCCTGCTCGCCAAAGAGCCGCGCGAAACCCGTTGACGGGCTGCTCGCAATCACCATATCCTGTTAATCCTGTTACTACAGGACTACACACTGACGACGAGTCACAGCCGGGGGGAGAGCTACGACGTGCGACTCGTAACGCGCGCACCCTACAGCGGTGCTTGAACCATCGGCGTAAGGCCTCATCGAGTAAGCGCCCCCGGTCGGGCGCGTATTGCGTTCCGCGTACGCCCCATCGGGGATCGGGCGACTCAAGGTTCGCAAGCATCGAATTGATTGCTGGAGATGGGCTGGTCGAGAAGGGGGAGATGGCAGTCGCCGGAGTCCGGGTTCGACATCTACAAAAAGGAGCCTTCTGCTTTGAAGAGTGACGAAGACCACATTCGAGAAGGAACTGCCGTCAGTCGTCGGCAGTTCCTCGGGAGCATCGCGGTCGGGGCGGCAGCCGTCGCTGCAGGGTCGGTCGCGGGCGGTTCGATGGCCAGCGCCACGGCCCGGCCGCGCCGCTTGAAGCCAGCGACGCTCAGCAAGAAGATCGGCTTCAGTCAGCCCGACACGAGCGCCTCGATTTGGCAACCGCTTATGTTGGGAGCGAAACAGGAGGCCACCAAGCGTGGCTACGAGCTCCTGGAGAGCCACGCGAACTCCCAGCTCGACGCGCAGCTCCAGGAGATCGAGACCTGGATCGCCGAGGGGGTGGCGGGGATCATCGCGTTGCCGCTCGACAACAACGCCATCGAGCCGCTGATCACCAAGGCGCACCGGGCCGGGATCAAGTTCCTCGACTATTCCGACAACGCGTTGCCGCACGTCGACGGGTGGGTGATCTTCGACAACCTCCAGGGAGCGCGCCTCGTCGGTCAGTACGCCGGGAAGTGGGTGAACCAGACGCTCGGCGGCAAGGCACAAGTCGCCATGCTTACCCACGACATCCAGCTCACCGGTCGCCAGCGGACCCAAGGCTGTCTGTCGGCGCTCCAGAAGGTTGCCCCCGGTGCGAAGCTGGTGGCGCAGCACGAGGGCGTGCTGTCGCCGCAGACACTCCCGGCGTTCCAGTCGATGCTCCAGGCTCACCCGGAGATCAACGTCGTGATCTGCATCGCCGACGAGGGTTGTGACGGCGCGTTGCAGGCCTTCCTCGAAACTCATCCGGGCGCAAAGCGTAAGCAGGACATGTTCATCTGTGGCTTCGACGGTTCCGCCCCGGTGATCAAGCAAGTGCTCGACAACACTCCGGTGCGTGCAACTGGAGCCCTCGACGCGGTCGCCATCGGCGCGGCCTCGATAGAGGCGACGGTGAACGCCATCGAAAAGAAGGGTACGACCAAGATCAACTTCCCGTACACACTGATCGACTACCACACCCAGGCGGCCGGCAAGAAGCTACTGAAGGAGCTCGGCTGAGCCGATCTCGACTAGTCGCATTGGCCATCGCGTCCGGAGGCCGGCCTGCCCCGGCCTCCGGACGCGCGCGCGAGTGTGTCCTGGTGAGCCCGAGCAGTCCTAATAGAGGAGTTGCGAGTGCCGATTCCCTGGGCAACGGGTCGTCGACCTGACAGTGCCCCGACGGTGGGTGTGCAAGGCGCGAACTACCGATCGCTCCGGCGACTCGGCGCTGCGCAAGGTGGCGGGCTCTTCGTCGCGCTGTTCGGGCTCGGACTCTACTTCACGATTGCCAACGGGAGCTTCCTCACGCGCTCCAACCTGCTTGTCGTGCTGCTCCAGGTCTCCATCCTGGGCATGGTCGCGGTGCCAGGAGCGATGCTGCTTGTCTCGGGCAACTTGGACCTGTCGGTGGGTTCGGTCGCCGGCTTGGCAGCGGCCTGCTTCGGCGAGTTCAACAAGATCCTCGGCTGGTCCCTCGGGCTCTCCATCTTCGGAGCGCTCGTGGTTGGCGCGCTCTGGGGAGCCATGAACGGGATCCTGATCTCGTACTTCCGCTTCTCGCCGGTAATCGTCACGCTCGCTGGTTACGCCGGGGCGGCCGGCGTCGCCCAGTTGATCACATCCGACGCGACACGGTCAGGCTTCGGCCCAGCGTTCGCGGTCCTTGGTAACGGCCAGGTGTTCGGTATCCCTGTGCCAGTGATCATCTTCGTCATCGTGTTCGTCATCGGCGTCTACTTCTGGTACCGGACGCCGGTCGGGAGGCACCTGATCGCGACGGGGGCCAACCGCGACGCGGCAAAGGCAGTCGGCGTACAGACCCGCAGGCTGCCGTGCCTCATCTACATATTGTCCGGCATGGCGGCCGCAGCGGGCGGCCTGATCCTCACCTCGCAGCTCGACGGGGCCTCGGTGCAGATCGGCGTCGGGCTAGAGCTGCAGGTCCTCACCGCGATCCTGCTCGGCGGCGTGGCGTTCAATGGCGGTCGCGGGTCGCTTTGGGGAACTCTTGCCGGGATCTTGTTCATCGGCGTCCTCGACGACGGCCTCGTGCTGATCAACGTCGGCCCCTACGTGGCGAACGTGGCCGTCGGGGCAGCGCTGCTGGTCGCAGCCGCGCTCGATGTCCTCTACCAGCATCTCGAGAGACTGCCGATGCGGACCATCGAAACCGTGGCGAACGATTCGTCGCCGCCGAGCGAAGAGGCCGTGGAAGGCGAAACCTACGGGCGTATCGCCACGCCGTCGATGGGGGCCTCGTGAGGCCGGGCGAGGTGCTCGGCATGAGCCCCTCACCGCCTCCCAGCAACGATGGTGTTCCACCGAGCTCGGCCGCCAGCCCGGTGCTGTCCGTTCGAGACGTGAGCAAGCGGTATGGTCCGGTGACCGCGCTGCGAGGGGTGTCGCTCGAGGCCTACGGGGGCGAGGTGCTCGCGCTGATCGGTGACAACGGCGCGGGGAAGAGCACGCTCGTCTCCCTCGTTTCGGGGGTCGCGAAGCCGGACACTGGTGAGGTTCTCGTCGACGGGCGATCCTGGAGCGGCTCGGGACCACGTGCCGCCCGAGACGCGGGCATCGAGACGGTCTTTCAGAACCTCGCCCTCGTGCCGACGCTCAACATTGCCGAGAACGTCTACCTCGGTAGGGAGCTTTACCGCGGCGGCGTCGTGGGACGGCTGGCGCGCAACCTCGACAAGCGGCGCATGCGCAGGGATGTCGAGAGCGCGTTCGACCGACTCGGGCTTCGGCTTCCGCCGGTCAGCGCCAAGGCGGGAGCGCTCTCGGGGGGCCAGCGCCAAGCGGTGGCCATTGCACGCGCGGTCATCTGGGGCAGCAAGGTCGTCATCATGGACGAGCCGCTCGCGGCGCTCGGGGTGCAGCAGACCCAGGCGGTGCTCGGTCTGGTGGAGGGACTGCGCGAGCACGGCATCGCCACGGTGCTCGTCAGCCACAACATGGAGCACGTGCTTCGCGTCGCCGACCGCGTCGCGGTGCTCCGCCACGGCCAGAAGGTCGCTGACGTCGATCTGCGGACGACCGACGTCAGCGGCATGCAGCTCGTCGGGTTGATCACCGGCGGGATGACCGAGGCCGACCTTTGAGCGCGAACGGTCGGGAGGAGGAACACGGCCCGTCCGATCTCGTTCTGGCGGGTCGCGTCGTGGTCGTCACCGGAGGTGCGAGCGGCATCGGCCTCGCCTGCGCCGAGGCGTGCGGGCAGAAGGGCGCTCGCATCGTGCTCCTCTCGCTTCCGGGTCGCGCGCTCGATGAGGCGACCGAGCGCCTGAGCAGCTCGGGAATCGACGCTCGGGGTATGCCCGCCGACGTCCGGAGCTTCGCTTCGGTCACAGCGGCGGTCGACCGGGTCACCGGCACCGTGGGCGCGATCGACGCGGTGATCGCGAGCGCCGGCCTCGCAGATCAGTCGGACCTTGTCAGCGGTGATCCCGATCGGTGGCGGGACGTGCTTGAGACCAATTTGCTCGGTGCCGCCAACACCATCCGGGCTGTCGCTCCCGGCATGGTCGCATCGGGCGCCGGTGACGTGGTGCTTATCGCCTCCCTCTCCGGACGCGACGTCTATGTGGGGGAGCCGGTGTACATCGCGAGCAAGTGGGGCATGGTCGGCCTCGGTCACGCTGCCCGGAGGGAGTTGGAGACGAGCGGGGTGCGGGTCTGCCTCGTCGAGCCCGGGCTGGTCGATACCCCGCTCACGCGCTCGAGCACGGCCGTCCGCCGGCTGCTCGAGACTGGCCCGAGCCTCACCGCCGAGGACGTCGCTGCGGCGGTCATCTGGGTGCTCCTCCGGCCGCGACGGGTCTCCGTGACCGAGCTCGTGATTCGCCCACTCGGGCGGGGCGAAATAGCGTTCTCCGCGAGCGACGCGCAGTCGTGACCACGGAGCGCGTCGAGGTTGCGATCCCGGTCGACGCGGGACGGGCGGTGCTCGCCGGCGACGTGTTGCTGCCCCCGGGCGACGCCCCCCACCCCGTCGTTGTCAGCCTGTACCCCTACCGCAAGGACGACATCATCGGGAGCCTTTTTGCCGCGCCGCGGGCACGCCTCGCCGAGGCCGGGCTTGCGAGCCTGCTCGTCGACATGCGCGGACACGGGGCATCGTCCGGCTCGCCCGGTGTCGCATTCGACCTGGGCGGAACGGAGGGATCGGACGCGGCCGAGGTCGTCGAGTGGGCAGCGGCGCAGCCGTGGTGCAGCGGCGAGGTGGGGATCTGGGGGGTTTCCTACGGCGGCATGACTGCGCTGGCCGCCGCAGCCAAGCGCCCGCCGCACCTACGGGCCGCGGCGGCGGTCTATGCGACCAACGACGCTTTCGCCGACGTCATCGCCCCTGGCGGAAGCCCGGTGGCCTTCGGACGCTACAGCTGGTCGGCACACATGCTCGCGCTCGACCTGTGCCCACCGACTCGCCAGGACGCCGATGGCGCGTGGCGGCGCGTCTGGCGGGAGCGGCTGGAGCGCATGCGTGCCCGGCCGGGACATGCTTTCGAGTGGCAACAGCACGCGGCCGATGCCGACTACTGGCGCCCGCGAGTTGCCGAGGTCGCCGCCATCACGGTGCCGACCTTCCTGATCGGCGGTTGGCACGACTACTTCGCCGACGCCACGGTGCGGGTCTTCTCTCAGATTTCGGCGCCGAAGCAGATGGTCATCGGTCCCTGGCTCCACGTTGTACCGGACCTCGCGGACCGGGAGCCCTACGACTGGGTGGGTGAGCTGTCGACGTGGTTCGCCCGCTATCTCGTCCCGGGCGCTGGCACGGGACGGATGGGCGATGCCGCGGGACGCGCCCGTGATCGGCCCGAGGTGACAGGCGCCGGGCAGGCATCCTCCGCGCTCGTCTACGTCGGAGGTGCGCGAACTTGGCGGAGGTATGCCGCCTGGCCGCCTTCGGAGGCCAGTGGTGTCGTCATGCATCTCTGTGCCAGTGGACGCCTTGATCCAGGACAACCTGCTGAGGCGGGCGCCGTCGCCTACCGCCCGACGGCGTTGACGGGGCAGCAAGCGGGCATGTTCGAGCCGCTCGGCACCGGCTTCGGACGTCCGGACGACCAGCACTCCGACGATCTCGCGTCGCTGACGTTCGAGACGGCAGCGCTTGAGGAACCGCTCGAGGTCGCGGGCTGTCCCGAAGCCGAGCTCGCCCTCGACCTTCCCGAGGGGCTGGACCTCCGGCTCGTCGTCAAGCTCTGTGACGTCGCCGAGGACGGGCACTCCAAGCTTCTAGCGACCGGCTGGCGGCAGGTCCCGGCGCTGACCGGGCCAGCTACCGGGGCACGCGTCTCGGTGCACTGCGGGCCGGTGGCCGCGGTGCTCGAACGGGGGCATCGGCTCCGTGTCGCGGTCTCGAGCGCCGATTTTCCACGTCATTGGCCGACGCCTACCGTCGCTGGCTTCTCGGTCGCTTGCGGCGGAGCGCTCGGCTCGTACGTGGTGCTGCCAGTCATGCCGCATGACGCCACCGCCGAGTGCGGCATCCCCGAGGTGCCGAGGCCACCAGCGGTCTCGCGTCCGGACTGGGTCCGCGCCGGTGCGTCCTCGTACCGTCGTACGCGGGAGGAGCCCGGCGGGGTCGCCGAGACGGTCGTCGCGAGCTGGGCCGAGCTCGCCCCGCCGAATGGCTCGTTGCTCGCGATCGACGAGCGGTTCACTGCTCGCGCCTCAGCGTCCGATCCCGCGTTGGCCAAGGTGCGCGGTGAGATCTCGATCGCCGTGACACTCGCCGACGGTGAGGACGTGCAGGTGATCGTTGACGCAGAGTTCGGCGTCACAAGCGCCAGCGCCTCCGGCCGCGTCCTGGCCGACGGTGTGACGGTCTTCGAGGAACGCTGGGCGGCGGGACAAGGTCCGCCCGACGGCGCCGGGCCGAGCGGCCAGGGCCACAGGAGGGGATGAGCTGATGGATATCGTCGCGTACACGGTCCCGGTCGTGGCCCATGCCGGCGACGTGGTCGAGGTGAAGGTCAGCACGACGCGTCCTCGGTTCCGGGCGCGGCTCGAGCGACTTGCTCCCCGTGGTGAGTCGGTGCCGTTGGCTGGCCTTCGCGACGATGAGCTGGTCGGACGCGAGCAGCCGCTTCGCTCCGGATCGCACATGCTCGCGCACTTGCCGAGGGAGCTTCCCGGCAAGGGCGATGCCACGTTGCAGTTTTGGCTCCGCTCCAGCCGACTCGCTGCTGCCCGCCAGTGCGTGGCCTCGGTTGCTGGGGATGGCGGGGCGTGGGAGCTCCGGCTCCACGCGGGTGCCCTGCGGCTTGTTCGAATGTCGTCTGACGCCGAGGAGCTCGACGCTACTCCGGGCATCGCGCTCGCCGAGAACGAGTGGTACTTCGTGGCGGCCTCGTGGAGCGGAGATGGTTCGCAATGCATGCTCCAGTGCACCGAGGCCCGCTTCGGACCTGCGAGCCGTCCCCCGCAGATCGCGACCCGGGAGGGCACCCCGATCGATCCGGTGCGGCCGAATCGAGTGGTGCTCGCCGCCAGCGACGTGGCGGGCGTGCCGACCGACCACTTCAACGGCAGGATCGACTCCCCGCGGCTCTTCGCTCGTCGCCTGACGGCAAATGAGTCCGAGGCGCTCGCGCTGGGCGCCCCGGCGCGTGCGGTGAGCGATCTGGCGTGTGAGTGGTTGCTCGTGCAGGCAACGGAGGGGATACGCCCAACGGTCCCTGATCGGGGAGCGCTCGGCGCGCACGGCCGGCTGGTCAACCTCCCCATGGTGGCCGTGACCGGTCACGGGTGGGACGGACGGGCGATGTCGCAGCTCGAGGTGCCCGAGCAGTACAACGCGGCGCACTTCCACGATGACGACTTGGTGGACTGCGAGTGGGCGTCCGACGTCTCCTTCGAGGTGCCCGGCGACTGGGCGAGCGGAGTGTACGCCGTCGCACTGGACGCCGGCGACGTCCGCGACGACGTGCCCTTCATCGTCAGCGCGACGGGGAGGGTCGCGCCCGGCACCTCGTCACCGATCGCGGTGCTGCTTCCGACCTTCAGCTACCTCGCCTACGCCAACGAGCACACTTCGTGGGAGAACCCGATTCCGTCCTCCGACAGCATCACGCAGGTCGTGACCGAGGCCGATCGCTTCGTCGCGCGCCACCGATTGCTGAGCCTGTACGAGGTACACAGCGACGGGAGCGGCTCGTGCTACTCCTCTTGGCGGCGACCGGTTCTCAACCTGCGCGACGGCTATCACCTGCCGCTGGTGGCGGGTCCCCACCAGTTCAGCGCGGATATGGAGCTGCTCCGTTTCCTGGACTCGAACGGCGTCGACTACGACGTGATCACCGACGACGACCTGCACCGCCGGGGTGCTGGGGCCCTGGTCGGCTATCAAGCGATCGTGACCGGCTCGCACCCGGAGTACTGGAGCGCCGCGATGCTCGACGGCCTCGACACCTATTTGGGCGTCGGTGGCCGCCTCGCCTACCTGGGCGGCAACGGTCTCTACTGGGTTACGAGCACGCCGGCGCGCACGACGGAGCTGATCGAGGTGAGACGGGGGCGCGCTGGCACGCGGGTTTGGGAGTCAGAAGCGGGAGAGGAACACCACGCGACGACGGGCGAGCGCGGGGGGCTCTGGCGAAACCGCGGCTGGGCGCCACAACGTCTGACAGGCGTCGGGTTCACCGCACAAGGCTTCGACAAGGCGCTGCCCTACGAATGGACGATCGACTCGTCGCACCCGGTGGCGGGATTCATCTGTCGAGGAATCGACACGGCTGCCCCGCTCGGTGATGCCGGGAGCGTGCTCGGTGGGGCGGCCGGCTTCGAGATCGACCGGATGGACGAGCTACAGGGAACACCGCCCGGAACGGTCCTCGTCGCCCGAGCGGTGGGCTTCGGCGACGGCTACCAGGGCACGGTCGAGGATGTGAAGACAGCGGACTCGCGCCAGGGAGGGAGTGTCTCCGAGCTCGTTCGCGCAGACGTCGTGTTCTTCGTGCACCCTGGTGGCGGGGCCGTCTTCTCTGTCGGGTCGATCTCGTGGTGCGGCGCGCTCTCAGCCGACGGAGGTGTCAGCCCAGTCGGGCAGGCGACGCTCAACGTGCTCGAGCGATTCGCGTCCTCCGAGCCGTTCGCCTGAACCGAGGCGGGGAGCGGCCGTGCCAAGCGGGTCAGCCAAGGCCGTCAGCAGCCGCCGCGGCGTCCGATTGCTCGCCTCGCGGCTCCGGAGCGACCGGGCGCAGGCGAGCCCGGTTCTCGGGGACCTCGCGAAGCGAGAGCGGCACGGTCCCTTCGAGCACTCCGACGTCGATGTCGATCGTCAGGCGGTCCGTCCGGATCCACGCTCCGTAGCAGTCGAATGGCCGCTCGTCCTTGTCCCAGGAGACCGAGTGGATCGAGACCGCTGGCGCCGATGGCTCGAGCTCGAGCAGCGCGCCGAGCCGCTCGCCCGCGCGTATCGCCTCGAGCGTGCGGTGCGCGCCTGCGACCTCGACTCCGGTCATCACCTTCAGCCGGGCGTAGAGCGACTCGTTGGGATCCGTCATAGACATGACCGCCTCCGCGAACTCCTCGGGGAGGTGATTGACGACGTACATCGCAACGTGACCGTCGACGGCTCGCAGCCGCTCGAGCGTCACGCCGACCGAGCGCGCGGGGAGTCCGAGCGAGTCGAGCGCCCACGCCGGAAGAGCTCCGAGGCCGAGCTTCAGGATCGTCGACGAGACCGATCGACCGAGGCGGATGGTCTCGTCCTGGAAGAAACCTTCCGCGGATTGCAGCAGCCAGGAGCGGCGGTGGGAGTCGGCGACGAAGCTCCCCCTGCCCTTCTGCCGGCTGATGAGACCCTCCTGCTCGAGCCGCGCGAGGGCCTGGCGCACAGTGGTTCGGGAGAGCCCGAAATGCTCGCATAGCTCCGACTCGGAGGGCAGTCGCTCCGAGGATACCCAATGATTCTGGGTGATCGCGTGCTCAAGGAGCTCGGCGAGCTGGAAGTAGAAGGGGATCGGCGAGGAGCGATCGATCTCGGGCGGGGGAAGCTCTGGCACGATGTTGCCCTTAATCCTGACGGTCAGTAGGCGCGTGCAAGTCTATCGTCGAAGCCGAACGCGCCCCGGGTCCGGTTGCACCCTCCTGGCTCCTGGCGCCTGGCTCAGGTTTCCCCAGCGCTCGGCCGGCGACGGGACGACCGACACGACGGCCCCGATCATTCGGGCACACCGAGCACTTGTCCGCCGTCGACGTGGACGACGTTGCCCGTCGTCCACGTCGTGTCGGGCGCTACCAGGTGCCAGATCCACACGGCGACGTCCGCGGGCGCTCCCATCCGGCCGAGCGGGATCCGGCGCGCCAGGTCCGCGTAGGTGGCCGCCAGGTCGTCGGCGTAGGTCGCGTGGATCGGCGTGTCGACGGGCCCGGGAGCGACGCAGTTGACCCGGATGCCGTCTCGCGCGAGCTCGTAGGCCCACGCCCGCGTCAGGTACTCGAGGGTCGCTTTCGTCGAGCCGTAGAGCATGTTCCCGGGCTTCACGATCGAGCCCACCGACGAGCTCACGTTCACCACCGCCGGGCACGCCGAGCGCCGGAGGTGGGGGAGGGCCGCCCGGACGAGCAGCAGCGGGCCGCGGACGTTGGTGGCGTAGTGCTCGTCGACCAGCGCCGGGGAGGCGTCGTCGAGGGACCCGGTACGGATGAAGGCCGCGTTGTTGACGACCACGTCGAGCTGACCGAAGGCGCCGATGGTGCGCTCCACCACCTCGATGGGCGCGTCCGGGCTCGACAGGTCGGCCGGGACGACGAGCGAGCGCCCGCCGACCTCCAAGATCCGCTCGGCCACCGCGGCGAGCGGCCGGTGGCGCCGCCCCACCAGGGCGACAGCGATCCCGTGCGCTGCCAGGAGCTCCGCCGCAGCCGCGCCAATCCCGGTGCCGGCGCCGGTGACGACGGCGGTCCTCCCATCGCTCACGATGGTCGTCGCCCCGATCCGTCGAGCACTCTGGTCTCGCGCCGCGTGCCCTATGGGTACACGTAGTCGGGGGTGAGCTCGATGGCGTGACCCGATCCCGACTCGAGGATGATCTTCAGCGAGGGCTCGGTGTCGACGTAGAAGAACTCGATGGTTTCGCCAATCCGCCCGCTCATCAGCACGGGCATGTCGCGTTCCGCGAAGCGCTGCTTCAAGGTGGTCGACTCGTCGAAGTCGTGCAGCATCACGGCGACATGGTGGAGCCCCTCGCCGTGCTGCTCCAGCCAGTCCTTGTAGATGCTTGGACCCTCGAGCGGCTGGAGGAGCTCGAAGCCGAGGTCACCGACGTGGGTCTCGGCGCCAAGCATGGTGTAGTCGACGGGCTTGCCCCCGACCTCGGTGTCATGAAGCCGCGGCGGCTCGTGACGGTACACGTTCCATGGTCCCCATCCGAGCAGATTCGTATAGTTCTCCATCGTCTTCTGCAGGTCGTTGCAGACCACCGCCACCTGTGAGATCTTCAGCTGCCTGCCGAGAAGCCCCCCGGCGACGGCGTCCGCGCTCGTCTTCACCACTGACCGCTCCTCTCGCTAATCCGATCAATTCCGTGCTCGGCGAGACCTGACCAAACCGCCGGACTGGGCTTGGCCGATCCATCCCGGCGTAACCCGCCCCACCGCGCATTCGCCGGTGGCCTCGACGATCACCAGTCGATCCTCACCGTCTCGTAGGGCGAGAGGACGATCGCAAGGTCGCCGTTCGCGGCTGGGGTGGCGCGCTTGGCGGAGCGGCGGAACCTCGCGGCGTCCGTCGCGGCCTCAGAGGCGTGCTGCTCGTCGAGCTGGCGGACCTGCGCCGGGCCGCCGACGCCTTCCACGATGACCGGAAGCTCGTCCACCGACAGGTTGGCGGCAAGCACCACGCGCTTGCCACCAAGGCGGAGCGCGAGCGCCGCCAGTGAGAGGGGCGCCGAGGATGTGGTGTTGAGGACCTCGGCCGCCCGCAGCGAGCACACGTCGGCGATCGGGTGGAAGAGGGGGAATGCTTCTCCAGGGCCGCCCGGGAAGAGTTCCGGCGCGGGGCTCGGGTTGGCGCCGTGGATCACGCCGCGCCAGCCGACCGTCTCGAAGTATGTGACCGCCTGCACTCCGGCGCGACAGAGGTGGGCGAGGCTGGCGAGCGTCCAGGCCGCTCCGAGCAGCGACGCCTGGCGCGGATCGACCGAGTCGGGCAGCCCTTCCTCCGGCTCGTCCTCGGCGACGGTCGCGTTCACGTTGTAGCGCCGCTTGAGCGTGACGGGACCGACGAACAGCGGCCGTCCCCCGGCGAACTCGAGCGCGGTCAGCACTTGCTCGGCTTGTGCTTCCGGCGTCTCGACGAGCGAGAGGTCGTCGAACGCGTGGACCTGAGGATTGACGGACCAGAAGATCCCGTCCATCGCCTCGGTGTCCGGACGGGTGCGGTTGAGCTCGCAGAAGTACATGTCCGTACCGCCCGCGACCGGCACCTCGGTGGCCAAGCCGTCGCGCACCAGGCGCACCAGCTCGGCGGGGGTCGTCTCCTCGTCGGTGACCGTCTGGGCGCCAGCGGCGATCACGAGCACGCGGGCGAGCGGCAGACCGGCGAGCGCGAGAGCGAGCGCCGGCAGGCGCCGAGCGTCCTCGGGCCCCAGCACGAGGGCGAGCTCGAGCTCGGTGCTGATGGCGGCACACGCTTCGGCCCCACGAGCGAGCGTGTCCGCCCAGGCGTCGTTGCTGAGAGCGAGGTCGAGCCGAAGGTGGGCGGGTGCGAGCGTTCGAAGGAGCGCGAGGTCGCCGGGCGCCGGGGCATCGTCGCTCGCCGCGAGTGCGAGCCCGACGGGCGGCACGGTCATGCCGCTGGCGGGACCGACGGTTATTCGTTCCGGGCTGTCTCCGTGGCGACGCGCAGCGGTCTCGAGGCGTCCCGCGACGGACACGGTGACCCGCTGCGTCCGGCGCTCGCCAGGCGCAAGCCGGTGCGGGAAGCCGAGCGCGAGCGGGGTGCAGTACGTCTTCAACGAAGCGTCGCTCCAGTTGCGCTGGTCTTCGGTCTCGAACAGGTCGCCGCTGAACTCAAAGCGCACGCGCAGCTCGTCATCGAGGTCGACGACGAGGTTGCTCGTCGAGGGAAAGAGCGGGACGTAGACGCCGTGCTCGAAGCGCTGCGGCGCCACCCGCACAGGAAAGGTGCCGGACACGGTGCCGTCCGGCGTCTCCGCCGTGAACGGCCGGCCCGCCATCTCGCGACATGGGTGCAGGACGCAAAAGCCGATGCGGTTGTAGAGCATCGCCGTCATGGCGGTCCCGTCCATCGAGACCGCGATCCGTCCGTCTTGGGCGCCCGACATCGTGCCCTGCCAGGCGAAGTCCGTGTCGTGGCTCTGATGGCGGGCGGAGAAGGAGACGTCGAAACTGTCCGCGCGTGCGTCGACCGCTACGTCGGTGACGGTCCCCGGGATGGTGTTCCAGTTGCGGTCGCGGACTGCGGCGTAGATGCGGCGGACGACCTCGACCTCGCCGACGCGCACATAACGCAGGTCCACGCCGTCCAGCACCGCGGTGAGCGGACCCGCCCGCAGTTCGCGGCGCTCGGGTGGCGGCGCGGGATTACCCCGGAGCGCGGTCCAACGGGAGGCTTCGGTCGCAGGTGCCATCAGATCGCCGTCATGCCGCCGTCATGCCGCCGTCGGCGGACCAGATCGCCCCAGTCACGTACGGCGTGCGGTCCGACGCGAGGAATGCGATCACCTCGGCCACCTCCTCTGCGCGGCCGGCTCGTCCGAGTGGGACCGTCCTCAGGAGCGCCTCGTGCTCGTCGGGCGACACCCAGGTGGTCATGCCCGTCTCGGTGTAACCGGGTACGACGCCGTTCACCTAGATGTTCTCCGACGCGTCGTCGGCGGCCATGACCCGAACGAGGCCGGCGACGCCCCCCCTTGCTCGCCGAATAGGCGTCATAGCCGGGGGCGCAACCGTACAGCTCGGTCGGTGAGCAGGTGCAGACCACCGAACCGCCTCCGTTGGCGAGCAGTGCGCGCAGCCCGTGCTTGGCGATGAGGAACATACCGGTCAGGTTGACGTCGATCGTACGACGCGAGACGTCGAGAGACAGTCGGTCAGCTCGGTCGTCCTCATCCGCGAGCTGGACTCCTGCGTTGCCGACGACGACGTCGAGCCCCCCGAACGACGAGGCTGCTCCGGCGACGGCGTGCGCCACCTCGGCCTCGTCGGTGAGGTCGGCGTGAAGGGCCGTCGCGGCGCTGCCCAGAACGCGTACAGTGACGGCCTCCGCGGCGGGCAGGTCGAGGTCCAGGACTGCTTCGCGAGCGCCCTCGCGCGCGCGCACAAGCGCTGTCTGTCTGCCGATGCCGTTGCCGCCACCGGTGACGATCGCCGGCCGTCTTGCAAGCAGCCCTTTGGAGTCGGTCACTGCCCCCCCCGCCCTGACAGCGTCCTTGCTGTACCAACAGGATGACGTTATGTTAGCCAAACGATGCCGGTCAACGGGCGACGGCGAGCGGAACTACAACCCAAGGCGCGATTGGCGGGACAGGGCAGCTGGACAGGACGAACAACCAGACTTCGCAGGCCCGGTCGGCCGAGGAGCGGCGCCGTGCCCGTTGACCACGGGAGGGGCGAAGCGTGAGGATCTTGGCGGTCGGGGACTCCTATATGCCGACCGGCTACTTCAGGCGGGCCTTCGCGCCGCTCGAAGGGCGCCATGAAATTGCGTATCTCCAGGTGGACCGGGAGCGCGAGTTCGTGCCAGCGAGCGAGTCCGAGCTCGGGCTTCGCGAGTACCAGGGCGACCCTGCAGAGATAGCGGGGGCGATGGCGGGCGTCGAGGTGCTGGTCGTCCAGGGCGCTCCGGTGACCGACGTGGTCCTCGACGCGTCGGACCGGCTGCGGCTCGTCTGCTGCGCGCGCGGGGGCCCGGTCAACGTCGACATGCGGGCTGTGACGGCTCGCCGCCTGCCGCTCGTGACGACACCGGGGAAGAACGCCGAGGCCGTCGCGGATCTCACGATCGCCTTCATCGTTATGCTCGCCCGTCGGCTGCCGGAGGCCCAAGGCTTTCTCGCCGACGGTGGTCAGCTGAAGGACAACTGGGAGGGTGCGCGCTTCATGGGCCGCGACCTTCGCGGCCTCGTGCTTGGTCTCGTCGGGTTCGGCCAGGTCGGCCAGCGCGTGGCGGTCCGGGCGCTCGCGTTCGGCATGGACGTCCTCGTCTATGACCCCTACTGCGAGGCGCCCGTCCCACCCCCGCTCATCCACGAGGCACAGCTTGACGACATGTTGGGGTGCGCCGACGTCGTATCGCTTCACGCACGGGCCTCCTCGGAGAACTCGGAACTCTTCGGTCCGGCGAACTTGGCGAAGATGCGCCCGGGCGCCGTCCTCGTAAACACGGCACGGGAGACCCTCGTCGACGAAACCGCCCTGGACGAAGCGCTGCGCTCCGGCCACCTCGGCGGGGCTGCGCTCGACGTCGTGCACTCGAGCCCGCCGGGTCTGCCGCACCCCTTGCTCCGCCATGCCAACGTGATCGTCACGCCCCACGTCGGGGGTGCGACAGAAGAGACGCTTCTACAGGGAGCCGAGATGATCGCGCAGGAGATCGGGCGGCTCGAGTCCGGCGAACCGTTGCTGAACGTCGCGAACCGGGAGGCCGTCGAGCAATGAGTGCCGCGTCGCCCCTCGTCATGGCGATCGACCTCGGCACCGGGAGCTGTCGTGCCGCCTTGTTCGACGAGTCGGGCAGCCAGGTCGCGATCGGCCAGCGCGAGTACGCTCACGCGCCGGCTCCCGGCGTTCCCGGCTCCCAGGTGTTCGACACGACGGCGGTCTGGTCGCTCGTCGTCCAATGCATCCGGGACGCGCTCGCCGCCGCGGGTCGCCCGGCCGCGGCCGTCGCCGCCGTCGCCGCGACGAGCATGCGCGAGGGGATGGTCCTCTACGACTCCGGAGGAACCGAGCTCTGGGCCTGTCCGAACGTGGACTCGCGCGCGAGCGAAGAAGCGACCGAGCTCGTCCGCTCCGGAGCAGCTCGGCGCATCTTCGACCTCGCTGGTGACTGGGTGGCCATCACCGCTCCGGCACGGTTCCGTTGGATCGCCAGCCACGAGCCGGAGATCCTTGCCGCCACGGCACACGTCGGCATGCTCGGCGACTGGGTGGCCACGAAGCTCACCGGCGAGTTTACGACGGACCCCTCGCTCGGGTCGAGCTCGGGCCTGTTCGATCTCGGGAAGCGGAGCTGGTCCGAGGAGATCCTCGACCTCTGCGGTCTCGACGCCTCGGTATTCCCGCCGGTGCTCGAGCCGGGGACCGTGCTCGGTGCCGTCACGACCAGATCCGCCGAGGAGACCGGGCTCGACGTGGGCACGCCGGTGGTGGTCGGGGGAGCGGACACGCAGCTCGCGTTGGCCGCCCTCGGCGTCCATCGACCCGGTCGGTTCACGATCGTCGGCGGCAGCTTCTGGCAGCAAACCCTCGTGGCCGACGAGCCCCTCATCGACCCTGCTGGCCGCCTTCGCACCCTGTGCCACACCGTCCCCGAGCGCTGGATGGTGGAAGGCATCGGTTTCTACTCCGGGATGGTGATGCGCTGGTTCCGCGATGGGTTCTGCGAGCTCGAAAAGGAGGAGGCGCGTCGCCACGGGCTCGACCCTTACGAGCTGCTCGAGGAGAAGGCCAGGCTCGTGCCGCTGGGCTCAGGAGGGCTCGTCGGGATCTTCTCCGACGTGATGCAGGCGAACCGCTGGCGGCACGCTTCGCCGAGCTTCATCGGCTTCGACGTCGCCAGTCCTGCGCGCTCTGGCCGGATGGCGTGCTATCGGGCCATCGAAGAGAGCGCGGCATACGTCTCGCTGGGCCATCTGCGGATCCTCCAGGAGCTGACGCGGCGCCAAATCGACGAGGCGATCTTCACCGGGGGCGCGGCGAAGGGCAGTCTCTGGCCCCAGATCGTGGCCGACGTCCTTGGCGTAGCCGTGCACATCCCAGTCGTGAAGGAATCGACGGCGCTCGGCGCAGCGCTGTACGCGGGCGTCGGCGCCGGACTGTGGGAGGACGCGTGCGGCAAGGCTGAACGAGTGGTCCGTTTCGACCGCACCTTCGAGCCGAGCGCGGCGGCGCACGAGCAGTACCTCGAGCTGTTCGAGCGGTGGACGCAGGTCTACCGACACGAGCTGGAGCTCGTCGATAGTGGCCTGGTCAACCCACTTTGGCGTGCGGCGGGCGCATGAGCACGGAGCAAACGCCCCCGGTTCTCCGTCGGGCGGATACAGACCCACCCGTCGGACGAGCCGACTGGGCGGCGAGGGACGCAATCCAGACACGGAGAGGGAGCGATGCCGGAAGCTGACGAGCGCGAAGAGAAGCAATTCCATCCAGAGATCCGCACCACGCCGCCGACGTTCTTCTTGAAAGGCGCCTCCGGGTACGACTGGGGGATGCGCAATCGGCTCGCTCGGATCTTCGATCCAGAGAGCGGCCACACGGTCATGCTCGCCTTCGATCACGGCTACTTCCAGGGTCCGACGAGTGGTCTCGAGCGCATCGACCTCAACATCCTGCCGATCGCGGGCGACGCCGACGCACTCATGTTGACGCGCGGCGTCCTCCGCTCGACCATCCCGGCCGACTACCAGCACGGCATCGTGATGCGTGCGAGCGGCGGTCCGAGCGTGCTGAAGGAGCTCTCAGACGAGCGGCTCGCGCTCGACATCGAGGACGCGGCGCGGATGAACGTCCATGCCGTGGCGGTGCAGGTGTTCGTCGGCGGCGAGCACGAGACGCAGTCGGTCGAGAACATGACGCGGCTGATCGACGCCGGCTATCGCGTCGGGATCCCGGTGCTCGGCGTGACCGCCGTCGGCAAGGAGCTGACGCGAGACGCTCGCTATCTGAGCCTGGCGACCCGGATCTGCGCAGAGCTCGGCGCCCAGCTCGTGAAGACGTACTACGTCGAGGAGGGATTCGAGAGAGTCACAGCCGGTTGCCCCGTCCCGATTGTGATGGCTGGGGGGAAGAAGCTCCCCGAGCTTGACGCGCTGACGATGGCGTGGAAGGCGATGGACCAGGGAGCAGCCGGTGTCGACATGGGCCGGAACATCTTTCAGTCGCCGTCGCCTACAGCGATGATCCAGGCAGTGCGCCAGGTCGTCCACGACGGTGCCCGACCCGCCGATGCGTACGAACTCTATCGGGAGCTGTCGGAGAAGCCCGGAGGGAGGGCGCCGTGAAGGTGTCACTTGCCGAGCTCCGGGCGACGGCGCCACACCTGAGCGTCGGGATCCATGCCGCGGACCTGCTGAGGATCGGAGAAGAGCTGTCCGAGCTCGACAAGGCTGGGGTGCGACTGATCCACCTCGACGTCATGGACGGCGTGTTCTGCCCCCAGATGACGTTCGGTCCGCTCCTCGTGCAGGCCGTCGGCGACGGGTTCGTGAAGGACGTCCACCTGATGATCGAGGATCCGCTGCCGAAGCTCGGTTCCTTCGTCGACGCAGGTGCCTCGATTGTCACCTTTCATCTCGAATCGACGCGGCATCCTCATCGCGCGCTGCAGTATCTCGCCGGCAGCGGCGTGCTCCGCGGTGTCGCCCTCAATCCCGGGACGCCGCTCGGCGCTGTCGAACCACTGTTGGACGATCTCGAGCTTGTCCTTCTGCTCGCAATAGACCCGGGGTGGAGCGGGCAGGCCTTTAGCCCTTCGACGGTCGAGCGCATCGCGGCCGTCCGCCGGTTGATCGGCAACCGGCCCGTGCTCGTAGGCGTCGACGGTGCGATCACGAAGGCGAACGTAGGCCAGGTGGCATCGCTCGGCCCGGATCTCATCGTGAGCGGCAGCGCCGTGTTCGCCAGAGGCGACACCTTCGACGACGCCCGGTTCATGCTGGACGCCGCGCTCACCGGGTGGCTCGGGGGGAAGGGGCCGCTCGGCGACTGAGCCGCAGTCGCTCGCTGTCCGGTCCGGGCCTCGCGCGCACTTCGCGTGCTAGTGAGGTCGAGGTAACGCTCGTGTCGAAGACCGATCGGGAAGGCAATCTGCCGATGCTTCCTCGAAGAAGGAGCGGGTGTCGTCGCGCTCGACCTAAACCGGGAGCTCTTGGACGTGACCGTCCGCGAGCTCGGGGACGGATGCGACGCATCGGTCGGCGACGTCGCGCGAGAAGTGGACTGCCGTCGCGCCGTCGAGCGATGCGTTGAGCGCTTCGGTCGCATCGACGTGATGGCGGCACGCCGGGATTGCCGAGCCGATGCCGCTGCTCGACTTCGGCGAGGAGCACTGGCGGCGACACTTCGGCGTCGGCGGCGACGGCATCGTGTATTGCACAGTCGAGGCGGCACGTGTAATGCGCGCGGCGGAAGTGCCCGGATCGATCTTCTGTACGGCTTCGAGCTCGCACCGCGCTACCTGGCCACCATCCCGCTCGGGCGGTTCGGTCAACCAGAGGACGTGGCGGACGCGGTCGCATGGCTCGCCTCGGAGGAAGCGGCCTATATCACCGGCTACACAGACGTGATTGATGGCGGCCAGACGCTCGGCATCCCCGGGGACCTGGAGTCCGCGGCGAAGGAGACGACATGACGACCCACCTCGACGCCCTGCACGAGCAATGGCTGCACCGTTACCGAGATCAGATCGGGCGCAGTCGCGGCGAGGTGACCACGCCGGCGTTGCTCCTGGACCTCGACGCGGTACGCCGCAACAGCGCCACGATGGCCGCGGCCTTCCGGGAGCTGCCGGCCGACCTCCGCCCCCATATCAAGGTTCACAAGTCTGTGGAGCTCGCCCGCATGGAGGTCGCCGCAGGGGCGGTCGGTGTCGCCTGCGCGACCGTATGGGAGGCCGAGGTGATGGCCGAGGGGGGCATCGCGGACGTGCTGATCGCCAACGAGGTCGTGCAGCCAGACAAGGTGCGCGCGCTTGTCGAACTCGCGGCGAGCCACTCGGTCACCGTTGCCGTCGATGACCGTCGCAACATCGCTCAGCTCGAACGAGAGGCGGCGAACGTCGACGCGAACCTCGAGGTGCTGATCGAGATCGACGTGGGTATGGGCCGCTGCGGTGTGCGCACGAAGGAGGAGGCGGTTCCGCTCGCCGAGGCGATCGAGCACTCGCCGCACCTCACGTTGCGCGGGTTGCAGGGGTACGAGGGCCATTGCATGCTCGAACCCGATCGCGACGTACGGGCACGCGAGGCGCGGGCAGCCAACGAGAAGCTGATCGAGGCGGCCGACTACCTGGCCGCCCGTGGCCACCCGTGCGCCGTGCTCTCCGGGGGCGGAACCGGCACCTACTTCATCACGGGCGCGAATCCACGCATTGACGAGGTCCAGGCAGGCTCGTATCTGCTGATGGACTGTTTTCACGGTGGCCTGGTGCCCGGTGGCTTCGAGTTCGCTCTCACCGTCCTCGGGACGGTCGTCAGCGAGCAGGGCGGAACCGTGGTGCTCGACGCGGGTCGAAAATCGATCGGCATCGACTTCGTGACTCCCCCGCTAGCGACCGTCCCCGGAGGCCAAGTGCGGTACTACGCCGAGGAGCACTGCCTCATCGACTTCCCCAGCGCCCCGCCGTTGCATCTCGGCGACACTACTGAGGTTTTAGCGGGGTACGGACCCACCACCGTAAACCTCCATGACGTGTTCCACGTGCTGGAAGGTGACGTAGTCACTGATATCTGGCCCGTGAACCCCCGTGGGCCCGGCAGGCCGGGCTAGATGGCACATCGGAGCCACCGCTCACCGGGTGCAAGCGGGCGGTCGGGCAACAAGCGGACGAGGCGGGGAGCTCGGCATCACGAGGTAAGCGGAACGGCCTCACCCACGAGGAAGTGCAAACGTTTCTTCGTCGGTAGCGCGCCCGCGCCAAATGCAAAGCTTGCATGAGCCGATCGGCGCTCCACTCGAATTGCGCCGCCTGCCTGTCGCTTCCCCCGTTCGAAGCCGGGGACGTGACCTCGGTGCACGAAACCGTCGAACCGAGTGAGTTGCTTAGAGAGATCATCTCGGCGATGGTCTGCGACCAATCCCGGTCCAGTAGAACTTGGCGAACTGGCTGCAGCTGTAGCCATCGGGGTGGGCCTCTCGATACTCGAGCTACAGCAGCTCGAGGGTTACGCCTTTCTAGGTGGCTGGTGTTGAACGAGTGTTCTGTGTGAGGAGTGAGTCGCCGGCAGGAGTCGAGGACGCCTCGCGCTCTCCGGGTGTGAACGTCCACAACGGTGCGAACAGGGCCGATTCGTTGCAAGGA
>Ga0307374_10001056_pt1 | contig 51684 bp, 49 predicted proteins | sample OX3MG_FD_202532 | JGI IMG/M metagenome (GOLD analysis project Ga0307374, IMG submission 202532) | Soil microbial communities from Risofladan, Vaasa, Finland - OX-3 | ecosystem: Environmental > Terrestrial > Soil > Coastal area > Acid sulfate soil | place: Finland: Risofladan, Vaasa | collected...
GTCACCGGCGTGCGCTTTCACCCTGGCCATGTCTGGCGCATCTTGCGTGAACAACTGGGTTGGTCCCGCCAGCGCCCGGCCCGCCGGGCCATCGAGCGCAACGACGAGGCCATCGCTGCCTGGGTCAAAAAGGACTGGCCCCGTGTAAAAAAAACGCCAGACGGCGGGGGGCGTGGATAGTTTTTCAGGACGAGTCCGGCTGCTCGTTGTTGCCCAGTGTGCGATCGACCTGGGCGCCGAGGGGTCAGACCCCGGTGCTCCGCCACCGCTTTAACTGGAAGCGCCTCTCTATCGCTGGTGGTCTGTGCTTTCGCCCCGACGGTAAGGGTGCCACCCTGGTCTTTGGCACAAGGGCGGGGTCCTACAACGAGGACAGCCTCATCGAGTTCCTCACCGGGTTGCACCAGGAGCTGGGTGGCGAAAAGGTCACCGTCGTCTGGGACGGCCTCCCCTCACACCGCTCGAAGAAGATGAAGGCGTTCATCAAACACCAGCGTCATTGGCTTGTGGTCGAACCACTTCCCGGTTATGCCCACGACATCAATCCCATCGAGCAGGTCTGGGGAAACCTCAAGAGCAAAGAGCTGGCCAACCTCTGTCCCGACACGATTGATGAAATCGGCCAGGCGGCCGAGGAGGGACTCAACCGTATCGGTACCGATGCCGAACTGTGCTTTGCGTTCCTGCGCCACTGCGGTCTTTTACTATGACCATTTACTCAGTGTATTATACGAAAGTCTTTAATCCGATTGACGCCAAAAGGATTCCTGCTTGTGGTCACGTCGGACTGAGTGTTGGTCGGGATACGAAATATCGACGTATACGTCGAACCTTCGATCTCGCACATCCACCAGCCGCAGAGCGCCTAATGGGGCTGGACAGTCCCGTTTGAGCTGGCTGTCATTCTGGTTTTGAGAAAGACAAGGGAATTCGTTCGGTACCTCCAAAGGCGTCCGTCTCTCACGATCGCGAGCACGTTGTCCGGCGTCGTGACGTCGATACTGGAGATCACAAGGCTCCCGAAAGGCGCACTCGTACGGTTCGAAAAGGCCGGGGGTCCTATTGGTAACTCGCTTGCTACGGTTGATAACTGGTTCAGGTGCTCCGACGTCGCTGACGAACTCTTGAGAGTCGCGAGTCCGCGCAATTCCAAAACCAGAACCACAACCGGGTTTAGGATCGAAATCGTGGCATGACCGATGACCGATTATCGATTATCGATTATCGGTCGAGATTCGCGACACTTCGCGCTCTCATGCAAATCATTCATCGCGTTCTCGCGAGATTTGCACTCGAATAGTAGTTCTCGAGTGATCGCCAACATGGAACGCGCACATCGATCATCGGTCATCTTGCGTGGCTCTTCGTGACAGATCCACAGCTAGGTGGGCCAGCCGCTATCGGCGCTGAAGGTGTTGGGGTCTGCTACAGGTTATGTTGTTGACCTGTCTCTATGAAACCAGTGGCATTTCAGCTGTATCAAGCAGTCTCGCACTGGCAAGCGTTCTCAGGTTGCGGCTGTGCGCATTGAGAAGCCCGCTCACCCTTTGCTCTTGCGGATGAGCGCGCTCGAAGAACTACGGCATGCGGCGCTGTCTTTATCTCACCAAAGACCGGATCAACGAGTCGCTAAATTGAGCCAAGAGGGTTCGGCATCGCTAAGAGTTGATCGGCGGGGATACTTCCCTCTCTGTAACGTTGATCCCGTCAGCGATCACGCGTTCCTCCGGCGGCTTCCAGGTCTTAAACATCGTGCCGTAGAAAATTGCGCTGAGAGCAGTCAATACTGCGGCGAACCAGATCGGCGCCTCCTCGGCCACAGAGACAAAGAGCCAAGCAGCGATGCTGGGTGAGGCGACGCCGGTCGCGACCGCGGGCAAGTTTCCAAAGGCGGCTACCCGGGATCGGTGCCGTTCATCACTGACGCCCATCACAAACGATTGGCGCACGGGCCCACCGATTCCGTTGAGCACGGTCCGGATCAAAAATGCCACTGAAGCGGCAAAGAGATTCGGCGAGAGCGCGAGCCCAATGAGAGAGACCACCGAAGCGAGTCGCGTCCAAGAGGTCGTCCTCACGGCGCCGATGGCACGCCCGAGAGCCGGGGCGACAATGGCGCTTAATGCCATGAGCACGTTGCCTATCAAAAAGAGCAGCCCGATGTCGCCAGCACCCATTCCAAATCGGCGATGGAGCCAATACGCGAGGAAGGGCCCCAAGACACCAAGTGCAAGCCCGTTGAGGCCACCGGTGACCCAAAGGCGTACGACGAGGGGAAAGGTCCCCTTCGAAGATCGTTTCTGTGCGGTCTCTGCTCTCTCCAGACGGCGCTCTTTGATGGGAGCTACCGCGATGACGGTACCGATGCTTGCAAGAAAGCTCACCCAAAGCAACGCGTGAAGGCTGTGGAGGCTCGTCCGCCCTCCGACAGAGAAGACGATCAAGGATCCGATGACGCTGGCGAACAGAGCTACGAACGAGACCGTAGAGAAGACCGCATTGCGATCCGCGGGCCTTTTAGCGCAGTCAGCAATGAGCGGCTGTTCAGCCGGATAAAAGGCCCCATATCCGCCCGCGCTTCCAGCACCTCCGCCCTTTCCCATCGACGAGATCGCCGCCATCGCCGCTAACAGCCAGTAGTTATTGGTGAATACAAATCCCGCGCTTCCAAGGCATCCGAGGATGGCGACGACCAGGAGCAGCCTTTTCCTTCCCAATCGATCTGCGAGGACTCCGACACCGAGCACCATGATCGCCGATCCGAAGGCCCCCAACGAGAGCAGCAGACCAACTCGCGAGGCGCTGTCGCCCAACTTCGCGAGTTCGAGCGGTATCGCGACCACCATCAGAGCCTGCGCAAGGCTCCTGAGGGCCCGGGTGACCAGTAGCCAGATGAGATTTGGCCCCCACCAAGTGGGCAACCGTCCCCTCTTCATCGAGATCACGCCGCCCCGAATGCTTTGCATAAAATCATCGACCGCGGGCGTCGAACGGAAGGCGGCCGAAGAATCACGTCGCGATTGCGCACAAAAAGACCCTACTGTTGCCTCGTGCGAAAGCCAACCCTGCACAGCATCGATGGACGAATGCGACGAAACGACAAAACGCACCAGAGCGAACTTCCAGCAAGATCCGTCACGATATCTAAGCGTTCCTCGGACTCCATAGAAGAAAACATTGATGGTCCCGAAATGCGAGGACGACTTGAGGCAAGGGCGTTTTGAGCCTTGGATGAAGTGCACCGACCCAAAGACGGGGACAAGGGTGCACTGCTGTCGGCCAGAGGGACCGGTCGCGAAGGTCGCGTGCCCGCTGACGCCTTCGTCACTTCTCCCCACCAATGCCATTCCATTGCAAAATCCTCCGCCTGAGGGCCAGCGCGGCGCGTGCTGCTCGCAGACTTCGATCTCCGTCCGATGGAGAGACGATGCCAAATATGAGCAGGAGCTTTGCTTTAGCCCTCCCGAGTGGAGAGCGCTCCACGAAATGCTCCGCAATCATGTCGAGGGCCGCTACGGAACCAGTAAGGACTCTCATGAATCTGGGTTCGAAAAGATTGACCGGCGTCGTACGCGTGGTCAGGGGCCAACCAATTTCCTTTTGGCCGTTTTCTTTGCCGGGCAGAGCATGCCTATTATCGACAACCTTTGGGCAAACACGGCACAGGGAACGCTCGGCCACGTTGCAGGTTCTGGCAGACCGAGACGGCTTTCGTCGGGCGACCCGTCAGGCGACTAGAAAGCGGCACAGAACTCAATTTCGGATTCGACACAGGGTTGAGCGCGTCTGAAGATGGGGCGATCGCCCCTCAGGAAGCTTTCAAACTCAGCTGATCGCCTCCGATCTTCTCCTGATCCGCGATGCAGTTTTTCCAATCGATGCATACGCAGCTCAGGCGCTGATTTGGACGAGAGGATCCGTTACGATCCGCACCGTCCCGTTTCAATAGGGGTCATCGGATTTCAACGGGGGGTTGCCGACGCTCGCAAGTGAGTATCGCCGTCAACGGAGTTGCCCCCGGCAGTGCCCCCGGCAGGATTCGAACCTGCGCTCCCGCCTCCGGAGGGCGGTGCTCTATCCCCTGAGCTACGAGGGCAAATCCTGACGAACGTATCCGTCTTGTCTTTCGATAGAGATGGTGTCCGACCTGAGTATCTCCGGTTGTATGGTAGTCGCCCACCTACCATCCTTATGTGGCCATGACTATCGCCGACGTCCTCGCAACCGAAATCTCCCATGTCCTCGGTGAACTCGGGGCGCCGCTCAACGCGAATGAGATCCACCTTGAGCGCCCGGCGCGCCTTGAACACGGCGATCTTTCGACAAATGTCGCTCTTGCGCTTGCAAAGCGAGTCGGCACTTCGCCGCGTGAGTTCGCTAGCAGGATCGGTAGTGCGCTTGAGGCGAGGACGATCGAGCACGTTGATGCGATCGAGATCGCCGGTCCCGGATTTGTGAACTTTCGTCTGCGCAGCTCTTGGCTCCATGCGGTGCTGGTCCAGGTTGTCACGGAGGGGATTGACAACTATGCACGGCTTGATCTCGGCAGTGGAGAGCGCGTTCAGGTCGAATTCGTCTCGGCAAACCCGACTGGGCCGTTGCATGTTGGAAACGGATGGCTCGGCTCGTACGGTGACGCTCTGTCGCGCGTGCTCCGGCGCTGTGGCTGGCAGGTGTCGACTGAGTACTACGTCAATGACACGGGGAACCAGATCCGCATGCTCGGCGAGAGTGTGTTGGCGCGTCGCTCAGGATCGGAAATTCCCGAGCAGGGATACCAGGGTGCCTATGTCGCCGATCTTGGCTTCGCATATAACGGTCCGGACGAAGTCATTGCGGCCGGTCGTTACGCAGCGGAGGAGATTCTCAAATCGATCCGCATGACGCTCGATCGGCTTGGAATTGTCTTTGACGAGTGGTACAGCCAGGCTTCGATTGAAGAGAGCGGCAAAGTTGCCGAGACCGTTGCGTTGATGCGTGAACGCAATCTTGTCTACGAGGAGGGCGACGCGGTATGGCTTCGATCCACCGATCTCGGGGACCCGCGCGATCGGGTTCTCATCAAGGCAAACGGTGATGCAACCTATCTTGCCGGAGACCTTGCGTACCACCGGGACAAGTTTCTTGTGCGCGGGTTCGATCGCGTCATCGATGTGTTTGGTGCCGATCACCATGGACAAGTCGCAAGCCTCGAAGCCGGTGTAGAGGCGCTTGGCATCGACCGGACGCGACTTGAGGTCAAGCTTGGTCAGCTCGTCTCGCTGGTGAGCGGTCGGATGTCAAAGCGCTCGGGCAACTACGTGCGCCTCGACGAATTGATCGACGAAATCGGTCCCGATGCAACGCGTCTGATGTCATTGATGAGTTCGATCGACCAGGCGTCGACGCTCGATCTCGATGCCGTGACGGCAAGGTCAATGGAGAACCCGGTGTTCTATGTGCAATACGCCTACGCGCGTATCTCTTCGATCGGACGCGTCGTGCATGAGCGGGGCATTGTCCGCTCTTCGCTTGATACAGCCGATCTCTCCCTCTTGGCGCACACGCGTGAACTCGATCTACTGCGTACTCTCTATACGCTGCCATCTGTGCTGCGCGAGGCGGCCGTGGAGCGCGCGCCATACAAGGTGACCAACTTTGCCCGCGCGCTCGCTGGGGAGTTCCACGGCTTTTATCATGACTGTCGCGTGCTCGGTGACGGTGTGAGTGCACCAGAGACTCAGGCGCGTCTCTGGCTTGTCGAGGCGACACGCATTGGACTGTCGATAGCGCTCGGCCTGCTCGGTGTGAGTGCGCCAGAGAAGATGTGAGGTCGCCCGATGACAAGTTGGTCGAATCGCCAGAGCTCCCCGAGTGAGGAGGGAATCGGAGCACACCTCCTTCCAGTCTCCGCGTATTCGCAAGAGGGCGGGCATCTTGTCGTTGCGGGAGTCCGTGTCGAGGACATTGCCGCGGAGTTCGACACACCATTTTTTCTCTACGACGAGGAGCACCTGCGCGAGCGCTGTCGAGAGATTGTCGCAGCATTTGGCAGAGGTGCAGCGTTTGCAACCAAATCCTTTCTCACCAAGGCAATGGCTCTTATCGCGTTCGAAGAGGGAATGTCTCTCGATGTCTCGACCGGTGGTGAACTCGCTGTGGTGCTCGCAGCCGGGGTTCCGGCAACGCACATTGTCTTTCACGGCAACAACAAGTCTCGCGTCGAACTTGAAACTGCAGTTTCCGCTGGCGTTGGACGCATCGTCGTGGATTCATTTGACGAGATCGAACGACTCATTGCTATCGATGAGATCGGTGAGATGCGGATCTCGATCCGGGTCAATCCCGGTGTCGAGGCACACACCCATGAGTACATCATGACGGGACAGGAGGACTCGAAGTTCGGTTTCTCCCTCGGCGCGGGCGTGGCGGACCACGCAATCGAGAGGTTACGCGCTCATTTTGGCGAGCGCGTCGACGGCGTGCATGCGCACATCGGAAGTCAGATCGTCGAATTTGAAGGTTTCGCTCTTGAGGTCGAATTGCTCGCGCCCTTTGTCGAACGTCATGAGCTGAGCGAATTTGTGGTCGGCGGCGGTCTCGGAGTTGCCTATTGCAATGATGAGGTCGTACCTTCGCTTACGAGCTGGGCAGAAGATATTCGGGCCCACTGTGCGAGAGCTGGCATTGCGAGTGGGGTGGCACTTGGTGTCGAGCCAGGTCGCGCGATTGTCGCAACTGCCGGCATGACCTGTTATCGCATCGGCACGATCAAGGAGATAGTAGGGGTACGCACCTATGTCGCGGTCGATGGGGGGATGAGTGACAATCCTCGTCCGGTGCTCTATGGCAGTGGCTATGAGGCCTTTCTCGCGCGTGATATCCACGCGCCGCGCCAAAAGGCGGTGCGCGTCGTTGGGAGGCACTGCGAATCTGGCGATGTGATCGTGTTTGACGGTCGACTCCCAGTTGACACTGTCGTTGGCGATCTTCTCATCACGCCGGTGACGGGTGCCTATGGCTTTTCGATGGCCTCGAACTACAATCGGGTGTGCCGCCCGCCGGTGCTGTTCGTCGCCGACGGGGAGGTCAAAGTCGTTGTCCGGCGCGAGACGATTGAGGATCTTCTCCGTCTCGAGCCGTAGTCGACCGGCGTCGGCGCAGCACGGTTGAGGAGGACGAGCATGACCCCAAGCGACCTCGGCATGCACTGAGCGGGTCGTGGGGAGTCGAGACTCTCTGCGTGATTCGGGTCGAACGAGAGGTCCGCGATTCGTCGGTTGGGCACCGAGCCGATCAATGGCTCGGTCAGCGGGTATCGGTCGCGCCCGTGTAACGAAGCAGTGTTCGGTCCGGTCAACAGTCGCCTTGTCGATTGGTTAGCGTGGAGGGATGACGGGAGCCGGTGCAGACATGCAAGAGGACCAGCTAAGGACTGTGCGCGTCGGTCTTCTCGGCTGTGGCAATGTCGGTGATGCACTCGTGTCGCTGGTCGACGCCGAGGCCGATGCCATCGCGAAGCGTTCGGGAGTACATCTTGCGATTACCCGGATCGCGGTGCGCGACCTGCACAAGAAGAGGGCCTCGTCCGGCCTTCGGGATCGTCTGACCAAAGATGCGCTCGACGTCGTTCAAGATCCCGATATCGACCTCATCGTCGAACTCATCGGTGGCATAGAGCCTGCGCAGTCATTGATAGAGGCGGCACTGCGCGGAGGCAAGTCTGTCGTGAGTGCGAACAAGGAACTCCTTGCGACACACGGCGCTCACCTGCACGATCTTGCCGCCAAAGCCGGGAGGGACCTTCTCTATGAGGCCTCGGTTGGAGGGGCCATCCCACTTGTGCGCGCGCTCTCGGTCTCGCTCGCGGGAGAGCGGGTCAACCGCGTGTTGGGCATCGTGAACGGGACGACGAATTTCATCTTGACGCGAATGGCCGAAACACACGAGGCCTACGAAGCCGCGCTCGCCGAGGCGATCCGTCTCGGCTATGCCGAATCCGACCCAACTGCTGATGTCGAGGGACATGACGCGGCCGCAAAGACGGCGATCATTGCGAGTATCGCGTTCAATGCTGACGTCTCGGTGGACGACGTCTATCGGCAGGGCATTACCGATATCGATCTCGCGGACATTGAATTCGCGCAGCGACGCGGATATGCGATCAAGCTTCTCGCGCTCGCGGAGCGTGAAGGAGACGGAGCGCAAGAGTCGATCGCGGTACGCGTCCATCCTGCAATGATCAGTAACGAACATCCGCTCGCATCGGTGCACGGGCCTTTCAATGCAATCTTCGTTGAGGGTGAGCACGCCGGTGAGTTGATGCTCTATGGACGTGGAGCTGGAGGACAGCCGAGCGCGAGCGCGGTCCTCGGTGATCTCATCGATGCCGCCCGCGGACTCCAGCGCGCGACAACCTTTCTGCACCCGGTTCGACGACATGTCCGGTTCCGCTCGATGGCACAGTTGCATTCGACCTACTGCATCACGCTCGAAGTTGTCGACCGTCCGGGCGTGATGGCTGCGGTCGCCGAGATCTTCGGTCGACATGGTGTTTCCATTCGCTCGATGGAACAGGTCGGCCTGGCCTCTGAGGCCCGAATGATCTTCATCACCCATCTCGCGCTCGAATCCGATGTCCAGACGACGCTTCAGGACTTGAAGATGCTCGATTCGGTTATCCGTATCGGTGGACTCGTGCGGGTGATTGGAGACGGGGATGACGCGTGACGAGCGTACCGTGAGCGGATTCGTCGGGTCCAGTGACGGCCGAGCGTGGGAGGGAATCATTCGCCGCTACCGGGAGTTTCTTCCGGTGAGTGACGTGACCCCGATCATCACCTTGCACGAGGGCAATACGCCGCTGCTGCCCGCGCCAAGACTCAGCGAACGAGTGGGAGCCGAGGTCTTCTTAAAGGTTGAGGGGGCCAATCCCACCGGATCGTTCAAGGATCGCGGGATGACCGTTGCGATCTCCAAGGCCGCCGAGGCTGGGGCACGCGCCGTGGTCTGCGCGTCGACCGGCAATACCTCAGCCTCTGCGGCTGCCTACGCGGCGAGGGCGGGCATGAGTTGTGCGGTGGTTATCCCCGAAGGTCATATCGCGCTCGGCAAGCTGGCCCAGGCACTTGTGCACGGGGCACGTGTCGTCCAGGTCCGGGGCAATTTCGACGCTGCGCTCGACATCGTGCGTGAACTGCCGTCGCGTGCTCCGATCGTCGTCGTCAATTCGATCAACCCGTACCGTATCGAGGGACAGAAAACCGGCGCGTACGAGGTCATCGACGCTCTCGGTGACGCCCCCGATATGCATTGCATTCCGGTCGGGAACGCAGGCAACATCATGGCCTACTGGATGGGGTATCGCGACTATTACGCCGCGAATCTTTCGACGAAGCTGCCGATGATGCTGGGATTCCAGGCTGAGGGTGCGGCACCGATCGTGCTCGGACATCCGGTCGAGTCTCCTGAGACGATCGCGACTGCGATCCGGATCGGCAATCCCGCCTCTTGGGGCGGAGCGGTCGAGGCTGCGCGCGATTCGGGTGGACAGATCCGCGCGGTGAGCGACGAGGAGATCCTCGATGCGTATCGAATTCTCGCGGTCGAGGAGTCGGTCTTTTGCGAGGCCGCCTCCGCGGCAAGCGTCGCCGGCCTAATTAAGTTCGGCGTGCCAAAGGACTCGCGTGTCGTCTGCATCCTGACCGGACACGGACTCAAAGATCCTGACCTCGCGATCAGCCAGGCGGTCGTTCCTGTTACTGTCGAAGCCACGCTCGATGCGGTACTTGCAACCCTTGATCTGGTGAAATAGCTGCGTCAATCACCAGTTCGAGAGCGCATTTCGCCCTCTTGCGAGCCCGCTGATTGCTCCGCGCGCGAATCGGCGTTAGAGTGGGGGTGCAGGCCTTCCTGCCGAGTGTGGTGTCACCGACGTGACCAACGCTCGTCTGGCGAAGCTTGGGTAACAGATACCCGGGGTCGCACCTCGCAATCTCCCGGTACACCGCTTCCTTTTTGAGTCCTACTGACAGGCGGCGGTCTGCTTGAGGTATTGCCCGGTATTTCGTCTCTGAAGAGGGCACTTTGACACCGTGCAGGCTCCAGAGGAGTGGCGGGCGGCCATCTTTGGAGTCGATGCGAACTCAAACATCCGATGTTCACCCTGAACATCAACAACAAGACCAGGAGCACAATCGATGGCTGGAGCAGGTTCACCACGCTCAGTACTCGAAGGCAAAGAGCGGTCGGAGCTTGCTGTCATGGCAGCTGCGCTCGACCTCAGTGTCGCACCACGAGCAAAGAAATCAGACGTCATTGACGCGATCTTGCAAAAGACCGGCGCGGGTGACGAGAATGCGCCGATCAAGCGCGGACCGGGGCGTCCACGAAAGATCGTGATCGAGCCCGCCGGCCAAGACGCGGAGCGTTCGTCGTTGTCAGCTGATGAGCAGCCCATTAGGCGTGCGCCGGGGCGTCCACGAAAGACGACCGAAGCGGCCGATCAGTCATCTGTTGCCGAGCCAGAGACCACCTTCCACGCGACTCCGGTCCTCGAGGGCGCACCGAGCGGGAACGGCGAGGTCGCACGTACGAGCTATGTGCCCAGCCAGCCGGCGGCCCGTCGAGAGAACGATGGATCTGCGCCACGTCCCCAGGGCCAGAGCCAGGGCCACCAGGATCGCAACTCGACCAGCCGCGACCAGAACCGCGATCCCAACGAACTTGGAAATCGCAGGGGCAGGCGACGCGGCCGCGGCCGTGACCGAGAGCGCGAGCAGGGTCCGAACGGCGTCGAGCAGAGCCCGAACTACCAGGGCGAGCTCGTCAGCGTGAAGGGTCTGCTCGACCTTCGTGAAGAGGGTTACGGGTTCTTGCGCACGAGCGGTTACCTGCCGAGTCCAAAAGACGTCTACGTCTCGGTCGGTCTCGTGCGGCGCTTCTCGCTGAGAAAGGGTGACGCAATCGAGGGGGCCTGTCGGGCAGCCTCCTCGAGCGAGAAGTACCCCGCGTTGATCCGGATCGACGCAGTCTCTGGACACGACCCCGAAGAGGCAAAGAACCGGTTGAAGTTCGAAGACCTCACCCCGCTCTTCCCCGATTCTCAGCTGCGTCTTGAGACTGGAGACGATCCGAACAACCTCACCGCGCGTATCGTCGACCTGATCTCACCGATCGGAAAGGGCCAGCGTGGTCTGATCGTCTCTCCGCCAAAGGCGGGAAAGACAACGATCATGAAGCAGATCGCCCATTCCATCGAGGCAAACAACCCCGAGGTTCATCTCATCGTGCTGCTCGTCGACGAGCGCCCTGAAGAGGTTACCGACATGCGCCGCTCGGTCAAGGGAGAGGTCATCGCCTCAACCTTCGATCGCCCTGCGGAGGAGCACACCTCGGTTGCCGAATTGACGATCGAGCGGGCCAAGCGTCTTGTCGAACAGGGCAAGGATGTCGTCATCATCCTTGATGGAATCACCCGTCTCGCACGCGCCTACAACCTCGCACAACCCGCGAGTGGTCGAGTCATGTCGGGTGGTGTCGACTCGGGCGCGCTCTATCCTCCGAAGAAGTTCTTCGGTGCGGCGCGAAATATCGAAGAGGGTGGTTCACTGACCATTCTCGCGACCGCGCTCGTGGAGACGGGCTCTCGCATGGACGAGGTCATCTTCGAAGAGTTCAAGGGTACGGGAAACCTTGAGCTGCGACTTGACCGCCGTCTCGCAGAGCGCCGCCTCTACCCAGCGATCGATGTCAACGGGAGTTCGACGCGTCATGAGGAACTGCTCTTCCCACGTTCAGAGCTCCAGCAGGTCTGGAAGCTGCGCCGCGTGCTCAACGCACTCGACTCGGGAGGCGGAAATCCCGCAGCTGGGCTCGAACTCCTCATGGATAAATTGCGCACGACGAAATCAAACCAGGAGTTCCTTGCAGAGATTGCAAAGGCCCCGACGGCAACGGCGTAGTCATCAACGGCTCGAACAACGGGGCGTCGGTCATCAGTTGGCACCCCCGTCTGGGAGAGTCCGTGTGGCGAGTAACATGGAGGAACCATGAAAGCGCAAATTCATCCTGAGTATGTCACCGCAACGGTGAAATGTTCCTGCGGGAACACCTTTGAGACGCGTTCGACCAAAGCTGAGATGCACGTTGAACTGTGCAACGAATGCCACCCCTTCTATACCGGCAAGCAAAAGCTCGTCGACACCGGAGGCCGAGTGGAGCGTTTCGAGCGCCGTTACGGCCAGCGCAAGACCAAGCGATAACTCCTCCGAACTGGTCCAGACGGGCGCGCACCAGCCTGTGCAGGTATGCCGCCATCACTGGACTACCTTCAATCCGTGGCTGAAAACGACCGACTCGAAGAATTTGAACGAGAATACGAAGAGGTCCTTTCTGAGCTGAGTCAGCCCGATGTCGCAGGTGACCGAAAGCGATTTCTCGATCTGTCGCGTCGGCACAAGCAGCTCGTGACAATCGTCAATGCCGGACATCTCCTGCAGGGAGCGAAAGGGAACGTCGAAGCCGCCAAGGAGATGTTCGAGCAGAGCCAGGGCGATGAGCGCGAGCTCGCGCGCGTCGAGCTGAACGAGTCGGAGACGGCGCTCGCCGAGGCCGAAGAACAGTGGCGACTCCTGCTTGTCCCATCTGATCCAAATGATGGACGGAACGTCATCATTACGATCCGTGGCACCGAGGGTGGCGAGGAGGCAAACCTCTTTGCCAAGGATCTCTACGAGATGTACCTCCGCTATGCGCAGGTGCGCCTCTGGAGGTCCGAGACGCTCGGGCTGCAGGTCTCTGACCTTGGAGGAATCGACGAGGTGACCTTCCTCGTCAAGGGTGAGGACGCCTGGCAACGTCTCAAGCTCGAAGGTGGCACGCACCGTGTGCAGCGTGTTCCCGCGACCGAATCTCAGGGACGCGTGCATACCAGCGCCGCGACGGTCACCGTGTTGCCAGAGGCGGATGAGGTCGAGGTCGAGATCAATATGTCAGAGCTCCGCGTCGACGTGTATCGCAGCACCGGTCCTGGCGGGCAGTCCGTGAACACAACCGACTCAGCCGTGCGGATCACCCACCTCCCGACAGGACTCGTCGTCGCCATGCAAGATGAGAAGAGTCAGATCCAGAACCGCGCCAAGGCTCTCCAGGTGTTGCGCGCCCGACTTCTCAAGCTTGAGCAGGACCGCGTCGCCAAAGAGACCTCAAAGGCAAAGCGCGACCAGGTCGGTGGTGGCGGAAGATCCGAGAAGATCCGCACCTACAACTTCAAAGACAACCGGGTCACCGATCACCGCATCGGACTTACGCTTTACAAGCTCGATCGAGTACTTCAGGGCGAACTCGACGAACTCGTTGACGCCCTGCTTGCCGACGAGCGCGCGCGCCAACTTGGTGAGGGCTGAGTGACCTGTGACCGAGCGTCAGCACCAACCGACCTGGCGGAGTGAACTTTCGCGTATCTCGACGCGACTCGGTGCGATCCACGAGGCGCGGATTCTCCTCGAGGAGGTCGCCGGAGTAGATTTTGCGACGCTCGTCACCCGTCTCGACGAAACGATTCCATTCCGGGACATTGAACATCTCGAGCAGCTCCTCCAGTCGCGCCTCGCTGGGGTTCCGTTGCAACATATCGTTGGTCACTGGCCGTTTCGCAACGTGGAACTCCTTGTCGACCGGCGAGCGCTGATTCCGCGCCCGGAGACCGAACAGGTTGTCGCCTTCGCTCTCGCGGAGCTGGCGCGCATACGGGCCCGCGAGGGCATAGCCGACCGTTCCAAACGACTGCGCGTCGTCGACCTTGGCACAGGATCGGGTGCAATCAGTTGCGCGATCGCCGATGAAGACGAGTTCACTGAGGTCATTGCGGTCGACTCCTCGCAGGACGCGCTTGGTCTCGCGGCCCTGAACATCGCGCGTCTGCGCGAGAGTGCAAGTCGTCGTGTCGAGCTCTTGCGCGGCAGCTGGTACGAGCCGTTGGCTGATATCGAAGTTGGCTCGGTCGACTGTGTTATTTCAAATCCTCCCTATCTCCGTGAGGATGAATGGCAACACCTTGACCCGGGTGTGCGTGATCACGATCCCTATCGTGCGCTCGTCTCCGGGACGAGCGGACTCGAGGATCTCGAGAGGATCATCACGACAGCTCCGCGGTTCTTGGCCGAGCAAGGAGCGCTCATCTGTGAGATTGGAGAGACCCAGTCAGAGGCGGTGCGCGAACTCTCCGGGTTCGCGGGTTTTCTCGAAGTCGAGGTGAGAAAGGACCTCGCAGGACGTGACCGCATCCTCATTGCACGGAGTCCTCATGGTTGATCGCCCGCTGATCATGAGACGCGAGTTTGAATCGGTGAGGGCGCATCTGCTCGCGGGAGAGGTTGTCGCGGTTCCGACTGATACTGTCTATGGGCTCTGTGTTGCGCTTCGGGTAACGGGTACGACGGAGCCGTTGTTCAAAAAGAAGCAGCGTCCCGTCTCTTTGGCCGTGCCGGTCATGGTGGCAGATCTGCCAGGGGCACTTGAGCTGTGTGACGATAGGTCGCGCGAGGCACTCCAACGTGTCGGTGAAAAGTTCTGGCCGGGCGCGCTCACGCTTGTGGTGTATCGGGGTGTGAGGTGCAGTTTTGATCTCGGGGGCGACCGGTCGACGATCGGCCTTCGCGTACCCGATCTCGCTTGCCTGCGCGACCTCTGCCGGCTCGTCGGACCTCTTGGGGTGACGAGTGCAAACCTGCACGGCGGCCCACCATGCACGACGACTGGAGAGTTAACGAAGGCCTTCGGCAGCGGGCTTGTGATTCTCGATGGCGGCAGGTGCGCGGGAGCAGTCTCGAGTGTGATCGATCTCACCGGAGCAACGCCGGTTGTTCTGCGCGAGGGAGCAGTTTCTCTCGAAATGGTGCTCGATGCCCTTGGTTGATGCCTCCGAGAAACCCCTGCTTCGCCCTGTCTCGAAGTGATACGAGAGGCAGGAGGTCACTACACTTGCGCTGTGCGAATCGCTCTCGGCTCTGATCATGCGGGCCTCGAACTCAAGAATCTCCTTGCAGCCCACTTAGATAGCGCCGAACACGAGCTTTTTGACCTTGGTACCCATTCTCCAGATTCGGTCGACTACCCCGATTTCGGCGCGGCCGTCGGTCGGTTGGTCGCCGCTGGTGATGCCGATGTCGGCGTCTGTTGCTGTGGGACCGGCATTGGAATCGCCATTGCCGCGAACAAGATCGACGGAGTACGCGCGGCGGTGGTGCATGACGTGACGACGGCGCATCTTTCTCGTGAGCACAATGACGCCAATGTGATCTGTATCGGTTCGCGCATTACCAGCGCGCTCGTTGCGACTGAGGCGGTTGATGCATTTCTCTCTGCATCCTTTGCTGGAGAGCGTCACGCCCGACGAGTTGCAAAGATCCAACGTCTTGAGGAGGCGCAATGATGAACGAGGATTCAGATTCATTGATCGATTCCGATCCCGAGGTCGCGAAGATTCTGAGCGACGAACTCAACCGCCAGCGCACGACGCTGCAGCTGATAGCATCCGAGAACTTCGCCTCGCCTGCGGTAATGGCCGCGTCCGCGTCGGTATTGACGAACAAATATTCAGAGGGATATCCCGGCCGGCGCTACTACGGCGGCAATGTCTACGCCGACGAGGTTGAGGAACTCGCGCGCGAACGGGTCAAGCAACTTTTCGGGGCTGAGCACGCGAACGTCCAGCCACATTCTGGCGCCTCTGCAAATCTCGCGGTATACCTTGGCCTCGCGCAGGCCGGTGACACGATTCTCGCGATGCGCCTTGATCAGGGCGGCCACCTCACGCACGGATCCCCCGTCTCGATCACCGGCAAGACCTACCGATTCGTCTTCTATGGCGTGACTCCAGCGAGCGAGGACGGCTCGGGAGAGAGGATCGACCTTGATCTCGTGCGAGACCTGGCGATCCGCGAGCGTCCGCGCATCATCGTTGCAGGAACGACCGCCTATACCCGAATCATCGATCCAAAGCCGTTCCGAGACATTGCCGATGAGGTTGGCGCGCTGTTCATGTTCGATGCAGCCCATCCCGCCGGTCTCATCGCGGGTGGCGAGCACCCGAATCCCGTCGGAATCGCCGACGTCGTGAGCTTCACGACACACAAGACCCTTCGCGGACCGCGCGGTGGCGCGATTGTGTGCAACAAAGAACATGCAAAGGCGATCGACGCGGCCGTCTTCCCGGGCCTGCAGGGCGGTCCGCTAGAACACGTGATCGCGGCAAAAGCGGTCGCCTTCGGTGAGGCGCTCCGCCCGAGTTTCAAGGACTACGCCTCGCGTGTCGTGACGAATGCCTCCGCGCTCGCCGAGGCGCTCGCAGAAGAGGGATTCCGCCTCGTGGCCGGTGGTACGGAGAACCATCAGATCATCCTTGACCTGCGCGCCTTTGACGAAGATCTCACCGGTAAGGCCGCCCAGGATGCGCTTGACCGGGCAGGGATCACCTGCAACCGCAACCAGATTCCGGATGATCCGAGGTCTCCGTTCGTGACGAGCGGGCTGCGACTTGGCACGCCCGCGGAGACGACGGCGAACATGGGAGTCGCCGAGATGGCCAGGATCGGATCCCTCATCGGTCGCGTCCTGCGTGCTCACGGCGACGAAGCTGTACTTTCGGTGGTGCGTAACGAGGTGCGTGGGCTCTGCTCGGCCTTTGACCCATATCCGGGCGCCATCATCCGATAGATGCTCCAAAATACAGGTGTGGGTGATTTCGCGTGACAGACCGCGAGGCCTATGTTGTTGTTTTTTTCATCGCGATTGCCCTGACCTATCTGCTCAGTTTTCCAATCCGATGGCTCGCGATCCGGTTTGGCGCGGTTGACCAACCAGGCGAAGATCACATCCATGCCCATCCCACTCCGACGGTCGGCGGGGCGGCGATGTTCCTCTCCTTCGCGATCACGATCGAGGTCGCGTCACACATTGGGGCGCTCTCGCAGGTTTTCCGAGGCTCCTCCGAGCCACTCGGCGTCGTCGCAGCCGGACTGGTGATCTATCTCGTTGGCCTCGTTGACGATATACGCCACATCTCTGCCCCGGCGAAGGTGGCCGGTCAGGTCCTCGCGGCGATGGTCCTCGTATTCCTCGGGGTCACGATGTACTACTTCAAGCTTCCCTTTGTTGCTTCGATCATCTCCCTGGCTCCTTCGATCCTGCCACTCGTCACTGCGCTGTGGGTGGTCGGTATGGCGAACTCAGTGAACCTGATCGACGGACTCGACGGACTCGCCGCGGGCATTGTCGGGATCGCGAGCGCGTCGCTTTGCATCTATGGGCTGCGCCTCGAGTTTCTCGGTGATCTCGGGCTCGACAACATTGGTCCGTTGGTCGCTGCAATCACCTGCGGCGTATGCATCGGATTCATTCCGCACAATTTCCACCCGGCGCGGATCTTCATGGGCGATGGGGGCTCACTGTTTCTCGGATTGTCGCTTGCCGCGCAGACGATGGTCATCGGCGGGCGCACCGAGAACTCTGCGAACTCGGGCGTCGATGTGTCGGGGCTGACGTTCTTCCGGTTTGCCCCGCTGTTTATACCCTTTTTCATCCTCGGCGTGCCGATGTTTGATACTGCCTTTGCCATCGTCAGGCGCACGATTTCGAGGACGGGAGTCGCCGAACGCGACCTAGGACACCTGCACCATCGCCTTGTCCGTCTCGGCCATGGCCATCGACGGGCGGTACTGATCCTCTGGGCCTGGACCGGCGTGCTCAGCGCCTTTGTTCTCCTCCCGACCTTCAACAGTCACGCAAATGCCTTTGTCCCGGTCGGCATCGCAATTCTTGCCGTCGCTCTGTACACGGTCTTTCGCCCCGGGTTTGCCCCGCGTACGCTCCCTGAGCACCTGAGCCACGAGGGTGGCCCGATTCATCTCGCCCGAAGTCGGAGAAACCGGTGGAAACCCGCCATCTTTGGCCACACGGGCCCTACCCGACCGCACGCGAGGTTGCACAGCGTTGACCGGGGTTCGCTCCCGCACGGGTCCGGAGAACCAGAAAACAGCGAAGCACGCGACCATGACGATGCCCCGAGTGGATAACCGGCTCGGTCGTGATTTGGAGTTTGCTTCACCACCCCTGAGGTGCGAGGATAGGCGCTGAGCATGACGCCACCGCTCGGTCCAGGACTTGGTGAGCTCATCGGACTTGGTCTTACTGCCGGGTTGCTCGTTGCCCTTGGGGTGGGCGGCGGGTACTGGATTGGACAGATGACCGGTGCCGGTGTGTCGGTCACCTTTGTTGGACTTGGTGCTGGCGTCGCCATCGCCCTCGTGGCGATGTATCTCCGGATTCGGAGATATCTTTAATGCCCGTCACGTCGCTCGTCCATCTCGCAATGGCGCCGCGTCCGAACTGAGAAGAGCTATGGATCGCTTTGCCCAGCTGTTTGAGCAACTTTCGCTGAACGAGATCGACCGGCTGCTCCGTCGCACCGTGTTTGGCTCGATCGGCGTCGGCGTCGTTGCCCTTGTTGTGACAGCCGTCATCTCGCACATCCTTGTTGGGCTGGGAATCTGCATCGGCCTTGGCATCGGGCTCGTCAATATCCGCCTCGTTGCGCGCTCAGTTGCGAAGGTGAACGCTGACCAGGTCGAAAAGCCCACCCGCGTGCTCGCATCGCGCACCCTTGTCCGACTTTCCGCAACGACGGTCGTCGTTCTTGGCCTAATGTTTGCATCCGTCTCCCTCGGTCTTGGATCCGCGGGAGGCGTGGCGCTGTTCTACTTTGTGCTACTTGCAAACCTTGTACGATCCCTTCTTCGTTCATCAACCGCAGGAGTCTCGCAGTAATGGGTGGAATGCTCGCAGTCAACATCACTGTTGGCGACCACATAACAGGCAAGCTGTTCGGCCTTACGGTCAACTTCGACGATCTTCTTTCGTGTGCGGTGGCGGGATTGATCATCATTGGCGTTGGGTTCTTTCTGCGCGCCAAGGCAACATCTGGAGTCCCGGGCAAGCTGCAGCTCGCGGTGGAGTCGATCATTGGCGCGGTCGAGAACCAGGTCGAGTCCTCAATGGGGGACGCCGGCAAGCCAATCGTGCCACTCGCCTTCGTATTGTTCTCCTACATCCTCGTTGCCAACTGGCTTGAGCTCATCCCAACGGGTCACAGCCCCCAGTACCTCCCTGCACCGACGGGCGACATCAACTTCACCCTTGCGATGGGGATCTTCGTCATCATCCTCGTGCACATCACCTGGATCCGCCAGCAGGGCCTGAAGCGCTATATCGGGCATTACTTCAAGCCGAAGGCGCTCTTTCTGATCAACATCATCGAGGAGATCGTCAAGCCAATCACCTTGGCCCTTCGACTCTTTGGGAACATCTTCTCCGGTGGCGTCATGCTGTTGCTGATCGCCGCGCTCCCCGGGCCATTCCTGGTGGGGGTGCCGATCCTTGACACGCTGTGGAAGATGATCGACGGACTCTTCGTCGGTCCTGTCCAGGCGTTCATCTTTGCGATCTTGACCATCTTGTACTTTGAGTCCGCCCTCTCGGGTGGGCACTAGGGACGTCAAGAAAACCGTTTTTCAACCACAATCTCAATAACAGGAGGAATCATGGCAGCAACAGGAATCGACCAGGCAATCCAGCTCGCAGGTGCGATGGTCGGTGGGGGTCTCGCGCTCGGCGGTGGCGCAGTCGGCGCTGCGATTGGTGACGGTCTTGCCGGTAGCCAGACGATCGCTGGCGTTGCGCGCCAGCCCGAGGCTCAGAGCCGACTGTTCACGATCATGTTCATCGTGGTCGGTCTGTGCGAGGCGATGTATTTCATCAACCTCGTCTTCATGTTCCTCTTCGTGTTTGTGCTCTACAAGAAGTAGGGGAGATCTAGATGCTGCTTGCCAGCAGCTCGAGTTCGTCAAATTCAAACTTCCTCATTCCAAATGGGACGTTCGTATTCGAACTCGTGATGTTCATCATCGTCCTGGGCGTTGTTGCCAAGTTCATTCTGCCGTCGTTGCAAAAGGCGATGAGTGATCGCGAATCGACGATTCGTGCCTCGCTCGCGGCAGGAGACGAGGGCCGCATCGAGGCGGATCGACTCGCGCGCGAGCGCGCATCGGTGCTCGAAGCTGCCCACGCCGAGGCGAGAGCGATCGTCGAGGCGGCATCTAGAGAGGTGGAGCGTCTGCGTGAGGAGGCCCAAGCACGCGGCCAGCAGGAATTCGAGCGCGAGTTCGCGTCTGCAAAGTCCACCATCACCAATGAAAGTTCCACGCTGCGAGACGAGACCATCTCCAAGCTCGATGAGATTGTCGTGAGAGCAGCAGAGCGCGTCATCGGTTTCCATGTTGATCCAGCGAAACACCGCGAGACGATTGCAGGAGCAATCCGTCGTGCGCGAGATGAGGCAACGCAATGATCGTTCCATCTCTCTCTGCTGTCGATGCGAGCGCGTCGGGCAACTTCGGCATCTCGTTTCTCCTCGAGATCGTCGGCATCGTTGTCGTCGGCGCGCTGATCTGGCGTTACATTGCGCCACCACTGAACAAGGCGATGAACAAGAGGCTCGATACGATCAAGGGGCAGCTCTTGGCGGGAGACGAGGCACGCGCTGAGGCGCTGCGCATCGTGGGCGAACTACGGGAAGCTCTCGAGGCTGCGAAGCTCGAAGCAGTGCAGATCGTCCAACAGGCAAATCGCAGTGCAGAGTTTCTCGTCAATGATGGCGTCCGTCGTGCCGAGGAGGAGTACGGCCGAATTGTCAGTCGCATCGAACACGAGATCGAGGCGGCGAGAAGCCGGGCACGACAGGAGGTGCTGAGTGAACTCGGTGCTGTCGTTGTCGTCGCAACCGAGGTTGTCGTCCGAGCAGAGCTAGACGCAACAAGTCATCATCGACTCATCGATGAGGCGATCGCCGCGACCGAATCAGAGTCGATCGACACCGATCACACCGGGGCGGTTGTCTGATGCTCGATGACATCGTGCGGGGGTATGCGGTGGCGGTAGCCGAGACCGCGCGTAGCAAGGGTCACCTCGAACGCGTTGACGCCGAGCTCGTCACGGTGCAGTCCGCACTCGTGACATCGGACGAACTTCGTCTCGCGCTGACCGATCCTGCGCTGGCGACGATAGAACGCCGAGCGATCGTCGCAGACCTACTTGCCGATCGGGCGCTTTCTGAGACGGCGGATCTCGTTGGCTTTGTCGTGCGCGTGGTCCGGGCGGGTGAGGTGCCGGTCACGATCTTTGAGGTCGAGTTGCTGATCGGCTTTTCGCTTGGAGCTGGGGACGCGTTGATAGATGACGACACCCCCGCCGGCCGTACCGGTGCGAGGGCGCGAATCCGTGGTTACGCGGAACGAGCGTTCCAGGAGCTGACAGATTCAGCTGAACTCGACGAGGTTGAGGATGAACTCTTCCGGTTCGCTCGCGTCCTCGAAGACAATCCGAACCTGCGACAGGTCCTTGAGGACACCAACTTCGCGCGCGATGCCCGAATCGGAGTTCTCACGGACCTCCTTGGTGATCGCGTCCAGCATGCCACCCTTCGGTTGTGTTCCTATGTGCTTCGCGCCGGAAGGCTGCGCAACCTTGTTGGTGTGTTTGACTGGTTGGTCGATCTCGTTGCCGAGGAGCGGGGAAGAAGGATCGCAGAGGTGCGCAGCGCGGTGTTGCTCAGCGACGAAGAACAACAACGACTTAGCGCGTCTCTCTCGCGCATCGTCGGCCGCACAGTAGAGGTTCGGGTGATCATCGATGAGTCGGTGATCGGCGGAGTTCTCATCTCCACCGGTGACCTATTCATCGATGGAACAGTTCGTTTGCGGTTTGAGCGCCTGCGCGATGTCTTCGCGCAGCAGGTTTAGTCGAAAGGCAGAGTGAAAATGGTAGAGCTGACGATCAGCGCGGATGACATTGCCGCAGCGCTTGGACGCCACGCAAGCAGTCTCAATACGGCGGTAGCGGCGGAGCAGGTTGGCCGCGTACTCGAGGTTGGCGACGGTATCGCCTACGTGAGCGGTCTTCCCCACGCAGCGGTGAATGAACTCCTTGAGTTCGAGAACGGAGCGCTGGGCCTTGCCCTGAACCTCACGGAGGAATCGATCGGTGCTGTCGTGCTCGGCGAGCTCGCCGGACTCGACGAGGGTCAGGTCGTGCGTTCGACCGGGCGCATTCTCTCGGTGCCTGTCGGCGACGGTCTGTTGGGTCGCGTCGTCAATCCTCTTGGGATTCCCGTCGATGGCAAAGGACCACTCATCGACGTCACTGACCGTCGCGTAGAGGTCCAGGCCCCGAGCATCGTAGGGCGCCAGCCCGTCAGCCAACCCCTTCAGACCGGCATCAAGGTGGTTGACGCGATGACGCCGATCGGTCGGGGACAGAGAGAGTTGATCATCGGCGACCGAAAGACAGGAAAGACGACGATCGCGATTGACGCGATCATCAATCAGCGCAACAACGGAGTGAAGTGCATCTACGTGGCAATCGGTCAGAAGGGATCGACGATCGCACAGATTGTCTCCACCCTCGAGGCCTATGGCGCGATGGACTACACCGTCGTCGTTGCCGCCCCGGCTTCGGAGCCTGCGCCGTTCAAATATCTCGCCCCTTACTCGGGATGCGCGATGGGTCAGCACTGGATGGAGAGCGGCGGCCATGCGCTTGTTGTCTATGACGATCTCTCCAAGCAGGCAGAGGCCTATCGCCAGCTCTCCCTGTTGCTCCGCCGCCCTCCCGGCCGCGAGGCATATCCGGGAGACGTCTTCTACCTCCACAGTCGCCTCCTCGAGCGCGCCGCGAAGCTCTCTGACGATCTGGGCGGCGGTTCGCTCACCGCGTTGCCAATTGTCGAGACCAAGGCCGGAGACATCTCGGCCTATATCCCGACGAACGTCATCTCGATCACCGACGGACAGATCTTCCTCGAAACCGACCTTTTCAACGCGGGCGTCCGTCCGGCAATGAATGTCGGAAACTCGGTATCTCGAGTCGGTGGAGCGGCGCAGACCAAGGCGATGCGTGCGGTCGTAGGTTCGCTCAAGATCGACCTCGCGCAATTTCGCGACCTCGAGGCGTTTGCGACGTTCGGCTCCGAGCTCGACCGTGCCTCCCAGGCACAGCTCGACCGCGGTTATCGCCTGACCGAACTTTTGAAACAGGGCCTCAATGCGCCACTTCCGGTTGAGGAACAGGTGATCGTGATCTATGCCGGAGTGCGCGGACACATCGACGACATCGCGGTCGAAGATGTCCAGAGGTTTGAGGCCGCGCTCCGTGCGCATGTGCGTGCCGCGCACCCGGACCTTCTCGAGCACATCAGGACGACTGGAACGCTCCCTGAAGAGGAAAAGATCAATGCGGCGATTGCGGAGATGAAGTCGAGCTTCTCGAGCGGTGGGACGGTCTGATCGATGGCAGGGGGTCAGGAGCGTCTGCTCCGTCGGCGCATCAAGAGCGTCGAGGCAACGAAGAAGATCACGCGCGCCATGGAGCTCATTGCTGCGTCTCAGATGGGACGCGCCAGAGCACGCCTTCTCGGAACGCGTCCATACGTACATGCGGTCGAGCGCGTCCTTGCAATGTCCGCCGAGGACGCGACGCATGCGTCGCGTATCCTCGGTGTTCCCGAGTCGGTTGAGCGCTCGTTGATCGTGACGATTGTCGGCGACCGAGGACTGTGTGGCGCGTACAACTCCTCGGTGCTGCGATTCGCCGAACGGTTGATGTTGACCGAAGAGCCAAATGGCAGAACCTACCGGATCGTCGGTGTCGGCAAGAAGGCAATCGCGTTCTTCCGCTACCGCAACCGCGCCATTGAGCACGTATTCACCGGGATGTCGGACCGGCCGAGCTTTGAGGACGCGCGTCGTGTTGCAGCTGAGGTGATCCGCCCGTTCATCTCTGGCGAAGTTGATCTCGTCGAGCTCGTCTCCACCCGATTTGTTTCGACGGGAACCCAGGTCGTCGAGCGCCGCCAGATCCTCCCGCTGGTCGTCGAGGGCGAAGCGACCGAGCGCGAGGAGAGCTCTGGCGCCGACGGCTTCTATGACTTTGAGCCCTCTTCCGAGGAACTCCTTGAACTCCTCGTTCCCCAGTATGCAGAGGTCTTTCTCTACCAGGCAATGCTCGAGGCGTCGGCCTCGGAGCACACCGCGCGCCAGCGTGCCATGGCTGCGGCGACCGAGAACGCAGAGGAGCTGATCACGACGTTGAGCCGGATCATGAACCGTGCCCGTCAGGATTCGATCACCACCGAGATCATGGAGATCGTGAGCGGTGCAGAGGCATTGCGGAACGTCGGAAAAGCTGTCCGTGAAGAGCTATTACGTGACGACAACGAGGAGCAGATTGCATGAGCACTGAGACGAACGCCAAAGCGACACTGGAGAATGGACGGGTCATAGTCATCTCTGGCCCTGTCGTCGACGTCGAATTTCCGCCGCACGCCCTGCCTGAGATTAATACGGCGCTCGAGATCGAGCTGAACTTTGAGGGCGAGTCCTCGATCATCGTGGCCGAGGTTGCCCAGCAGCTCGGAGATGGACGGGTGCGCTGCATCTGCCTGCGTGCGACCGATGGACTCGAGCGCGGGGCGACGGTTCGAAACACCGGGCGCGGGATCACGGTGCCAGTCGGTGACGCGGTGCTCGGTCACGTGTTCAACGTCTCGGGCAGGCCGCTCGACACCGACACCATCGGCACCCCCGATGACTACTGGGAGATCCACCGTGAGGCGCCGGACTTCGCCGATCTCGAACCCTCTCGTACGATGTTCGAGACGGGGATCAAGGTCATCGACCTCCTCGAACCTTACGTGCAGGGCGGAAAGATCGGACTTTTCGGTGGCGCGGGAGTGGGGAAGACCGTGCTCATCCTCGAGATGATCAACCGCGTTGCAAAGCAACACGGAGGTGTGTCGGTCTTTGCCGGAGTCGGCGAGCGCACCCGAGAGGGCACCGACCTCTGGCTCGAGATGCAAGAGTCGGGAGTCATCGACAAGGCGGCGCTCGTCTATGGACAGATGGACGAGCCCCCAGGCGTGAGACTCCGTGTCGCACTTTCGGCGCTGACGATGGCGGAATACTTCCGTGATGTGAAGAACCAGGACGTGTTGCTGTTCATCGACAACATCTTCCGTTTTGTGCAGGCAGGCTCAGAGGTGTCGACACTGCTTGGTCGTATGCCATCCGCTGTCGGGTACCAGCCCACACTCGCGGACGAGATGGGCCAGTTGCAAGAGCGGATCACCTCGACCAAGGGTCATTCGATCACCTCGATCCAGGCGGTCTACGTCCCGGCCGACGACTACACCGACCCCGCGCCCTTTACTACCTTCACTCACCTCGATGCGACGACAGAATTGTCGCGCCAGATTGCTGCGCTGGGCATCTATCCGGCGGTCGATCCACTTGCGTCGACGAGCAACATCTTGGCGCCGGAGGTCGTTGGCGAGCGCCATTACAACTGCGCCCAGCAGGTGAAGTTGATCTTGCAGCGCAATCGTGAACTCCAGGACATCATTGCGATCCTTGGTCTTGATGAACTCTCTGAGGAGGATCGCCTGACCGTATCTCGCGCGCGAAAGATCCAGCGCTTCCTCTCCCAGCCATTCTTCGTCGGCGAGGTGTTCACCGGCCTTCCCGGTGTCTATGTCCCGGTCGACGAGACGATCCGCAGCTTCGAAGCCCTGATAGGTGGCGATCTTGATGACATCCCCGAGCAGGCATTCCTGAACGTTGGTGGAGTTGACGAGGTTCGCGCCAAATCAAAGTCGCTCGAGGCATAGGTCCAGGGACGAATCAGATGGCGACACCATTTCATCTTGAGGTTGTCACCCCGGAACGGGTGCTGTTCTCGGGAGATGTTGATGAGGTCTCGATGCGCACTGACGGTGGTGAGATCGCGTTTCTTGCGCGTCACGAGGACTACGTCGGCGCGGTCGACATCACGGTCGCCAAACTCTCGGTCCTCAGGGACTCGGGAGGTGCCGGCGATGGTGAGCCGGTAACGATGCGCATTGCCGTGCATGGCGGTTTCGTTCATTTTGACGGCGAGGGGATGACCATTCTCGCGACCGTCGCCGAACTTGGAACCGAGGTCGATGTCGAGCGCGCCCGGCACGCTCTGACGTTGGCGGAGGAACGTTTCGCGCTCGAGGGACCTGCGGTCAAACCGGGGGCGCCGACAGAGGGGGGCGCCGAGGAGTCTCCGACACGACTCACCGGTGCGATGATTGCGTTGCTCGCCCCCGAATCGGCCGAGGCTGCCGTTGCACGGGCGCGGGTGCGACTCGAGGCTGGCGGGGCAGCGACCAACAGCTGAGATGAGCGGTCGGGCACGTCTACTCGTTGCCTACCTCCTGCGCGCTCGGGAAGAGATTGAAGTCGACGTCCTTCGTCGGGTATTGCGATCGAGCGAGATCGGGCGCATTGCTCCGCATATCACGCTTGTTCCACCAGTCAATATCGCCCAAGCACGTGTCAGCGAGCTGAGCCGTCAGCTGGAAGAGGCGGTGACGACGGTTGCTCCAGTTTCTCTCTGGCTGCGTGGCGCCGAGACGTTCCAACCTCAACAACACGTGCTGTACCTCCCCGTCTATGGGGAGTTAGGTGAACTCGGACTGCTACGGGATCGATGTCGCGTCGGGGAATTCGCAGTGACGGAAAGGCGACCTTTCGTTCCCCATGTCACGGTAAAAAGCCATGCCGATGGCGATATTGTCGCGTCGGCGCGCGTGCTACTCGGTGCATTTGAGTGTCCGATTGTTGTCGACCGAGTAACCATTCTTGAGCGTGACATCATGACTGACCGTGGGGTGTGGGAAATTCGCGACGAGTTCGTACTCGCAAGCGCGCGCACCTCAGGGCGAGGAGGTCGGGAGGTAGTGTGTTCGCGCGCGACGTTTGCAAACAGTGACGATCAGCACCTCCTGGTCGCCAATGGCTTGGATCCACTACCCTCGACACGAGACGACGCTTCGGCGCGAGCGGAATATGTCATCGTCAGAGCACGAATCTCTGGAGCACTCATCGCTCTCTGTGTGATTGAGGTGCGTAACAATCACGGCCAGATCCGTGCATTTGTCGTCGATGGACGACATCGCAATGAGGGGATCGGACACCAGGTCTTGAAATATATTGAACAATCTGCTCAGGAACTCGATTTGAAAAAGATCACTGTCAACGCGGATCGCATTGCATCTGGATTCTTCCGACATTTTGGATTTGAGGATACGGGCGCTCCGTCGCGAGCGAACGATGAGCTGGCACTCTCTCGCCTTTTCTGATGTCCCGGAGGCCACATGGCAAGGGCGGCGAGCCACTGAATTTTTGCAGCGCCGCTGGTCCGTCGGATGGTCGCTGAGGGAGAATCCTTTGTCGTCCGCACGATCTTCCGACGCTCATCAAACTTGGATCGCATGTCGAATCAGTCAGCAGCCCCTTGCGCGCGCCGTCCGTTTGGCCGCTTGAGGCTCAGCGATGTCTCCCGAATTTGTGGAAAGTGTCGACGAAACGTACGGTACCGGTCGCCGATCGCACCACGAGTGACTGGGTTCTCGCCCCGTGCTCAGTGTAGCGCACGCCCCGGAGCAGATCTCCATCGGTGATGCCGGTCGCGGCAAAGAAGCTGTGCTCGCCCCCACAGAGGTCTTCGGTGATGAGGACCTGTTCAAGGTTGTAGCCGAGCGCGACTGCCCGCGCTCGTTCTTGCTCGTCGCGTGGATAGAGCCGCCCTTGGATCTCGCCTCCCATGCCGGCCAGCGCCGCCGCAGCGATCACTCCCTCGGGAGTCCCCCCGATGCCGAACAGGACGTCGGCGTCAGAATCTGGCCAGGCAGTTGCGATTGCCCCGGCAACGTCACCATCGGAGATCAACCGGATGCGCGCACCAGCGCCTCTCACCTCGTCGATGAGGCCCTGATGTCGGTCTCGATCAAGAATCACTGCAGTGAGCTCTTTGACCGCGAGGTTCTTCCGCTTCGCGATCTCGATGAGGTTCTCTCTCGGCGTCATCTCGATCGAGACTGCTCCGCGTGCCTCGGGTCCGACGGCGAGTTTTTCCATATAGACGCAGGGTCCGGGATTGAACATAGATCCGCTCTCGGCGACGGCAATCACCGCGAGGGCTCCACCGCGTCCGAGCGCGGTGAGTGTTGTCCCGTCGATGGGATCGACCGCGATATCGACATGTGGAGGACTTCCGTCTCCAACGCGCTCGCCATTGAACAGCATCGGCGCCTTGTCCTTCTCGCCTTCACCGATGATCACGAGTCCGTCCATCCGGACCGTCGCAAGCATCTTTCGCATAGCGTCGACTGCTGCGCCATCAGCCGCAATCTTGTCGCCCCGACCCATCCACGCGCTCGCCGCGACTGCGGCGGCCTCGGTGACGCGAACCATCTCGAGGGCGACGTTGCGATCGGGAGCCACCCGTTCTTCTGTCATGTCCTGACTGTAGTTGGCAACGCGGCAACGCTCTATCGGCGGATGCACAACTGCCTGTTCAGACGGCCATCCGGGGGCGGCTCGGACCGATCAGCTGGGAGCAGGAGATCGAACAGAGAAGCTATGGTCAGGAGATGGATCGTTTTGTCGTCTGTCCTTCCGCCCCGCTGGCTGGGACGGTGGAGATCCAGGGCGCCAAGAACTCCGCTCTTAAGTTGATGGCTGCTTCGTTGCTGACGACGGGGGCGACCCGACTCCTCTCGGTCCCCGACATCACCGATGTCCAGTTCATGTGCGAGATGTTAAACGCGATCGGCGCGCAGGTCAGTCGTACAGATGTGGGAGAGCTGATCATCACGACGCCCGAGGAACTCACACCGATCGCACCTTATGAACTTGTCGAGAAGATGCGCGCCTCGTTTGTGGTGCTTGGCCCATTGCTTGCGCGACATGGGTTTGCGCGTGTCTCGCTTCCTGGAGGAGACGATTTCGGTCACCGTCCGATCGATATACACCTTCGGGCGCTCTCCGAACTCGGCGCGACCTTTACGACCGAGCATGGATATGTCGAGGGTCACTGTGACCGACTTATCGGCAAGGAGATCGCTCTTGAATTTCCCAGCCATACGGCGACCGACAACGTGATGATGGCGGCGGTCACCGCGCGTGGTGCAACGGTGATCGAGAACGCCGCGCGAGAGCCAGAGGTACAGGACCTCGCTGGGATGTTGACCGGAATGGGGGCAAAGATCTCAGGAGCGGGCACCTCGCGGATCGAGATCGAAGGCGTCGATGAACTGCATCCTGTGACGCATCAGACGATCCCCGATCGAATCGAGGCTGCCACTTTTCTCGCGGCAGTTGGCCTCGCGGGAGGAAGGGTCACGCTCAATGGTGCGCGCGCGGAGCACATGGACATGCTCTTGGAGAAACTCGTCGCGATGGGAATGGAGATCGGTCGTTTCGATGGGGGCATCGTCGCCGAATCGCAGGGACGTCTACGGTCGGTTGACGTGGCAACTCTGCCCTATCCCGGAGTGGCGACGGACTACAAGCCCATTCTGGTGACGATGCTGAGTGTTGGCTCTGGAGTTGCCATCGCGAGCGAAAACGTCTTCTCTGGCCGCTTCGGTTACGTCGATGAACTCCGAAGGATGGGAGCCGACATCACGATCGAAGGTCATCATGCAATTGTGCGCGGTATCGAGCGCCTCTCAGGAGCACCGGTGCGTGCTCGCGACATCCGCGCCGGAGCCGCGCTCGTGCTGGCGGGCCTTGTTGCCGAGGGATACACCGAGATCGTCGGCGTTGAACACATCGATCGCGGCTACGAGCAATTTGTTGCAAAGCTTCGAGCGATCGGCGTCGACATCACGCGTGTCCAAGACGGTTCCCGCGAATCCTCGTAGGTTGATTGGTTTTAGAAGGGTCGTCGGTGCTGAGCAATCCGTGGTATGCGTTGGTGGTCATTGTCCACGTGCTTGTCGCGGTGATCGGCTTCGGTGCGCTTGGGATGACAGGCACCTACGCTCGTCTTGTGCGCGTCGCATCTGACCCGTATCATTCGGCCGCGCTACAGCGGTTTTTCCGTCCGGGGAAGAATCTCGGTGCCCGCGCGATCTATCTCGTTCCGGTCTTCGGTGGAGTCGCTCTCGGGTTTTCCCATGACCTCCACCGGATCTTTCCCTATCTCGGACTTGGTCTGTGGATCGCGGCAACTGGGGTCGCCTCCGCGGTGTTGTGGCCTGCAGAGGCGAAGATCCAGGCGATCGTGGGCAGCGCGTCCGCTGACACCGATGCCCCGAGGGATCGAGAGGCACTCATTCGCACGGCGAGGACTTGCGAGCGGGCGGCAATGGTAACCAACCTGTGTTTTGTTGCCGCACTCGTTGTGATGATCGCCCAGCCAAACTAGTTGCGCCAAACCAGACCAACTGAACTCGCTGAGCCGTTCGCGCGGAGACATCAATTCTTTTGCCGCTGCGTGAGAAAATCGAGCAATTCATCTTGTAGCTTGGAGCGATGCCCAGATCTCGGCGCCCCTCCGGGCCTCCCCCGAGTCTCCGCGCCAAGTCTTCGCCGAGACGTCCAGCGCCAGCGCGGCCTACACATTCGCGCCAATCTGGTAAGGCGCAGCGGGCGATGCAGCGGCGTCGTCGACGGATCGCGCTGCTTGTTCTGATCCTGGTCTTCGCCATGGCAGGCGTCCTGTTCTCGAAAGTACTCACCTCCTCGCGTACAGCACCGAAGTCCGCAGTTGCGGTGCCGGTGCACTATTGGGTCGGGATTGCCCGCTGCACCTTTTTCGATTCCGCAAGGTCGACTCTGAACTATCTCAACAACACGACGAAAAAGGGGCGCCTGCTCATCACGGAGGTCCGCTACCCCACGCTCTCGCCGACAAAGGGCCTGTCTGAGACACCCGATGCCCATCCCGCGCTCCGCCATGGACCTTTCCCGATGGTGGTCTTTGGACACGGGTATGCGCTGACGCCCGATACCTACGCGAAGCTCCTCGACCATTGGGTGGAGGCCGGATTTGTTGTTGTTGCGCCTTTGTTCCCCGATACGAGTGAAGGTTCTGTTGCGAACATCAGCGTCGCGAATAGCTTCCTTCCCGAGGCAGATGACATCAATCAGCCGGGTGATATGGCCTTTGTCACCAAGGAGATGCTCAATTCCAGCGGGGCGACCTCTCTGCTCTGTCCGATTGCGCATGGATTGATCAGTCGTACCAAGATTGCGCTCGCTGGGCAGTCAGACGGAGCGACCACAGCCGTCGCGCTTGGTTATGACCCGAAGTACCGAGTGGCCTCGTTGCAATACCGGGCGGTCATCGATCTCTCGGGAGAGCTGTTTGGCGCAGGAACGCTGACCCCGGATGTGCTTTCGGTGACGCGACGCTCACCGGCTCTGTTTGTCTCTCAGAGCGCCACCGATACCTGCAATCCGCCGCAATTCTCGCTCGCGATCTACAACGGCGTGCACATGAATCGCAAGTGGTTCCTGAAGATCGCGGCGGCACATCATCTGCCGCCATATATCGGAACCGCGGTGCGCGCGTTCAATGCGGTGGCGACGACGACCACGATGTTCCTAAGGGACGAGTTCGATGGAGTTGCACCCGGACGGGCGCTTTTGAAGCTCGGAAACGCGCACCCGAGCGTTGCCTCGCTCTCGACCGGCCATAATCCTCCCGCGATCGCCCCGCTCACACAGGGTCCAGGAAGCTGTTATCTGACAAGCTAGAACCATGAAGAGCACCTCCGAGCGGTCGTCTGCCTACCTGGACTACGGAGCGACAACGCCGGTCATGCCCGAGGTCGTCGATGAGATGCTCGTCTATCTCCGCGAGGGTTTTGCGAATCCCTCCGGGATCTATCGGCAGGCGCGCGACGCGCGTCGGGCGGTCGATGACGCGCGAGATGTCCTCGCTGGAGAATTCGGCTGCGCGAGCGGAGAGATTGTCTTTACCGGCGGAGGAACCGAGGCCGACAACCTCGCAGTCCTTGGTATTGACCTTCACGAACACGCGCGGGTCGTGGTCAGTGCGATCGAACACCACGGGGTGCTTAGGCCCGCGGAATCAATCGGCGCGACAATCGCGCCGGTGGGGCGCGACGGAATCATCGATCTGGATGTACTTGCTGAGTTGCTTGATGAGACGACGGAACTGGTCTCGGTCATGGCGGTCAACAACGAGATCGGCACAATTCAGCCGATTGGTGATGTTGTGTCGTTGGTGAGATCCCGAGCCCCAAGAGCATTGGTTCACTGCGATGCGGTACAGGCACTTGCGTTCTGTGATGTGAAGAGCCTGACGTATGGCTGTGATCTGGTGAGCTATTCCGCGCACAAGATCGGAGGACCAAAGGGCGTTGGCGCGCTCGTCGTGAATGAGCGCGCCAGAGCGCGCCTCCACCCGATTCTTCGCGGAGGATCACAGGAGCGTGATCTGCGTGCCGGAACCGAGAATGTCGCGGGAATCGCTGGGTTCGCTGTGGCGGCGAGGCTGACGAGTGAACGCCGGGGCGAGACGGTTCAACGCGTCCGGTCACTGCGCGACCGCTTCGCCGATGCGCTCATCAGCAAGATTCCAGGTGTCCACGAGAGCGTTGCGCGCACGTTACGCCACGTCGGTAATGCCCATCTCATCTTTCCCGGAATCACCAACGAGGAGCTCCTCCTCCTCCTCGATCGCTATGGCGTTGCTGCCTCGGCTGGCTCATCGTGTGCGAGTGGAGCGATAGAGCCGAGCCATGTCCTGCTCGCGATGGGGATGATGGTGGACGAGGCACGGTCGTGTATCCGCTTCACCCTTGGCCAGGACTCCAGCGAGGACGAGATCGAATACGCCATCTCGAGTGTCATTGCAGCTCATCGCCAGATTGTCGCGAGGGATCAGAGATAATCCTGCGAGAATAGAGGGATGCGTGTTCTAGTCGCCATGTCCGGCGGAGTCGATTCCTCCGTTGCCGCGGCACTCTTGGTGGACGAGGGACATGAAGTCGTCGGCGCGACGATGAAGCTCTGGGGAGGAGCGGGAGATTCGGGGTGCTGTTCGGTCGCGGACGTCACCGATGCAAGGCGAGTATGCGACCGACTCGGAGTCGACCATCACGTGTTCAATTTCACCGAGATCTTCAACGAGCGGGTTGTCGAACCCTACATAGAGGCTCACCAACGCGGTGAGACTCCGAATCCATGTGTGGAGTGCAATCGCCATCTCAAATTCGACACGTTCATCGAACGTGCGCGACGACTCGGCTTCGATGCGGTCGCGACGGGACACCATGCGAGGGTTGAGCGCGACAAAGCCGGTCGCCCACAGCTCCTGCGCGGTCATGACCGCGCGAAGGATCAGTCGTATGTACTTTCAATTCTTGGCGCCGAACAACTTGACTACCTTCTCTTGCCCGTCGGCAACATGGTGAAATCCGATGTGCGCGCTCTCGCTCATCAGCGCGGCTTGCTCACCTATGCAAAGCCTGACAGTCAGGATGTTTGTTTCATCGCCTCGCGCACCAAGGGGCTCGGTCGCGCGCAGTTCCTCGGTGAGCGGATCGATCTTCACCGTGCGCGTGTCGTCGAGAACTCCTCGGGGGTTCAATATGGCGAGGTTGCCGCGGTTGAGCTCGTGACCATCGGACAGCGGCGTGGTCTTCCGACAGATTCGAATACGCGTCCGCGCTACGTGATCGAAGTTGATGTCGATCGGCGAATCGTGACCGTCGGCGACCGGGAAGAGCTCTTGGTCTCTGGACTTCGTCTCGAAAACAGGACGTGGGTGCATGAACCACTCGCACCGGGAGCGCGGGTCGCCGTGCAGATGAGTGCACACGGAGCTGCGCGCGAGGCAACGCTGAGCGATGACGGCGTGATATTTGATGAGAATTCGAGAAAGATTGCGCGCGGTCAGATCATTGCGCTGTACGAGGATCTTCGTGTAGTTGGTTCCGGGGTGGTCTGTTAGTGCCGGATTCATTGTCGTCGTCGGAGACTTCCTCTGCCCGCATCCGCGAACTGCAGGAGCTGACTGCGTACCACTCGAGGCGCTATCACCAGGAGGACAACCCGGAGATTGCAGACGCGGAATATGACGAGATGGTCCGCGAACTCGCGGTGCTCGAGGCTGAGTTCCCCGACCTTGTCGCCGAGCACTCGTCAACGAGATCGGTCGGTGCGCCACCATCTGCGACCTTTGCCGAGGTGCGACACCGAATCCGCATGATGAGTCTCGACAACGCCGTTTCGATCGAAGAGATCGAATCATGGAAGGACCGCGCACTGCGCGTCCTCGCCAGGGACTCAACGCAGTCACCCCCAGCGTGCTCCTTTGTCTGTGAGCCAAAGATCGATGGTCTCGCGATATCGCTCCGCTATGAACGGGGTGAACTCGTTCAAGCCGCAACGCGCGGCGACGGCCTCGTCGGAGAGGACGTGACGGCGAACGTTCGCACCATCGCCGATGTCCCACGCCATCTTGCGCTTGTAGCAGGCGAAGTACCCGAGGTCTTCGAAGTCCGCGGTGAGGTCTATCTGCCAACCAGCGCCTTTCATGAACTCAATCAGCGACAGGCTGAGGCGGGATTGCGGCTCTTCGCGAACCCGCGCAATTCCGCCGCGGGTTCGCTGAGACAGAAGGATCCGTCGGTGACGGCATCGCGGCCGCTGAGATTTTTCGCCTATCAGCTCGGAGAGCTCACGCAAGGAGTGTTTGGAGCCGACGGCTGGACACCTGTGAGTCAGCGCGAAAACCTTGATCTGATCGCAAGAAGTGGGTTCTCGGTGAATCCGGAGATCGCTGTATTCGGAGACCTCGATGGCGTCGAGCGTTTCTGTAGCGACCTGCTCGCGCGACGTCATCTGCTCGACTATGAGATCGACGGCGTGGTCATCAAGATCAACGAACTCGCCATGCAGGAGCTTCTCGGGGCGACATCTCACGCGCCGCGCTGGGCGATTGCCTACAAGTTTCCTCCCGAGGAGCGTACGACGCTTCTCGAGGCCATCCTTGTCTCGATCGGTCGGACCGGTCGCGCAACTCCCTACGCGAAGATGACCCCGGTGGTCGTGGCGGGTTCGACGGTCGAGTTCGCGAGCCTCTACAACGCGGACCAGGTGGCGCTAAAAGATGTCCGACCTGGCGATACCGTGATCCTGCGCAAGGCAGGCGATGTCATCCCTGAGGTCGTAGGTCCAATCTTGGCGAAGCGGCCGGGTGGCTCGTCACCTTGGGTCTTCCCGAAAAACTGTCCGACGTGTGCTGCGGAACTCGTGCGTCTCAATGACGAAAGTGATACCTACTGCGTCAACCTCGACTGTCCCGCCCAACGTGTGCAGCGGATCGCGTATTTCGCCTCGCGATCCGCGATGGACATTGAGGGGCTCGGCGAACAACGAGTCGAACTGTTCGTCAGGAGCGAGATCCTAAATGATGTGGCCGATGTCTTTGAACTGAGTCGAGAGAGATTACTTGGCCTCGAGGGCTTTGGTGAAGTCTCGGTGAACAACCTGCTTTCGTCAATCGACATCGCGCGACAGCGTGGCATGGCCCGACTCCTTGTTGGACTGTCGATCCGACATGTTGGTCCGACTGTCGCGCAAGCACTCGCGAAGCACTTCACCGACCTCGATGGGCTGATTCTTGCGAGCGAGGAGCAACTTGGAGCGATTGATGGAATCGGTCCAGCAATCATTGGATCCCTGCGGGCCTTTTTCTCCTCGAAGGAGAACCTCGCGGTGATTGAGCGCCTGCGCGGGCTCTCGGTGAGCTTCGCCTCGGATCGCTATGTCGCGTCGAACTCGAATGATGAGCAGAATCTTCTCGGGCGATCCATCGTCGTCACAGGGACTCTTGATCGGTTCAGTCGGCAAGAGGCCGAGACGGAGATTATCGCCCACGGCGGGCGATCCCCAGGCTCAGTCTCGGCGAAGACATTTGCCATTGTGGTCGGGAAAGATCCCGGACGATCCAAGGTGCTGCGTGCCGAAGAACTCGGCATCCCGATGCTCGACGAGGAGGCCTTCCTCTCGTTGCTCGATTCCGGGGTGATCGACCCGGGGTGATCGACCCGGGTAGTGCTCGCTAGTCTTTTGTCGATGTGATCGCGCGCAGCGCGTCGAGCGTCGTCTCTTCCTCTGGTGTCGATGAGGCATTCCTCAAAGCGAGCAGTTTTGTCATGTTTCCCTCTACGCGGATCTTTCCCGTGAGGAACGCGCGCATTCCAACCTGAGCATCACCATCGAGGAGGATTGAACGCGCGATCTTGTAGTCGAGCGTGAGTTTGACCTCAGCCTCATCGAGCAGACCGAGCGCAATACGGAAGACCCCGTCCCTGCTATCGACATTTGCGAGGATGTCATCGGCGTGAAATGGTGCATTCTTGACGATGAGATTCATCGTGATGGTAGGACGGCCTCCCGCGTTCTCGCGGTCGACGCCGTGCGCGGCCTTTGCATAGATCTCCTCGGAAGCTGTAATCCACTCGTCATTCAAGAATGGGAACGTTGGCATGTCGCATTATCCTTTAAACATCAAGATTCAAAGATCCAGAGCAGACAACACGAAGACTTGGATTGGAATCCGAACGTCGAGAGCTATCCTGTGATTCTTTTTGAAGAGGTCTGTTGCCGGTTCAGAGGCTAGCGGCATGCGGGGCGCCTCTGCTCGGCGCGCTGAAAAGAGCGAACCCTGAAGATATTGAACCCTGAAGATATTGAACCCTGAAGATATAGAACTGCGAGTTTGGATCACTATCGGGCCGTATCTGCCGGCTCGGTAGCATGGAATCATGGCCATTGATCTCTTGGAGGGTGCAGAGCCATTCTCAGGTGGCGAGGGAGCGAACGCGGTGCTGCTCCTTCATGGGTTCACTGGTCAGCCCTACACGATGCGTTCGCTCGCGAATGCCTTTCTCGGGTCGGGCTTTCGTGTCGAGCTTCCCCGCCTCCCGGGCCATGGAACAAGCGTCGAAGATCTGGAGTCCTGCCGATTCGCGGACTGGACAGAATCGGTCGATGCGATCTACCTCAATCTGGCGCGATCGTGCGCGCGTGTCGTGCTCGTTGGCCTTTCGATGGGAGGCACTCTGGGCTGCTGGCTGGCCGAGCGATACCGGGAGATCGCGGGACTGATCCTCATTAATCCGCTCATCGAGCCGACTACGAAGGCAAATATGGACGCGTTGCACACCGAACTGCGCGAGGGTCGCTCGACGTTCTCGTCTCCTGGCTCGGACATCAAATGTCCGGGTCGCGCTGGACCAAAATATGACGCGACCCCGATTCGTCCGCTGCTCTCGTTGCTCGAAGGCGCAATCACGGTGCGGGCAAAACTCGACCAGATCGTCGCTCCGATCCTGCTCTTTTCGAGCCGCGAGGATCATGTGGTTCCGTGTTCCACGGGTGACACTATTGTCAGACAGGTCCAGGGCGACATCGAGCGTGTCTATCTCGAGAACAGTTACCACGTCGCTACGCTCGATTACGACGCACCCGAACTCGAGACGCGCTCGGTTGCTTTTTCACGAAAGGTGGTAGGGATCTGATGGCAGTCGAGTTCACGCCTGAAGAGGTCACCTATGTGGCGGCGCTCGCTCGGCTTGAGCTGACCGAAGCAGAGGTAGAGCATTACGCGAGGCAGCTCAGCGCGGTGCTTGGCCATGTCGACGCAATCCGAGCCCTCGATCTCACGGGGGTGGAGCCCAGTTCGCACTCGTTCGATCTTGTCAATGTCTTGCGCGAAGACGTCGTCGCGCCCAGCCTCGACCGGGATGAGGTACTTCGTGCCGCGCCACTCGTGGAGAGCGGGAGATTCCGAGTTCCCCCAATCCTCGGAGAGGCACCATGAGTTCCACCGCAATGCCCGACGCGATGAATGCATTCGAGATTGCGCACGCGGTGCGAACCGGAGCGGTTCTTGCCCGGACCGTGGTCATGGACGCACTTGAGCGGATTGCGAACCAAGAGCAAGATCTCCACTGTTTCAACGTCGTCACCGAAGATGTTGCTCTTGCCGCAGCCGACGCAGTCGATGCGACGGTAGCGCGTGGCGAGGATCCGGGACCGCTTGCCGGTGTGCCGGTGGCATTGAAGGACAATCTCTGTACTCGGGGTATCGCGACGACCTGCTCGTCGAAGATCCTCGAGGGCTGGATCCCCCCCTATGACGCAACCGTGGTCGACCGTCTCCGGCGAGCTGGTGCGATCGTGGTCGGGAAGACAAACCTCGACGAGTTTGCAATGGGGTCGTCGACGGAGAACTCGGCGTTTGGCCCCTCGAGGAACCCCTGGGACCATTCGCGCGTTCCCGGAGGATCATCGGGGGGAAGCGCGGCCGCCGTAGCGGCGGGTTATGTACCGCTCTCACTCGGCTCCGATACCGGAGGCTCGATCCGCCAGCCCGCGTCGTTCTGTGGTGTCGTCGGTGTCAAGCCGACCTATGGCCTTGTCTCGCGCTATGGGTTGATCGCCTTCGCGAGCTCACTCGATCAGATCGGCCCGTTTGCCACGACCGTTGCTGACGCAGCGCTCTTGTTAGAATCCATTGGCGGACATGACTCGAGGGATTCGACCTCACTCGATGGTGAATCGGTCGCGGTTGTCGATGCGCTCGAACTCGGTGTCGTTGGCCTTCGCGTCGGGATCATCCGGGACTTCCTCGTCGATGCCGATGATTCGGTGGTCAGCGCCGTCAACGCGGCAGCCGCTGCGCTGGCTGTCGTGGGGGCAACGGTTGACGAGGTTGCGATTCCCGAGCTGATGAACGGACTCGCCGCCTACTATCTGATCGCTCCGGCTGAGGCCTCTTCGAATCTGTCGCGCTATGACGGAGTGCGCTACGGACTCAGGGTCGACGGTCCCGATGTCGCGGCGATGAATGCAAGGACGCGTGCCGAGGGATTTGGTGCTGAAGTCAAGCGCCGCATCATGCTCGGCACCTACGTCCTTTCAGCTGGTTACTACGACGCGTATTACGCGCAGGCCCAACGTGTACGTACCCTGGTGGCTGGCGCGTTCAACCGGGCCTATGAGCGTTTTGATGTGCTGATCGGGCCGACGACCCCTTCAGTCGCCTTTGCTCTTGGTCAAAAGACCGAGGATCCGCTTGCGATGTATCTCTCCGATCTGTTCACCATTCCCTCGAACCTTGCCGGCCATCCGGCGATGAGCGTTCCATTTGCGCTCGGCGAACACGGTCTTCCGATCGGTGTGCAGGTATTTGCCCCGGCACTCAAGGAGTCGGTGATGTTCCGGGTCGCACATGCAATCGAGGCCGCTCAACAGACCGGGTGTCGTGCCCCCGTCGGACTTTCGCGAAGTACTCGGTCGTGACTCTTCTCACTCCCGGATGGGAGCTCACCGTTGGTCTCGAGGTGCACTGCGAACTCCAGACGGAGACCAAGCTGTTCTGTTCGTGCGCGAATGCGTTCGGTGAGGAGCCAAACACGAACGTCTGTCCGGTTTGTCTCGGACTTCCGGGATCGCTCCCGGTGCTCAATCGACTAGCCGTCGAATACGCGATGCGGATTGGCATAGCGCTCAATTGCAGGGTGGAACCTTCGATCTTTCACCGCAAGAACTATTTCTATCCGGACATGCCAAAGGACTATCAGGTCAGCCAGTACGACTCGCCGATCAATGTCGATGGCTTCATCGAATTGCCAGCAGGAACGCGTGTCGGCATCGAACGCGCACACCTTGAAGAAGACACCGGAAAGACGAGCCACATGGGAGGTGGTGGACGGATTCATGATGCGGACTACTCGTTGGTAGATTACAACCGTGCGGGAGTTCCGCTCGTCGAGATTGTCTCGCGACCCGATATCAGCTCGCCCGACGATGCACGTGCCTATGTCAGCGAGCTGCGTTCGATTCTCGTTGCGAGCGGTGCCTCTGACGGCCGCATGGAGGAGGGGTCACTGCGCGTCGATGCGAATGTTTCGGTGAGACGCAGCGGTATGGTTGAACTTGGTACGCGTTGCGAGGTGAAGAACATGAACTCGCTCCGATCCCTCGGGCGAGCGATCGAGTACGAGGCACTGCGTCAGATCGGGCTGCTCGAATCTGGAGGGCGCGTCGTACAAGAGACCCGGCACTGGAACGAGAACGAGGGGAGGACGTCATCGCTGCGCTCGAAGGAAGAGGCGTACGACTATCGCTACTTCCCAGAGCCAGACCTTGTCGCGCTGAGCCCGGAGTCCGAGTGGATCGATGCGGTTCGTGACGCACTTCCACCGATGCCGAACGCGCGCCGCGCCACGCTTGGTGCCCTGGTTCTCTCGTCAGATCCTGGTCTTGACGAGCACGCGCTGCGTGACCAGATCGCAACTGTCGTCGATCTTGGACTCGACCAGTTGGTGAGCGAGGCAATTGGCGAGGGAGCTGACGGCCGACTCGCGCTTGCAAGGTGTGCGAACGAGGCGGCGACACGGCCGGACGCGGCCCGCGCCCTTGACCCCCGCGCATTTGGCGTACTGATCGGTCTCGAGGCCGGCGGAAAGATCTCCGCCACGCAGTCCAAGACCGTGCTGTTGGAGATGCTCGATGGCAGCGGCGAGCCGCTCGAGATCGTCAAAAGGCTTGGGTTCGAGGGGGTGGACAAGATTCATCTCGGTGCCATCATCGACCAGATCATCGCGGCCAACCCTGCCGAGTGGCAGCGTTTTGTCGAAGGTGACGAAAAGGTCGCGCAGTTCCTCTTTGGACAGGTGATGCGAGAGACCAAGGGCAATGCGAACGGAAAGCTTGTCGCCGAGGCATTTCACGCGAGAAAGAGCGGCTGACCGGATCTGGTCGAGCATCGTCCGTCGGCGATCTTTGGCCCGGGGTCACCCATTTTGCCAGTGTTTGCCAACAACGTAGTGTTATGGGATGGCGAACAGCGATGACAACCCGGTAGCAAAAAGTCTCAAGATCCATTCTCAGGACGTCACCGACGGTCCGCGTCGCGCAGGGGCACGGGCAATGCTTCGGGCCGTAGGGATGCATGATGAGGATTTTTCCAAGCCTCAGATCGGCATCGCCTCGACGTGGAATGAGGTCACACCGTGCAACATGTCGATCGATCGTCTCGCGCAAAGGGCAAAGGCCGGAGTCTTCGCAGCCGGTGGCTATCCGCTGGAATTTCTCACCATCACGGTTTCGGACGGAATCTCGATGGGCCACGAGGGGATGCGCGCCTCGCTCGTCAGTCGCGAGGTGATCACCGACTCGGTTGAGACGGTGATGCATGCCGAGCGCTTCGATGGGTTCGTGGGACTTGCGGGATGCGATAAATCGCTCCCGGCGATGTTGATGGCCGCGGCGAGGATCAATCTCCCGATGGTCTTTGTCTATGCGGGATCGATCATGCCGGGTCACTACCTCGATAAGACGCTTGACATCGTCAGTGTCTTCGAGGCGATCGGTGCGCACGCCGCCGGTCAGATCGATGATGACATGCTCTATCAGATCGAGAGCCATGCCTGTCCAGGTGAGGGAGCGTGCGCGGGAATGTTCACTGCGAATACCATGGCTTCGATTGGCGAGGCGATCGGAATGTCCCTGCCCGCAGGGGCATCCGCTCCGGCGATCGATGCTCGACGTGATGAGGTGGCATTCGACTCTGGTCAGGCGGTGATCCGGCAGCTTGAACTTGGGATCCGGCCGCGTGACATCATGACCAAGCATGCATTTGAGAATGCAATCGCGGTGACGATGGCACTTGGGGGTTCGACGAACGCGGTTCTTCATCTTCTCGCGATAGCGAATGAGGCAGAGGTCGATCTCAACATCGATGACTTTGCCAGAGTCGGCAAGCGGGTGCCTCATCTCGCGGATATGAAGCCGCACGGGAAGTTTCACATGTTCGACCTCGATCGCATCGGAGGAGTACCGGTGGTAATGAAGATGTTGCTCGATGCCGGGCTTTTGCACGGAGAGGTGATGACCTGCAACGGCTACACGATGGGCGAGAACCTCGAGAGGTTGGCGCCTCCAGCTCCCGACGGCGTCGTTGTCCATCCAATGGAGTCGCCGATCCATGCCAGAGGCGGGATCGTCATCTTGCGCGGCAGTCTCGCTCCCTCGGGGGCTGTGGTCAAGATCGCCGGAACTGATCTTTCTACCTTCGATGGGCCAGCGCGCGTCTTTGACGGCGAGGCGGTGGCGATGGACGCGGTCATGGCGGGCGACATTGTCCCGGGTACAGTGCTCGTCATCCGCTACGAGGGGCCAAAGGGTGGTCCGGGCATGCGCGAGATGCTCGCGATCACCGGGGCTTTGACCGGTGTTGGTCTTGGTGGGGAGTGCGCGCTCGTCACCGATGGAAGGTTCTCAGGTGGAACGCGTGGTTTTTGCATCGGACATGTTGCCCCGGAGGCGAGCGTCGGTGGACCGATCGGACTCGTCAAAGACGGCGATCGGATCGTGATCGACGCGAATGCGGGGACAATCGAACTCCTCGTCGATGAAGATGAACTCGAGCGACGCCGCGCCCTTTGGCAGCCGCTCGAACCGCGGTATCGCACGGGTGTGTTGGCAAAGTATGCCCGTCTCGCAACGGGCGCCGAGCGTGGAGCGGTCACGCTCGCCTGAGCGAACTCGACAGCGCAAACCACGACTGGTTTACTTGAACGGAAAGTTTTCAGGAGACCGCATCGTCGCCGTAGGTAGACTTCAAGGTCTTCGGCACTCACGAACGATGTAAGTCGACGTGGAGTGGTCGATGAAGATCATCAAAACGAATCGCGCCTGTTTTCTTACTTTTCGACTTTCTCGTAAGGGCAAGACTCATATGTCTTTACGATGACGTCCTTGGTTGCAAATCTCGGACAAAGCAATATAGGGTTCTATTCACATAACTCATTGTCAATTTGGCAACTGCTGTTGGTAAGGGGGAAATACCGACATGGCAACATTGGATTCTGATATCAAGTCACTCGTGCCGAGATTCCGGTTCGGTAATATCTTGCCGACCAAAGATGATCTCCATCGCGGGGCCAATTATCAGCTTTACCGGGTAGTTCCACTCGATGTGATGGAGATCTCTGTCGGACTTGGAATCACGGATTATACGAATGACAAAGTTGAAGAGGCGATGGGCAACTTTGAAGACTGTATTTCACGGCTCAAAGCAGAGCATGTAGATCGAATTATTCTCGCTGGTGCGCCGATCTCCGCGCAGCTTGGCCGACCACGTGTACTCGAATTGCTTGATCGAATTCAGCAAGAGGTAGGTGTTCCCGGTGACGCTCCTCTTGAGGCTGCAATAGCGGCAATGAATGGACTTGGGATGGATCGCCTCGCGATCGGAAGTCGATGGACGTCCGTGCTCAACAACAAGCTCATTGAGTATTTCAAGCTGGGAGGGATAGACGTTGTATTCGTGTCTGACCGCGGCCAGTGGGCGCGCGAGGCGTTTGGGATGTCGTTTGAGGAAGGGCTCGAGAAGGCAGTTGAGGTGGGACGGGAGGCCGCGAGTAATCCTGACGGCGAAGCGGTTTATATTGCTGGTGGCGCCGCTATGTCGCTGCATGCAGTTCCAAAGGTTGAGGCTGAGTTCGGCAAGCCTGTTTTCACCAACATGACTGCCGAAGTTTGGAATGGACTCGTGCACCCCGGCGTAATCGACCCGGTCGAAGGCTGGGGACGGTTGCTGGGCATGAGGTAGCTGGGCAACTTGCAAGGCCTTTGACGTTCAAATCTGTCGTTCACAGACGAGATTTCCACCTGACCTACGAACTGAATCTGGAATTGTTGTTCTCGGTGACGGGTTCCACCGCAATGTTTTGATCTTTCAGAGAGCAGCGCCACCTGTGGCTATTTTGGAATTTCGTTGAATACGGCAATAATCGAGACCAGGTGCTCCGCTCTCTGGCAGAAAAGATAGGTCTTGGTGTTCAACGAACAAAACTCGAAGCGTTCCGAAGATGAACGTGAGCACAGGTGACGAATAACGAGCCGTATGTTCCGGTGATACACGATTTGGCGGAATGGCTCCTCGACTCAAAATCATCTCTTTTGCCCGATGTGGTGCGTAAAGCTGCCTCCCGACAGACTCTCGATAGTCTCGCCTGTGCCTTTGGTGGTATTGAGCATGAAGCCTCCGAGGTTGCTCTTCGGGTGGTGCTCGATCAAGGAGAGTTGCCCGAGTGCACGCTTATTGGTCAGACGTCGAGAGCCTCAATGGCGAATGCAGCGTTCTACAACAGCACAATTGTCCGGGCAATTGATTGCAACGATATCTTTTTTCGTAACGGGCCACTTGGGCATCCGAGTGACAATATTCCAGTCGCGATCGCGATCGCGGAAAGACAGAAAGCGACCGGAATCGATTATCTCAATGCCGTGGTCTTGGGATACGAGATCAACTGGAGAATTCTCGATTACATCCGTGCTCATGCCGCAGCGCACGCAGCCCATTGGGACTATGTATCGTCGAGTGGAATAGTAAGTGCGGCGATGGCAGGTCTCTTATTGAAGCTTGATAAGAATCAACTCGCAAACGCGATGGCGATCGCAGGAGTTCAGGGATTTACGCTTTCAGGGATTCGCCGAGGAAAGGTCTCGATGCTAAAAGCTTCGGCAGGCGCTTTTGCTGCCCAGCGTGGAGTTTTCGCAGCCTTGCTCGCCAAGGAAGGTATGACGGGACCTGCCGAGTTCTTGGAGGGGAATGGAGGAATGCTAACTGCGCTCGCTCTGGACGACAGTGGGGATTTGAGACAGAGATTGACCCAATCGACTGCCTTTTGGCACATTCTTGATGTGACGTCAAAACCATATCCCGCTATCGGGACGAGCCAATCAGCAATTTCGGCCGTGCTCGGCATGCGACGTGAGTTTGAGGTAAACGTCGCAAGTATTCAACGCATTGAAGTGCGTCTTCCCGACGTACCAGCGGCGCGACTTCAGATGTCGGATCCGGACTTTCTCTCACCTACATCGCGTGAGACCGCGGACCACAGCCTGCCGTTTCTCGTTGCCGTAGCTCTTGAGGACGGTTGCCTTGGGATCGAACAGTTTAGAGGTAATCGATGGATGGATGAGACCACCAGAACGCTCATGGGTAGAGTCGTTCAGACGACCGATCCAACTTTGAACATACATGCGGTAAAGGGATACCCGACTGTTGTCGCGATCGAAACAGTCGATGGGGAACGCTATGAACGAAAGGTCCTCGATGCCCCCGGTAGTCCTGAATCTCCACTTACCGATAACGAGATAACCGATAAGTTTCTGTCCTACGCCGATCCATTTCGAGTGGTCGGCCACAAGAAGGAACTTGCTTGGCGCTTCTTGAACCTCGAGCACGAGCAAGACATATCAGCATTGATTCGATGTTTGGGCGGAAAAGCACCCGAGTCCGATTGATTCGCGACGCGGCTCAGTCCCTTTATTTCAGTGATGTGCGGTTCAACGTCTCGCGCGTGCAACCACGGATTTCAATTTCCCATCCGTATTCGCGAGGAATCGACTGCAATCGATCGACCCTTGTGCCGCGCGACGCGAGAGTGAGGCGAGCCATCGAGCCATATTGCAAACGTAAGATCCGCTTCATCGGAGCCAAGCGGGAGCGCAGCGCACGCACGCGAAGAAGTTGGATCTTGCGCACCTCGCGGGACTCCTCCTGAGAGCTGCTGCGGTCTCTGAGAACATGTGAGCTCTCCCTTGAGAGTTCACCGACCGGTGGTCGACGCATTTCTCGTGTCACAGGTTATAGTCTTCGGTGCGCGGCGTGAACTATATATTCCTTTGGGCAATTACAGAGTTCTTATCGGGAGCATGAATCAGACGAGTCGGCAACAACATAGGGACACGAGGTGTGATACGACGATGACGCAAGATAATTTCTCATACGACGGGATGCGCTTGGACTTCTCTGCAGACGAGTTTGCCCGGTTGACGCTAGCGCGACCTGAGAAGCGGAACGCGATTGGCTCCGAGATGTATGCATCTTTTCAGAGCGCTCTTCGAGAGTTAAATCGCCGCGAGGCCCGACTTTGTGTCCTGGCGAGTGAGGGTCCCAGTTTTTGTGCTGGAGCAGACCTGAAGGAGCTCGGTAAGGGGTTACCAGGAGCTCTCGACATGATTCGCGATATGGCCCAATCGGATATTTTATGGCTCGCGGAGGTACGAGGCGGTGTTCTCGGCGCGGCTGTCGCAATGGTCGCAGCCTGTCCGTTCGTCTTTTGTGATGAGACGGCGTGGTTTTCACTACCCGAGATAAAGCGTGGCATGTTCCCGGCTTCGATAGCAGACATTGTGGCCCTGGGAAGTAATAAAAGGTGGGCGTATTCGATGGCACTTTCTGCCCGGCGAGTTTCTGCCAAAGAGGCAATGATGAATGGACTCGTCACTGAGGTTGTTCCAGAAAGTTTGCTCGCTGAGCGCAGTATTTCTTTCGCTCATGAAATTCAAGCAATCTGGGATAAAATAATCCTGAGTATGGAGGACTGGAGGGGTTCGCTTCGTCTGTCTGTTGCGGAGTTGTTGAACGCGCACTAGGTGAGAGTATGGAGGCCTAATACGTACATCCGGTATTTTCTCGAAGATCGTGATCTGGTGAATCGATTAGCGCATAGACGAGAGCCGCCGTTCGAAAATGATGAATCGAGGTGCTGTAGATATTGGCTAGCGCATCGCAAGAGAATTTTGAAAGTCTTAAACGAGCAGCTCTGAAACTTGGAGTAGATATTCCAGAGTTCGTCGATCCAATTGAGCGTCATGCAGTCGTGTCAGGCCATCGTCTCCATTATCTCGATTGGGGGAACAGCCAGAGACAACCGATTGTCTTTTTACATGGAAGGGCATTGACGGCCCACACTTGGGATCTCGTATGTCTCTCTCTCCGACAGGAATATCACTGTATTTCAATTGACCTTCGAGGACATGGAGAAAGCGAGTGGTCCCCTGTCGTGGACTACCGTCTTGAGACAATTTCAGACGAGATTCGGGCGTTCAGCGAGCAAGAGCTCTCATCGTCACCAATATTTGTTGGTATGTCATTGGGAGGTATGGTTGCGATGCGAGTTGCAGCTACTTTGCCTGTATCTCCTGAAGCGTTAGTCATTGTTGACATCGCTCCAACGCCACCTCGCAGTTTGGGTAATGGAGATGGTCACCAAGTTTCTCCTAATCGGTTTAATGCAGGTCCAACTGAACTCAACACGATCGAAGATTTTGTTGAATGGGCGATGTCATTTAATCCTCGTCGAGATCCGAAATCCCTACGGTCGAGTATGTTGCACAACCTTCGTCAAATGCCGACTGGTAAATGGACGTGGAAATATGATCCGCGCCAGTTCGAAATTGATCATGACGACGCTTCGCCGGCAAAAGGTACTCTTGATCATTGGGAAGATGCAAGATTGGTTCGGTGTCCAACGCTCATCGTTCGAGGTGCCGAAAGCCAGCATCTTTCGCGAGAGGGCGCAGAGGCATTCGCAAATGAGCTAAGCCACGGTCAATGGGTTGAGGTTGATGGCGCGGGGCATTCAGTTCAAGGTGACAATCCGTCGGGACTATTAAAAGAGCTTCGTGGGTTCTTTGCTAGGTTAGGAATAACTGCATGAGACAAATTCCGCGGATTGTCATTGAGTCTCAAGTACAATCCGGGATTCGTGCTAGGAAATCGATCTTTGATTATTATTGAGATGAAAGCCTGACCCAAATTGATTCCGTGCGATCTTCAATAACGATATTGCATGCCGCCGATGTACATGTGGGTTCGGGTGAGCCTGCAGCTACGGCGTTTTCAGCTTTGATGGCACTTGCGCGTTCGCGAGCGTTTGCTGCTCTCGTGATTGCCGGCGACCTATTCGATCATGCTCGAGTGTCACAGGACTCGGTTGACTGGGTGGCTCAAGAGCTTGGAAGTCTGGATATTCAAGTAGTTATCTTGCCAGGAAATCATGACTTGCATGGTCCTGAGTCAATCTACGCGAGGTTTGATCAAGAGCATCGTTATTCAACATTGCACGTGTTGTCGGATCCAAACGGAGAGACTTTCGAGGTTAAAGATGAGGATCTAACCTTTTGGGGGCGCCCAACTCTCGAACATTCGCCAGAGACGAGGCCCCTCGTGGGCATTCCAAAGCGACCAGATCGCGGATGGTCCGTCGTAGTTGCCCATGGAACTGCGAAGTCATCGGACGTGCCTACTGTTGAAGGGTCACCGATATATCCAAGAGATTTCAGTGTTGTCGATTGGGACTATGTGGCGTTAGGTCACATCCCACGATTTTTACGCGTACGCGAATCTCCAGTCCCCGCTTACTACGCAGGGAGCACCGTTCGATCTATCGATGATCGCCCAGGAGGTGCGGCAATCGTAGATCTGTCTCGCGGTCAAGTTGCGACGGTAAAGTGGATTTCGCTTGATAATCCCCTCTGGACGGGCGCGCGTTAGGGTATTGGGATTTCTGATCCAGCGTCGTTGAATTCGATCTATATCCGGGATAACAAATTCCTGTTTGATCGTTCAGGTCTGTTCCGCGATTAACTTGACGAACTCGAACAGTAAGCGGAGCCACATTTTTTTCGCGGTGCTCGCCACATGTAGTGTCTTGAGCGTGCTCGACTGGGATCAGGCTGTCGAAAGAGAGACCGGTGGTTTCAGATGTTCTTTCGTTGAGAGAGCAGCAGTTTCAATATTGATCGGTCTTTGCTTCGCCTGGTCGTCTGAGCCGCTTTACTACTCTTGAGCGAGATCATCTCGAGCGTCTTTGTTCCAAATCGACATCAGTTAAATAATGAATTCGCACAGAGTCGGACAAGACGAGCCAGCGATTGACATTACTTTGCTCGAGAGGTTACGCTACCGACAACAAATTTGAACCAAATGAATTAGAAATTGTGTATCCGAGATAAAGGGCTCGTTGCCCGCGGAGTTCGCGGATTGTCTTAGACGGGGGAGACAATTTAGGTGGCGCACGATATGGCTGACGTTGGCAATGTGCAAGGTTCGTCCAGCGTGGCAGGAAGTGGTCTCAGTGGTTCGGGCAGATCAGACGCGCTGGACTCCGCAATTTCATGCGAGTCAATATTTCGTGCTTTCGCGCCGACCCGCAAGGGAACAAAACCGCTTGTCGTACTCTCCGATATAAACCTCACTGTTAAGCGAGGCGAATTCCTCGTGATTGTCGGTCCGAGCGGTTGCGGCAAAAGCACGTTGCTCAACATTATGGCGGGTACTGACAAGGCAAGCCGGGGCAGTATCAAGATCGGAGAAGGTTTAGATCGACGGGCCTACGTGTTCCAGCGCGAGACGCTGTTGCCTTGGCGGACCGCGTTAAACAATGTCGAACTTGGTTTGCTCGCATCTGGCAAGACGAAAGGGCAACGTCGCGAAGAGGCCAGAAATTGGCTTGCTGCGGTTGGCCTTAAGGGATTTGAAGATAGTTATCCCGCGAAACTTTCAGGCGGTATGCGGAGGCGTGTCGTTCTTGCTACTGCCTTTGCGCATGGTCCTCAGGTGTTGTTCATGGATGAGCCATTTGGAGCGGTAGACGCGCAGACACGTCTTCAACTCCAAATTCAATTGCTCGGACTATGGGAACAAGATCGTAAGACCGTCGTGTTTGTCACGCACGATATTGAAGAGGCTCTGCTTCTCGGAGATCGCATTGTCGTAATGAGTGGACGACCGGGTCGAATCGCGGATATCCATGAAGTTTCCTTGGCGAGGCCGCGAAGCATAGAGAACGTTCGGTTTGACGCAACACTCGCGGGGGTTGCTCGTGAGATTTGGCTGCAGTTGCGACAAGACGAAGAACAAAATGAAAAGTGATGAGTCCCTTTCTCAATATGTCGAATTATTTAGACGCGCAGATAAACAGAGGTATCCAACCGTAATGGATTCTCTTCAAACTCGGGCGCAGTCTTGAATTCCGGAGAGTTGTCAGCAAAGGGTTGTTATGTCGACTCGTGAATCTCACGTCGAGAGTGCCGACGAAGCGTGGTTGGAGCAGGTCGTCCTCAAAGCCAGGCGTTCCCGCGTTATTGATTCCTGGATAATCTGGATTGAACGCGCCGCGATCATCGGCACACTCATCGGCGGGTGGCAGCTCTTTGTCTCAGCGTTGAAGATTAATCCAGAGATTCTGAGCAGCCCAGGTGCCGTAGGCTCTACGTTGTATCACCTCTTGCAAAAGAGAGTCTTCTATTATGACCTGAGGGTCACATCTGAAGAGGTACTTCTCGGTTTGTTGCTCGGAGTCATTTCGGGTTCGATAGTCGGAATTGTTTTCATTCTGCTTCCGCGGATCTCAGATGCTCTGCAGCCATTGTTAGTTGGCTTTAATTCGATGCCAAAGATCGCATTGGCGCCGCTTACCATTATTTGGTTTGGATTGGGAATTTCTTCGAAAATTCTCTTGGCGGCTCTTGGAGTGTTCTTCATAATATTTTTCAATATCGCAGCTGGCGGCGCGTCATTAGATAGAGCGGTGATGGATAATCTCGCCATCATGGGTCTATCACGACGCAAGATCGTTTTGATATTCATTCTGCCTTCGGTCGCGACCTGGATTATTGCTGCACTTAAAGTGGCTATATCAGCCGCGCTTATAGGTGCTGTCATTGGTGAATACATAGGTGCGGACGCGGGAATCGGATATGAAATAGAGAATGCTATTAACTCCCTTTCGATTGCGAGAATGTTTACCCTGCTGCTAGTTCTCGCAATCATGGGCGGTCTCGCTTACGCTCTCGTCGCGTTTATTGAACGAAGATTGTTGCGTTGGAGTAGGTAGTTAATGCGTCAGAGGAGAGGCTTTTGTTTTTACGTATGAGAAAGTCAAATGAAGTCCGATCTGGCTCGGAAGGCGTACAGACACATCAAACTACAGAATCAGAAGAATCTTGGATTGCAGCTGTGGTCCAGGAAAATCGAAACCAACGAAGAACAAACAGACGGATCATCTGGCTGGAGCGCATAGGGGCCGTCGTATTGTTCTTGACGGGTTGGCAGTTATTAAATTCGCTCGGAATCGTTCTTCCCATTCTTATCAGTAGTCCAAGACTTATCGGATCCGACATGGTTCAGCTTTTTCAGACCGGAAGTTTTTATACGGACGCGTTGACGACCTTGCTCGAGATGATTTCGGGATTAATTATCGGAACCATTATTGGAATCTCTGTTGGGCTGGGTATTGGTATGAAGAGACGACTCTCCCGTGCGGTGCAACCATTAGCGGTTGCCGCACATTCTATTCCTGCGGTCATTCTTGCCCCACTCGTTGCTGTTTGGTTTGGATTTGGTTTTCAGCCAAAGATAGGAATTGTTGCGCTTGCGGTCTTTTATCCAATTTTCTTTAATACGTTGACTGGCGCATCCAACATTGACGAGACGTTGGTGTCGAATTTGAAGATATTCGGACTTTCGCGTCGTTCAATAGTCCGACACGTGTATCTGCCGTCGGCAGTTGTTTGGACCGTTGCGTCACTGAGGACGGCGGTTTCTTTCGCGCTTACAGGTGCCATCGTAGCGGAATTTGTGGGGGCAAGACACGGTCTCGGAGTCGCTATGGTGGACGCGTCGCAGTTTCTCCACACGGCCCGTGTGTTTTCAATTTTACTCGTGCTAACAACATTTGGTGTGGTGTTCGGATTCTTGGTTCGTGCCTTAGAGAACTATATGTTTCGATGGCAAAGGTGACACTGGCTTGGAAGTGAGCTGTCTGATTACGTTCGTGAGACCGGCGAGTCGACTTCTTAACGGCTTATATCGGGTTTAGGAAGAAAAGGAAAGAGGAGACATGACCAGCGTTCGTCTTTGAAATAGATATCA
>Ga0307374_10001058_pt1 | contig 51612 bp, 42 predicted proteins | sample OX3MG_FD_202532 | JGI IMG/M metagenome (GOLD analysis project Ga0307374, IMG submission 202532) | Soil microbial communities from Risofladan, Vaasa, Finland - OX-3 | ecosystem: Environmental > Terrestrial > Soil > Coastal area > Acid sulfate soil | place: Finland: Risofladan, Vaasa | collected...
TCCGGGTTCGCATCTCGTGCGACACGGACCGACTTGACGGTCTCCTCGAGGCATCGAAGTCCCACCCGAGGACTCTCAGCATTGGCGGCGACGCCGTCGATCCGCCGTCGCGATGGTCCCATCCCCGGCGGCAGGTCGCGGGGTTGGCATCCGGGCAGTCCTGTCGGGTCGTCGGACGCGTTGAGTGTCGTCGCGCCCCGGCGATCGAACTCCACGGCCGCCAAGTCGGGGCTGATGACGGTGCTCGATGAAGAGCGCCGTCGCGATGGTCGGCGGCGAGTCGGCGGGTGCGTCTTGGGACGCTCAGCGCGCGCGAGGCGCTCCGTCCTTCTCTTGATATTTACCAGTTAGTTATATAGTGTAGTGGTGATGGTCAGTGCGGATCCCGTGAGTAGGGCCTTCGCCGCCCTTGCCGACCCCACCCGTCGGGCGATCCTGGAGCGCCTGGCGGCAGGCGAAGCTGGCGTGGTCGAGCTCGCAGAGGCCTCCACGCTGACGCAGCCGGCCATCACCAAGCACCTCAAGGTTCTGGAGCGGGCCGGTCTCATCGGTCGGGCCCGCCAGGGGCAGCGCCGCCCGGCGCGACTTCAACTTGAGGGCCTGGCCCCGGTGGACGACTGGCTCCGGCGCGCGCGTGCCGCGTGGTCCGACCGCCTCGACCGTCTCGAGGCCCACCTTGCCACCCAAACCGAGACCGACGATTGAGGAGAGCCCCGATGCCTGAGTTCCGTACCGCTGTGGACGTCCGTTCGGCGACTCCGACCAAGCAGCTCGTCATCGAGCGCACCCTCAAGGCCCCGCCGGAACGCGTCTTTGACGCCTTCACCGATCCCGAGCAACTGAAGAAATGGTGGTGGCCCGATGGCTTCACCTGCCCCGCCGCTGAGGTCGATCTTCGCATTGGCGGAAAGTACCGCCTCGCCATGGAGTGGCCGGGCTCCGTCCCTGTCGCCGCCCAGTTCTCCCACCATATGGGTGGGGAGTACTACGAGATCGATCGTCCGCATCGCCTCGTCATGAGCGGCCGAGCCATCGACGACGAGCAGGGTGAACTCTTCGCAACGCTCATCGAGGTGACTTTTGAGGCCCGCGACGGGGGTACGGCGCTCACCGTACGACAGTCCTACTTCGAGCCGCTGCCGCCTGCCGAGGCGATGGCCGGTGCAGAGCAGGGCTGGTCCGAGCAGCTCGAGAAGCTCGAGCGGCTTCTCGCGGACCGACCGGCAGACTGACATGAGGACACGCGTCCTCGTGCCCGGCGGGCCGGACGCCGCCCTGCACGCAGATCAGTACCTGAAGCGTGCTCGTCGCCCTGCTCATCAAGCACACGAGGACCAAGCCCTACCGCCTCAACAACATTCCGCCTCGTGGGGTGCGGTGGTGCGCCCTTGCTTCGACGAGCCGCCGGAGCCGGACTTCTTCCCACCGCGGCTCGACGCACCTGGAGAGCTCGCGATCCGCGCCGCGCGCTCCTTGGACATGCCCTTGTCCTTCAAGGCTTTCGTACTGCTTCTCGTTCTTGACGCTCGGACGTTTCCCTGGCATTGCACCGCCTCCCGACTTGGCGCCCGGAAGCAGGACCGTGGTCGTGCGGCCCCGCTCGTGCTGCCATGTGCACGTACCCGCATGTGCACGTACCCGCATCGGCCGCGAGGGACGCCCACAGGCGCGACACCACCGGGTTGGGTGTGTCGGGGTTGGGTGGGGTGGCTGAACTTCGCTCAGCGGCAAGTGAAGCGAGTCATCACGAGCAGCCGCTCGTCGACCCACAGCTCGGGCAGACGTAGCACGACCCCGCACGCTGCATCACGTTGCCGCAGCTGTAGCAGAACGGCGCGTCGCGCTGCTCGGCCCTCGCCACGGTCGCTGCGGCGCCCGACGCCGGCGGGCGGGGAGCGGGAGCGGGCGGACCGGTGTCGGCCGGTCCCTCGCCGACCACGCCCACCGACGGCGTCGCGCTCTCCTCGACGCCCGGGAGCGTCGGCTGGATCCGCTCGGACGTCGACAGCACGCCGAGGTCGAGACGCTCTTCGTAGGTGAGGTAGTCGAGCGCGAGACGCCGGAAGATGTAGTCGACCAGGCTCGTGGCGATCCGCAGCTCGGGGTCGTCGGTGATCCCGGCCGGCTCGAACTTCACGTTCGTGTACTTGTCCGCGTACGTCGCGAGCGGCACGCCGTGCTGGAGTCCGAGGCTGATCGAGATCGAGAAGGCGTCCATGATGCCCGCCAGGGTCGAGCCCTGCTTGGACACCTTGATGAACACCTCTCCCGCACGCCCGTCCTCGTACTCCCCGACCGTGACGTAGCCCTCGCAGTCGGCGACCCGGAACTTGAACGTGTTGGAGCGGCGCCGCTTCGGCAGCCGCTCTCTGACGGCACCGACGACGATCGGCTCGGCCTTCTGCTGGCGCTCGCGCACGAGCGCAGCCTCGAGCTCGGCAATCTTGGCCGCCACCTCGCGGTCCTTGGCCTCCGCGTCGGATCCCGGGGGTGCGGTGTCCCCGCCTTCGACGACCTTCCCCTCCTTCTTGGTCGTGGAGAGGGGCTGGGCGACCTTGCAGTTGTCGCGGTAGATGGCGACCGCCTTGATGCCGAGCTTCCAGGCGTCGATGTGCAGCTGCTCGACGTCTTCGACGGTCACGTCCTCGGGCATGTTCACGGTCTTGCTGATGGCGCCGCTGATAAAGGGCTGCACGGCACCCATCATTCGGACGTGGCCCGAGTAGTGGATGGTGTTGTCACCCATCGAGCACGCGAACACCGGGAGGTGCTCGGCGGCGAGGTACGGCGCGCCGACGATCGTCTTGTGCTCGTCGATGTACGCGATGATCTGGTCGATCTGGTCCTCTCCGTATCCGAGCTGGCGCAGCGCACGGGGCACCGTCTGGTTGACGATCGACATGTTCCCGCCGCCCACGAGCTTCTTGGTCTTCACGAGACCGAGGTCGGGCTCGACACCGGTGGTGTCACAGTCCATCAAGAGGCCGATCGTGTTGTGGCTCACGAAGCCGTTGGCGACGTAGGTCACGTTCTCCGGCACCGAGAGGTCGTAGGTCAGGTCCTCGCCGGTGAGCTCGGCTGACGTCACCTTGTCGTAGAAGAAGGACAGCAGGTGCCCGAGCTCGGGGTCACCCGTGCGCTCGAAGAGCTCGGTGGCGAGGCGCCGGCTCACCCGCCCGCGGGTGAGCTCCATGAGGAGCAACTTTCGCAAACGATCGTTGCCAGGGGCGAGCCGGTCCACGAGCCCCCTCGTGACAGCGATGTAGTCACACCGCGCCGTCTGGGCGACCGCGGGATCGATCGAGTGGACGCCGGCGTTCTTCCTGCCGCCCATGAACCCGATGCGCGACGACCAGTCACCGTTGTACGACAGGTTCAGGAGACGCAACGAGGCCAGCGGCGCCTGCCCCCAGCTGTTCGATCGCTGGCGGTCCCTCACTGACACGGTGGTCGGGAAACCCATGGCGAGGAGGATGGTCTGCACGTCCCGGACCATTTCCACAGAGGTGTTCTTGAGGGTCGGGTAGCCCGCCGAGGTGTCGCCGTCGGCCTCGAAGAGCCCCCTCACGAATGCGGCGTAGATCTCGCGGTCGTTGGAATGCAGGACCGCGTCGGGAACGTGCGCGACGTACCCCTTGCCGGCATGTTCCGAGTGGGGGGCGCGCTTGGAGAACCCGCACGCGTCCCACCAGAGCGCGAGCCGCACGGAATCTGCGCGGACCTCGGTGTAGCCGCGTCGCTCGGTCGCACTTGCTCCGACCCCGAAGCACTCCTTCACGAGGTACGAGAGACGCTCGACCACGTCGAAGTCGCCGTTCGTGACGCAGAACCGCAGACCACGGCTGTGCAGAGACCCGTCGCCCATGAAGTACCCGAGGAGCTCGGCGAGCTCGGCGGTCATCTCCGAAGGCACCCGGGCATGGTGCTCCCCGGTCCAATAGGCCTCTCCGAGCGGAGGCAGCGGCACCCGTTGTGGCGCGCCGACGATCGAATCGAGCGAGAGCGGCACGACGTCGCCTTCGCGCACGTCGGCGAACCGACGCCATGCCCACTCCCCGGACTCGGCGTCGACCACCTTGATGCGGTGCGTGGTCGTCCCCCTGACGCGGTGGCCACGCGCCGTCTGGACCGTCACGACCGGCTCGAGTCCGTTGACGAAGAACTTCGTCGCCTGCTTCGGTCCCTCGTCGGTTGCGACGACCTCGTCGAGGTCCTGCCACCGGACGCCGTCCGGGTCGCCGAGGGAGCGGAGCCTCACGAGCCCGCGGCCCGTCGACACGAGGGTGCCACCAACAAGACAGCCAGTCGGCGCCAAGACACTGGCCTGCGAGTTCCGCACCCCGTACTGCTCAGCGAGCTCCACCGCTTCGTCCCAGGCCTGTTGGGCGGAGGAAAGCAGCTCGGGCGGGACGAGCTCCTCGTCGATCTTCGACGCCTCGCTCTGGTGCATCCGCAACACGTTCACCATCGGCTCCGCGTTCGCGTGGAAGCCCGCGAACGGACCCATGCGACTCGCGGTCTTCGCCGACGTGGCGTAGGCGTGACCGGTCATGAGGGCGGTGATGGCACCCGCCCACGCCCGGCCCCCATCCGAGTCGTACGGCAGGCCGTTCGCCATCAACAGCGCACCGAGATTGGCGTAGCCGATGCCGAGCTCCCTGAACTTCCGCGAGTTCTCGGCGATCTTCTCGGTCGGGTAGTCGGCGTTCCCGACGAGGATCTCCTGGCCCGTGAAGACGACCTCGACGGCGGCTTTGAACCCCTCCACGTCGAAGGATCCGTCTTCGTCGAGGAACTTGAGCAGGTTCAGGCTGGCGAGGTTGCACGCAGAGTTGTCGATGTGCATGTACTCCGAGTTGCTCACCACCACGCCTCGGTCCGGCGCAGAGGCGACCGTGAAGTTGTGCACGTCGGCGACTTCCATGTCGTACACGGCGACCTCGGCCGGCGACGTGTAATGCTCGACCGAGACCACCGAATCCTCCACACCGACGGAGCGGAGCGCAGTCCCGGGAACCAGGTCCCTCGCTTCGACGTAGTCCCCGCCTGACGTGAGGAAGCGATGTTCCGGGGTGCAGCGGAACCGCCCGTGCTCGGTGACGACGTCCATCAGCTCGGTGGTGTATCCCGCCACCCACGCCTTGACGATGCCGTGGTGCTGGTTCGCCTGCTCGCGAGCGTCGTAAGCGATCACGGAAGGAGGCTCTGTCCCGGCCTGGCAACGTCGTTCGATCTGCGCAATCGAGACGAGCCCCTCCGACGTCATGATCTGGGTTTCACCGACGAAGCAGCACGGGTTGCTGCCGTTGATCCGCCCCGTGTTGGGCGCGGTGTGCCACGTGTTGATCGTCGTGTCGAACTGCATGCCCGGGTCCGCGCACTCCCACGCGGCGTGGGCGATCTGACGGAAGAGGTCCCGCGCCTTGACGCTTCTCACGACGGAGCCGTCGGTCCTCGCGGTGAGCTGCCAGTCGGCGTCGGCGAGCACCGCCTGCATGAACTCGTCGGTCACCCGCACGGAGTTGTTGGCGTTCTGGTACTGGATGGAGTGACTGTCGGAACCGTCGAGGTCCATGTCGAACCCGGCGTCGCGGAGCACGCGCGCCTTTCGTTCCTCGATCGCCTTGCACCAGACGAAGTCCTCGATGTCGGGATGATCGGCGTCGAGGATGACCATCTTTGCGGCGCGCCTGGTCTTTCCGCCCGACTTGATGGTCCCGGCGGATGCATCGGCGCCTCGCATGAAACTGACCGGGCCCGATGCCGTGCCGCCCCCCTTCAGCAATTCGTGCGAGGAACGGATGCGCGAGAGGTTCACGCCTGCGCCGGACCCCCCCTTGAAGATGACCCCTTCTTCCACGTACCAGTTGAGAATGGAGTCCATCGAGTCGTCGACCGCAAGGATGAAGCACGCCGACCCTTGCTGAGGAACGCCGTGCACGCCGATGTTGAACCACACCGGAGAGTTGAACGCCGCCTTCTGGTGAATGATGAGATGCTTCAGCTCGTCGCGCAAGGTGTCGGCCTCGACCTGGTCGACGAAGTACCCGTCCTTCACCCCCCACGCGGTGATGGTGTCGACGACCCGATCGGCGACCTGCTTGAGCGACCACTCGCGCTCGGGAGTGCCGAGCGTCCCGCGGAAGTACTTCTGGGCCAGGATGTTGGTCGCGTTCAGGCTCCAGAAGTGGGGCACCTCGACGCCGAGCTGCTCGAAGGCGACGGTGCCGTCGCGAAAGTTGGTGATGCGGGCGTCCCGGCGCTCCCACCGGACCTCGTCGTAGGGGTCGACCCCTTCGGTCGTGAAGTGGCGTCGGATCCCGATCTCGGCGCGCTGCGGTGCGATGGCCATTGACTCCCAGCTCCTCTGCTCGCTCGGCGTTCGTTGCACCAGCTCCACCGGCCCGTCGCCGGCGTGAGGAGTCCCCGCGGCGACCCTCCACGTCGACCCGGACTCCGACACCACCCCCCCGGCGACCGATGTCTATCCCGCCTCCACGATGGGCCCGATCCGTGCCCGAACCGACGCCGGACCACTACATGTTGTGGTCGGGCCCACCCCGGACGCGAGATAGTGGGTTCATTACAGCACTGTAGTTACGGCGTTGTCAACGCCGTGCAGGATGCTCCCTCCCTGGTCAGAGGCCGTTCGCGAAGATTCGCACGCGGCGTGCTCGTCTCACCCATAGAGGGCGTCGATCTCCGCGGCGTACGTCGCCAGGACCTGTGCCCGCCTCACCTTCATCGTCGCCGTGAGGAGCTCGGAGTCGGCGGACCACTCGCCGCCCAAGAGGGCGAAGCGGCGCACCTGCTCGACCCGGCCGACGTGCCGGTTCACCTCGGCCACCTCCCGGTCGACTTCGGCGCGCAGGTCCGGCAGCTCGAGGAGCTCGGCCGGCGGCACCGACGAGTGACCGTGCCGGCGTGCCCAGTCGCCCAGCGCGTCGGGGTCCAGGGTCACGAGAGCCACGAGGTGCGGGCGACGGTCGCCCGCAACGCATGCCTGGCCGATGAGCGGCTCGCTGCGCAGTGCGGTCTCGATGTTGGACGGCGAGACGTTCTCCCCGCCGGCGGTGACGATGAGGTCCTTCTTGCGACCGACGATCCGCAGCCGCCCATCCTCGAGGACACCCAGGTCCCCGGTGTGCAGCCACCCGTCCGCGTCGAGCGCCTCGGTGGTCCGGGGCGGGTCGTTGAAGTAGCCCGCGAACACGTTCCCGCCGCGCGCGAGGACCTCCCCGTCCGCGGCGAGCCGGACCTCGCAGCCGGGGATCGGACGGCCGACGTCGCCGGGCCTCACCCGGTAGGGGTCCCAGGTGAGCGGCCCCGTCGTCTCCGACAGGCCGTAGAGCTCGGAGAGGGGCACCCCGAGCGAGCGGAAGAAGGTGATCACTCCCGGGAAGATCGGCGCGGCGGTCGTCACCGCGACCTCGACGCGGTCCATCCCGAGCAGCGCTCGCACGACCGAGAGCGTGCGGTCCGCAGCCTCCCACTTCTCCGCCAGCTCCGCGGGGACCGCGCGGCCCTCGCTCTTCACGGCGTCGACCTCGCGACCGACGGCGAGCGCGTCGTCGAACTCCCGCGCCTGCGGCGAGGAGGAGGCGAGCGCCCGGACCGAGGCGTAGGTCTTCTCCCAGAGCGAGGGGACGGAGAAGATCGCGTGCGGCCGGACCTCTCGCAGGTGCTCCGCCAGGTGGAGGACGTCGCGGCAGGTCGTCACCTCCGTTCCCTCGAACGCGTGGACGTAGTGGGTCGCCACCCGCTCCGCGACGTGCGCCATCGGGAGGCAGGAGAGCATGCGCCACCCGGCGACGCGGTGCCCGACGGCCTCCACGATGCTCCGGACCGCAGAGGCGACGTTGGCATGGGTGATCTCGACCGCCTTGGGAGCTCCCGTCGTCCCCGACGTGTAGGTGAGGGTCGCCAGCCCCTCCGGTCGTGCCGCGTCGGCCTTCGCCAGCTCGACGGGGGCGCCGGCGAGCAGCTGGGGAAACCCGACCACGCCGTCTGCTCGCCCCTCGCCCGGCTCCGGCCCGTTGGCGGGCTCCGACACGACGATCAGGTGACGGAGTCCGTCCCGCCCGCCGCGAGCCTCGAGGACGCGCTCGAGGAACGGCTGCTCCACCACTGCCGCGACCGGCGCGGCGTGGCCGAGCACGTAATGGATCTGGTCGACCGACGACGAGTTGTAGATCGACACGGGGACCGCCCCGGCGAACAGCGCGGCCATGTCCACGACGTGGAACTCCGGCCTGCTGCGGAGCATGAGGACGACGCGCTCCCCCCCTGCGACGCCCAGGTCGCGGAGTCCGGCAACCGTCCTGGCCACGCGGTCCGCGTACTCTCGCCACGTCCACGATTCCCAGCCGTCGTCGCCGCGCCACCTGAGGGCGACCTCGTCAGGCCGGGTGGCGACCGTGGAGCGGAAGGCGGCCGTGACGGTGCCCGGCCAGGTCCGAGAGAGAACCGGCGATGGAAATTCGGCAGCGAGCGTCGAGATCCTCGGCGTCCCCATCTGGCCTCCTGGACGACGAGTCCCATGGTGGGTCGCCTCGACAGCGGGACCACAGGGTCGTTCGTCAGTTGCTCCGTTCGACACCTCGACACCCTGCACCTCGACACCCTGCGCCTCGACACCCTGCACCTCGACACCCGGGACCTCGACACACGAGAGAACGCGCGAGCGGATCAACGGGACGTCAGGCGGGCGACGGTGCCGGGCTGGGCTTCGGCACGTACTCGTCGACGTACGGACGGCCCGAGAGCCGCGAGATCTCGCGCATCAACTCGTCGGTGAAGGCGCGGCACTCGCGGTGGTCGTGGTCCTCGAGCGGGTGCTGCCGGTCCGCCGCGGGCGGCATGCGCATCGGCGGCCCGAATCGGACGACGACGGTCTTTCCCGGCCGGAGGAGCCGCTTCCCGACGGGTTGGACCCCGACGGTGCCCTGGATCCCGACGGGGACGACCTGCACGCCGCACTCTCGCGACAGGCGCGCGACGCCCGTGCGCCCGCGGTGGACGAACTCGTCGAGCGACCGCGTGCCCTCGGGGTAGATCGCGACGAGTCGCCCCTCGGCGAGCGCGCCCGCCGCCGTCTCGAGCGCCCGCTCGGCCTCCTTCCCGCTGCCGCGGCGGATCGGGATCTGCCCCAGCGCCCGGAAGAACCATGCGGTCCTCGGCGAGTCGAAGTACTCGGCCTTGGCGAGGTAGGTCACCTTGCGCGCCACGACGAGCGGGAGGAAGAAGGAGTCGCAAAAGGACTGGTGGTTCGCTGCCAGAACCGCCCCGCCGGAGGCGGGCACGTGCTCACGCCCTTCGACGCGTACCCGCCAGAACAAGAAGAGGACCGGCGTCAGCACCATCTTCAGCAGCCAATAGGCCACACCCCAGGCTACCGCCGCACCGGCGGCGCGCTCGATGGCTGGGCGGCCGCGCCCAGGACCGGGGCGCCACCATCGGTTCGCCACGACGGTGGACCGTGCGTCGACGCGGTGGTGGACTGTCGGTGCGACGCCGCCCGTCCCGGCCACCACGTTCCTCGACGGCCTCGCGTTCGGCGAGAGCCCCCGGTGGCACGACGGACGCCTGTGGTACTCGGACTTCTACTCGCAGGCCGTCTTCTCGGTGGCCGCCGACGGCAAGGCGCCCGTCTGCGAGCTCTCGCTCGAGGACCGGCCGTCCGGGCTCGGGTGGCTCCCGACAGGCGACCTTCTCGTCGTCTCGATGGGGCACCACGAGGTCCTCCGCCGGCGCGCAGGACCCGGTGGCCGAGCGCTCCGCCACGCCGACCTCTCCCCGGTCTCGGGGCCCGGCGACATCAACGACATGCTCGTCCTCGACGACGGCACCGCGTTCGTCGGCCAGTTCGGCTTCGACCTGCAGGACTACTTCGGTGGGCGAGCCGCGCCGGCGACGACCGCACTCGTCCGGGTCGACCCTGACGGCGCCGTCCACGAGGCGGCGGACGACCTGAGCTTTCCGAACGGCATGACGCTCCTCGGCACCACGCTCGTCGTCGCGGAGACGTTCGCCATGCGCCTGAGCGCCTTCGAGGTCGGCGAGGACCGCAACCTGCAGCACCGCCGCCAGTGGGCGGCGCTCGACGCCTGCGCACCCGACGGCATCTGCGCGGACGCCGAAGGTGCGGTGTGGGTGGCGAACGCCCTGGCGCCCGAGTGCCTCCGCGTCGGTGCAGGCGGGCGCGTCCTCGAGCGCGCGGTGACCAGCCAGCCGTGCTTCGCCTGCGCCCTCGGCGGTGACGACCGCCGCACCCTCTTCTGCTGCACCGCCCCGAGCAGCGACGCGAGGGTCGTCTCGAGGCAGCGGGCTGGGAGGATCGAGGCGGTCACGGTCTCCGTCGCCGGCGTCGGCTGACCCCGCGCGCAGCCCGCACACCGGTCGACGTCGAGCGGTCCACCCAAAATGGTGGTCAACAAAGTAGACTGTCAATGATGTTAACCACTCACCCGTCGACCGGCGGGGAGCCCCGGTCCGCGGCGTGGCTGCTCCGCCGGGTGAACGCCCGGTACGGGACCGCCGTCGCGGCGGCGCTCGAGGATGCGGGGCTCGGCGGGCTCCCCCGGCCGGGTTACTGGCTGCTCATGGCCCTGGCAGCGGGGGCGACGGACGCGAGCGGTCTCGTGGGGGCGATGGGCGTCACCAAGCAGGCAATCTCCAAGGTCGTGGACACCCTCGCTGCGGAGGGCTACGTCGCGCGCCGTCCGAACGAGACGGACCGGCGCCGCACCGACCTCGTGCTCACGGCAACAGGCGACCGTACGGTCGAGGTGATCCGCGCGTCGCTACGTGCCACCGAGCGCACCTTCGTCGCCGAGGTCGGCGCCGAGGCGTGGGACACCACCGTCGCAACCCTGGCCGTCCTCGCGCGTGCGGGCGCGTGATGCACGTCGGCGCCGGCGCCTTCTTGCGCACATGGCTTCCCCGTGCGCCCACCTGGCAGCGGATCGTCGTCGCCATCGCCATGCTGGCGGTCGGCGCCGTGCTCTTCGCCCTCGGCGACGTTCGCGCCGGCATCGTCGGCGTCCTCGGTCTGCTGATCTTGTCGGGCGTGGTGCGCAACCGGCTCGGACGCGCACGTCGCACGACCTCGCCGCACGTCGACCTGCACGACCGTTCGATGCACGCCGGCACCGCGAAAGAGGAGCAACCGTGAGGCGACCCTTCCGCCGGCGGGGGCCGGGGCGGTCCGCCTGGCGCGTGGCCGCAGCGGGCGCCGCGTCGTGTGGCGCGTCCGCACTCGCGCTCGCGGCTCTCGTGGCGGCGCCGGCGGGTGCCGCCACCCGCGGCACCACGGCGCACCACGCCGGCACCCTCGGCACGAGCAGCCACCACTCCCCGCGGACGGTGTGGTTGTGCCGGCCGGGCCTCGCGCACGACCCGTGCGTCGGGAAGCGCACGCTCACGAGCGTGGCGGCGGACGGCACGCGCACCACGGAGACCGCTGCGGCGCCCACGCCGTCGGGGGTGGACTGCTTCTACGTGTACCCGACGGTCAGCAGCGAGACGAGCGACAACGCGAACCTCGTCGTCCAGCCGGCCGAGCGCATCGCCGCGGTCGTCCAGGCCTCCCCGTTCTCCCAGCTCTGCAGCGTCTGGGCGCCCATGTACCGCCAGACCACCCTCGGCGACATCGTGAAGGACGGGATCGCCGGGCTCCCACGCCGCGCTGTCTCGACCGCGTACCGCAGCCTCTTGTCGGGCTGGCACGACTTTCTCGCGCACGACGACGACGGCAGGCCGATCGTGCTCATCGGCCACTCCCAGGGCGCCGCGCTCCTCGTTCGCCTCATCCACAAGGCGATCGACGTGGAGCCCGGCGTGCGGTCACGGATCCTCGTCGCCATCCTGGCGGGCGGGAACCTCCAGGTGCCGTCCGGGCGGACTGTCGGCGCGACGTTCCGTCACGTCCCGCTGTGCACGAAGACGGGAGAGACGGGTTGTGCGATCGCCTGGTCGAGCTTCCCCTCGGCGCCGCCCGCCGCATCGCCGTTCGGCCGGCCAGGCGAGGGCGTGAGCATCCAGGCCGGCGAGCGGGCGTCGAACGGAGAAGAGGTCGCGTGCACGAATCCCGCGGCGCTCGGCGGCGGGACCGCGGGACTCGACCCGTACTTCGCCGCAGCCCAGGTGCCGACGCTCTCCCCCGCCCCCTCGACGCCGTGGGTGACGTTCCCCGGGCTCTACACCGCGCACTGCGCGCACGCGGGCGGCGCGACCTGGCTCCAGATCGACCACGCGAGCGGCACAGGTCGTCCCGTGGTGGCCGAGACACAGGGGCCGGCCTTCGGCTATCACGCCGACGACGTGAACCTGGTGCTCGGCAACCTCCTCGGGGACGTCGCCGCGGCGGAGTCCGCCTTCCGTGCCCACCACTGAGAGGGCGGTCTGCCCGGGGCCCCTCAGGCGCCACCAGACGACGCGGCGCGGCCCGCCGCGGCGAGCTCGTCGACGTCGACCGGCCAGGCGAACACCGCCCAGGTGGCGCCGGCGCCGGCGAGCCGTCCGACCGCCGGCGCGAGCGGGCCGGTGACCGGCCCAGCCCAGGTCACCTCCGCACGTCGTGCCTCGTCGCGGACGTCGGCGACGGTCGCGTCCCACAGATTCAGTGCCGCGCCCTCGTCCGCGGCGATCCGCCGGGTGCTCGCCGAGCCGTCGCCGACCCAGGTGACGAGGCCCATGTCGAGTGCGGATCGCACGCAACGCGCCAGGCGCGCCCGGCGCCGGGCGGCCACCTCGAACTCGACGCCGTACGCCTCGTTCTCCCCCGCGCTCAGCCGGTCGCCGGTGCCCATCGCTGCGATGACCCTTCCCGGGGCGATGGCACGGAGCGCGGCGAACTGGCCCAGGAGGACCCGGTCGGGGACCAGCCCGACCCGCGCCACGAGGGGCCCCACTGCGACGCGCTCCGTGCGGGTCGCGACCAGGGAGAGCACGGGGAACGGCGCGAGCGCGGGGCGGCCGGGCTGCCCCATCGGCCAGACGTGGTCGTAGCAGAAGACTCCGTCGACCCCGGCGTCCTCCGCGCGCCGTGCGGCATCCAACGCCCGCCTCGCGTCGTCCTGGAAGATCGGGAGAAGGAGGCCGGTCCTCACACGCGGTCCCTTCAGGAGAGGTCGAGGGACCCGTGGCGGGCGGCGAGCGCCGCGCCGACCGCGCCCGCCTGCTCCCCGAGCCCCGCTTCGACGACGGGCACCGTGCCACGGGCCCCCCCGCCCTCGACGAGCGCTGCGAGCGCCCCGCGCGCCGGCCCGAGCAGCATCTCCCCGGCGTGGCCGAGCCCGCCGCCGAGCACGATCCACTCCGGGTCGAACGCCGCGACGAGGTTGGCGAGCCCGAGGCCCACCCACCAGCCGAGCTCGGCCATCACGCGCAGGGCGTCCGGGTCCCCCGCCGCGGCCGCGGCGGCCACGTGCTCGCCGGTGACGTGCTCGGGGTCGCCCCCGGCGAGCCGGACCGGCTCGCGGAGCGTTCCGGCGAACGCGGACTCCCTTGCCAGGCGCGCCAGGCCTCCACCCGAGGCGTAGCGCTCCCAGCACCCGCGGTTCCCGCACGGGCACGGAGGACCGTTGGGGTCGACCACGATGTGGCCGAACTCACCCCCGAAGCCGTGCGCGCCCGCGCGGACCCGCCCGTGCACGATCTGCGCCCCACCGATCCCGGTGCCGAGCGTGATCACCAGCCCGTCACGCATCCCGCGGGCGGCGCCCAAGACGAGCTCGGCGAAGGCGGCGCACTTGGCGTCGTTGTGCGCCGGCGCGGCGCCGCCGGGGTGGGTCCCGAGCCGTGCCGCCACGAGCCGGGCCACGTCCGCGCCCGTCGCCGCGGCGAGGTTGGGCGAGAACCGCAGCACGCCGGCCGTGTCGACCAGGCCGGCGATCCCGACGCCGATCGGCGCCGTCGCAAGGGCGTCATCTGCGCCGAGATCACCGTGGAGCTGGACGAGGAGGCCGACGACGGCGTCGGCCACCGCCTCGCCCGGGTGTCCGCCGGCCCCGGGTCGCGCGGCCCCTCCGGGCTGACCCCGGGCGGCCGTCGCCGCGGCCTGGTGCGGCGTCGCGACCCGGTGCTGGGCCAAAACCTCGCCGTTCGCGCCGAGCGCGACACCCAGGATCTTCGTCCCGCCGACGTCCACCCCGTAGGCCACCTCGCCGGCCGCCGGGCCGGTCACGGGGTCATGCCGCCGACTCGACGCGCGCCTTCAGCTCCCGGAGGGCGGTGGACATGATGCGGCTCGCCGCCCGCAACTTGATGAAGCCCGGTATGGGGACCCGCAGCTCGACCTCGAGGTGGTAGGTCACGTCCGTCCCCCCTGCGATGGCCGGCTCGAACACGTACCTGCCGTCGAGCTTGGTGGTGATGTCCCCTCGGGTCTGGCGCCATGCAAGCACATGGGGCGCCTCGGTGTAGTCGTACTCGAGCGTGTAGCTCGTGCTCCGACCGAATGCCGCGGCGCGGAAGGTGCAGAGCAGCGGGCGGCCGTCCTCGTCCCGGCGGTCGACGGTGACCTGCTTGATGTCGGCCACCCATTCGGGATAGCGCTCGATGTCGGTCACGACCGCGTAGCACCGCTCGGGCGGTGCCGACACCGTGGTGTGCTCCGTGGCCTGTTCCGCCACCCTCGTCCCTCCCATCGCCCCGTCTCGTGCAGGTCCGGTCAGCCTTGCACTTCCGCAAGGGCAGCGGCCAGCTTTCCCGCGAGTGCGCCGTAGTCGAACGAGCGGCACGCCCTCTCGCGCGCGGCCTCGCCCATCAGGCGGCGTTCGTCCGCGTCGGCGAGCAGCCGCCGGAGCGCCGCCGCGACGGCGCCGGCATCCTGCGGCCGGTGGACGACCACGCCGGTGATGCCGTCGTCCACCGCCTCGGCGGCGCCGCCGCTGTCGCCGGCGACCTGCGGCGTCCCGGCGGCGGCGGCCTCGAGGAAGACGATGCCGAAACCCTCCTCCTCGAGCCCGAGCCATCGGCGCCGGCACGCCATGGCGAACACGTCGGCCGACGCGACCAGCGACTCCTTGTCCTCCTCGCTCACCTGGCCGAGGAACCGCACCGGCGCCCCCAGCCGCCGCGCCTGGGCGACGAGCCGTTGCCCGTCCCTCCCGGTGCCCGCGATCGCCAGGACGAGATCGGGGAACGAGACCCGCAACCGGTGCACGGCGTCGATGAGGACGTCCATGCCCTTCCGCGGCACGAGCCGGCTGACGCTCGCGACCAACGGCCCGCCGAGCGGGAGACCGAGCCGGACACGTGCCGCGTCCCGCTCGCCGGCGGACAGCGGGGAGAACTTGGCGCAGTCCACACCCGGCGGCACCTCGACACGCCGAGGCCCTGGGCCGGTCGCCCCCTGCCCGAGCGCCCGGTCCGCCTGGGCACCCGGATACCGTCCCGCCGCGACCACGAGCGACGCTCCGCCAAGGACGCGGCCGAGGAGGCCGCGAGTGACCGGGAGGCGAGCCGGGACGGCGACCTCCGCGCCGTGCAGCACGACGCCGTAGGGGACGCCGAGCCGCGGCCCGAGCAACCCGAGGGGCAGCACCGGGTCGAGGAGGACGAGCGATGCACCGACCTCGGAAGCGAGCGAGCTGATCGCGGCGTACGCGCGAGGGGTCGGGAAGTAGAGGAGACGAGCGTCCACGCGCTCGATCCGGATGCCTTGGGCGGCGGCCACAGCGTCGAAGGCCGCGGCATCCGGGGCGGAGCGTGCCGTGAGCACGACGAAACTCGCGGGGTCGAGCCGGCGCCACAGCTCCCAGAGGTAGGCCTGGATCCCGCCGACCTTCGGAGGGAAGTCGTTCGTGACCAGCAGGTGTCTCGGTGGGGTCATGGCCGCCCCACCGGCGCGTCAGCCCGCGCGGCCCTGGAACTTGAGGGTCGGGAGCAGCCCCGCCTGCTCGAGCATCCGCATGGCCCGGGCCTCGTCGGCGTCGATGACGACCGCGTCGTCCGGCTCGCGCCCGAGAAGGAACGTGACAACGCAGTCGTCACACGCGTCCGACCCCCGCATGAGGCAGGAGTCGCACTCCACCGTGATCGTCTCCATCGCCGTCCCCTTTCGCCCGGCACCGGCCGTGCCGCTCTCCGTCGCTCGTCGGAGCCAGCATGACGCAGGGTTGTGACACCGCCAGTCGGGTCGTCGGCGACAGGGCGCACGCTCACGACGTGGCTGCCAGCCAGGTGCAGCGGAGCTGGCGGTCGGGGTTGTCCGGGTTCGTGTCGACCAGCACCACCGACTGCCAGGTGCCGAGAAGCAGTCGGCCGTCTGCGACCGGGAGTGAGAGGGACGGTGGCACGAGCACCGGAAGGAGGTGGTCGGCCCCGTGACCGGTCGAGCCGTGCCGGTGCCTGTAGCGGTCGTCTCGTGGCAGGAGCCGCTCGAGCAGCTCGGCGAGGTCCAGCTCGGACCCCGAGCCGGTCTCCATGAGCGCGAGCCCCGCAGTCGCGTGGGGTGCGAGGACGTGGCAGAGGCCGTCTCCCCGACGCTTGCAGAAGGCGGCGACGATCGAGGTGACGTCGGTGACGGTCCGGTCGCCGGTCCGGACCGAGAAGAGCTCGGAGTCCATTCGACCGCTCAGCGTCGCGCGCGCGGGGAGCCGTCCGCCTCCCGGCCCCCTCGCCGTCTCGCTCTCCCGACGTCGGCCGCCACCTGCTCGTGGCTCCACGCGACCCCTTCGGTCACCACGGCGGTGCCGTCGAGCAGGACGAAGAACGGCGCCCCGAGCACGCCGTAAGCGAGCCACGCCGCATCGGACATGACGAGCCCGTCGGCCGCCTCGGGATGGTCCGCGGTGAGGATCGCGAGCCGGTCCAGCGCCTCGTGCGCCGGGCCGCGGGTCACCACCGCCGCGACGTCCTGCGGTGCGAGGCCACAGGACGCAGGCGCACCGGGCACCGCCCAGAACGGCAGGCAACCGTCACAGTGTGCGCCGAGGAACAGCAGGAGCGTCCAGCACCCCGGTGCGGTGAGGCGCAGGTACTTCGGCCTTCCGCCGAGGTCCCACCCGTCCACGTCGACCGCCGCACGAGGGTGCGCGCCGGTCGGGACCGCGACGAGGCGCTCGAGCTCCGGCCGGTCAGCCATCCGGGTGGGCGGCGTCAGGGACGCCGGATCACAGTCGGTCAAGGAGCTCGGCCTTCTTGGCCGCGAACTCGTCCTCCGACAGGATGCCGCGCCGGCGGAGCTCGTCGAGCTGGAGGATCTGGCGGGGCACCGTCCGCCCGTCCTCGTCGTCGAAGACGACACCGTGCGGCGGCGTGTCCGTCCACCGGCGGGTGCTCCCCTCGCGCCGTGACCGTCGCCGGGGCGTGCCCGCCGCCGCCCAGGAGCCCCGGGAACCGGGGGCCGTCCGATCGCCGGGCGGCGCTGCGGCCGCCACGACGTCGTAGCGGTCGAAGCGGTCGAAGCGGTCGAAGCGGTCGTACCCCGGGTGCGGATAGGGAACGTCGAGCCGGTCGAGCTGCGCCGTGATCACCCGCTGGAGCCGCCGGGGCCATCGCACGTCCTCGACGACGAGCGGCCCGTCACCGCCGGCGACCTCGAAGACCAGGCGGCCCGTGCCGATGAGGCGTGCGCCGGGCGACTGGGTGCAGTGGACCTCGGCCACCCGCTGGAGACGCAGCTGGACCACGTCGCGTCCGAGCACGCCACGGCGGTACAGGAGCCGGGTCGTCGTCACGAGGAACCGCACGGACCGCCACCGCAACAGACGTGCCCCCGCCCACAGCCCGGGGAGGACGACCATCGCGGCGAGCAGCCAGGCGACGACCACGGGCGCGCCGGGATAGCGGATCGCGATCGTGGCCGCACCGGCGAGCGCGACGAGGAGGAGCAGGACCGGGCCGACCACGACGACCGGATGGGGGCGAACCTCTGCGAGGAGCTCCTCGTCCTCGTGCAACAGGCCGCGGGCGGACCCCACCTCCCAGAGCGTACCAAGGTGACGTTCGCGTTCCCTCGATGGGGGCACCGCGGGTATGCACCACCGTGCGCCGGCTACCGCCGTCGGGCCGGCGACGAGCCTCGCGGGCGGGGTGGGGGCGTGGCTCCGGGCCGACGGGTGACTACGACGCGCGGCGCGGGGGCGCCGCCGACATCGTGATGAAGTCCCGCGCCCACCAGTCCTGGAAGTACCGCGCGGGCGTGCCCTGCATCTGCGGGAGCAGCTCCGTGCCGTTGGCGTCGCTCGCCTGGCCGTTCGGCGTCGCGGGCGTGTACGTGGTGAGGTTCACCCATGTCGTGTTGATGTCGAGCTCCATGGCTCGCACGCAACCGGCCCGCGCCAGGATGTCGGCGAGGTCCGTGATGTTCAACCCTGGACCGCCGACGTACACGAGTGCGCCATTGGCGGTGATGCCGAGGCCGGATCGCCAGACGAACACGGCGTTTCCGAGGGTCGCACCCCAGCGCGTCGTTGTTGTCGCTGTGAGGCCGGCAACCGGCTTTCCGTGCTCGACGAGAAGGTCGAGGTTCTGGCGAACCGACACCACGGACGGCGTCATCGACACTGTCGCGCCCCACGATCCGACGGCGGCACTGCCGTTCTTGTAGACGACGAAGGACGCGGCGCCGTTGCGCAAGGGGATGATCGTCTTGCCGTCGGTGTAGTAGCCCCCGTTGGCCGAGGACATCAAGAAGCCGGCATTGAACGCCGCGACGAGCCTCTGCGACGCCAGCGGGAGGACCGGCGCGGTGTGGGTGTACGGGCCACCGCCGGGGATCTCGCTCCCCGAGTACAGGGTCGCGCGGAGGAGCTTGGTGTCCATCCAGGCGACCCCGACCACGTAGCTCGTGTGGACGGCGTCCGGCCGGAGCGTGGTCTCGTAGACGGCGGGGACCCCGTCGACGAGCCTGCCCGCAGGTGACCACTCTCCCTCTCCCGCTATGGCCTTCGCCACGAACGGGGCGATCGGCTTCGGCTCCGGGAGGTGCGGCACCCGCGAGGATGTCGCGCCCGCCGGCGGGCTGGTCGGCTGCTTGATGGCACCCGCGGGCGGCGCGCCGCCGACTTTCGGGCCGTGGTGCCGGTACCACTCGTTCTCGATCCAGTTCACGATCGACGAGCCCCCGTGCTCGCGCACCCACTCGGCCCCGCGCGCCGACACCGAGTTGCCGAGCATCGGGTTGGCGAGCGCCGAACCCAACGAGACCCCCACCCAGGCCAACAGCGCGGCGAGGACGAGGAGGATCCCGTTTCGGACGCGTCGCCTCCGGGGCGAGCGCGCGCGTGTGCGCGCCGCTCGCCGCCCGGGCCCGGTGCCGTCGGGGGCGCCCGGCGGCTCGCCGGCGCCGGCGCCGGGGTCGCCGACGTCCCCGTCCTCGACCGCGGCACCGAGCTCGGCGAGCCTGGTGAACCTGCCGTCGGACTCGGCCCGAGCGAGGGACCTTCGGCTCATCGGTGGTGCACCCCCGACACCGGGTGGTGACTCCCGACGAACCAGTTCGCGGCGTGCGGGAGCGTCACCGCGCCGATCACGAGCCCGAGGACCACCGCCGCAGCGAGCACCCACTGCCTGCGGCTCGCACCGGTGATCTGGCGGCGCGTCCGCCAGTACCAGTCTCGCGGCGCGAGCTTCGCGGTGTCGAGGAGGTGGCCGAGCACGTGCACGGTCATCACGACGAACCACAGGACGAAGCTCGCCTTGTGCACGAAGAGGAGGGTTGTCCGCAGACCCGCCGAGACGAACAAGAGCGCGACACCGCTGGCGAGGACCAGACCGGTGAGCAGCACCACGACCGGACCGAGGAGCCTGAGGAGCGCGACCGGCGGTCCCTTTCGGCGGTACTCGGGATCGCCCAGGTAGTACTTGGCGAACCGCCAGGTGGTGCTGCCGATCTTCAGCAGCACCGGTGGGATCAACAGCATCCCGACGAACACATGGAGGTTCAGGAGCGGGTGGATCTGGACGAGGGTGAAGCCCTCGATCGCGAGGAGGACGAGCAGCACCGCCGCCGTCGCGCCGGTGAGCCGGGCGTTCGCCTCGACGCGGTCGCGCTTGGGGCGAACGTCGTCCACGCGGCGGACCGTCGGGGCCCGCTCTGGCTGCACCCCGGCCCCGGCGGGGACCCGCTCGTCGTGGGCGGCGCGTTCGGGGACGACGGGCAGCGACGAGCCTTCGCCGAGCGCGACGTGTGGCTCGTCGTGGAGGCGCTCGCGCAGTGCGCCGGCGACCGGGCTCGACGCATTCTCGACCCGGCGAGCGTGCGGACGGCGATCGTCGGGCCAGTGGACGGCGGGGTGCCGGTCCGGGCTCGGACCCGAGTCCAGGCGCCGCACCGAGCCGAATGTCAGCTCCGGATCACGCGCGTGCCGGGGTTGGCGCGCCGGTCCCGACGCCGTCGTCCTCGCAATTGCCGCCAACTTGCCGTCCTCGCCGCGCCGTCGTCCGTCGGTCATCCGCCTGCCCCGCTCGCCGCGCGGGCACGCACCCGATACCCCCATGACACGCGCACCACCCGCACGATGCCCGGGAGACAAGCCGCGCGCCGCGCGCGAAGAGCAGTCGCCCGGGGGGAAGGCACACCGGGACGGTACGGCGTCGAGGTGACGACAGGATGAACGTCTCCTCGCCCCCTGGCTCCCACTCCTTGCGCCGTTCCCGTGTGCGGCGCGCCCGAGACGGGCGTTCCGGGGCTGCCCGGTCGGCCCGGGGACCGAGGGAGCGCCGGGCGGCCGGGGGTCCCGCCACTGCGCACGTCGCGCCATCACGACGGACCGCGCCTCAAGAAGCGCCGAGGTGGACGTCCTGCTGGCGGCGAGCGCCGGTTGGCGCGCCCTCGGGGTGGTCGTGTCCCACGGACACCTCGTCTGGTGGCCTCTCCCCCGACTCCTGCGCGCTGCGCCACGACACCTCCATCCGGGCCCCGCCGAGCGGCGAGGTCCCGACGGACCAGGCTCCTCGGGTCATCCGTACGACGGAGTCCGCGATGGCAAGGCCGAGTCCCGAGCCCTCGGCGCCGGACGTCGCCCGGTGGAAGCGGTCGAAGACCTCGGCGCGCTGGTCGGCAGGTATGCCCGGCCCGCTGTCGTCGACCCGCAGCACCACTCGGGCCGGACCCGACTGCACGAGGACCGAGACGGTGCCCTGCGTCCCCGCGTACTTGCACGCGTTGTCGATGAGCACGCCCGCGAGCCGGTCGACGAGCTCCGCCGGGGCCTGCACCATCCCGCTCCCCTGTCCTTCGGCGGTGAAGCCGAGCGCCACGTCGTTGCGCGTCGCGACGGCGTCGAAGCGGTCCACGCAGGAAGCGACCACGGCCTCGACATCCGCCGTCTCGCCGTCGACGATCGTCTCGGAGCCGCTGTCGGCACGCGCCAACCACAAGAGGTCGTCCACGATCCGGCGGAGCCGCCGACTCTCTCCGGCGATCCGGCGGAGCACGGCCTCGTACTCGTCGGGTGCGCGCCGCCGGCGCAGCGCGAGGTCGACTTCCGCCTCCACCACGCTGAGAGGGGTGCGCAACTCGTGAGAGGCGTCAGCCGTGAACTCGGCCTGCCGGCGCCGTACCAGGTCGACCGGAGCGGACGCACGGAGCGCGACGAGGAACGAACCGACGAGCGTCGCCAGCGCGAGCAGGAGCCCGAAGAGCACCTCGGGCAGCACAAGGGCGCTGCCCACGCGGCGGACCTCGGCGACGCTCTGGCCGGCGACGACCCAACCGTGCGCCCGACGGACCGCGCCGAACCGGAACGGTGCCCCGCCCACGGTCCGGGTGACCGGCCGGGTGCTCCACCTGCCGGCGGGAAGCGCGGGGGCTCCCACCGCGAGAGGGACGACGCTGCCGTGGTCGGGTACGTACCAGAAGAAGACGGGCGCGTCGTCGAGGTCGCCGTTGTCCGAGGAGGACGGGTTCGACGCGCCCGGGTTCGGGTGCAACGAGAGGTCGGCCGCGCGAGCGAGGGCCAGGTTGATCCGCCCGTCTGCCTGCGTCGTGAGCCGGTGTGTGACGAAGACCCGGAGCCCGAAGGCGCACAACGCGTAGCACCCCAGCACGACGAGCGCCGCGACCGTCGCCACGCGGGCAGCGTGCTTCCACAACCGCCGCCTCCCGTTCACGGCACGACGCGGTACCCGCTGCCGCGGACCGTCTGGATCCTGGCGGTGCTGGTCGAGATCTTCGACCGCAGACGCCCGACGTGGACGTCGATGGTGTTCGAGCCGATCGCGTCGGCCTCGTCGTCCCACACCTGCACGGCGATCGAGCGCCGGGTGACGACTGCGGGCGCTCGCCGCAGGAGGAGCTCCATGATCGCGAGCTCGGTGGTCGTGAGCGCGACCGGGGCGCCCCCGACCGTGAGCTCACGGGTGGCGGGGTCGAAGCTGAGGTCGCCGACGCTGATCCTGGGCGCGACCGTGAGCGCGGGCCGCCGCTGCAGGGCGACCAGGCGCGCAAGGAGCTCGTCGAAGTCGAACGGCTTCACGAGGTAGTCGTCAGCACCGGCGCGCAGGCCGGCGACACGATCGACCGGAGCGTCGCGCGCCGTGAGCATGAGAATCGGCGTCTTCACCCCCTTGCGCCGGATCTCGTCGACCACCTCGATCCCGCTCTTGAGCGGCATCCGCCAGTCCAAGATGGCCACCTCGTGCTCGTAGGCGCGCAACCACTTCACGGCCGCATCACCGTCGGCGACCGCGTCGACCACGTAGCCGTTCTCCCGCAGGCCCCGTTCGAGCACTGTGCGGAGCGCGGCGTCGTCCTCTGCGACGAGAACCCTCATCGCCCGCTCACCCGACCACCATACGCAGGGCGGACGCTCGAACGATGGCAGGGCTCGCGGAGGGGCTGGGCGAGCGCTCCGGGAAGGGGGCCATGAGAGGGGGGCCATGATTGGCCCGTGCCCAAGCGCAGCGCCGGACTCCTCCTCTACCGGGCCTCACGCCAGGACTCGCAGCGCGACCCGCAGCGCGACGACCGTCGGCCCGACGTCGGTCCCGAGCAGGGCACCGGCGCGCCGGCGGCCTTCGAGGTGCTCCTCGTCCATCCGGGCGGCCCGTACTGGACCAGGCGGGACGACGGGTGGTGGAGCATCCCCAAGGGCGAGGTCGCCGACGGGGAGGACGCGCTCGCCGCAGCCGAGCGCGAGTTCCTCGAGGAGCTGGGGTCGCCGGCGCCCCGCGGGCAGCGTCTGCCGCTCGGCGAGGTGGTCCAAGCCGGCGGCAAGCGGGTGCTCGCGTGGGCCGTCTGCGGTGACCTCGACGTGTCGACCGTGCGGAGTGGCACCTTCGACCTCGAGTGGCCGCCCCGGTCCGGCAGGCGGCGTGCCTTCCCCGAAGTCGACCGGGCGGCGTGGTACGGCCTCGACACGGCGGTCGTGAAGTTGCTGCCGGGCCAGGTGCCCCTCCTCGAGCGCCTGGTCGCCGCGGTGGTCCCCGCTGGATCGCAACCACCCGGCGCGGCTGGATAGCGTGCCGGCCAGATGACGTGGCGCGGCGACCCGCCGCTCACCACGTCGGAGTGGCGAAACCGACTGGAGGGGCGATGCCGGCAACCGTGCGAGGAGTGGTGGCGACCGAGAAAGGCGCGCCCGTCCAGGTGGTGCCCGTGGTGGTCCCCGATCCCGGTCCCGGCGAGGTCGTCGTGGACGTGCGGGCGTGCGGCGTCTGCCACACGGACCTGCACTACCGGGAGGGTGCCATCAACGACGACTTCCCCTTCCTCTTGGGGCACGAGGCAGCGGGCTTCGTCACCGCGGTCGGGGACGGGGTCGACAACGTGGCTCCGGGCGACTACGTGGTCGTCGCGTGGCGCGCACCGTGCGGCGCCTGCCGCTCGTGCCGCCGCGGCCGACCGTGGTACTGCTTCGACAGCCGCAACGCGCGCCAGCCGATGACGCTGGAGGACGGCACGCCGTTGTCCCCCGCCCTCGGGATCGGCGCGTTCTGCGAGCGCACCCTCGTCGCAGCGGGACAGGCCGTGCCCGTGGACCGCGCCGCGCGCCCCGAGGCGGCAGGGCTCATCGGCTGCGGCGTCATGGCGGGCTTCGGTGCCGCCGTGAACACGGGCCGCGTCTCCCGTGGGGACACCGTGGCGGTCATCGGCTGCGGGGGCGTCGGGGACGCGGCGATCGCCGGCTCCGTCATCGCCGGTGCCCGTGCGGTCATCGCCGTCGACGTCGACGATCGGAAGCTCGCCCTGGCACTGGAGTTCGGCGCGACGCACACCGTCAACTCGACCGCCACCGAACCCGTCGAGGCGATCCGCCGGCTGACGACAGGCAACGGGGCAGACGTCGTCATCGAGGCGGTGGGCCGACCGGAGACCTACGAGCAGGCGTTCTTCGCGCGCGACCTAGCGGGTGTCCTCGTGCAGGTCGGCGTGCCCTCTCCCACCATGCGGATCGACCTGCCCATGATCGAGCTGTTCGGGCGCGGCGGCGCGCTCAAGTCGTCGTGGTACGGCGACTGCCTCCCCACCCGCGACTTCCCGATGCTGATCGACCTCTACCTGCGCGGCCGTCTCGACCTCGACAAGTTCGTCTCCGAGACCATCCAGCTCGACGGCGTGGAGGCGGCGTTCGACCGCATGCAGCGCGGCGAGGTGCTCAGGTCCGTCGTCGTCCTCGGCGAGTGACGTCCTGAGGGTGTCCTCCTACCGGGGCGCGCGCAGCTTCAAGTAGGCAGGGAAGTCGCCCGCCGCGCGGCGGTGCACCGCGAAGAGGCGCCGCTGCGCGGCTGCATCGCCGTTCCACGCCGCGATGCAGTCCGTTGGCGCGACGTTCGCGAGCGCCAGGAGCGCACCCGCGGCGCCGCAGGACCCAGCGAGCGAGAGCTGGGTGGGGCTGCCCACATAGACCCGGACACCCAGCTCGACGAGGTCCGCCAGGCGGTTCGAGTCGCCCGAGGAGTCCTTCACGCCGTCGACGTCGAGCGACGACAGCTCCTCGGAGCCGAGCTCCCGGACCCCCAGCGCGGGGTTGTGGTACGCCAGGACGTGGCGGCCCCGGGCCGCGTCACGCACGCCGCGGAAGAAGGGCGCTGGCTCGGCCCCCTTGGGGCAGTAGACCAGGAGCGCGTCCGCGCCGGTCTCGACGGCGACCCGCGCCGACGCTTCGAGCGCGGCGTCGACGTCGGGGTGGCCCGTCCCCACGACGACCGGCACCCCGGGGACGGCGTCGGCGACCGCCGCGGCGAGCTCGACCCGGTCCTGCACCGACAACCGCGCCGCTTCACCGGTCGTGCCCGACACGAGCACCGAGGAGGCGCCGAGCTCGACGCAGCGCCGGGCGTGCGCCGCGGTCGCCTTGGCGTCGATGCCGCCGTCGTCGTCGAAGAGGGTGACGAGCGCGACGCCGACCCCCGACGGAAGAGGAGACATCCGGGCCACGCCCGACACGATACGACACGCCCAGGGGGCGCGACTGGGAGAGGGGCCGGCAGCGCACCGTCGTCCTCACGGTGTCCTACCGACGCGAAGAAGTCGTCTGAATTTCAGCGATCGTTCGCATCGGCGTCACCGCGAGTTAAAGGTCGTTCCCTACCGTTCCAGCGAACCCGCTGGTGGTGACAGCCTCCGGCGACGGAGAAGCGGAGGGACGAGTGCAGCTTCGCAGGTACGCAACGGTCGGCACGACCACCCGCCCCGGGCGCCACCGGCGCGTGCGGGTGGCCATGGCGGGCATCGCCTGCGGCGCCCTCGCCGCCGGCACCCTCGCCGCGACCGCCGGTCCGGCGCTCGCGGCCAAGAAGGGGGAGAAGAAGGTCCCGCTCATCGTCTACTCGGCCCAGGGATACGACCAGGCGATGGTCCATGCCTTCCAGGCCGCCACGGGCATCCCGACCGAGCTCGACACAAACTCCACGGGACCTCTGCTCTCCCAGATCCAGGCGTCGAAGAACAATCCCCACTGGGGCCTGCTCTGGGTGGACGGGCAGACAGCCTTCGCCGAGCTCGACGACGAGCACCTGCTCGTGCGGGGCTTCACGCCGAAGGTCAAGTGGGACACCCTGGGCAAGTCGGTGGTCCCCAAGGACAAGAGCTTCGTGCCGACGGGCATCACCCTCATGGCGGCGATCGCCTACACACCCAAGGTCGTGCCCAACCCACCGTCCTCGTGGAACACACTGCTGAGCGCAAAGTGGCAGAACGCGGTCGGGATGAACACACCCAGCCAGTCGGGTCCGACCTACCCGTTCATCTCCGGCACGATGAGCTTCCTGGGCAGCGTGACAAAGGGCAAGCAGTTCTTCGAGAAGCTGAAGCAGAACGGGCTCGTGATCCACACAACGAACGGCCCGACCCTCGCAGCCCTCGCGAGCGGGCAGATCAAGCTCGCCATGGTCCAGAGCTCCGCGGCCATCGGCGCCGAGCACACAGACACAACCCTCAAGGTCAAGTACCTGAGCCCGGTGACGATGCTCCCGTCCAACATCGGCATCGACGCCAAGGCGACAAAGACGGAGATCGCCGAGGCGAAGAAGTTCGTCAACTTCGTCCTGTCGAAGCTCGGTCAGGCGGTCATGGAGACAGGCACACCCACCGGCGACTCGCTGTACTACCCGGTGGTCGAGGGCATCAAGCCCCGGCCCGAGCTCCCGTCCCTCTCGTCGGTCAAGGTGCAGCACATCAACCCGTACAAGTGGGGCCCGAAGGAGTCGACGATCAACAACTGGTTCATCAACACAATCACGAAGTGATCCCGGCGGCGGTCGGTAGTCGAGGACCGGTGCCCTGGGCCGTGACAACCCCGTGACCGTCACGCAGCCGGTCTCGGGGTTGTCCGCTGACGTCCCGCCGGCGCCGACAGGCACCGAGCCGCGCGCGCCCTCGCCACGTCGAGGACGGCACGGCCGGCGCGCCCGGATCTCCGCGAGCCGGTTCACCGGCGCGGCGCGCGGGCTGCGCTTCGGACTGTGGGCACTGGCGGGCCTGTTCGTCCTGGCGCCGTGCGCCTGCTTCCTCGTGCTCTCGGTCTCGCCGCGGCTCTTCGACCAAGGGCCGCAGTGGTTCACCCTCTCGTACCTGACGACGATCTTCACCGGCACCACCGCGGTCTCGCTCCTGAACTCTTTGTGGGTGAGCGCCGCGGCGGCTGCCATCGGCATCGGCATCGGCCTGCCGGTGGCGTGGCTCGCCGGTCGGACGTCCATGCCGGGGCGCCGGTTCGTGCCGATCGGCATGTGGCTGGTCCTGCTGCTCCCCTCGTGGCTGCCCGGCATCGGCTGGGAGCGCCTGGTGGTGAGGGACGGCGTGCTGACACGGTTCGGGCTCGGCTCTGCCTTCGTCACACACGCGATCATGGGCCCGGTCGGCGTGGTGCTGGTGCTCGGACTGCGCTGCGTGCCGTTCGCGTTCCTCACGATCACCGCCTCACTTGCAGGGCTCGGGCAGGAGTTCGAGGACGCCGCCCGGGTGCACGGGGCCTCGAGGTTCGCCTCGCTGCGGCTCGTGCTCCCGATCCTCGCTCCAGCGATCTGGTCCGCCCTCGCCATCGGGTTCGCAGAGTCGATCAGCGACTTCGGCGTGGCGTACACCCTGGCGTACAACTCGCACTTCTCTCTCGCGACCTACCAGCTCTACGCCGCCATCGGGAACTTCCCGCCGAGCTTCCCGGCCGCCGCCGCGATCGGCGTCGTCCTCGTCGCCTCCGTCGCGCTCCCGCTCGCGCTCCAGGCGAAGGCGCTGCGCGGCCGTTCGTACGCGGTGCTCTCGGCGCGCACGCGCCAGGCGGTCCGTCGCCAGCTCTCCACCAAGGGCGCAATCCTTTCGACGGGATGCGTCGCCCTCTTCTACGCCTTGGCGCTGGGTGCGCCGGCGGTGGGGGCGGTCACCGGTTCGCTCCTTGCGGATTTCGGCGCCTCCACCCGGATCACCTTCGCGAACTACTCGGGCGTCCTGCACATCCCCGGCGTCTCGGGACCCATCTACCGGTCCCTCGTCTACGGCATCGTCACGGCGACGGTGACGGTCGTCGCCGGCTTCCTCGTCGCCCGCCTGCTGTCGCGCCAGCGCACGCGCGCGACCGCGGTGCTCGACTTCTTGTTGCTCGCGACCGTCGCACTGCCGGGGGTGGTCTTCGCGGCCGGCTACATCTTCGCGTACAACCTCCCGTTCCTCTCGCGTATCGGCGTCGACCTCTACCAGACGGTGTCGCTCCTCATCATCGGCTACATCGCCTCCAGCCTCCCCACCAACGCGCGGGTACTCGTCGGGCCCGTCTCCCAGGTGCAGTCGTCGCTCCACGACGCGGCGCGGGCCCACGGCGCTGGCGCCGCGCGAGCGTGGCTCAGCGGCGTGCTCCCGGCCGTCTCCCGGCCCCTCGTGATGGCGTGGCTCTTCACGTTCTGCGGGATCTTCCTCGAGCTGCCGATCTCCCAGCTCCTCTACGCGCCCGGCTCCCCGCCGCTCTCGGTCGCCATCAACCTCAATCTCGCGGGCTACCACTTCGGTTTGGGCCTCGCACAGGCGGTGATCGCGGTCGGGATCGCCCTGGGCGTCGTCGGTGCCGTCCTGCTCCTCTACCGGTTGCTCGCACCCCGGGGCTGGCGTCGGATCGGGTCGACCGTCCGTGGCTGAGCGCCTCGTGGTCGAAGAGGCGTCGAAGGTCTACCCCGGGGGCAACCACGCGCTCCGGGGTCCGAGCTTCACCGTGGAGCCGGGGACGTTCATGGTGCTCCTCGGCCCGTCGGGATCCGGGAAGACGACCCTGTTGCGCACGATCGCGGGCATCGAGCGCCTCACGTCGGGTCGCCTCGTCATCGGCGACGCCGTCGTCGCCGACGGGCGCGTCCACCTCCCGCCCGAGCGCAGGGATCTCGCCATGGTCTTCCAGGACTACGCCCTCTGGCCGCACCTCTCGGCGCGCGACAACGTCGCGTTCGCGCTCCGCCGGCACCGTATCGGGCGACCTGACGCCCGCCGCCACGCGCTCGACATGCTCGAACGGGTCGGGCTCGCCCACCTCGCGGACCGCTTCCCGGTGCAGCTCTCGGGCGGTGAGCAGCAGCGGGTCGCTCTGGCGAGGGCGCTCGTCGGCGACACCGGCCTCCTCCTGTGCGACGAGCCGCTGTCCAATCTCGACGCCGACCTCCGAGAGCGGATGCGCGTCGAGATCTCCTCCCTCGTGCGCGAGGCCGGCGCGACGACGATCTACATCACCCACGACCAGTTGGAGGCGTTCGCGCTCGCCGACCAGGTGGGCGTGCTCCAGGACGGGGTGCTCGTCCAGCTCGGCACGCCCGAAGAGATCTACAGCACGCCCGCGACCCTCTTCGTCGCGAGGTTCACCGGTCTCGCCGGAGAGCTTGCAGTGCGCGTCACCAGGCCCGGAAGGGTCCCCGGCCACGTCGACGTCGTGCCGGCGGACCTCGAGGGGGCACGACCGATCGACGTGCGGGTGGCCGAAGGTTCGGCGCACCTCGCCGAGGCGGCAGCGACTGGCGCCGCCGGCATGCTGGCGATCAGGCCCACGGCGGTCCGCCTCTGCGCGGCGGAAGCCGAGACGGCGCACCTGGCCGGCCGGGTCGCCGACACCGCATTCCGAGGCCGCCACTACGAGCTCGTCGTCGACCTTCCTGGCGGGCGGCGACTGGCCGGGGTGGTGAGCGAACGGCGCGTCCCGCGCGGCACCACGGTGGGCGTCGAGCTCGACGCGAGCGGGTGCATCCTGTTCACTGACACGGAGCGTGCGACTTCGGCTCCTGCGACCGACGCCCCCACCACCAGGAAAGCCGGGCGATCCAACGAGGTGCCCACGGCTGGGTGAGGAGCCGCGGCCGAGCGGCCACGAGGGCAGAAAGACCTGGGCGCCAGAGACCTGGGCGCCTGCGCCCAGTCGTGGCGGCGGCCGAGGCGGGACACTCACTCGGTCGTCAGGTTCCCTGGGTACCATGACCCAGGATGGAGCCTGCAACCCGCCCTGTGGGCACAGCCGTCGGGCTGCAGTCGGCGGCCCACGGGTCGACTCCCGTGCGGGACGTCGTCAGATTGGCGCGGCCCAAGCAGTGGGCGAAGAACATCCTCGTGTTCGTCGCCCCCGGCGCCGCCGGTGTTCTCACGCACCCGACCGCACTGCTGCACGCGCTCGGCGCGTTCGGGATCTTCTGCGCGGCGGCGTCGGCGACCTACTTCGTGAACGACACGATCGATGCCGAGACCGACCGCCAGCACCCGAGGAAACAGCTCCGCCCCGTCGCCGCGGGCCGCGTGAGCCCGGGCGTCGCCGTCACGGGCGCCCTCGTGCTCTTCGCTGCCGCGCTCGTCTCGGCGGCGTTCCTCGCCGGCTGGCCCCTCGTGGTCGTCGCCGCGTCCTACGGGATCATCACCGTCGGCTACTCCCTCTGGCTCAAGCGCCAGCCCGTCATCGAGCTCACCGCCGTCGCGTCGGGCTTCGTCCTCCGGGCGATCGCGGGCGGCGTGGCGACCCGCGTGCCGCTGTCGAGCTGGTTCCTCGTCGTCACCTCCTTCGCCGCGCTGTTCATCGTGATCGGCAAACGCACCGGCGAGCACCGGACGCTCGGTGACGACCGCGGTCTGCACCGGATCGCTCTCGAGCAGTACTCGCAGCCCTTTCTCCGCTCCGCGCTCACGCTGAGCGCCGCCGGCGCGGTCACGACCTACTGTCTCTGGGCGTTCGAAAAGGGAGGGCTCGCTCAACACGGTGGCCACCTGGTGTGGATCGAGCTCTCCGTCGCTCCCGTCATCACCGGCGTCCTCTACGTCTTGCGCCTCCTCGACGCCGGGAGGGGCGGGGCGCCGAGCGAGCTCGCCTGGGAGGACCGCACGCTCCAGGTCCTCGCCCTCGTGTGGGCGGTGCTCGTCGGCATCGGCATCTATGCCTGACGCGCCGGCCCAAGCGCTGCTCTCCGGCTGGGGACGCACCGCCGCCACCCGCGCACTCGTCCGCACGCCCAGCGCCGCCGAGCTGGGCCACCTCTTTTCCGAAGCCGACGGCCGAGGCGTCATCGCGCGCGGGCTCGGTCGAAGCTACGGCGACGCGGCCCAGTGCGCGGGGGGCACCGTCGTCGACACGCGCGGTCTCGACCGCGTCGGCGAGGTGGACCGGTCAGGAGAGGTGGAAGTCGCCGCCGGCACGTCGCTCGACGCCCTCCTGCGGCGGGCGCTCCCGGCGGGCTGGTTCCTGCCCGTCACTCCGGGCACGCGCCAGGTCAGCGTCGGCGGCGCGATCGCCGCCGACGTGCACGGGAAGAACCACCACGCAGAGGGCAGCTTCAGCCGCCACGTGACGGCCATGACCATCGCGACGCCGACCGGCGAGCACCGCGTCACTCCCGCCGAGGACGGTGATGACGGCAAGCTCTTCTGGGCCACCGCCGGAGGCATGGGACTGACCGGCATCGTCACGTCGGCGAGGGTCCGGATGCTCGCCGTGGAGACGGACCGGGTGCTCGTGGACACGCACCGCTACCCCGACGTCGACTCGGTCATGGCGGCGATGGATGAGGGGGACGCCCGCTACCGCTACTCGGTCGCATGGGTCGACTGCTCGCGCTCGGGTCGCGCCGTGCTCACCCGCGGCGACCACGCGCGGTCGGCGGACGTCTCGCCGAAGTGTCAGCACGGGGCGCAGCTCCCTCGGGAGCGGCCCGTGCTGCGCGCTCCCGGGCATGTGCCGGGCGGCCTCCTCAACCGGCTGAGCATCGCCGCATTCAACGAGGCGTGGTACCGGCGCGCCCCGGCGCACCGCGAGGCCGAGGTCCAGTCCATCTGGCGCTTCTTCCACCCGCTCGACGGCGTAGCGGACTGGAACCGGCTCTACGGGCCCGGCGGCTTCTTGCAGTACCAGTTCGCCGTGCCCCCCGAGCGTGGCGACGTCGTCGGCGCGGCGATGGGCGAGCTGTCCCGACGGCGCATCCCGTCGTTCCTCGCCGTCCTCAAGCGCTTCGGCCCGGCCGCGAAGGGACCGCTCTCCTTCCCGATGCCCGGGTGGACCCTCGCGCTCGACGTGCCGATCGGCCCCGACGGGCTCGCCGAGTGCCTCGATCACCTCGACGAGTTGGTCGCCGCGGCGGGCGGGCGGGTCTACCTGGCCAAGGACTCCCGTCTCCGGCCAGACTTGCTCACGACCATGTACCCGCGACTCGTCGAGCTCCAGGAGGTGTGCCGAAGGGTGGACCCTGCCGGGGTGCTCCGCTCCGACCTCTCGCGCCGGCTCGGCCTGCGCTGACAGGGCGCACGTGCTGGACGCCTTCGGACAGCCGCAGTCGGCCGTCGTCCTCGGCGGGACCTCCGATCTCGCCGGCGCGATCGTGGACGCGCTCGTGCGGCGCCACTGCAAGACGGTGGTGCTCGCCGGCCGGGACGAGGCGCGGCTCGCGAGCGCCTCGCGAGCCGCGGGCGACGCCGGCGCCGACCACGTCGCCACCGTGCGGTTCGACGCCCTCGACGTCGCGGACGCCACCCGGGCGGTGGACGAGTGCTTCGACGCCGCCGGTCCTGTGGACCTCGTCCTGCTTGCGGTCGGCGTCCTGTCGAGCGAACGGGACGAACTGGACGCCGCGCGCACGGCCGACGTGGTCACGGCGACCTACTCGTGGCCCGCGGTCGCGCTGACCAGAGCGGCCTCGCGCCTTCGCGAGCAGGGCTACGGCCGGATCGTGGTCCTGTCGTCCGTCGCGGCCGTGCGTGTCCGACGGCAGAACTTCGTGTACGCCTCCGCAAAGGCGGGCCTGGACGCCTTTGCGATCGGGCTCTCCGAGGCGCTGCGCGGTTCGGGGGTCGTCGTCCAGGTCGTCCGGCCCGGCCGCGTCCCGACCAAGATGACCGCGGGCCTCCCGAAGGCCCCCTTGTCGACGACGCCCGAGGCGGTGGCCCGCGTCGTCGTCGACGGCCTCGAGTCGGGCGCGCAGGTCGTGTGGGCACCACCCCTCGCCAGGTGGGCGCTGCTCGTGGCGCGCGCCGTCCCACAGGCGATCTGGCGGCGGCTCCCGGGCTGACACGGGACTTCGGACGTGCGAGGACGGAGGTAGGCGATGGAGCTCGGATGTGCGGCACCGGTCTCGGGAAGCTGGGCGACTGCCGAGGGTTGTCGCGAGGTGGCCGCGTGGGCCGAGGAGCTCGGCTACCGCTCCCTGTGGACGTTCCAGCGGCTGCTCGCCCCCGTGGACGAGCACGGCGAGCACCGGCTCGATCCGCCGTACCGGAGCGTGCAGGACCCGCTCGCGGTGCTGGCCTACCTCGCGGCCGTCACGACGAGGACGCGTCTCGGCGTCGCGGTCGTGAATGCTCCCTATTACTCCCCCGTGCTCCTGGCCAAGTCGCTCACCACGATCGACCACCTCTCGGGCGGGCGTCTCGACGTCGGGCTCGGCCTCGGATGGATGCCGGAGGAGTTCGAGGCCGCGGGCGTCCCGTACGCACACCGCGGGGCTCGGACGGCGGACTTCGTGCGGTGCCTCCGCGCCATATGGACCGAGGACGTCGTCGAGTACGACGGTCCCTATTTCCGGGTCCCACGCGCGCGCGTGGACCCCAAACCTCTCCAGCGGCCGCACCCGCCGGTGCTGTTCGGCGGGACCGCCGAAGCGTCCTTGCGGCGGGCGGGACGCATGGCCGACGGCTGGGTCAGCTCCAGCCGCGCCGACCTCGAATCGCTCGCCGACTCGATCGCGATCGTCCGCACGGCGGCCGCCGACGCCGGCCGTGATCCGTTCGCGCTCCGGTTCGTCTGCCGTGCGGTGGTGAAGGTCCGCTCGACAACGCGCGCCCCGCTCACCGGCTCGCTCGCCGAGATCGCCGAGGACCTCGGGGCGCTCGCCGACGCGGGCATGACCGAGGCGTTCATCGACTTGAACTTCGACCCGCTCATCGGCGCACCCGACGCCGATCCGGAGGCGTCGCTCCGGCACGCCCGCGACGTCCTCGAGGCCCTGGCGCCGTCGGCGCCGTAGGACGCGGCCGCGGCGAGCCACGCACCGCTCCTGGATGCCAACTACGGTTGTCCCCCGGAACCAAGGGCGGAAGGGACGCACATGCTGGTGCTCAATCGCCGGCCGGGCGAGACGATCGTGATCGAGCCGGACCTGCGCGTCACGGTCCTTTCGGTCGCGGACCGCCGCGTCTGGATCGGCCTGCGTTCATCGGCGTTCCCCGAGCTCCGGGTCTCCGCAACGGCCGTCTCGACGACCGAGGCGCGGCTCGAGATCGTCCCGATATCGAGCGTCGAATTCGACGGGACTCGCGTACGGGTCACCACCGCCGGCGACGGGGACGCCGCGATGGCGGCGCATGCCGGGCTGGCGCTCGACCGCCGACCAGGCGAGCGGGTCGAGGTCGGCGACGGTCTGTGGGTGGCGATCGCCTCCATCTCGAAGGGGAACCCCGCCGTCACGCTCGGCGGCCAGGCGATCGGCGAGGCCGTCAGCATCACCCTGATCCGACCTGCCGGCAACTACGTCCGCCTTGGGGTCGACGCCCCGAACCGCCGCGTCTACCGCGAGGAGCTCTGGGACGTGGTCCAGGCGGTGGCACCGGTCCCCGCCGACCCGCCCGTCCACGCCACCGTCTCCCAGGACGTCCCCGCGGGGAGCGCGGCCGGCTGATCCCGCAGCTCGCGCGGCGTCACGCCGCCAGGTGTCACTCCGCGCGGCGTAGGAGCAGGCTGGACTGCGCCGCGAGGTTCACGTTCGGCCCGCGGACCTCCCTCGAGAAGCGCGCCGGCCTCGCCGTGTTCACGAGCTCCTCCCACCTCCCGGGCTCGAAGACCCTGGGGAGGGTGTAGGAGCGGGGACGCATCCCGGCGTTCAAGAGGAGCAACAGGGTCTCGCCGCGCGCCCGGCGCCCGCGGGCATCCACCTCGTCGACCGCGCGCCCGTAGAGGAGCATGCCGAGCGTGCGGTTCTCCGGGTCCGTCCAGTCGTCGGCCTTCATCTCCTCGCCGTCCGGGCGGATCCAGGTGACGTCCTTCATCTGGGTGCCGGGCACCACCTCGCCGGTGAGGAAGTTCATGCGGCGAAGGATCGGGTTGTCCGCCACGATGCCGACGAGCTGGCGGACGAAGGACAAGAGCTCCATCCCGGTCTCCCCGACGTCCCAATCCACCCAGCTGACGTCGTTGTCCTGGCAGTAGGCGTTGTTGTTGCCCTTCTGGCTCCGTCCGATCTCGTCGCCGCCGAGCAGCATCCGCACGCCCTGGGAGCACATGAGGGTGGTGAGGAAGTTGCGCTTCATCCGGTCGCGCAGCCGCTGGATGCGCACCGACTCGCTCGGCCCCTCGACGCCCCAATTGCGACTGTGGTTCTCCGAGGACCCGTCCGCCCCGTCGTCGCCGTTCGCTTCGTTGTGCCGGTGCTCGTAGCTCACGAGGTCCGTGAGCGTGAACCCGTCGTGGCACGTCACGAAGTTCACGCTCGCGTAGGTCCGCTTTCCCGTGTGCCCGTACACGTCGCTCGAGCCGGTGAGGCGGGAGGCGAGCTCGGGAACCTGTCCCGCGTCGCCGCGCCAGAACCGCCTGACGCAGTCGCGGTACGCGCCGTTCCACTCGGACCAGCCCTGCGGGAACCGGCCGAGGTGGTACCCGTCCGGGCCGATGTCCCACGGCTCGGCGATCAGCTTGACGGTCGACAGGACCGGGTCCTGCTGGATGATCTCGAAGAACGCGCTCGGCTGGCCCGCCTCGTACCCGCGCACGAGGACGGGTGCGAGGTCGAAGCGGAAGCCGTCGACGTGCATGTCGGTGACCCAGTAGCGCAGGCTGTCCATCACGAGCGCCATCGTGCGGGGATGGAGGATGTTCAGGCTGTTGCCGGTCCCCGTGTAGTCGAGGAGGTAGCGGGGAGCCTCGGGCTGCAGGCGGTAGTAGACCGCGTTGTCGATGCCGCGCAGCGAGAGCGTCGGCCCCAACCGGCTCCCCTCACCCGTGTGGTTGTAGACCACGTCGAGGATTACCTCGAGCCCCGCACGGTGGAAGGTCCGCACCATCGACTTGAACTCGCTGACCTGCTGGTCGTAGCCGGTGCTCGCGTACTCCACGTGGGGGGCGAAGAAGGCGACCGTGTTGTAGCCCCAGAAGTTCCTGAGGCCCATCTCGACCAGGCGGCGGTCGTGCACGTGGCCGTGCACGGGCATGAGCTCGACCGCGGTCGCGCCGAGGTCCACGAGATGGTCCACGATCGGGTCCGACGCCAGGCCGAGGTACGTCCCGCGCAGGTGCTCGGGCACGCCGGGGTGGCGCATGGTCATCCCCCGCACGTGGCACTCGTAGATCACGGTGCGGTTCCACGGCGTCGAGGGCGAGCGGTCGTCACCCCACGTGAAGGCGGGGTCGACGACGACGCACTTGGGCACGGACCCCGCCGAATCGCGCCGGTCGAAGGAGAGGTCCTCGGCCGGGTCGCCGATGCGGTAGCCGTAGAGGTCGTCGCTCCACCGGGAGGTGCCGCTCAGGGCACGCGCGTACGGGTCGATCAAGAGCTTGTGCCTGTTGAAGCGGTGACCCTCCTCCGGCGCGTACGGCCCGTCGACGCGGTACCCGTAGAGCGCGCCCGGCCGGGCGTCGGGCAGGTAGGCGTGCCAGACCCGGTCGGTGGTGGCCGGCATCGAGACGCGCTGGACGGGCTCGGAGGCGGTGGGCTCGGAGAAGATGCACAGCTCGACGGCCGTCGCGTGCTCCGAGTACAGCGCGAAGTTGACCCCTTCCCCGTCCCAGGTCGCGCCGAGCGGCTGCGGGTTGCCGGGCCAGACGCGCATCATGGGGCGTCGGGCACGAAGAAGACGCACCCGAGCGGCGGCGCCGTCAGCGTCAGGGTGCGCGGGCGGCCGTGGGAGGGAACCGGCTGCGCGTGGACCTCGCCCAGGTTGCCGATGCCGCTGCCGCCGTACTCCTTCGCGTCGGAGTTCAGGCGCTCACGCCACACCCCGCCGACGGGCACACCGACGAGGACGTTCTCGCGAGGCACCGGGGTGAAATTACAGACGACGAGCACGAGCCGCCCGTCCGAGGACTTGCGCAGGAAGCTGAGGAGGCTGGTCTCCGCCTCCTCGTGCTGCACCCACTCGAACCCGGCAGGGTCCGTGTCCAGCTCGTGCAGCGCAGGTTCGGCCCGGTACAGCTCGTTCAAGTCACGCACCCACCGGCAGATGCCCGCGTGCCGCTCGTCGTCCAGCAGCTCCCAGTGGAGCCCCTCGTCATGGTTCCACTCCCGGCGGTCCGCGAGCTCCGACCCCATGAACAGGAGCTTCTTGCCGGGTTGCCCGTACTGGTAGCCGTAGAGGAGCCGCAGGTTCGCCCGCTGCTGCCAGTCGTCCCCCGGCATCTTCTTCAACAGCGACCCCTTGCCGTGCACGACCTCGTCGTGGGAGAGAGGGAGGACGAAATTCTCGGTGAAGGCGTACACCGCGCGGAACGTGAGCTCACCGTGGTGCCACCGCCGGTGGACCGGGTCGTGCTCCAGGTAGCGGAGGGTGTCGTGCATCCAGCCCATGTCCCACTTGAACCCGAAGCCGAGGCCGCCCCAGTCGACGGGACGCGACACCCCGCCCCAGGCCGTCGATTCCTCGGCATAGGTCTGGGTCCCGGGGTGGTCGGCATACGCGCCGGCGTTGAGCTGCCGCAAGAAGGCGATGGCATCGAGGTCCTCCCGCCCGCCCTCGGCGTTCGGCTCCCACTCGCCGGCCTTGCGCGAGTAGTCGAGGTAGAGCATGGAAGCCACCGCGTCGACCCGCAGCCCGTCGGCGTGGTACGCGCGGAGCCAGTGGTCCGCCGAGGAGGCGAGGAAGCTCCGCACCTCGTGGCGGCCGTAGTTGAAGACGAGGCTGTTCCAGTCCGGGTGCACGCCGCGGCGCGGGTCGGCGTGCTCGTAGAGGTGGGTGCCGTCGAACGACGCGAGCGCGAACTCGTCGGAGGGGAAGTGGGACGGCACCCAGTCGAGGATGACGCCGATTCCCGCCTGGTGGAGCGCGTCGACCAGTGCCATGAAGTCCTGGGGCTTCCCGTACCGCGCGCTCGGCGCGAAGAAGCCCGTCGTCTGGTACCCCCAGCTCCCGTAGAAGGGGTGCTCCATCACCGGGAGGAGCTCGACGTGCGTGAACCCGTTGCGCTGCACGTGGTCGACGAGCTGCGAGGCGAGCTCCCGGTACGTGAGCAGCTCCCCCGGCCGCGCCGGTGTGCGTCGCCAACTGCCGAGGTGCACCTCGTAGATCGAGATCGGCGCCGCGAGGGTCTGGCGGCCGCCCCGCGTCGCCATCCACTCCTGGTCACCCCAGTCGTAGGCGAGATCCCACACGACCGACCCGGTCCTCGGAGGCTGCTCGCAGAAGAGGGCGACGGGGTCGGCCTTCTCGCGCACGGTTCCGTCGGGCGTCGTCACGGCGAACTTGTACACCTGACCCACGCGGGCGTGGTCGACGAGGCCCTGCCAGATGCCCGAGCGCCCGCACGGCGACAGCGGGTCGGCGGCGCGCTGCCACCAGTTCCAGTCCCCGACGACCGACACGCCACGCGCACTGGGCGCCCACACCGCGAAGTGGACGCCGTCGTCGGACACGTGCGCACCGAGCTTCTCGGCCAGGCGACGGTGCGAGCCTTCGTTGAAGAGCTGCAGGTCGTAGTGGGTGATCATTCGAGCTCCTCGTGTCGCCGCAGCGCGTCGATCCGCTCCAAGGCGCCCGTGACGTCGTCGTCGACGACGATCTCTGTCAACGTGCGCGCCGAGCGGTGCCGCCAGTTCCCCGCCTCGGCGCCGGTGCCGGGTCGGTTGTGCGGCCACCGCTCCAGCCACAGGTCCTCCACGTCGGCGAGGACGAGCCGCGCCGGTCCCGCCGAGAGATGGTCGAGGCTGGCGCGCAGCCCCCGGCGTGCGTCCCCGCCGAGGGCGCGGCGCCAGCGCGCATGCTCGGGGGCTTCCCAGAAGGACACGAAGCGGGGGAGATCGTGCGTGCCGATGCTCGCCATGGACATCTCGGGCGGATCCGGCAGCGGCGCGTCGGCCGAGACCTCGAACTGCAGCACCCAGGACCGGAGCATCCGGTCGCCGGCCATTCCCCGGCGAACCTCCTCGGACACCGTGCCGAGGTCCTCCCCCACGATCGCGGTGCCCGACCGCTGCGCCTCGAGGGCGACGATCGCCCGCAGCTCGTCGTCGCGGTAGCGGACGTACGCCCCGTCGGCGGCATCCGATCCCTCCGGCACCCACCAGAGGCGGTAGAGCCCCATCACGTGGTCGATCCGCAGCGCCGAGGCGTGCCGCATCGCCTGACGGAGGAGGGCGACCGGGTGGCGGTAGCGCTGCTCACGCACCCCCCGCGGATGGAACGGCCGGAACGACCAACGCTGGCCCTTGGCGAAGAACCGGTCGGGCGGCGCGCCGACCTCGACGCCGTCGGCGAACGCCGTCGGCTCGAACCCCGTGTCGAACCCCGACGGGTGCACGCCCACGGGGAGGTCGAGCAGCAGCCCCTCACCGACAGCGGCCAGCTGCTGCTCGGCGACCCATTGCGCGTAGAGGTGGTAGCGCCCGGCCGCGTCCTCGGGCACACCGCCCGTTTCGCTCGACGAACCGAACGGCGTCACCGGCCCACCCGCTCGGAAGCGCGCGTAGGCGACCAGGTCGGGACGCTCGAGGGCGAAGGCCTCGAGGGCGTCGCGGCGGGCCGAGGGGCCCGAGAACACCGTACGCGCGAGCGGTTCGAGCGCCCGCCGGACGAGCCGCATGGAAGTGGGGTAGTCGACGAGGGCCCCGCGTCGCACCGCCGCGAGCGCGCCGGTGAACTCCCCGGAGCCGAGCAGCGCGCGGGCCTCCGGGGACCCCTCCAGCTCCGGGAGCGACGTCGGGTCCACGTACAGCTCGTTCCACCCGAGGCGCGACACCGGGAGGTACGGGCTGACCTCGAGCGGCTCGTCGTAGAACGCCGGGTACAGGGGCAGGGTGCCGAAGAGCGCGCCGCCGAGACCGCGCACCCACCTCGACGCCGCGCCCAGCGCGGGGTAGCTGCCCACCCCCCAGTCCGAACCGGTCCGCATGGCGTGCAGCGGGAGGAACGCGCCCCATCCACGTCCGGGCACGGGACAGCGCGGCGCGACCACGACCATCGAGGTCGCGTCGAAGCCGGGGCCCTCGACCCGCAACTGGTAGTAGGCGGGGGGCAGGAGGTCGAGGGGGGAGCTGAGCTGTGCCTCGTAGCGGTCCGTCGTCCGGCCCTCGACGTGCGCCGAGCCGAGCGGCCGGTGGATGGCCGGCATGAGCCGCACCCGGCGGGTCGCACCGTCCTCGGCCTCGAGCTCGAGCCAGCAGTCCCGGGGGTGCACCGAGCGAGGGAGCCCGACCGCCACGGCCTGCGTGCCCACGGCGGGCACGGCGATGACGGGCTCGAGCACCTGGACGTGGCGGCGCAGCCGTTCCTCTCGGACGGCGGACGCCGGGTCTGTCACCGCGGCCCCGAGCGCAGCGAGGACCGCGCGGAGCGCGTCGGGGCTCGTCTCGCGCGACGTGCCGGTCGCGTCGACGTAGGCGGTCTGCACGTCGTAGAGCCGGGCGAGGGCGCGCAGCTCGTCGGTCACCGGGCGTCGTCCAGCACGTCGAGGATCCCACGTGCGGGGATGTCGACCCAGTCCGGACGGGCGTTCGCCTCGTAGCCCAGCTCGGCGACCGCCTTTTCGAGGAGGAAGAAGTCCAGCAGCACCCCGAGCTCGGCCCGGTCCTCGGGGAGCAGCCCCGCGACGCCCGGCACCCCGAGGTAGGAGCGCAGGAAGGCCGCGGCCATCCATCGGTACCAGCTGATGAGCCACGGCCCCAGTTCTCGGTGACCCTGGGGCCCGACGAGATCCCGGTCGGCGCGCATGCCCACGGCGCGCGATGCGTAGTGGAACGACCGGAGCATCCCCGCCAGATCGGTCGCGACCGGCCGCTTGAGCCGTCGCTGCCCGAGCGAACGCGCGGGCTCCCCTTCGAAGTCGATGATCACGATGTCCTTCCCCGTCCACAGGACCTGACCGAGGTGGTAGTCACCGTGTACCCGGATCCGCTGCGCGGCAGCCGGCGCGGTGGCGATCGTCCGGAAGCGCTCTGCGATGTCCCGCTCCCTGCGCAGGACGGCCGCAACGGCGGATGATGTGTCCAGGCCCGCCTCCCTGATCTGGCGGAACGTGCGGCGCACCATGCTGCCCGCCCCGTGGTAGAGCGAGAGGCGGTCGACCGGGGTCATCGGCTCGGGGGCCATGGCCGGGTCGGTGGTGTCGGTGGCCAGCGCGACATGGAGCTCGCCGGTGCGCCGCCCGAGGAGCGACGCCCATTCCACGTGGTCGAAGAGCTCGTCGGGCGGCTCCTCCTGTGCGCCGAGCCCGAGCAGGTCCGGCGACGAGCGCGCCGCGACGGCCTCGGCCCCGTGGGCGATCGCCTCTTCGAGCCTGCGGGTCAGGGCGTCGACGACGTAGCTCCAGCCGTCCCCCTCGTTGGGCACCATCTCCTCCAGGGTGACCAGGGTCATCGGGCGGCTGGCCTGCTGGTTCGAGCGGTACTCGAGGCTCCCCCCCGAGCGCGGAGCGTGCGGGAAGTGGACACGCTCGGAGAGGAACCGCGGCAGCTCGACGCCGGGGTTCGTGCCCTCTTCCAGCTTGCGAAGGAACTTGAGGATTCCCCCGTCCGCGAGTGCCACCGAGCTGTTGGACTGCTCCGCCGACATGGGCGACGGTTGCACGTCGCGGGGAACGCGGCCGCGGATCGCGCGATAGGCGGGGGTCGGGTTGCCCCATGCCCGGCCTTCACGCGACACGACCGAGCGGCGCCGACCGATCATCTCGAACACCACCCGGGAGAGCTCTGGCTCCCACACGGCGTCGTAGAGCACGCCCTCTTCGTCGCCCACCCGCAGGTCCGCGACGACCGCATCGGGGTGCAAGCGGCGCACGGCCTGCGCCCGGTCTCCTTGCGCGTAGGCGAGAGGGAGCAGGTACTGCTCCGACGCACCCTGGTCGAGCTCGACCCGGACGATGGCGAGATGCGCGAGCGACGAGTTGCGGTCCCCGACCGCCAGGCTGTCGACGAGCGCAACCGAGGCGATCGTGCGGGCTTTGGAGACGAACCAGCGTCTGGTCGCGAGGTGCCGCACGAGGACCGCCTCGAGCGCGCGAGGGTCGGTCAGCACCTCGTCCCAGCGTCCCTCGACGCGCAGCCTGGCGTCCGGCATGCGGCGGGACTCGGGGTCGAACTCGAGGGAGAACCAGTAGAAGCCGTGGGGTCCGAGCGTGAGGAAGTAGGGCAGCTCCCCGACCGGTGGGAACCGCATGTTCCCGAACAGCTCGACGGGGACCGCCCCGCAGAGCTCGGAGAGGTCCAGCTCGACGCACTGGACGAACCGGGAGAGGTTGACGACGACGAGGAGGAGCTCGTCCTCGTAGCGGCGCAGGAACGCGAGCACCTTGCGGTTGTCGGGCCGGAGGTGCTCGAGCGTCCCGCGGTTGAACGCCTTGTAGCGCTGACGGAGGTGGATGACGCGGCGCATCCACCAGAGCAGCGAGTTCGGGTTGGCCTCCGCGGCCTCGACGTTGACCGCCGACGCGTGGTACACGGGGTCGGTCACGACGGGGAGGTAGAGCTGCTGGGGATTAGCCCTCGAGAAGCCAGCGTTGCGATCGGCGTTCCACTGCATCGGCGTGCGGACGGCGTCGCGGTCGCCGAGGTAGATGTTGTCGCCCATCCCTATCTCGTCGCCGTAGTAGACGATCGGCGTCCCCGGCAGGGAGAAGAGCAAGCCGTGCATCATCTCGATGAGCGCCCGGTCGTTGCCCAAGAGCGGGGCCAGCCGGCGCCGGATCCCCACGTTCACCCGCGCCCTGGGGTCCTGCGCGAACGATCGGTACATGTAGTCGCGCTCTTCGTCGGTCACCATCTCGAGGGTCAGCTCGTCGTGGTTCCTCAAGAAGAGCGCCCATTGGCAGTCCGGTGGGGCGGGCGGCGTCTCCGCCAGGATGTCGACGACAGGGAAGCGGTCCTCCTGGCGCGCGGCCATGAACATCCGGGGCATCAGCGGGAAGTGGAACGCCATGTTGCACATGTCGCCCTTGCCCATGTACGCGACCGCGTCCTCCGGCCACTGGTTCGCCTCCGCGAGGAGCATCCGGTCCTCGTACCGCTCGTCGATATGCGCGCGGAGGCGCCGGAGGTACTCGAACGTCTCGGGCAGGTTCTCGCAGGACGTGCCTTCCCGGGCGTACAGGTAGGGCACCGCGTCGAGCCGGAGCCCGTCGACGCCCATGTCCATCCAGTAGTCGACGATGTCCAACATCGCCTGCTCGACCGCCGGGTTGTCGTAGTTCAGGCTCGGCTGGTGGGAGTAGAAGCGGTGCCAGAAGTACGCTCCCGCGACCGAGTCGAACGTCCAGTTCGAGCTTTCGAAGTCGGGGAAGATGATCCGTGCGTCCTTGAACCGGTCGGGCGTGTCGCTCCACAGGTAGAAGTCGCGGTACGAGCTCCCCGGGCGCGCGCGCCGCGCGCGCTGGAACCAAGGGTGCATGTCCGAGGTGTGAGCGAGCACGAGCTCGGTCACGACCCGCAGCCCCCGCCGGTGGGCCTCGCGCAAGAGGGTGCGGAAGTCCCGCAGCGTCCCGTAGGAGGGATGGACGTCGCGGTAGTCGGCGATGTCGTACCCGTCGTCCCGCAACGGAGACGGGTAGAACGGCAGGAGCCACAGCGCGGTGACGCCGAGCTCCTGGAGGTAGTCGAGCTTCTGGACGAGCCCGCGGAAGTCGCCCACGCCGTCGGCGTCGCTGTCGTGGAACGCACGGACGTGCAGCTCGTAGATCACCGCGTCGTGGTACCAGTGCGCGGTCCCGCCCACCGGGACGCCGCGGGCCATCTGCATGGAGCGCTCTTCGGCGACGGTCACGAGGCTCCCGTCGACGACGACCGGGACCCGACACCGATCGACAACACGTGCGCCGGGACGGTCCCGGGGTCGAGGATGACGAAGCTGTGCGAGCCCTCCCAGCGGTAGCGCGCGTCGGTGAGCAGGTCGTGCACCTCGATCGACTCGCCCGGGCCCCGGCCGAAGTCTCCGAGGTCGACCCAGCCGGACTGTCGGTGTGCCGGGTCAAGGTTCACGATGACGAGCACGGCGTCGTCGTCCCAGGTCTTCGAGTACGCGATCAGCTGATCGTTGCCCGTCGCGTGGAACCGGAGCGTGTCGTTGCGCTGGAGCGCGCGGTGGCTGCGTCGCACGGCGTTGAGCCTCGCCATCAGCGGGGCGAGGCTGTCGGGCCGGTCGAGGTCCCAGTGACGCACCGCGTACTTCTCGGAGCCGAGGTACTCCTCGGAGCCCGGCGAGCGCGGGAGGTGCTCCTGCAGCTCGAAGACCGGCCCGTAGACGCCGTAGCTTGCAGTAAGGGTCGAGGCGAGCACGAGCCTGGCCACGAACGTGGCGGTGCCACCCGTCTGCAGGGCATCGGTCAGGATGTCGGGGGTGTTCGGCCAGAAGTTCGGCCTGAAGAAGTGCGAGACACCCGCGAGCTCGGCCATGTACGACTCGAGCTCCCACTTCGTGTTCCGCCAGGCGAAGTACGTGTACGACTGGGTGAACCCGAGCTTCGCCAGCCGGTACATCACCGCAGGACGCGTGAAGGCCTCGGACAGCAGGATCACCTCGGGATGCTCGTCCTTCACGCTCGAGAGAAGCCACTCCCAGAACGCGAACGGCTTCGTGTGCGGGTTGTCGACGCGGAACACGCGCACGCCCTGGGCGATCCAGAACCTCACCACGCCGGCGAGCGCGAGCCACAACCCCCACCAGTCGTCGTTCTCGAAATTCAGCGGGTAGATGTCCTCGTAGCGCTTCGGCGGGTTCTCCGCGCAGCCAATCGACCCGTCGGGCCGGTGGAGGAACCACTCCGGGTGCTCCCGCACCCAGGGATGGTCAGGTGAGCACTGGAACGCGACGTCCATCGCGACCTCGATCCTCCGCTCGCGCGCGGCCGAGACGAGCCGGCGGAGGTCGTCCAGGGTGCCGAGGCTCGGGTCGATGGCGCAGTGACCACCTTCCGGCGAGCCGATCGCCCACGGGCTCCCGGGATCGTCCGCCGCCGCCTCGATCGCGCCGTCCCGGCCCTTCCGGGCGGTCGTCCCGATCGGATGGACGGGCGGGAGGTAGAGCACGTCGGCGCCGAGCGCCTCGACGTACTCGAGCCGGGCCTCGACGTCGGCCAGGGTGCCGGACCGTCCTTCCTCCGGCGACGCCGAACGGGGGAACATCTCGTACCAGGTGGAGAAGCGCGCGAGGGCGGGGTCCACGACCACGGTGTACGTGGCCGATGTCGTGGCGTCCGAGGTGGCCCGGTGGCGCCGGACGAGAGCCGTCAACAAGGCGCTCTGGAGCATGGCGCCCACCGTCGTCTCGTCGGAATGGTCGAGACCGTCCGGAACCGCAGGGGACGTGAGCCCGGATCGGGATACGGGCGACGAGAGCCCGGATCGGGCCGCCGCGGTCGCGACGGCGTCCGCGGCGACGCTCAGCGACAACTTCTCTGCGCCGGATGCCCGCGCGGCCACCTTCGAGAGCAACGCCGCGCCGACGAGCAGTTCGCTGCGCACATCCTGACCGGCGTCGGCGCGAGCGACCAGGTCCCGGCGCCACGTCGCGAACCGGTCGACGCCCGCCCGAACCGAGAAGCGGTACCGGCCCACCGCGTCGGCGTGGAAGGTTCCCCGCCAGCGGTCGTTGCCGAGGGGCGCCATGTCGGTCGTGGTCCACTCGGGCTGGCCCTCACGCTGGACGCGCAGGTCACAGGCCAGGAGGTCGTGGCCGTCGACGAACGCCGTCGCCTCGACGACCACGTCGTCCCCGACCGCTGCCTTCGCAGGGAAGCGCCCGCCGTCCACCGTCGGCTTCACGTCTTCGATCACCGCGCGCCGCGGCACCCCCGCGGGCTCGAGCCGCTGCGCCGGCGCGCCCGTGCCCTCCATCTGGACCTCGTTGCCGCCCCATCCGAGGGCGCGCGCTCTCGCCATCGCGGTAGCCCTCCCTCGCCCGGTCCTACCCGTTGGTCGCCGGCAGGACACCCAGGAGGTCGGGCTCGCCCACCGGACGACCGGCCAGGTGCGGCGGCATCCCGCCGCCGGCGGCGTGCCCCTCGACCATCGCGCGCCCGAGCACGGCGGCACGGTCCGTCCGCGGGGGCAGGCCGCCGAACGCGCCGCCCCGGTCGCCCGCGAGGCGCGACGAGATGAAGGCATCGGCCACCGCCGGGGCGCCGTGACGGACGAGCAGCGACGCCTGAAGGACGAGCGCCAGCCGTTCGACGATGCGGCGGGCACGAACCTCCAGCTCATCGGCATCCACGAGCTCCTTGCGCGCCATCTCGAGCGCGTGGTCGAGTCGGGCGTCCTCACCTGCGACGGTCGACACCTCCTCCACGAAGGCGTCCATGCACTCGGGGCGCGTGGCCATCGCCCGGAGCGCGTCGAGTGCGGCGACGTTGCCCGAGCCCTCCCAGATCGAGTTGAGCGGTGCCTCCCGGTAGAGCCTCGGCATCTGGGACTCCTCGACGTACCCGTTGCCGCCCAGGCACTCGAGCGCCTCGGCGGCGTGCGCGGGCGCCCGCTTGCAGATCCAGTACTTGGCGACAGGCAGCGCAAGGCGACGGAAGGCGCTCTCCGCCTCGTCACCCGCCGCGGCGTGGTCCGTCGCGGCCGCCACCCGCAGGCTCAGCAGGGTGGCGGCCTCCGACTCGACCACCAGGTCGGAGAGGACGTTCGCCATCAGCGGCTGGTCGACGAGCGGTGAGCCGAACGCCCGGCGATGGCGAGCGTGATGGAGCGCTTGCACGACGCCCCAGCGCATTCCCGCGGCGCTCCCGGTCATGGCGTCGAGCCGCGTGGCCGACACCATCTCCATGATCGTCCGTACACCGCGCCCCTCTTCGCCGACGAGCCAGCCGGTCGCGTCTTCGTACTCGACCTCGGCCGACGCGTTCGAGCGGTTGCCGAGCTTGTCCTTCAGCCGCTGCACCCGGACGGCATTGCGATCGCCACCGGGGAGCACTCGCGGGACGAAGAAGCAGGACAACCCGCCGGGTGCCTGGGCCAGCACGAGGAAGAGATCCGACATCGGCGCGGAGGTGAACCACTTGTGCCCCACGAGCCCAAAGGTGCCGTCACCTCGGGGCCTGGCAGTGGTCGTGTTGACCCGCACGTCGGAGCCGCCCTGCTTCTCGGTCATGGACATGCCCGAGACGAGCCCCTGCTTGGTCTGCGGATCGCGCAGCCCGAAGTCGTAGACCGTCGAGGCCAGGAGCGGCTCGAAGCGACCGGCGAGATCCGGGGAGTGCCGGAGGGCGGGGACGACCGCATACGTCATGGACACCGGGCAGAGATGCCCGGCTTCGCCCTGCCCCCACACGAGGAACTTGGCCGTGCGCGCGGTGTGGGCGCTTCGCCTCGGTGTGCGCCACGCGGGGGCGTGAAGGCCCTGCGCCAGCGCCAAACGCATGAGCTCGTGCCAGTACGGGTGGAACTCCACTTCGTCGATGCGGTTGCCGAACCGGTCGTGGCTCCGCAGCACCGGTGGGTGCTCGTTCACCACCCTCGCCATCTCGGCGACCTCGGAGGACCCGGCGCGCCGCCCGACCTCGTGCAGCTCGGGTTCCGCCCACCCGGCGCCGAACGCATGGAGACCCGCGAGGAGGGCCGGGTCCTGGGCGACGTCGTAGTCGGCCAGGACCGGCGGCTGGTTCGTCACATCGTGGGTCCGCACGTCACCTCCTGTCCGCCGGTCCAGGTTACGTCGTGCGACGGCGCGGTCGGCCCGGCCGGCAGGCGCCGGCCGCCGGGCTCGGGGGGGGTTCTCTCGGGGGGGCTTCTCCCGGGGGGGTCCTCTCGGGGGGGCTTCTCCCGGGGGGGTTCTCTCGGGGGGGCTTCGATCGCCTCGTCGGGCGTGCCCAGCCCGGTCCCCGGTGCCGCCACGTCGTCCAGCAGCGCGACGTCGGCGCGGTCGACGGGCGCCCCGCAATCCCGGATCGTCGAGCGATCCAGGCGGGCCGAGCGCGGCCAGCTCCGCCAGCGCGGGCGCGGTCGGCCCTGTGTGCGAGAACCGGTCCAGCACTCGGGGGTCGATGTACGACGATCGGCAGACCGCCGACGTGTTGCCGAGATTGTGGGCGACGCGGCGCACCGCCGCCGACACGGCCCATCGCCGGGCGGACCGCGAGGCCGAGAGCGGCAGTCCGACCGTCGAAGCCTCGGCACGTGCGCTCATATTCGTCCGAGGACGTCGCAGGCACTCGGGCGGCGGCAGATGCACGCTACGTGCCGAGCGCCAGGAGGAGCTTCCCCGAGACCTCACGGTGCTCGAGGCGGCGGAAGGACTCGTTGACGTCGTCCAGCGCGAGCACGGCGTCCACCGTCACCTCCATCTGCCGGCGGCGTATAGCCTCCAGCGCCCCCTCCGTGCCGCGACGGATGGCGTCCTCGGGCTCGATGAGCCCCGCGTAGCCGACGAGCGAGATCCCCTTGCGGTACAAGGACCGCAGCGGCACGGTGCCGTCCGGGCCCGCGCTGGTGCCGAAGAGCACGAACCGGCCGTACGGCTCCATCGCCTCGACGGCCGCCCCGGTGAACGCACCGCCGAGCGGATCGAACACCACCGTCGGACGGAGCTCGACGACGGCGCCGGCGAGCGAGCCCGCGTCGGCCACGACCGCCCGTTCGGCGTAGCGCCCGACGACGGCTGCCTTCGCCGCGCGGCCCGTCTGTCCCCAGACCCGCGCGCCGATCGACGCGACGAGGGACACGATCATGCTGCCGACGCCGCCGCTCGCTCCGAGGACGAGCACGCGGTCGTCGGCCGTCACCCGGGCGACCTCGGTGACGGTGCGGTACGCGGTCGCCCCCGCGACCCCGACGGCGGCCGCCTCTTCGGGCGACACGCCCTCGGGAACGTCGACACACGCGTCACGTGGGGCCACGGCCGCCTCGGCCCAGACGCCGTCGCGCGCCGTGCCGAGCCCGTGACCGTGGAGCACGACCCACCGCTCCCCCACGCGGCCCACCCCTTCGACCCCGAGCGTGCGCGGCACCGGCGCGCCGACGGCCACCGTCCCGGTGGCGCCGTAGCGGTCGACGGGGTTCACCCCCGCGTAGACCATCTCGACCACCACGTCACGGTCGCCCGGCTCGGCGAGCGGAACCGCCTGCACCTGCAGGGGCGCGCCGTGCTCGATCAGCCGGGCGGCGCGCACCACGCGGGGGGACCTCGGCGTCGACGCGTCCATCGGCCGCATTTTAAGGGCGGAGGGTGGGACGTCCGGTGCCTGGGTAGGCTCCGACCGTGGCACCCGCGGACGACGTCAACGAGGCCGACCGTCTCGAACAGGAGATGCCGCCGGCGCGCGACGAGCGCGAGAGCAACCCGATCCCCGCCGAAGCTCCCGACGCTGACGTCCTCGAGCAGGAGCGTCCGCTCGTCGAGGACGGTGGTTCCGCCGGCATCGACGCCGAACGCACCGAGCCGCTCTCCGACGACGACTGGGCGTCCACATCGTCGGACGGCTGAGCTGCGGCTACCCGAACGCGGGCGCGGGGGGAACCGGCACGACGAGACGGGCACGGGAGCGATGAGACCGGCACGATGAGACCGGCACGATGAGACCGGCACGATGAGAGTCGCCGTCCTCGGCGCTGACGGAGCGGTGGGTGCCGCGGTGGTGCAGGCGCTGCTCGACGATCCCCGCCACCGGGTGGACGACGTCGTCGGTCTCGATCGCCGGCTCCCGCTCGATCCGCAACCGGGCGTCGACTGGCGTGAACTGGGCGACACGGCCGACGACCCGACGGGCGACCTCGCCGGGTACCTGCACGGTGTCGATGCGGTGGTGAACGTCTTGTCGCCGGCACCGAGGGGCGTGCCTCGCCAGGCGGCGCCCGCAGTGCCGCAAGCCGAAGACGTCCTCCTCGGGCACGTGCTCGACGAGGTGGCAGCCGCCGGGGTTCGCCACCTCGTGCAGGGCTCCACGTTCGCCGTGTACTCCCCCGCGGGCGAAGGCCACGACCCGGTCGACGAATCGTGGCCGACCGACGGCGTCGCCGACGTGCCGCTCGTCCGCCGTGCGGTCGCGGTCGAGCGGACGCTCGACGAGTTCTCCGCCGCGCACCCGGTGATCCGGGTGGTGCGGCTTCGCTCCGGGCTCGTGCTCGGCCCTCGCGCGCTGGCGGCCTTCTTGCGCAGGCTCGGCCCACTCGCCGCGTACTACCGTGCCCCAGGCAGGTTCCCCGTCCTCCCGGGGATCGAGGGCGCACTACCCGTCGTGCACCACGACGATCTCGCCGCCGCCGTCTGCGCCGCGGTGACCGGCTCGGCCACCGGTGCCTTCAACATCGCGATGGACGCCCCCCTCGACCTCCGCCACGCCGCGAGCGCCCTCGGCGCCCGTCCGCTCGCCGTACCCTCCGAGCTCGTCCGGCTCGGCACCGAGATGGCCGGCGCGATCCTCGCGGTCACGCGCCGTGACGGCGACCGCACGCCCGGAGCCTGGCTCGCCATTGCCCGCCACGCACCCCGCCTGGCCACCTGGCGGGCTCGTCAGGAGCTGGGCTGGTTCCCCGTCCACCCGCTCGACGACGCCCTGCGCTCGACGATTGCGGGACGCCCGTAGCCGCAGGGCCTCCCGCCCATCAGCACGCCGCGGCCTGCCGAGCGCGCGGGCGCGGTGCCGGTTCCCCGGGCAGTTCGTCGTCGCCGTCGATCGGCAGCCCTGTGGCATCCTCCGGCGCGGAAAGACGGGCCGACTCCTCCGCCATCACCCCCCATCCACACGTCGGCCGTGCTTCGTCGATTCGCGCTCCACGCCCCTCAACTCGCCTTGCCGGACGCGCGCCGGTTCGCCTTCTCGATCGCGCCCACGAGCTCCTGCTTGTTCATCTGGGAGCGCCCGGAGATGTCGAGGCGCTTGGCGATCTCGTAGAGGTGACTCTTGGACGCGTTGGCGTCGACGCCTTCCGCCGTGGCGTACTCCCGCCGGGATCCCGCGCCGCCTCTTTCGGACTGCTCGTCGGAAGGCCCTTTGTGATCCTTCGGCTCCCAGTGGTCGCCCACCTTCTCGAAGGAGTGCTTGAGCGCCCCGTACGCCGTCTGGTGCGCCCGGCGGCCCTCGCCGTACTCCTCGGCGGCGTTGTCGTGCACCTTGGCGAACGTGCGCTGTGCCTTGGCAGGGGAGCGCTGCAACGTCGCTGGCAACTCGGATTGCTTGGGCTTCCCGCTCCTCGTCGTCTTGGGCATCCCGGCCCTCCTTCTTCGACCGTCGTCCTCCAAATCCCGGATACCCGGAAAGCCCGCCGGGTCAACGCGTCGCGGTCACATCGGGCTGCAGTCCAAGTGTCAAGCGTTTGTCGCAATCCGGGAGGGGTACGTGCGGCCGAGCGAACGGTCGTTTCGGCTGGGTGCACCCGCGTCCGACGATCTGCCAGCTGGACGGCGCGGATGCGGCGCGCCGGCGACACAGACCACAGCGGACGGTCACACGATGGCGGCCACGGGGAGGAACGCGACATGGGGAACGCACAGCTCGGAGCCGGGCCACGGTGCGGCGCGCCCTCCCGCGACGACGTGGGCCGGCCTGTTGCCTCACGTCAAGACCTCCGGGAACGCTGATTCGTTGCCTCACCAAGAATCTCCGGATGGTGCGAGGCGTTGAACGACCGGTTGACCCGGGGTTTGGCGGGAGCGGGGGCCTT